>C688J18823_10000986_pt1 | contig 17283 bp, 17 predicted proteins | sample HopSoiMetagenom1_FD_18823 | JGI IMG/M metagenome (IMG submission 18823) | reverse complement strand
TCGCGCAGCGCCTCGACACTGCGCGGTGTGAACGCCGCCGCGACGAGCCTGCGAATCCGCGTGTGATCCGGCGGCTCGAGCCAGAGCAGGCTCCAGCGCTCGCTGTCCCAGAACGCCTGCCACCGGGGATCGAGTGGCGGCACGCCGATTTCCTCGGAGGTCATGACGTGCCGGAAGTTTCGTCCGAGTCGCTTGTCGCGCAGGCACGTCCGCACGTCCTCGTGGCGGGTCACGAACCAGCGGTCGTGCTCGGCGTCGTAGAAGACCGGCGCCGCCTCGCGCAGGCGGTTGAGCGTCGGGTACGGGTCAGCGAGGAAGGCAGGGTCGCCCGGGTCGAAGGTCAGCGTCTCGCTGAGCTCCACGCGCGGACCGTACAGCGGCGGGCGCGGCGAGTCGCGTTGGCGACCCGCCGCCTGCCGTCCGTTTCTCTAGGCCGCGAGCCTCCGGCGTGCCTTCTGGACCGAAGGCAGCGCGGCTTTCGCCTTCGCGAGCGGCCGCGCGCGCAGCGTCACCGACGCCGGCTTCGGTCCGATCGTGATCTCCTCGCCGGTGGCGGGGTTGCGTCCCTTGCGGGCCTTCGTCGCTTCCTTCACGCGCACGACGAGCTGCACGACGCCGCCGATGCGAACCTTCTCGCCCTCGGCGAGCTCGTCGAGGACGACGTCCTCGAGCGCTTCGAGGACGCGCTTCACTTCACTCTTGCTCATGTCCACCCGGTCTGCGACCTCGGCGGTGAGCTGCGTTTGGGTCAGGGGCATGGCACTCCTTTGTCGGATGAGGTTGGCATTGAAACGAAGCCGGGCGACGGACGTGGCACGAGCATGTCCGTTCGGGTCACGGCGAGATCGTCTTCGAGCGGCCGAGCGTCGCTCCCTTGCTGTCGAGCGCCACAACCGCGACCTCCTTCGCTGCCGCCGGCAGCGGGAGCGCGGTCTCGAACGCCGTCTTCGCGATCGTCTGGCCGGGATGGCCGTCGGCCACGAGGCGCCACTTCGCCACCTCGGTCGCGCCGTTCCAGCTGACGAACACCTTGTTCCCTCGCACGGCCACTGCCGGTGTGTCCGTCGGATGCCCGTGCCAAACGAACCGGTACACGCGGTACGAGTCGGCGTCCTGGTTCGGCCCCGTGATCCGCCCGCGCAGCTTGCCGAACCGGGCGTCGAGCAGCACGCCCCCCAGCGCGTCGAACTCGGTGTAATACGGCACCGCGCCCCACCCGACGAAGAGGTGACCGTTGGGGAGGAACTGCGCATTCCCCTCGAACGGCGCGAGGAGATGCGCCGGGTGACGGTAGGCCTTGACCAGCGTCGCGGTCTTCGCGGCCGTGTTGACGCGAAGGCGCAGGATCCGCGTGAACTTCTCGATCGGCGGCGCCGCGCCGTTGTCGAACAGCGTGATCGTCCCGTCAGGCTGACGTCGTGCGTCGTGCTGCCACTCGAAGTTCGTCCCGGGGCCCATCTTGAAGTCGCTCTTCTTGCCGCCGAGGCGCCACATGATCTTGTGCGTCGAGCGGCTGAGCTCGTAAAGCGTGTGCGTGTTGCGCGCGGAGATGAGGAAGTTGCCGTTCGGCTCCTCCGCGATCGAGTTGATGTGGAAGTAGTCCCACGGCGCCGGCTTCTTCGCTGATGCCTTCGGCGGCGGCGCGTACGACTCGTTCAGTCCGACCGCGGGATAGCTGTGCCATTCGAACAGGACCTTGCCGCTCGCGATGTCGCGCTCCTGGACGATTCCGTCGAAGATGCGCCCCTTCTTCGGCCCGTGGGCTTTCGTCAGGTCGACCGGCATCTGGTGGTAGACCGTGAACAACGCCGTGTTCTTCGGCGTGATCTGGAACTCGTGGATGTCGCCGGTCAGGCCGTTCCCTGCGCGCACCTGCTTGATCTGCTTGTACGTGTCGTCGTAGACCGCGTAGTACCCGCTGCCGACGCCCATCGGTGCTTGTCCGCGCCACCACGTCAGCACCGGCTTGCCGTTCAGCTGCTGCACGCGGAAGTCGCTCACGCCGTGCGTGTCGAGCGGGTGGAACCACACGACCTGTCCTTTGTCGTCGACGATCTCCGGCCCCGCCTGCAGCACCTTCATCTTCGGTGCGAAGAAGATGTAGCCGGGCGACGTTCCGTGCGCCGGCGTCAAGATCTTCAGCGGCGGAGGCTTCAGATCCGGCCGCGAGACGAACGAGATCGTCGGCGGCGGGGGTCCCTTCGGCTTCGACGCGGTCGTCGTCTTCGCCGCGTTCTTGTTGTGGGAATGGGAGCAGCCCGCGACGACGATCGCGACGACTGCACCGGCCAGCGCTCGACGGATCACGCGCGAGAGCATAGTGCTACGTCGTCACCCGCGCCGCAGCGGTCGCGACAGTCCGAGGCTGCGCCCGCGCGCGTCGAGCGCGCGCACCGCGACGAGCGGCCCGCGCGGGATCGGTGCCGAGGTCTCGAAGCCCGTCTTCGGCACGCTCCGGACAACGCTGAGCGCGTGTGCGTCGCGGCCGCTGAGGATCTGCCAGCGCGCGACCTTCGTCGCGCCGTTCCAGCTGACGTAGACCCGGCCGCGGTGAAACGCGATCGCGGGACGGCCGACGGGCGTCCCGATCCACTGGTACCGGAATGCACGGTACGAGTCGGCGCCGTGGCCGAAGCGAAGGTCGAGGACGATTCGGCCCTTGCGGTCGTACTCGGTCACCTGCGGCTCGTGGCCCCAACCGACGAGCAGGTGCCGGCCGGGAAGAAGCTGCGCGTTCCCCTGGTTGATCGCGACGATCGGCGGGCGATGGACGATCGTCCGCACGAGACGCGCGCGCATCGTGCGGCGGTCGAGGTGGACGAAGATGATGCGCGTCTGCGGGTGCAGGCGCGGCGCCGCCCCGTTGTCGAAGATCCGGATCGTCCCATCCGGCTGTCGGCGGGCGTCATGCTGCCATGCGAACCGGACTCCTCTTCCCAGCGCGAAGTCGCTGCGCTTGCCGCCGAGGCGCCACATGATGTGGCCGGTGCGTCGATTCAGCTTGTAAACGGCGTGCGTGTTCCGTGCCGACACGAGCAGGTTGCCGTCCGTGTCGACGTCGATCGCATTGACGTGAAAGTAGTCGAAGGAGAGATCGTGATTTCGCGGTGGCTTCGAGTACGACTCCGACAGCGGGATGTGCGGAATGCTGTGCCAGTCGAGGAGGACGCGCCCCGAGCGCAGGTCGAGCTCCTGGACGCCGCCTTCGGTGACGCGCCTTCCCTCGCTGTGCACGCTGTGTACGGTCGTCATCAGCGCCGTTCCGCGCCGTGTCAGCAGGAACTCGTGGATGTCGCCGGGGAGGCCGTACCCCGGGCGCACGATCGTCACGTTGCGGTACCTCGCGTCGGCGATCACGTAGTACGCGCGCCCCTCCTTCATCCCGGTCGGGCGCGCCTGCCACCACGTCAGCACCGGTCGCCCGCGGTACCACTGCATCCGAAAGTCCGAGATCCCGCGCGTGTCGAGCGGCCTGAACCAGACGAGCCTGCCGCGGTTGTCGAGGATCATCGGTCCCGCCTGCGGCGTGTCGCGCTTCGGACCGAGGAACAGGAAGCCCGGCGCAGTGTGGCGCGCTCGCCTCAGGATCTGCACGACCGGCGGCTTCAGATCCGGCCTCGACCAGAAATGCTGGTATGCAGCGGCCGAGGCTGCGTCTGCGAAGACGACGAGCCCGAGCGTTGCTGCGATGAACGGGCGCGCGATCGGCATCGTCGATCGATCTGACACGTTTTTCGGCCGTTCGGTTAGCCACCGTCCGGCAAAGAGGTGTTGACCGTTTTGGAACCGTGAAACCTTTGTCTGCAGCGAGCGCGCGAGCGCGCGGCTGCCAAAACGGCTTCTACGGACCTGCGTAGTCGAACGGTGCGATCGCGGCGTACTGGCCCGAGTGGTCGTACGCGATGCGGTCGCTGATCCTGAACCTCTGCGACCGCCCGAACGACGCCTCCTTGCACACGAGGCCCTCCGGCAACACGGCGCCGGGATGCACCTCCGCCCCGGTGACGGGGTTTCTGATCGTGTCGAGCTCGAGGTCGACCGCGTCACCGAGCTTCGCGCGCGTTGCGAGCCCGTTCAGCTCGAGGTCGAACGGGACGGCCTCGACCTTCTCGATGTCGTACGTGTTGACGAAGATGCCCCATGGCCCGCCGCTCTCGCCGCGCAGAAGCGCCTCGAGTGCGCGACGCTGCGCCTCGTCTGCGCGCTCGTCGTACAGGGCGATCGCCTTGCCGTCGCCCTCGTGGATCGCGCCCGGCCAGTCCGCGAACAGCGCGAGGCTGCACCCGTCGAGACGGACGTCGCCGTACGTCCCGTCGGCGATGTGCCAGATCCACCCGCCCTCGCACTTCCCGTGCGACGGGTACGCGTTGAAGTTGCACGGACAGCCGTAGTCGCAGTTGCACGCGATCAAGAGCGTGCCGCGCAGGTTCCAGCGGGTGGCGGTCGCCGTTCCCATCGAGGCATCGACCCTACGGCGTACGTCCGCGCCCGTCCAGCGCGCGAGGGTCGCCCGTCGGCGACCCTCGCGTCGAGTCCGTCTATCCGAGCCGCAGGCCGACGAGGCGGCGCGCGGTCACCCCGCCGAGCGGGTTCTCACCCTGCTTGCGTGCGCGTAGGAAGAAGACCACCTGTCCGCTTCGATGTCGCCGAACGGCCCGTGACGGATGGAGGACGAACGTCGCCCAACCGTCCTGCCCCGTTGCCTGCTCGGGAGGACGGTTCGTCTGACCGAGCGGGACGGGCTCCACGAAGATGAGCGCGCCGAGCACGTTGTGGTTTCGGCTGTCCGAGACATGGAAGCGCGCGACGATCGTGCGGCGCCCGCGGAGTGGGCTCGGCGAGAACGCGTATCGGTCGATGATCAGTCGGTTCGGCAGCGAGATCTCGCTGATCGACACCGTTGCTCCGCCGGGCGCGCCGGCCTTCTGGATCACGGCGCTTGGCGCAGACGTCGTCGACGACGAGCCGCTTCCGTTCCGCGCAGTGACGCGCACGCGCAGCGTGTTGCCGACGTCGACACCTTTCAACGTGTACGTGCGCTGCGTCGCGCCCGTGATTGTCGAGCAGCTGCCGCCGGTCTGGTCGCACCGCCGCCACTCATACGTGTACGTGACTGGCTGCGCTCCTGACCAGCTCCCGGGATTCGCCGTCAGCGTGTTGTTCTCGGTCGGCGTGCCGGAGATCGTCGGCGGCTGCGTGTTCGCGGGCCTCGCGGAGCCCTTCACGATCGCCGTCGCGTTCGAGTTGGCGCTCGCGGTTCCGTCGGTGTTCGTTGCGATCACGCGTGAGCGGATGCGGTGGCCGACGTCGCCGGCGCTGAGGACGTACGACCGTCGCGTCTCGCCGGGAATCGTCGCGCAATTGACGCCGTTGACGCCGCCGCCGCCGACGCCGCAACGCAGCCAGCGATAGCGATACGTGAGCGGTGCAGTTCCGGCCCACGTGCCATTCGAAGTCGTCAGCGTCCGCCCCTGGACGGCGGTGCCGCTGATCACGGGTTCCCTCGTGTTTGCCGGCGCCGCTGCCACGCTTGCCGCGCCGCCACCCGGCAGCAAGAGCGCTGCCGCGCCAAGCAGGGCGGAGCTCAGTGCTGCCGCACCGGTGGTCGTGTTGCTGTTCATGGCACCCCTGTTCGGTCGCGAGTATCGTAGTACGATCTATCCACCTAGGGCCGCAGATAAACGTGCGGCGGCCGCGCGGCGTGCCTGTGCGACGCGTACGGCGCTGACGCCGGCGCCGTCAGCTACGCGTCGACGTGCGCCCGGCCGCCTGCGCGGTCAACGCGGCGGCGATCTCGGTTCGTCGCTCCTCGAAGCGCCGCAGCAACCCGCCGAGGCGGTAGTCATGCGTGGCGTGGAGTTCCTTGATCGCGATGTCGAACGTCTGCAGGAGCTCGAGCAATTCGTTCTCGCTCAACCCCTCCACGGCCGCGACATAGCCGTGTCCGCACCGGTCGAAACACGCTGGTGGTGTGCGCGCAATGACTGAACGTTCAGTCAAGCGTGTGTTCGACTTTACGTCAGTGAAGCGCCGCCCTTGCGCACCGCTCTGCGGCCAAAACGGTGCGTCGGAGAGCGGCGCGCCTCACGCGTACCCGCCTCTTCGACATGTAATCACCGTGACGAACGCGCTCGACGCGCGGTCCGGCGCCGGCGTGCGACTAGGGTCGGCGCGAGGTGGTGTGCGGCCGCGCGCGCCCCACGGCGCCCTCGTCGCTACGAGCGATCTCGACGACGCGCGCTGCCGTCAGTCGCGACACGCCTTCGGCGATCAAACGCTGCGTGAGCTCGCGGTCGGTCAGTCGTGCGACTTCCGCATCCGCGATCTCGACCTTTCCGAATTGCGCCACTCAACGCTCCCGGTACACGATTCGGCCGCGATCCAGGTCGTAAACCGACAGCTCGATCGTGATGCGGTCGCCGGGGCTGATGCGAATCCTGTACCGGCGCATCTTTCCGCATGTGTAGCCGAGGACGGAGTGGCCGTTGTCGAGCGAAATGCGGAAAACGCCGTTGCGAAGCGCCTCGACGACCTCGCCTTTGAGCTCGACCTTCTCTTCCTTCGTCGACATCAGCGCCGTCCTTCGAGCGAGGACGCGCGATCAGGAACCGAAGGACTCGTGAACAACTGTGCAGCTTCGCCGGCCAATCAGCACCTCCTGAAGATCGCGAACGCGCAAGGAAGGTGGAGGCCGACCGAACTCGCTCTGGGTTGTAACCCAAGGTAGCAGGAACGACTTTCGAGTGCGGCAGCGCGAACGCCGACCGTTCCCCGCATCGCGAACAGCACACCTACGCCGCGTCGACGACGAAGAACGCAATCGCGACGTAGTGACAGGCGATCGCGACGATCGTCAACGCGTGGAACACCTCGTGATACCCGAAGACATGCGGCACCGGGTCGGGCCGGCGCCGCGCATAGACGATCGCGCCGACCGTGTACGCGACGCCTCCGGCGACGAGCAGGCCGACCGCAACCGGCTCGAGGCGTTCGACAAGCTGTGGCAGCGCGACGATTGCGACCCAGCCCAACGCGATGCCGGTCGCTGCGGCCAGCCAGTTCGGGGCCTCCACCCACATCACCTTCGTGACGATCGCAACTACGGCGCCGGCCCAGACGATGGTGAGGATCGTCGGGCGCCACGCGCCTTGCAGGACGAGGAGCGCGACCGGCGTGTAGCTCCCGGCGATCAGGAGGTACACCCCGGCGTGGTCGAGCCGACGCATGACGAGTCGAAGCCTCGGCGTCCACGTGCGCACGTGGTAGAGCGCGCTCGTCCCGAAGCACGCGGCGACGGACAGAGCAAAGACGGCGGAGACGAGCCGGTGGCCGTCCGCTGCGACGATGAAGACCGGCGCCAGAGCCACCGCCACCACGAACCCGATCAGATGGAGGATTCCACGGAGGCGCGGCTTTGTGAGCGGTGGCGTGGCGGAAACGTCCATCCCTGGACAATACGTCTGCCGACACCTGGGCCAGGTACCCTGTGATTGTCGCTTCGCGAGGTTCGACGTCGGCAACCGCGTTACCGGCAGCGCGCGTCGTCGACAAGATCGTCCGCGGAGCTCGCCGTCTCCCGCGATCAATCGCACCGGCAACAGAAAGGTCCGTTTATGAAGAGCAAGAAGCAGACGACCTTCGCGAAGCTCGCGCGTGAGCGGCTCGTGCAGGAGCGTCGTCAACTCAAGCGAGAGCGCAAGCAGGCTGCGGCAGACGCTCGGAACGCCGAGGCCGCGGAGGGCGCCGCCCTGCCGGTCGAGGGGGACGCCGTGCCCCTGGAGGGCGCCGCCGTGCCCTCATCCGAGCCACAGGAGTAACGGAGAAAGAGGAATTTCTCACCCGCCGCGGCGATAGCCAAGCGGCCGCATTTCGGCTACGGTGGGGGGCGAGTCAGAGCGAGTTCGGTTGCGCACAGCGCTTTCCCTGCCCGTTCGTGGATTTTGGCAAGGGAGGTGTTTTTTATGGCAACTGGGACCGTGAAGTGGTTCAACGATTCGAAGGGTTACGGGTTCATCACGCCCGAAGGCGGCGGGAAGGATCTGTTCGTCCACCACAGCAACATCACCGGGTCGGGCTACAAGTCGCTCGCCGAAGGTGCGCGCGTCGTGTTCGAGCAGCGTGAGGGGAGCAAGGGCATCGAGGCGTACGACGTCGCGCTCGAACAGGCGTAACGCGCGAGTGTGTTTCGGAGCCGGGCGTTCGCGCTCGGCTCCTCGTTTCTCGGCGCGCGATCACTGCGAAGGAGGCGTCAACCGCACGTGACTGGACTGGTCGTCTTCCTCATCGGGGCGTCGATTGCGAGCGTTGCGATCGCCGTCTGGTTCGTCGCACGACGGCGCACACGCGGTGGGCGTCGATGGTGATCGCACTTGGGTCGCCGCGCGTCCTCGGGGTCGTCTACGGCGCAATGCTCGAGGTCGAGGTTCCACTCGTCGCGGCGGGCGTCGGGTGGCCGGACGAGGAATGGCTCGGGCTCTTCCGCGACTACAAGGAGTTCCCCGGCGATCTCGAAGAACCGAGGCTGGAGCACGGAAAGCTGCGCTTCGAAGCACGCGACGACGACATCGCACGCGCGTGGCATGCGATCGAGGACCGCGTGCACGCCACGAACGGAAGCTACGGCACGGATGTCGAGCCGCGCGACCGCGTCGCGCAGCGAGCCGAAACGGCAAGGCGCGACGGCGTCGACGACCGCGTGCGAACCACGCAGCGGCTGCTCGACGCGCTGTGGAACTCTGCGAGCTGAGCGCCCGGCAAGCCCGCGCGTTTGCGGCAACGCAAACGCTGCGTCAGCCTAATTGCTGCCAGGTCTCCGACTCGTCGTTGCGTGTCCCGCCCGTGTCGGGGCAGCCCGCCTTGTCGGCCCCCTGCGTGTTGAGGATCTGCCGCGAATCCTGGTAGTTGGTCGTGACGCCGCCGATCGTGACGTGCACGACTGGGATCGTCGTGACGACGGAGGTGAGGCACAGCTGCGGATCGCATCCGTAGCAGCCGGCGGGGCTCGTGTCGGAGCCGTCGAAGTTCTCGAAGGCGGTTTGCGCGAGGACGAGGTTCTGGCCGGCCGCGATCGACTGCGGTCCCCAGAGGCCGAAGTGGTGTGACCCGATGTCGACCGTGACGGTAACGCCGCTGAGTGGGCCGCTGCCGCGGTTCGTGACCATCACCCCGGCCGAGTCCCAGCCGCCGCTCGAGCTGTCGGGCGTCCCGACGAAGACCGTGTTCGCCGCGCCGCTCCACGGCGCCGGCTTCGTTTGCGGATGACTGTCGTGGTGCGTGTCGTAGTACCCCGCGAACACGCCGATCGAGGGTGCCGACGTGAACGTCACAGAAACGGTCGAGGACGCTGACGACGCCTGGCCTGCAGAGTCGGCGACGGTGACGGTGACGGTGAACGTGCCGGTTGCGGTGTACGTGTGCGCCGCGGTCGACCCGGGTTGAGGGCCGGCCTTCGCCGATCCGTCACCGAAGTCGAACGTGTAGCTCGCGATCGGCGTTGCATCAGTGTCGGTCGACGTCGACGCATCGGCTGTGACGGCCAGCGGCGCAGAACCTGTCGTGGGCGTCAGCGTGATGCGCGCGACGGGCGGGCCATCGGGCGCGACCGTCACCGTGCGTGTTGCGGTTGACGAAAGGCCGGCCGTGTCGGTGACGGTGACGGTGACCGTGAACGTGCCGGCGCCGGTGTACGTGTGGCCTGCGCTCGCCGCGACCTGCGGCGGCACGGTGGCCGTCCCGTCGCCGAAGTCGAACGCGTAGCGCGCGATCGGCGTGCCGTCAGCGTCGGTCGACGCCGAAGCGTCGGCCGTCACGGCGAGCGGCGGCGCTCCGATCGACGGGGTGACGGAGAGCTTCGAGACCGGAGGCCCGTCGAGGACGGTGACCAGTGCCGTGTCGGAGCTGGTGAGGATGCTGTCGCTGCCGGTGAGCCGGAGCGTGTACGTGCCGGGCACGCTGAAGCTTGCTTGTGTGTCGGCGGCATTCGCGTTGACGAAGCTGACTGCGCCGGGTCCGTTGTCGAGTGTCCAGGTTGCGGTTGTGGCGGCGGGCGGGTTGGGTTGTCCGTCGTCGCTGACGCTGCCGTGGAGGGCGGCGTTGGCGGGGAGGGTGATGGTGAGGTCGGGCCCGGCGTTGACGGTGGGGGCCGTGTTGGGTGGTGGTGGCCCGGTTGTGTATTCGAGGTGGAGGAGGGGTGCGCCGGCGGGTTTGCTGTCCCAGGCGCGTGCGGTGCGGTGGCCGGTGCCGGTGATGATCAGGGCGAGTGCGTTGCCGCTGGCCCAGCCGGGGCGGTTGACGAGTTCCTGGGCGATCGCCGTGAGGTCGGGGCTGCGCTGGTTTGGGCCGGCTTCGCCGATAAGTGTCCAGGGTGGTGGTGACCAGGCGACCGAGGCGGCGGTGCGGGGGCGGGCGGAAACGTTGTTTTTCGTGCTGGTGAAGGTGGTCGGGTTGTCGGCGGCTTGGCCTTCGATCAGGAGGTTGGTGGCCTCGCTTTGTGTTTCTTTCGCTTCGAACTGGAGGTAGGCGCGCGTGATCGTCGCGCCGCGCGGCACGGAGACGCTGGTGAAGCGCATCCCGACGCGTTGGTTGCTGCCGTCGTAGACGAGCTCGAGGTCTGAGCTGTTCAGGTACATGGAGCCGGTCGCGAACTCCTCGGCATCGTCGGTCGACGCCACCGCGCGCTGCTCGAACGCCGCCGGCGCGGCCGCCGCGAGGGCGACGAGGTGCGCGGGCCGCGCCGGTTGCGCCGACGCGCCCGAGATCGCCGCCACGATGCCGAAGACGACAGCGAGGCGCGACCATGTCGCGCCGAGGCGAGCATGGGACGAAGCGCCTGCGGTCAACGCCCACCGACATTACTCCCTCGTAACATCCGCAACAAGATCAGTTACGAAGCTTGTCCAGATCCACGACGAGGCCCGCCGGAGCGGGCCTCGTCAGAGCTGATGTGCAGCCGGCTACGGGACGGTCGTGAAGAAGGCGTCGCTCGGGTCGGTGGCCCGATTGACCGCCATGCCGAAGAACGGCTGGAACACGTTGCCGCTCGTCGTCATGCCCTCGTAGTCGCCGACGAAGTAGCCGCCGGCGTCCGCCGCCTGCTCGATGTCGAACGGCCCGCCCACATGGGCCTCGTTGCCCCAGCTCCCTGCACTGCCGCAGTTCGCGGTGCAGCGCACGAGCCAGGCGTTCGTCGGCACGCCCGGCGCCGCCGTGTTGTCGCGCAGGTCGTAGTAGGTGACACCGACGGTGCCGTTCGCCAGCACGCCGAGCGTCGCCGTGAACGCCTGCTGGTCGCCCGCCGGGATGTTCGTGGGCGTCTGGTTGATCTTGATCGGCGCCGACCACGTCGCTCCGCCGTCGGTCGACTGCGAGAAGAAGATCGTGTCGATTCCGTACACACTGTCGTCGTCCCACGCTGCGTAGACATTGCCGTTGTGCGGGTCGACCGCGAAGTCGGGCAGGTCGCCGCCGCGGATCGCGTTGCCGTTGTCGGGGTCGGTCGGCCCGAAGAACGACGGATCGATCTGCCCGATGATCGTCGGCTTCTTCGACCACGTGACGCCGTGGTCCGTGGAGCGGACGACCGCGATCTGGGCACCGCGGAGCTGTGCTTTGTGGTCGGCGACAAGGACCATTCCGTCCAGGAGGTCGTGGGTCGCGTTCGGCAGGACGACGACGATGTTCCCGATCGTCCACGCCTGCGTGCCGGGATTGAACAAGACGCGCGCCGGCTCCCAACTCGCGCCGCCATTCGTCGTGCGCGAGAACCAGGCCTGCTGGACGTACGACCGCGCGTTCGTCTTGCCGTGGTCGCTCGCGTTGATGCCGGGCGGTGAGAGGAACCGGTCCCAGACCGCGTAGACGCGGTTCGCGTCGTATGGATCGGCCGTGATCGACTGCTTGTCGAGCCCGTTCGTGTCGTCGGCCGTCACGTCGAGCGGCGCTCCCCAACTCTGGCCGCCGTTGGTCGACTTGTTGACGATGATTGCGTTGTTCGTGTCGAAGACGTCGAACGAAAGGGAGAGCGAGTAGAGGTCACCGTTCGGCGCGAACGAGACCCAGGGGTCGGACGCTCGGTCGTAGATCCCACCGGAGCACTTGGTGATCCCCGGAATGACGACCGGATGCCAGGTCGCCCCGCCGTCGTTCGTCCAGGTCGAGACCAGCCCGCGGGCCCCGCCGTTGTCCCAGCGGTCCTGCTGGTACGCACCGACGATGTTGAGCGGGTGCGTCGGGTTGATCGACGAGCGCATCTCCGGCTCTGCGTTCATGTAAAGCGTGCTGAACTGCTGCTGCGTCGCCGCGTTGTCGGCCGTGCAGCCGGCGAACGGGCTCGGGCCCGAGGCAACGACCGGTGGAGCGGCAGCTGCCGCCGCAACGAGCACCACGGCTGCACCGCATGCAGCTCCGAACGTGATGAGAATTCTCCGCATACTTCTCCTTTCGAGGTAAATCCACCCTACTCCGCGCGGATCTGCGTGACGACCCGACGCGCCTGCAGGACGACTAGACCCCATAAGCTCGTCGCGTGATCTCCACGGCGGAGTTCCGCGAGCGACGCGAGCGGTTGCTCGAACAGGTTCGTGACATCGGCGCGACGGGCTATGCGCTGTTCGAGCCCTCGTACGTCCACTACTTCACTGGGTTCTGGTTCCTGTCGAACGAGCGGCCGATCGTGTACGTGCAGAACGCCGAAGGCGACGACGCGATTTTCGTCCCCGAGTTCGAGGTGGAGCGCACGCGTGGTGAGGCGTCGTTCGAGCGGATCGAGTCGTATCCGGAATACCCGGGCCTCGAGCACCCGATGCGGATCCTCGCCGGCGTCGTCCGCGGTCTCGGGCTACGCGGGCGAATCGCCGTGGATCAGGACGGCTATCCCGGGATCCTCGGCTATCGCGGGCCGCCGCTCAGCGAGGTGACCGGGGCCGAGGTCGTGAGCGTCGACGCGCGGATCGAGGCGATGATGGCGCGCAAGAGCGCGGCGGAAGTCGAGTTGGTCCGCGAGAGCGGTCGCTGGTGCGCGTACGCGCACGCGCGTCTCCAGGAGCACACGCGTGCCGGCGTCACGGAGGCGGAGGCGAGTCTGCACGCGCAGCAGGAGACGACACTCGCAATGCTCGACGCGCATGGCTCGCGAGGGCTCCTCGGCTCGGGCGACGGTGCGAAGGCGGGGTATCGCGGCCAGATCGGGCAGCGAAGCGCGTGGGCGCACGCCGTCGCACACAACATCCGGTTCCAGCCGGGCGACGTCCTCGTCAGCGAGACCGGCGCGCCCGTCTATGGCTATCAGGCGGAGCTCGAGCGCGCGATGGTGGTGGGGCCGCCGACCGACCGGATGCGGTTCCTCTTCGACCACATGCTCGCCTCGCGGCAGGTCGCCCTCGACGCAATCGGCCCGGGGGCGACCTGCGCCGACATCGACGCGGCCGTCCTGCGGTATTTCGAGCAGCACGACCTGCAGCGCTACTGGCGACAGCACACCGGCCACGGGACCGGCCTCCGAAACCACGAGGCGCCGTTCCTCGACGTCGGCGATCCGACGCCACTACTGCCAGGCATGGTGTTCACGATCGAGCCCGGGCTCTACGACGACCAGGTCGGCGGATTCCGACACTCCGATACGGTCGTCGTCTCCGACGACGCGTACGAGCTCCTCACCGAGTACCCGACCGATCTCGAGAGCCTGACGATCCCCACCTGAAGGCATATCTAGCTCGGCTCTACGTCCGCGCTGCGGGCGTGTCGCGGGCGGGCCGTCCGTCGCCGTCGGTTGGCGCGGACGGCAGACCGTTCCCGAGCGAGAAGGCCGCGACCGCCGCGTCGAGCGTCGGGAAGAAATGGGTCGGGTCGAGGGTGCGCGTCAAGTCGTAGCGCTCGATCCGCTCCCGCACCGGGTACTTCATCTCGGCGAACACGAGCGACACGCCCTTGGCACTCACCTCTTCGTCGAGATCCATGAGCATGTCGGCAGCCGTCGTGTCGACATCAGTGATCGGCTCGGCGGCGACGACGATCCACCTCGGAGTCGGCGCTGCCGATGCGAGTGCGCGAATCCGATCGCGGAACGTGCGCGCGTTCGCGAAGATGAGCGGGGCGTCGAACCTGAACATCACGAGGCCGCGTGGCAGCTCTGCGTCCGGGTGGTTGCGTCGGTCGCGATAGCCGTCCAGTCCTGCGACGCGTCCCAACTCGGCCTGGTACGGCCACCACGATCGGCGGAAGACGTCGCCGATCGAGAGTGCGAGCGCAATCGCGATGCCGGCAAGAACGCCGAGCAGGAGGACGCCGAGAAACGCGACCATCGAGAGCGCGAATTCCGCGCGGCGCTGCCGCCAGAGCCGGACCGTCGCCGGAATGTCGGCGAGCGTGACGGACGCGGCGATCACGACGGCGCCGAGCGTCGGCTGCGGGAGGTTGCGCAGGAGCCCGGGAACGAGCACGAGCATCAGCACGATCGCGGCGGCGCCGACGACGCCGGTGATCTGGGTCTTCGCGCCTGCACGCTCGGCGACCGCGGTCCGCGAGCCGCTCGTGCTCACTGGAAAGCCCTGGAAGAACCCGGCGCCGATGTTCGCAGCGCCGATCCCGATCATCTCCTGGTTGCCGTCGAAGTCCTGACCCGTGCGCGCGGCAAATGCGGACGCCGTCGCGATCGTGTCGGCGAGCGTGACGACGGCGATCGCGAGCGCGCCGCCGACGAGGAGGGCGAGGTCCGACAGCCCGATCCGCGGGACCGTGAGCGGCGGAAATCCCTGTGGCAGCGTGCCGACGAGCTGTACGCCGTGATGCGCGAGGTCGAAGACGCTCGTCCCGACAATCGAGAGGACGACGGCGGCGAGAACGGCCGGCACCTTCGGGACGAACCGCTGCAGAACGACGATCGCGAGCAGCGCGAAGACACCGGTCGCGAGCGCCGCGCCGACGGTCTTCCCGTCGACGACGCCGCGCACGAATGCGCGTGTCTCTTTGAGGAAGCCGGTCGCGTCGGTCGAGAACCCGAAGAGCTTCGGGAGCTGGCCGATGAGGATCGTCAATGCGAGCCCGTTCATGTAGCCGAGCATCGTCGGCTTCGACAGGAGGTCCGCGACGAACCCGAGCTTCAGCACGCCGCCGAGCACGGTGATCCCGCCGACGAGCAGCGCGAGCATCGATGCGAGCGCGATCGCGCGCTTCGGATCGCCGTTCGCGCCGACGAGCGGAATGATCGTTGTCGCGATCATCGGCCCGAGCGACGAGTCCGGCCCGAGCACGAGGATCCGCGACGGCCCGAGGACTGCGTAGCCGGTCAGACAGAGGATCGACGTGTAGAGCCCGGTGATCGGCGGAAGGCCCGCGATCTCGGCGTACGCCATCCCCTGGGGGACGAGGAGGGTGGCGAGAACGAGCCCCGCGACGACGTCGTTCGGCAGCCACGAGACGCGGTACTTCGTGACCATCCGGATCCCGGGTACGGCCGGCATGTCGCGGCTCAGCAGTCGCAGACGCGCAGGGCGCTGAACCCAGGGCCGCACCGGGACCTGTCCACCATCCCTCGTAGCCATCCAGGACCGACGATCCGCAGCATCATGCCGCCGGGATGACCGTCTCCCTACGGCGGATCGGGCTGCGTTTCGAAAGCTCCTACGCGAACGACCGACAGTGCCCCCGGCCGGAGTCGAACCAGCGCACGCGGCTTAGGAAACTGCCGAGCCTCGAGCAGAACCCGCGGCAATGAGCGTGGCCCCGTTGAAAGACACCAGAAACCCGCCCCACGACGCGGCAAGTTTCCCGTCTTCTGCGCGATGGCCATGCCTGCGACTGTGAGTCTCGTCGTGATCGAGAGCAGCAGCGAATTCACACCCGCTCTCGGACGGCTCACGTTCGCTCGGGCTGCGGCCTTCTCACGGTCGGATCTCGGCCTCGTCGTTCTCGCGCTGGGAGCCGTTGCGTTGCACGTGCTCGATGACAACTACGTGCAACCGCAACCCGGAACCTCAGCAGGCGATCACCTTGTCAGCGGGCTTGTCCCACTCGCGCTCCTCGCGGTCGCCGCCGCGGTCTACCCGCGTCTCCGCGCCGGGCTGCGCGCGAGCTTGGCGATGATGTTGGGCGCGATCGGGATCACCTTCGGCGTTCCCGGTGCGTACTACCTCCTGCACGGCAGTGCTTCGGGCGACCACTACTCGGGCCTACTTGCCATCGTCGCGGGCGCAGTCCTGCTCTTGAGCGGGCCGGTGACACTCTGGAAGGCACGCGGGACCGGCGGAAGCCGGCGGCGACGCTACCTGCGACGGACGCTCACGACCGCTACTGCCGTTGTCGCCGGTCTTGTGGGGCTCACGTTCCTCGTCTTCCCGGTGGGCTACGCGTACATCTACACGCACACGGGACGAACCGCTGTGACGCCCGACCTCGGCGTGGCGTACGCGAGCGTCAAGGTCAGGACCAGCGACGGGCTCGAGNTGGCGGCGTCTTACGTCCCCTCGAAAAATCGCGCCGCCGTGATCCTCTTCCCCGGCGCTACGCGCTCCGCCCAAGCGCGGATGCTCATCCGCCACGGTTACGGTGTCCTGCTGCTCGACCCACGCGGGCAGGGCCGGAGCGAGGGCGACACCGTTCGCTGGGCCGGCGACCGCGATCTGATCGGCGCTGTGGGTTACTTGCGCAGCCGCCCCGACGTCGATCCGGACCGCATTGGTGGCTTCGGCTTCTCCGTCGGCGGTGAGCTTCTGCTAGAAGCGGCGGCCCAGTCGGGCGGCTTGAAAGCCGTCGTCTCCGAAGGCGCCGGCATCCGCCTGGGCGAGGGCTTAACGGAAGGCGAGGGCCTGTCGCGGTTGGAACTTGCACTCTGGAATCCGGCGTCGGTCGTCATGACCGCTGCGGCGACCGTCTTCTCCAACCATGGCCCGCCCCCCGCGATCGTCGATCGCATCGGCCGAATCACGCCGCGGGCGGTGTACCTGATCTACGCCGACCCCGGCATGGGCGGCGAGAAGACGAGGCAGCCGAGGTTCTTCGACGCCGCGGGTCAGCCAAAGGCGATCTGGAAGGTCCCGGGCTCGGCACATACCGGCGGAATCCATGCGAGACCCGGCGAGTACGAGCGCCGCGTTGTCGGATTTTTCGACGACGCTCTCCTGGACCCGAAATGACTCCTGCTCCTCGCAGCGATGCCCCCGGCCGGAATCGAACCAGCGCACGCGGTTTAGGAAACCGCTGCTCTATCCACTGAGCTACGGGGGCCCGGGCGGAGCGTAGCGGCGCGCCGGCAAGACTCACGGGATGCGCGCAGCTGCGAACTGCAGCGCA
>C688J18823_10000985_pt1 | contig 17293 bp, 17 predicted proteins | sample HopSoiMetagenom1_FD_18823 | JGI IMG/M metagenome (IMG submission 18823) | reverse complement strand
AAAGCGAAAGGAGTATATGTTACAAATGGAACATATGCAGCGTTGAGTATGAGAGATGGTGATGGTGTGGGTGGATTTGCAAGACGATTTGGTGATACCACAATGATAAATTCTGGTAAGCCACATGGAGATGTGAAAGACTGGTTTAAATTAACAATTAAAGGTTATAAAAGTGGAACACTTAAAACCGATTCAGTTGATTTTTATTTAGCAGATTACCGTTTTGACGATAACTCAAAAGATTATATCGTTAGAACATGGGAGTGGGTGGATTTAGCAAAGTTAGGAACGATTGACAGCGTGTTATTTACGCTGCATTCTTCTGACAATGGTAAATTTGGAATGAACACACCGGCATATTTTTGTATAGAAAACTTTACGCTCGGCAGCCCGACAAGTATTGCTGAAATAAATGCTGGCGAAGTTAGAATGTATCCAAATCCGGCAACTGATAATCTTACGATTGATTTAGGTGCTGCTAATTTAAACAGCTCGACTACTATTACTATTTTTGATATATCCGGAAAATTAATAGAAACACGTTTTGAAAATTCTCAACTTATGGATTTATCAGTAGCTGCTTATAACGCAGGAGTATATTTTGTATCCATTCAAAATTCGAATGCAGTAATCAATGCCAAATTTATTAAACAATAATTATGAAAAGGAATTTAATAGTAGTTTTTTTTCTGTTAACCGTACAACTAACTGTTGCCCAGTTTGCCCCACCTGCGGGGCAACCGGGTTCGACAGCTGTACGAAAAGATAGTTCTGCTTTTGTTGCATGGGCAACGGGGAGTATAATAATACGTGGGTATCAGGATATATCAAACCCAAGTTCTGGGTATGCAACCGTTGGAGATTCGAGCTCTGCAATTGGGAAAGCAGATGGTGTCAATGTGGTTAGTCTTGGTGATGGAGGCGCTGCCATCTTAACATTTAAACTTCCAATAACGAATGGGCCAGGTAATGATTTTGCCGTATTTGAAAATGGATTCAGTGATACGTTTCTTGAGTTGGCATTTGTAGAAGTAAGTTCGGATGGTGTTCATTATTTTAGGTTTCCAGCTGTTTCAAATACACAAGATACCTTGCAAATGGGAAATGATGCATCTATTGATGCACGGCACCTTAATAATTTAGCAGGAAAATACCGCTCAACATATGGTACCCCTTTCGATTTGCAAGAATTAGCAGGTACTTCGGGACTGGATATTAATCACATTGTACATGTAAAAATAATTGATGCCGTAGGAAGTATTAATCCTTTATATGCAACAACGGATAAAAACGGAAAAAAAATAAATGATCCTTGGCCAACTGCATTTGCTTCTTCTGGATTTGATCTGGATGCTGTTGGTGTTATTCACCAGGAAACCGCAGCCACGGTTAATGAATTGTTTGCTGTTGACCTGTTTGATGTATTTCCAAATCCCATTACATCTACAAGTATAGTTCAATTTACCTTGGATGAACCTCAAGTTGTAACCATTGATATGGTTGATTTAACGGGTAGACAAGTGGCGATGCTGGAAGAAAAAATGCAGGCACAAAAAGCAAATACCTTATCTTTGAGCCAATTAAATTTAAAAAATGGAATTTATTTTCTGAGAGTAATGACAGCCAATGCTTCCGTAACAAAAAAAATAATGGTTACAAATGAATAGCAATTATTTAAAATATTACAGTGTTGTCGGAATCATTTGTTTTTTTTGCTCCTGCAGAAGTGACAAACCCAAGGATGAAGTGCAACCCAACATTACGATTGCACCCAATGCCGGTGTGATTGTAATTAATGAGGGAGTATATCCTGTCGAAAATGCTACAGCTGGTTATTATAGCATTTCGGAAAATACATATGTAAATGATTTGTTTGAGCCTATTAACGGTCGTTCTTTAGGAAGTGTTTTTCAATCCATGGTTGTTTTTAACCGTAAGACGTATCTGATAATAAACGATTCGAAAAAAATTGAAATTGTAAATTCCGAATCATTTGTTTCAATAGGTACCATTAACGGTTTGCGATCTCCTCGTTACCTCTTGCCTGTTAGCAATGGCAAAGCCTACGTAAGCAACTTCAATGCGAATTTAGTTGATATTATTGATTTGAATACCAATAGTGTAACCGGAAGCATTTCCTGTGGTTATGGTAAATTCAATGAGGAAATGGTACTCTCATACGGGAGGGCCTATGTAACTTGTCCGGGAAGTAATAAGGTGTATGTAGTTAATACCAGAACAGATGTGGTTGAAGACAGCATACCTGTTGGAAGAGGCGCTTCAAACATTGAAGAAGATGCAAACGGCAAATTGTGGGTGCTTTGTTTTGGAAAAGAATTGACGAAGGAGTTGGCAGGTTTGTATCGTATTGATCCCATTACAAATAAAGTAGAGTGGAGCAGTAATTTTCCGGATGAGACCTATCATCCTTCCAATTTGGTGAGTGATGGAACGCATGAAAATTTGTTTTATACTTCCAAGGATGGTGTTTTTAAATTTCCAATAACCGCAAGCAATTTACCAACCTCAGCCCTTATACCAAGAGGCGCTATGTATTTATACGGTTTGGGAATTGATCCCAAAAGCGGAATCATCTATATTGGAGATGCAAATAATTTTACTGCAGATGGAAAGGTATATCGTTATCAACCGGATGGAACGTTTATCAATTCATTTACTGCCGGGTTTGGACCCAATGGTTTCTACTTCAATTAATAAATTTACATACTCATTTTCATGAAAGAGAAAGCTTTATTTTGTTGGAGTGGGGGGAAGGATTCTTCAATGGCTTTATATCAAGTACTACAGGAAGATCACTATGAGGTTATTGCGCTGCTAACAACCCTCAATTTAAATTTCAAACGTGTTTCCATGCATGGTGTTCGTGAAGCATTGCTGGAACAACAGGTACAGGCCATAGGTTTACCACTTTTAAAAGTATACGTAACCGAGGGCACTAACACAGAATATGAAAAAGCAATGGAGAAACTATTGCTGGAGCAAAAAGAAAGAGGTATAACAACCGTTATTTTTGGAGATATTTTTTTGGAAGATTTAAGAGCTTACCGTGAAAAGAATTTAAGGCAGGTAGGTTTGAAAGCGGTATTTCCTTTATGGAAAAAGAATACGAGTGAGTTGATTACTTATTTCTTGGCTCATCAATTTAAAACGATTACCTGCTGCGTGAATGATGCTTATTTGGGAGAAGATAAAGTAGGAGTAGAGATTACTACTGATTTTATTGATCAATTACCAGCCAATGTGGATCCATGTGGCGAAAATGGAGAGTTTCATACCTTCTGCTATGATGGACCTATTTTTAAAACTCCCGTAAAATTTACACTTGGAGAAAAAGTATACAAACCCTTGGAAATAAAAACGGATGGAGTAGTAGTCTGTCCTGGGGCTACAGTTACAAAGGGGTTTTGGTATTGTGAGTTGATTTCTTGATCAAAGCAAAACCGTAATCGATCCATTTGGCCTTTATGAGCATTAATTGTAATTGGGAGAACAATGCAAATCTGACAGTTAATATGCAAAGGGCAGGTTTTATCAGGTTAAAATCGTGACAGTGTCCAGGGTTACAAAACAACGGATAATTAAGTACTAAAAATTTATTTCATTTTAAAACATTTCTTTTAAAGCTCCGTAAACGAATCCCAAAGAACTAAGCCGCGTGTTGCTCCGGATGAATTGTTGGGTGCGGCTCTTTTATAAAAGTATTAAGCCGCGTGTTGATCTGGATGAATTGTTGGGTGCGGATTTTTAGTTTAGGATTTGAGGAAGACGAGAAATTAGGGTCGTCTGTTGGTTGGTCTTCCTCATATTCCTTTCTATAGAAAACCATCCTCATATATATAAAAAAAATCCCGAATCGATTGATTCGGGATTTTTCTTTTCATCTATATGAATTCTATTTCACAGATTCAACAACTGCTTTAAAAGCTTCCGGGTTGTTCATTGCTAAATCAGCAAGGACTTTACGGTTTAAGTTGATGTTTTTTGCGTGAATTTTTCCCATGAATTGAGAGTAGGATAAACCATGAGGACGAACACCTGCATTGATACGTTGTATCCAGATTGCACGGAAGTTACGTTTTTTCTGTTTTCTGTCGCGGTATGCGTATGTTAAACCTTTTTCAAGAACGTTCTTCGCAATTGTCAGAACATTTTTTCTTGCACCCCAATATCCTTTTGTTTGTTTAAGGATTTTTTTTCTTCTGGCTCTTGAAGCCACCGAGTTAACCGATCTAGGCATTTCTTTTGTGTTTTTTGGTTTCAGCGTTCTTACAGTTAAAAGAAACTTAGTACTGAGGACCTGGTTATTATTAGTTAAACTGTATTAAAAATTTTTCTGGAAATTATTTTCCAATTGTCAGCATTGCTTTTACGCGAGGCATATCTGTTTTATCAACTAAGCCAGCATGCGTTAATGCACGTTTTGCTTTGGTTGATTTTTTAGTCAGGATATGACTTTTGAAAGCATGCTTTCTTTTTACTTTTCCTGTTCCAGTTACTGTGAATCTCTTCTTAGCACTGGAATTCGTTTTCATTTTAGGCATCTTACTGTATTTTATTTTATTGGTTGTTACTGTGTATTGGTTTTATTTTTTCTTTGGTGCAATCACCATAATCATCTTCTTTCCTTCAAGGATTGGCATTTGCTCTGCTTTACCGTATTCTTCCAATTCGTTTACGAAACGCAGTAATAAAATTTCACCTTGTTCTTTAAATAAAATAGAGCGGCCTTTAAAGAAAACAAATGCTTTTACTTTAGAGCCTTCTTGTAAAAATTTAATGGCGTGATTCTTTTTAAAATTAAAATCATGCTCATCTGTTTGCGGACCAAAACGAATCTCTTTAATAACAGTTTTAGCAGCTTTTGCTTTTAACTCTTTTTGTTTCTTCTTTTGATCGTATAAAAATTTCTTATAATCAACAACTTTACAAACGGGTGGTTCTGCATTTGGAGAAATCTCCACCAAATCCAAACCAGCTTCTTTCGCTATTTTCAACGCTTCATCAATCGGATAAATTCCCGGTTCTATTCCATCCGCTACTACACGTACCTCTTTTGCTCTGATACGCTCATTGATTGCGTGTAAATCCTCTTTTCTTCTTTGACCGCCTTTTCCAAAGCGATTATCAGGGCGAGGACCAGTGCTTGACGGAGCGCCTCCTGGTTTTACAAATTTATTTCCGCCTGGAGCCGGTTTACTAAATTTATTCCCTGTATTGTTAAATGGTGCTGCTATTGTTTGATCCTCCTTATTATTAAAAGCGTTTATATCTATATATCTTCTTAACTAAAAACCTGTACACGGTTTAGTATTTCATCATTAATTATTTTCGCAAACTCCTCCACACTAAAACTACCAAGGTCGCCATCCGCTTGTTTACGAACAGAAACAGTATTTTCTGCTTCTTCCTTTTCGCCAACAATTAGCATATAGGGTACTTTTTTCAATTCCGTATCACGGATCTTTTTCCCTATTTTTTCGTTCCTTTCGTCTACGAGCCCGCGAATATCGTAATTATTTAGCAATTCTAAAACTTTTTTTGCGTAATCGTTGTATTTTTCACTTATTGGTAACACAGTAACTTGCTCGGGTGTAAGCCATAAAGGGAATTTACCGGCGCAATGTTCAATCAAAACCGCTACAAATCGCTCAAGTGAACCAAAAGGTGCCCTGTGAATCATTACCGGACGGTGTTTTTGGTTGTCACTGCCTGTATATTCCAGCTCAAAACGCTCTGGAAGATTATAATCTACCTGGATCGTACCCAATTGCCACTTACGGCCAATAGCATCTCTCACCATGAAATCCAGTTTTGGGCCATAGAAAGCGGCTTCACCAAGCTCCACAACAGTATTTAAGCCTTTTTCAGCTGCTGATTCAATGATCGCTTGCTCCGCTAAATGCCAATTCTCATCCGAGCCTATGTATTTTGCCTTATTTTCAGGATCCCTCAAAGAGATTTGAGCTGTATAATCACTAAAATCTAACGCTTTAAATACATAAAGAACGAGGTCAATAACTTTACAAAATTCCTCTTTTACTTGATCCGGGCGACAAAATAAATGGGCATCATCTTGTGTAAAGCCACGAACACGGGTCAAACCATGTAATTCTCCAGCTTGTTCATATCTGTAAACCGTACCAAATTCAGCGTAACGAACCGGTAAATCTTTATAGGATTTTGGCGAAGCCTTGTAAATTTCACAATGGTGAGGGCAATTCATAGGCTTTAAGAAAAATTCCTCTCCTTCATGTGGAGTTTTGATGGGCTGAAATGAATCGGCACCATATTTTTCATAATGACCTGATGTGATATAAAGGTTCTTATTACCAATATGCGGTGTTGCCACTTGCTGATACCCTGATTTTACTTGTGCTTTTTGTAAGAACTGAATCAAACGTTCACGCAAAGCAGCACCTTTTGGTAACCACAAGGGTAAACCCATTCCTACTTTTTCAGAAAAGGTAAATAACTCTAATTCTTTGCCCAGTTTACGGTGATCGCGTTTTTTCGCTTCCTCCAGTAAAACCAAGTAATCTGTCAGGTCTTTTTGTTTTGTAAATGTGATCGCATAAATGCGGGTCAGCATTTTATTCTTTTCATCCCCGCGCCAATATGCTCCTGCAACATTCATCAGTTTTGCGGCTTTAATAAAACCGGTATTCGGAATGTGAGGTCCACGACAAAGATCAGTAAAATCACCTTGTTCATAGAACGTAATCTGACCATCCTGTAAGTTCTCTAATAAATCCAGTTTATAAGGATCATTTTTTTCTTTGAAGTAAGCAATGGCATCTTTTTTAGATACTTCCTTACGTAAATAACTGCTATTTTTACGAGCAAGCTCCAGCATCTTATCCTCAATCTGCTTGAAGTCATCCTGTGAAATGGATTTTCCTCCCAAGTCGATATCATAATAAAATCCATTTTCAATAGGAGGACCAATTCCGAATTTCGTTCCCGGATAAAGTGCCTCAATTGCTTCGGCCATCAAATGGGCAGAAGAGTGCCATAAAGTAGATTTCCCCTCGGTATCATTCATGGTGAGCAATACAAGCTTTGCATCCGAAAGAATCGGGCGGGTTGCATCTACAACTTCACCATTTACTTTCGCTGCTAAAACATTTCTTGCTAAACCTTCTGAGATGGATTGCGCTACTTGAAGCGCAGTAGTTCCTTTTTCGTAAGTACGAATAGAACCGTCGGGTAACGTGATATTGATCATAGTAGTAGTTTTATCCAGACACCCAAACAAACGGGCATAGGAGTTTATAACGGATGCAAAGATAATTGGATTCGGTAGAAATACAAGAGAATAAATGGTTGTTTAGCGATAGATAAAAATTAACTATAAATAATCTATGTGTCTATGTGGTTTGATTTTTAAGGAAGTCTTTATTATTTTTTGAACCCGATGAGCATGATGATACAGCCTTTATGCTCTATATCACTACTGCTGGAAGCCGGCTTAAAAACAATGTCATAGATACCTGGCTTTAAAGGTTCAAACACCCAGTTAGTTGAGGAAGCGTTAACGGTTTGTTCAGCCACTTTTACATCCGGCCTTTTTTTATTGTAAATACTGATCACAACATCTTCAGTAAAACCTGCTGCGCAAAAAACAACTTTGTAGGTCTGTTTACTAAATGCAATAAACTCCGAATGAATTTCTTTTGTCGTTTTCGGGTGAGGAACAAATGGTATATCTTGAATGGAGAAGCCGTCGTATCTATAAGGAGAGGTTATATTCGCTTTGTTAAGCCCTACAATTTTTGCAACATCACATTGAGCAATTCCTAAATAACAAAATAATTGTAATACGGCAATAAACGAAACGCGTTTGGATATATTCATTTAAAAAAATGTTTTGATTTGCGTATTAAGATGAAAAACTATTTTTTGTCTTCAACGTAGCTAATTAATAGAACAATGCATCCTGATTTGGGCGTTCCATCTGCACTGGCAGGAACTTCGTAATCAATAAAATAATTTCCTGATTTTGGTGGTTCGAACGTCCAGAAATTATTATCAATTCCTTGTGAATTGTCGTATACCTTTTTACGATTGGTTTTAGTGGCTTTATTTTTATTGTAGATGTCCAGTTTAACAGGTTCTTCAAAACCATTTGTGCAAAAAATCAATTTGTACTTTTGTCCTTCAAAAGCAGTAAAAACAACTTCTACAATTTTAGGTTTTTTATCAAATTTTAATTCACTGATGACATAACTATCATATTTATAAGGAGCATGTACATTTGGCTTGCAACCTTTCATAATTTGTTTTGCATTGCACTGAGCAAAACCATTTTTAGTAGAAAGAGCAAGTATACCTACCAGAAGTATACTTGCTATAGTATGTACAAAAAGTTTGTTATTCATTCAGTTTTAAGTTTACTTATAACCAACCATAAAAAGAATATATCCTGATAATTTTTGATCTGTGCTATCAGCTGGAACATCATAATCAACAAATAATTTACGTAAACGAGGAGCATCAAAAACCAGTTCTTTTTCATCTGGTGAAAGACCTTTGTTGGTATAGATGACCTCTCTTTTTCCTGATTCTTTTGGCTTCGTATACACATTGATACCTATCGGAGCAACCGGCATCGCAGTTAAGTTGAAAACAAGCCTGTATTTTTCGCCAACAAATACCGGTATTTCCACTTCAAGTTGTTGCGCTTTTTTCTGATAATTTATTCTTGTGAATTTTTGACTATCATACTTGTAAGGCTCCATCTTTTTCCGGCAACTTGTTGTAAGCGCATTTTTATCAATATTATCAGTTGCTTGAATAGGCGTAAAGGCATAAGAGAATACTAAACCAATAAAACTGATAAGAAATATTTTTTTCATAATAGTCGATTTAAATGTTGTTTAACCAAATTAGAAATATTACCCATTTATAAATTTGGCACGTAGCTCCGAAATTCTTTTCGTTAATTTTAATACTTCTTCATCTGTTAACGTAATATCCTTATCCTCATCATCTTTTATTGGATTCGCTTTTACGGAAGGTAGTTGATCGTAAATATCTTTTATAGATTGAACATCTGCAATCAACCCATCAATTGCAGGATCTTTTTTCTGAACAGCTTTCAATGCATTTACAATGCTTCCTAATATCGTCATTTGCTCTGTAAGTTTTGTGTTCATCGATTTATCTTTGCTCTTCTCATAAATTCTTGAACCCAGATACATACTTTCAATCCAAGCACCAGAAAATACAATAGCAGTAATTTGAGGTTGTTCGTTTTCATCCAGGTACATATCAGTTACCATTTGTAATTCAGCAATGATATACGCCAAAGAATCCTCGTTCCCAATATTTTTTTCAAATCGTTTTGACAAATTGCTTTGTTCAAAAACGGTTCCCATGCCCAAATTCTCTGCTAATTGACGGCAAAGTTTCATGTAATTCATGGCTTCCTGATTTTGCTTGTTCAGCACACAGTAGGATAAATCAGCACTGTATACACCCAGATTAAGTGATTTACTTAAGTTGGTTGTGTATTTTGATGGATCCTTTTGGGAAGTGGTAATTCCATCCTGGTATTTTAACCCCGATTTCTTGAAAATTGAAGCTATTTGCAAAGGTGACGGCAAAGAATAAGACACCGTATTTGTTTCAGACTCTACTGAAACAACAGAATCTTTTGCACTGCTTACACTTTCATCTTTTTGTGTTTCATTGCCGCAAGCCATAAATAGCATTCCTGCAACAATAAGCATCGTTCCTTTTAGTACAAGTGATTTTTGAGTTGAAACCATTTTTTCGATTAATAAGGGGTTAATTACGATAGTTGAAATTTTTCAAAGGCTAAACTAAGAAAAATAGTTAATTAAAAATAAAATAAGCTTTTATTTTCATCATTTATTTAAAGAATACTGCTTTTTATGAATTATGCCAATAACTTTTCCTTTAAAAGTGGTATTTATAAAAGGAGTGTTCTTCGATTTAGATTGTATATTTTTTTGTTCAACCAGCCAATCCAGTGTTGGATTAAACAACGTTATACATGCAGGTTCTCCTTTGGCAATAGAAGGTTGTTTCAGTTTTAATATGCTACGGGGGGCACTTGTTAAGGCGGTGATAATCGTCTCTAATTTGATTTTCTTCTTATTGGTATTCACCAAACCAAAGGCTGTTTCCAAACCAATCATTCCATTTGCTGCATGGGCAAACTCAATTTCCTTGGATTCAATATCCTGAGGACGATGATCTGTAGTAATTACATCAATGGTTCCATCCTGTAAACCTTTATGAAGGGATTCAATGTCTGCTTTTGTTCTTAATGGAGGATCCAATTTAAAGTTGCTATCAAAACCGGCTAAAATAGCATCATCCAACGCAAGATTATAAGCCGTTACGGAAGCTGTTACCCGAATATTTTTTGATTTGGCACTTCGAATAAGCTCCACTGATTTTTGAGTGGAAACATTCGCAATATGTAAAGAGGCATTGGTGTACTCGGCAATTGAAATATTTCGCATCACCATCAATTCTTCTGCTAATCCAGGTATTCCTTCCAACCCTAAACTGGTGGAGGTAATTCCTTCATTCATCTTACCGTCATTGGAAATGCTTTTTTCATTACAATGGGTGATAATGGTTCCATCAAAATTTTGAATATACAACAGCGCCCTTGCCAGCAATCCCGCATTACTGATCGTCTTTTTATCATCTGAAAAAGCCACTGCACCTGCTAATTTCATATCATACATTTCAGAAAGATCATTCCCTTCTTGTTTGTGCGATAAGGTACCGATAGGGTGAATTCCAACAATGGCATCCTGTGTATTGTTTTTAATGTAAAGTACTTGTGATTTACTATACACGGGCGGATTAGTGGAAGGTACTAGAGCTACATCAGTAAAACCACCGGCAGCAGCAGCCTTTATTCCACTGGCTAAATCTTCTTTATACTCAAATCCTGGATCGCAAAAATGGGCCTGCATATCCAACCAACCAACAGAAACATGTAAATTCTCCTGCTCAATGACTTTCACATTCTTTTCCGGACGAATAGACGAAGCGATGTTTGAAATGATGCCATTTTCAATGAGGATATCCAGTTTTTTTTCGTGGTGCACGGATCCTGGTTGAATAACTCGTGCGGCTTTAATTAGTATATTCATTTGCTCGTGTTAACATTACTATATAATTTGTTATTCACTAATCTAATTGCCTTATTCCTAACGTGATGGCATCAATCGCACTAACAGCGTTTCAATTGCCAAAAACAACAAGGTTAGAACAATACACCATTTCCATAATTTCTTCCCTTCATTTATATCAATGATGGATGTTAGATTTTTTTCTCCACTATACAACAGGTGTATATGCTCTTCGTGTTTGTCTTCAATAAACATTTGTAATTCCTCCGGGCTGTAACACGTTAAATCAGATTCCATGCGATTAAAATTAAAAGATAAAGGCATCACTTTTTCTTTTCCGGCATATAGATTATAATTTCCGCCTTCGGTAAGCTGATTACGAATATTAATTTGTGCTTTTGTGTCAATGATTTTATGTTCCGGAATAATATCAAAATCACTTGCTTCTTTGCGCACATGGTATACATTTTCTCCAGTAATTAATTGAGCCGTTTCCATGTTTTCATCTGTCCCCAGTGTATAAAAAAGAGGATGTTGGATGTGGCTGTTTAAGGCAATCATATAAATGGTCGGTACAAACAGTGCATGTTTTGCAAAACTGCTGAAATCAGCCTGTAAGGGTACAGCCGAAAGATATAAATTTCCATTGCCTACTTTATATTCCGAAAGAAAATCATCACCATTTTGTAAGCGCAGTAAAAACGCTGAACGGCTATGTGTTGATTTGGTAAATACATAATGGTTGAACACCTTTGGTAAATCAAGATTGGAGACCTGTGTTACCTTCTTATCGAAAACATCTTTGTAAACGGCATGTTCCAGGTTAATTTTTTCAATCTTTGTGTTCGTTGTGTCCAAACGCTCATAATAATTAACGGACAGGCCTGTTAAAAAAATTTTGTATGCTTCCAAGTCCGCTGAGGCGGAAGGAAAAACAAGTACACTTCCCCCATTACTCAAAAAACGTTTCAGTTCCTGGCCAAGGCCTGATGAAATGGTTTTTAATTCATTTAGAATAATCAAATTGTAATTGGTCAAGCTCGCATACTCCAACTTGTTTTCTTCGCTATTTTTTGTCTGGAACACGGAATCCATTCCAAACAGGTTATTGAGATAAGATTGTTGAGAAGACACTACGCCAGCTTCAGAGGGATTGATACACAATACAGCTACATTTTTTGAAACCTCATAACTAAAATAAAAGGTATCGTCAAATGTTACCGGGTAATCATTTAATGCAACATGACATTGCTGAAAACCACTTTCTTTATTTGGAAAGGTCAACACGACTTCAGTTTCAGCATGTGCCTCCATAGAGAAACTTGCCAGTGTACGTTGAATACCATTAATAAAAAGTTTAATGGAATTATTTTCTACTGCATTTTCTGAATTGTTGTTGATGCGAACATGCAGTTTTTCTAACTGATTTAATTGTCTTACCGGTGTATCAAACCAGCAGGTATCAATATATACATTGTTTTTGAGTGCTGCTGTTAAAGGCACAAAGTTTAAATCGATTAATGTATCTGCTTTTAATTCATTGATATTGGTGATGCTTTTTTGGAAATCAGAAATCAGATAAGCAACCATTGACTTGCTGCCTGATTCTGATAGCATATCTTGCTGCCGGGAAACAACATCGGAAATGCTACGTGTGGCCGGACTTATTTTTACTTCATCCAGCAAGGTGCTGAATTCTTCTTTATTCACAAGTCGTTGGTGTTTGCCCTCAAAGTCATTGGTAAGCAATTGAAAGCGATCATTGGGTTTATAGGAGGCAACAATTTCCATGGCTCTTTTTTTTGCTTCATCCAATAAGGTCCCATTTTTATTGATGGCTTCCATGCTAAAGGAATTATCAATAAATATACTTACCGCTTTTTGGCCGGGAACAACTTTCTTATTTTTTACTGGAATAAAAGGTTGTGCAAAAGCAAGCACCAGGAAAAGTATAGCTAGTATACGGCTGGCCAGTATGAGGAGTTGTCGTAAACGGGAGCGGGATTGTGTTTCCTGTTTTATTTCTTTTAGAAAACGTACGTTACTAAAATAGACAGTCTTGAATTTACGAAAGTTAAAAAGATGAATGATGATAGGTATGGCTATTGCCAGAAGTGCAAAAAGAAATGCAGGGTAGGTAAAGCTCATCAAAGGACAAATATACTATTTTTTCCGATGAATAAAAGTTTTAAATATTCATTATTGCATGAATTATATACACCCATAACTTAACAGTATTGGTCGACCCCTACCCGGGGTCGAGCATTGTATAAATACTTTCTTATTAGTTTATAGTTTTATGATTCCGAAGGAATCATTACATGTAACCTATCGAAAAAAAAGCATGTCAATTATTTTTTATCCAGTAATCGCCTGTGGTAATTTATTTGCCCCAAATGGTAGTTAAGGTGTGTAGCCAATTGCAAGAGCATTTGATCCGTCATTAAATTTTTACCTAAAAACTCAATCGGGTAGAGGCTATTGTATTGATCAGCAGTTAGTTTAATAAGGGTATTGGTTACCAGGTGTTTGGTTTTTTCAAGACCACTCATTAATTCCGCTCTGGAAACTTCTTTTGTTGAAAATTCCTTGTCCCGGTCACGGATGTATCCTGTTTTTCCAAGAATGGCTCCTACAAAATGATTTAGGTTTCCTATTAAGTGGAGACAAAGATTTCCTCCCGAGTTTTTAATACTTTTAGAAACGATCCAGAGATTTTTTTCGTCCGTATAAGAGGTTATTTCCTTTTCAAGAGCAGTTAGGTCTCTTTCAAAAAATTCGATGAAGCCGGCTTTTGACATGTGTCTGGTTTTAGGTTAACAAACATGAAAAAATTAATGATCCTTCTTTGCTAACCGAAGCCTCGGCGGCGGTTAGTGCAATGAATGTGCAGTGCAAACTAAATGTTAATATTTTTTTGAAAAATTATATAAATCAATAACCTCTTTTGCTTCTTTTACATCGTGCACCCGTAAAATGGATGCTCCTTTCGTTAAGGCTAGTGTGTTTAAAACAGTGGTCCCGTTTAAGGCCTCTTTCGAGCTAACATTCAGCACTTTATGTATCATGGATTTGCGCGAAATCCCCGCCAGAATGGGCAATTTAAATGATTGAAAACTATTCAGATTATTGAACAATTCGAAATTATGCTCCAGTGTTTTACCAAATCCAAATCCTGGATCTATAATAATTTTAAAGAATCCAAGCTCTTGCAATAATTTAATACGTTCATCAAAATAAAAACGTACTTCTTCTACAACATTGTCATAGCTTGGTGCAAGCTGCATGGTTTGAGGAGTGCCTTTGATATGCATTAAAATGTATGGCACCTGTAAACGTGCAACCGTTGAAAACATAGCAGCATCAATAGTACCGCCAGAGATGTCATTAATAATATTAGCTCCTTCGCCAATCGCTTTTTCTGCTACCGATGATCGGAAACTGTCAACTGAAATTAGTTGCTCCGGAAAGTGCTTTCGAATGGAAGTGATAACGGGAACAATTCTTTCCAGTTCTTCTTCTTCTGTAATATTTACAGCTCCGGGACGTGTAGAATACGCACCTATATCAATAATATCGGCACCACTTTCGATCATATCCGCTGTTTTTTTCAACCATTTAATTTCAGAAGTATATAAACCTCCATCAAAAAATGAATCGGGGGTGCTATTTAAGATCCCCATTAGCAAGGGAGTGGTGTCTGGTTCAAAAATTCGATCAGTTTTTTGAGAAAAAACTGTATCTTGCGGCTTCATTATTTCCATACATTTTTATGAATAAAACGTCTACTCAATACGATAAAGTTATTAATGCTTGCAGGGATATTTTTATAAAGAAAATGAAAGATTATGGTACGGCCTGGCGAATTTTACGCACCAGCTCCATCACTGATCAGCTCTTTATAAAAGCACAACGTATTCGTAACATCGAAGACAAAGGTAATCAAAAAATTGATGATGATATACGTTCAGAGTATATAGGTATCATTAATTATTCGGTGATCGGTTTAATTCAATTAACAATGAAAACGGATAGTCGCATGGAATTGCCTGTAGAAGAGGTGAGTAAACTCTATGATACGCATGTGGCAGAAGCAAAAAAATTAATGGAAAATAAAAACCATGATTATGGTGAAGCATGGAGGGATATGCGTGTAAGTTCTTTAACCGATTTAATATTAATGAAACTCCTTCGTATCAAGCAAATTGAGGACAATAAAGGAGAAACAATTATATCGGAAGGCATTGATGCCAATTTTAACGATATGATTAATTATGCTATTTTTGCTCTTATTAAATTGAGCGAAAAATAATAAATTTCAAATGAGAGGATTGACGAACATCGCACGTTTTTTAGTAGGAGTCGTGTTTATTTTTTCGGGCTGGATTAAAGCCAATGATACCATTGGATATTCATATAAGCTGGTCGAATATTTTGAAATTTTCAGATTTGATTTTTTAAATCCGATTGCTCTGCCACTGGCTGTATGTATTTGCATCTTTGAAATGATACTGGGTTTTGCACTCTTGATTGGTGCTCGTGTAAAACTAACTTTATGGTTACTTTTACTGATGATTCTCTTTTTTACCTTCCTTACATTTTATTCAGCTTATTTTAATAAAATGACCAATTGTGGTTCTTTTGGCGATGCGATCTCATTAACACACTGGGAATCGTTTATAAAGGACTTCATCTTATTAGTGCTTATTATAATTTTATTTATTGGGAAGGATGAAATTAATTCCACTTTTGGCCCCCGATTGGAGAATGTATTAATGATAATGGCACTTATAGCCGCAATTACATTCCCATTTTATACTTACAATTATTTACCTGTTGTTGATTTCAGACCCTATGCCAATGGTAAAAACATTCTTGCTCAAACAAAAGGTATTTCTGATGAATTAAAATACAGGTATAAAGTAAAAGATAAACGAACAGGAAAAGAAAAGGTATTGGATAAGCTGGATAGTGATCATGATAAATATTATGAATTCATAGAATCAGTAACCGAAATAACAAAGAAAGGGATTGAACCAAAAATTAAAGATTTTTCAATTTCCAATTTAAATGGTGATGATTGTACCCAGAAAATTATTGAAAATCCAGATTATAATTTTTTATTGGTGTGCTATGATCTTCACCTGACAAATAAGGAAGCATTTGGTAAGATTAACGATTTGGCGATCTTATCTAAACAGGATCATGTAAAATTCATTGCATTAACATCATCCAAAAAAGATGTGATTGAACAATTTAAGAAGGATGTGAAAACGGATATTGATTTTTATATAACCGATGGAACCGTGTTGAAAACGATGATTCGATCTAACCCTGGACTAATGCTTTTAAAAGACGGAACTGTTCAGTATAAGTGGCATTATCATGCCTTGCCTTCTTATACAGATGTTAAGCAAGAACATTTTAAGAAGTAAAAATTCGTGATTCAATTTATACTCAAGCGTTTAATGTATGGCTTTTTGGTGTTGATAGGAGTCATCACCATTGTTTTCATGCTATTTAATGTATTGCCCGGAGATCCAGCCCGAATGATGCTTGGGCAGCGAGCAGATATTGCATCCGTGGAGGCAATAAACAAGGATCTGGGCAGAAACCAATCACTGCCAACACAGTTTTTGATGTACTTTAATGATCTTTCTCCTATATCCGTTCATGATCCCATACACACAGATCATTATCTCTATCTAAACAAACAAAAATACGTTTATACGCAATTGTTTTCAGCGGGTGCAAAAGTCGTTGTACTTAAATATCCTTATTTAAGAAGATCTTATATTACCAAAAGAAAAGTCGCAGATATCATAACGGAAACATTACCTGCTACTGCTATTCTGGCTTTTTCCTCTATTTTATTCGGGTCCTTTTTCGGGATTTTGCTGGGCGTGTGGTCAGCTATTAAAAAAAATACATGGGTGGATCGCTTTGCATTGGTATTTGCAATTTTTGGAACAGCGCTTCCTTCGTTTTTTGTTGGCTTATTGTTGATCTGGTTATTTGGTTACGTACTGCTTGATTATACAGGTTTGCACAATATCGGAACGTTGTTTATTACGGATGATTTTGGAGACGAACATGTGGAACTGAAAAATATTATTTTACCAACCATAACGTTGGGGATACGCCCATTAGCCATC
>C688J18823_10000983_pt1 | contig 17317 bp, 21 predicted proteins | sample HopSoiMetagenom1_FD_18823 | JGI IMG/M metagenome (IMG submission 18823) | reverse complement strand
CCGGAGTTCCGCGAGAAATTCCTCGCGCCGACCTACTTCGAGCCGGTGACCGGCTCGCCGGCGCAGTTCGCCGACTATGTGAAGCGCGAAGCCGACAAATGGAGCAAGGTGATCCGGCAGGCGAAGATCACCATCGAATAGAGGAGTCCCATCATGCATGCCAAGGTCAAGCAGCAGCAGGAACGAAAAAGCGGGCTCGACAGCTGGCTCGAGAAAGTCGAAGCACTCGGCGAGCTGAAGCGCATCAGCGCGGAGGTGGACCCCGATCTCGAGGCCGCCACCCTCACCTACCTCGTCGGCAGTAAGACAAGCCCCGTGCTCCTCTTCGATAACGTCAAGGGGCATCCGGGACACAAGGCGCTCTACAACATGATCGGCTGCAATCTCTCGCGCTTCTGCCTGATGATCGGCGAGGAGCCCGTCGATCATCCGCTGAAGGCGGTGCGCATCCTGCAGCAGAAGCTCGGGCGCAAGATGCCGCCGGTTGAAGTATCCGCGGACCAGGCGATCGCGAACGAGAACATCGTTACCGGCGACAAGATCGACATCCGCATGTTCCCGGCGCAGCGCATGTGGCCGCTCGACGGCGGCAAGTACCTCGGCACCGGCGACGCCGTGATCACGCAGGATCCGGAGAGCGGGCGCATCAACGTCGGCACGTACCGCATGATGATCAAGGGGCCGCGCGAGATCGGCGTCTACACCTCGCCGGGCAAGGATGCGACCATCGATCGCGAGAAGTGGTGGAAGATGGGCAAGCCGATGCCGATCGCGGCTTGCTACGGTATCGATCCCCTGCTCTTCCTCGTCGCCGCGACCAGCCTGCCGAAGACCGAGTGCGAGTACGACTATTACTCCGGTATCGCGGGCGAACCGATCGAGCTCTTCAAGAGCGACCACACCGGGCTGCCGCTGCCCGCGAACGCCGAGATCATCCTCGAAGGCCACGTGTATCCGGATGAAACCTTCGCCGAAGGACCGTTCGGCGAATTCACCGGCTACTACGGACGCCCGAGCGGCGCGACGCCTTACATGCGGGTCGAGAAGCTGCGCTACCGGAGCAACCCGACCCTGACGTGCGCGCTGATGGCCGATGGCGCGGCGAACGAAGCCGGACTCTTCTGGGCCGCGCTGCGCTCGGCGGGCATCTGGGCCGACCTCGAGAAGCTCGGCATCCCGGGCATCCAGGGCGTGTGGTCGATCCCGGAAGCCGCCGGCTGGGGCATCACGGTGGTGTCGATCAAGCAGATGTACGCCGGCCACGCGCCGCAGGTGATGGCGCTCGCCGCGCAGTGCACCGCCGGCGCGTACTTCGGCAAGTACGTGATCGTCGTCGACGACGACATCGACCCGACGGACATCCACCAGGTGCTGTGGGCGATGGCAACGCGCTCGCGTCCTGCGCAGTCGATCGACATCCTGCGCGAGACCTGGAGCACCTTCCTCGACCCGAGCCTGAACCCGCCGGAGATCCGGCCGTGGGGCTCGAAGGCGCTGATCAACGCCTGCATGGACTACAAGTACATCAAGTCCTTTTCCAAACGGACCAAGCTCTCGAAGAGCGCGTACGAGCTCGTCGCGAGGCGGTGGAAGGAGTACGGCTTCGAGGGGAAAGCGCCGGAGATCTCGGTGTTCGAGGACGACAAGTTCCCCCCGAAGATCGAGGGCTAGTTGGTCGGGTTCACGCGCCGGTTGAACTCGGCGTGGCCGATCTCCCATCCCCTCATGTAACCCGGCGCGTCAACCTCCGCGTTGTAGCGCTCGCAATACTGCGAATAGGACTCGATCCACGGCTGATCGCCCATCACGGAATCGTATTCGCCGAGGGCGACCCAGTCATCGGATTCGGCGCGACATTGGTTCTCGGTGAGCGATGCGCAGCCGGCAAGGATTAGCGCAGCCAGGATGGCTCGATACATGGTGGTGGTCTCCCAGATTGTTGTTGGTGGTGGGAGCGCCATTCTTCTGACGCGCGCTTGCGCCTCTCTTTCATCCAGGCGCAGCGTGCGAAACGACAAGCGGCTATTTCACTCGCGTGGCGCTCCAGTGCCCACCTGACGCGCCGCTGACTTCGCCGCTCATCTGCGTGCCGCGCACGCGGCCGGTATAGAGGTCGAGGCCGCTCATGAAGCGCACGCGGTCGCCGTGCACCGCGCCTTCCACCTTCGTTTCGCGCCCATTGGGCGAGATCAATGTTCCCGTCAGTGTCTGGTATTGCTGCAGGAGGCGCAGCTCGCCCGCCGGCAGCTTCCACACGCCGGCGAGCCTCGCGGGCACCAGATACAGATACGCCGTGCACCAGGTGACGCAGCCATCGAGGACCAGCTGCGTTTCTTCGGTCCAGTCGTCGATGCGGTAGCTGTTGGTGACGATGCGCGTACCGGGCGGCAGCTCGAGGAATTTGGGCGTAAGGCGATGCAGGTTCGCCGGGAGCAGGAACAGCGCGAGCACCGTCGCCTTCGAGATATCGGCCTCGTACATGTCGCCCTGGACGAATGTCGCCTTGTCGGCGACGCCTGCCTCCTGCGCGCCCTTCCGCGCGATGGCCACCATGTCGGGCTCGTATTCGACGCCGAGCGCGCGGGCGCCGCGCTTCGCCGCCGCGATCACCACGCGGCCGTCGCCGGAGCCAAGGTCGATCACGTAATCCTTCGGCGTCACGCCGGCGAGGTCGAGCATCTTCTCCGCGAGCACCCGCGTGGTGGGCACCCAGACCACGTCCTTGCCCGGCTGGCCTTCGTAGGGCTCGTAGGTCTCCGCCGCCGCCGTGGCGGACGCAGCGGCGAGCAAAACAGCAGTGACTAGGCCGCGCAGGTCCATGGTTAAAATGATAACGACCTGGAGGAGTACCCATGCCCATCACCGAACTGAACCATTTCCTGTTGGTAGCCAAGGACCTCGAGCGCACCAAGGACTTCTACTGCCGCGTGCTCGGCATGGAGGTCGACAAGCAGCGCCCGGACTTCGGCTTTCCCGGCTACTGGCTGAAGGCGAACGGCGACACCTGCGTGCACCTCGCCTCGCAGGACCCGAACGAGATCCGCGACAAATTCCTGCTGAAGAAGCATCCCAAGGGCACGACGGGCTCGGGCTCCGTCGACCACATCGCTTTCCTCGCGCAGAAAGCCGGCGACGTGCGCGAGCGCATCCAGAAGAACAAGGTCGAGATGCACTTCCGCAGCTTCCCGGATGCGAAGCCGCCGCTCTTCCAGATCTTCCTCAAGGACCCGGACGACGTCACCATCGAGCTCAACTTCCTCGGCGAGAAGATCAACGAAGACGAGTGGAAGGGCAAGGGCTCCGCGTCCGCGTTGACGCTGAAGAAGTCCGCCGGCAAGAAGACCGAAATCGCGAAGCAGACGTAACCGCGTGCGCGGCGTCGTCTTTCTCGGCGAGCGCAAGGTCGAGCTGAGGAACTTTCCCGATCCGACGCCCGGTCCGGGCGAGGTGGTGATCGAGATGAAGGCCTCGGGCATGTGCGGCTCGGATCTCAAGTTCTACCGCTCGGCACCCGGCGCGGCACAGGCTGCGCTGGGTCTCGGCAATCTCTCCGAACCGTTCGTCGGCGGCCACGAGCCCTGCGGCGTGGTCGTGGCGCGCGGCCCTGGCGTGTCCGAGAAGGAAGCGCCGCCGCGCCAGCGCGTCATGGATCATCACTACGCCGGCTGCGGCGTGTGCTCGCATTGCCGCGTCGGCTGGTCGCAGCTCTGCCGCGCGGGCATCACCGTCTACGGCGTCACCGCGCATGGCGGGCACGCCGACTATCTGAAGGTTCCCGCCCGCACCATCGTCGAGCTGCCCGAAGAGCTTTCCTTCGCCGAAGGCGCGGCGGTCGCATGCGGAACCGGCACTGCTTTTTCAGCCTTGAAAAGAATGCAGATGAATGGCGGCGACACGCTGGTGGTCTTCGGCCAGGGGCCGGTGGGCCTCTCCGCCACGGTCATCGGCGTCGCCATGGGTGCGCGCGTAATCGCGGTGGAGACCTCCGCCGAGCGCATGAAGCTCGCCGAGGAGTTCGGCGCGGATGCCGTGATCAACGCTTCTCAGGAAGATCCCGTCCCTGCGATCAAGGAATTGACCGGAGGCATCGGGGCCGACCTGTCGCTCGATTGCACCGGAGCGGCCGCCGCACGCCGGGCCGCGGTGCGCTGCGTACGCACGTGGGGCACCGCCTGCTACGTCGGCGAAGGCGGCGACGTCACCCTCGACGTAAGCCCGGATCTCCTCCGCCGTCAGGTCACGCTGATCGGCTCGTGGACCTTCAGTGCGATGGGCATGAAGGAATGCGCCCAGTTCATCGCCAGGAAACGCATTCCACTCGAGCGCATCTTCTCGCATCGCTGGCGCCTCGAGCAGGCGGACGAGGCGTACAAGGTGTTCGACCAGCAGGCGAGCGGCAAAGGCGTCTTCCTGTTCTGAGTTCGGGGTCAGGACCGGAACCTCAATCGCGAAAAGTAAACCCTTGGAGCAAACAATTCCGGTCCTGACCCCGAATTCAAAGCTCTTCGAGCCGGTCAAGCTTCGGGACGTTACAGCGCGCAATCGGGTGGTCGTGTCGCCCATGTGCCAGTACTCCGCGAAGGATGGTCACGTCACCGACTGGCATCTCGTGCATCTGGGAAAGTTCGCGCAAGGCGGCGCGGGGATCGTGTTCGTCGAGGCCACTGCCGTGGAGGCGCGCGGGCGCATCACGCACGGCGATACGGGGATCTGGGACGACGCCCACATTCCCGGTCTCGCGCGCATCGCCGCGTTCATCAAGAGCCAGGGCGCGCTGCCCGCCATTCAGCTCGCGCACGCGGGACGCAAGGCGAGCATGGCACGCCCGTGGTACGGCAATGGTCCGCTCACGCAGGCCGACGTCGATCGTGGCGAGAAGGCGTGGCGCATCGTCGCGCCGGCGGAGACGCCGCTGGACGAAGGCTGGCTGAAACCGCATCCACTCGCGAAAAGCGAGCTCGGCGAAGTGCGCGAGGCGTTCGTCGCCGCGGCAAGGCGCGCCGACAAGGCGGGATTCGACGTCATCGAGCTGCATGCTGCGCACGGTTACCTGCTGCACACGTTCCTCTCGCCGATCTCGAACCTGCGCACCGACGAGTACGGCGGCAGCCGCGAGAACCGCATGCGCTTTCCGCTGGAAGTGGCGAGCGCCGTGCGCGAGGCGTGGCCCAAGGGCAAGCCGCTCTTCGTGCGCGTCTCGTCCATCGACGACGTCGAAGGCGGCTGGTCGCTGGAAGACACGCTGGTGTTTGCGAAGGAGCTAAAGAAGGCCGGCGTCGATATCATCGACTGCTCTTCCGGCGGCATCTCCGGCTCCGCCACCGCGGCGACGAAGATGCTGCTGCCGCGCGTGCCGGGATTCCAGCTGCCCTTTTCGGAAAGAATACGAAAGGAAGCCGGCGTCCCGACCATGGCGGTCGGCCTGATCCTCACGCCGCAGCAGGCGGAGGAAGCGCTGCAGGCTGGCCGCGCCGACCTCATCGCCGTCGGCCGCGAGGCGCTGTACGACCCGAACTGGCCGGTGCACGCGGCGCAGGCGCTTGGCGCCGATCCGTCGATGGAGCGCTGGCCGCTGCAATATGGCTGGTGGCTCACGCGCCGCGAGACATTGCTTAGAAAGCTTGGCGTACGAAGATGAGCCTGTAGTGAGCCACATCCGCCGAACGTGCGTGGCTGTCTTGTGCTTCGCAGTCGTGGCGGCAGTCGTCCCGGTGACTAACGCCCAAGGCCCCCTCCGGCGTGTGTATATCGCAACGCTCGACGGATCCGAGGAGGCTAGTCAGAAGGTCTTTTGGCAGGTCTTCTATAGGCGGCTCGGGGAGCTCGGCTATGTGGAAGGAAGAACGATGACCGTTGAGCGCCGCTGGGGAGATTCGGACCCGGCACGACTGCCGGCGCTGGCACGGGAACTGGTGCAATTGAGGCCAGACATCATCGTTACGGTTCAGACCACCGCAGCGCTCGCGGCAAAGCAAGCGACTTCCAGCATTCCAATCGTGGCCATCGAGGTCGCCGATCCTACGAGCACCGGGCTGGCCGCGAGTCTTGCGCGCCCGGATGGGAATGTCACCGGCTTCACCACCCTGCCGACGGCGATGACCGGCAAATGGCTCGAGCTCCTACGCGCCGTCGCACCGAAAGCAAAGTCCGTTGCCTTATTGACCGATACGCGAAACGCTGGTGCCTTGGTGCTGGCAAACGACTTGCAGGAGCAGGCGCGACAGCGTGGCATCACCATCCATTCCATGGACGCCACGACCGCGACCAACGTGGAGCATTGCTTCGAACGCATGTCGGCAGCGCGCATGGATGCGTTCATCGTCAGCGCCACGACGGTCATCCTTGCGCATCGCCAGAGGATCGTCGAATTGGCGCAGAAACATCGCCTGCCGGCAATCTACGGCCGACAGGAGTACACGCATGCCGGCGGTTTGCTTTCCTATGGCACGGCGACCGAGCCACTCTTCGTGCGCGCAGCCGAATATGCCGCACGCATCGCCGAAGGGACCAAGCCGTCCGATCTGCCGTTTGAGCGAGCAGCGACTTTCAAGCTTGTCGTCAACTTGAAGACTGCAAAGGCGCTTAACGTCGCATTGCCCTCGTCCGTGCTTGCTCGAGCCGACGAAATCCTTAAGTGAGCCCCTCATGAAAACCACAGCTATCTCGGCAGCCGAAATGCAGAAGCGCATTGCTCGCTACCGCGAGCTGAAACCGCTGCCGATCCAGGATAGCGAAATCCCGCTCGGCGCTCGCGACGTGGTCTACGCGCGCAAGCTTCTGTCGGTCATCGGCCTCGAAGACGCGAAGACACCGATCAACGCCGGCGCGCCGATCGTCGGCGCCGGCGGCATGACGATGACGCTGGCGGTGTGCCCGCCGGGACAAGGCCCGGGGTTGCACGCGCACCGGCAGACTTATGAAACCTTCACGGTGCTGAAAGGCCGGTTCGAGGTCACGTGGAATGACGACGGCTCCGGCCGCGAGGTGCTCGAGCTTTTCGACACGGTGTCATTTCCGCCCGGTGTCTGCCGCGCGTTCCGCAACATCGGCGACGCGGAAGGCATCCTGCAGGTGATCATCACCGGCGGCGTGCACGACATGAACGACATCGATTTCGCCGAGGATGCGAAGCGCCGGATCGAAGCCGTCGGCCGCGGACTCTCCCGCGAGTTCGAAAAAGCGGGCTTTACTTTTACGGCGGGAAAGTAACTAAGGGCGCTTGAAGTCGGCGCACATGCTGGGCGGGCCGATCCAGGACTGATCGACCACCACGCCGTCCTTGAAGATCAGCGTGCGCTCGCAGCGCTCGGGCGGCGACGGCGAGCCCACCGGCACGCTCGTACCGACGCCAACGCCGACGCCGCCGCCGCCGCCGACCCGCATGCCGCCGAGGCCGAAGCCGACGCTCGGGCCGGGCTGCGCATAGCCCACGGTCTCCCAGGTGTACCAATAGCGGCCATCGTTGGTGACGGCGCTGCGGGCAGGAGCGCCCCAAACGCGCAGCACCTCCTCGTAGCTGGCGCCCTGCCAGGAGTCTTTCGCGCGGTCGACGTCCTGCGCAGTGGCGCACGCGCCAAGGAGCGCGAGCGCCACTGCCAGGTAGCGGCGGTTATGACTGATGCGCACCGCCCGGCTTGGTGATGCCCTTCGCCGCCTTGGTCGCGGCGCGGGTTTCGTTCTGCGCCACGTCGCCGAAAGAGATGATGCCGACGAGGCGCTTGTCGCGGTTCACCACCGGCAAGCGGCGCACCTGCTCCTCGCTCATGTTCTTCGCCACGCCGTCCAGCTCCTCATCGTCGTAGCAGTAGAGCACCTTCTCGCTCGACATCACTTCGCGCACCGGCGTATCGGGGCCTTTGCCCTGCGCCACCGCCCGGATGGCAATGTCGCGATCGGTGATCATGCCGACCAGGCGGTCGTTGTCGCCCACCGGTATCGATCCCGCGTTGATCTCGTCCATGATTTTCGCCACCTCGCGGATCGACTGTCCCGGGCTGGCGACGCGCACTTCGCGCGTCATTGCATCGCTGACTCGCATGGGGTCTCCTTCCTTGGGGTTATTCCCTTCTGGATCCAAGCAAGAGGTAGACCGCGACGGTGACCACGGTGATCGTGAGGGCGATGCAGGCGCCAACGGCAAAAGCGGCCGCCGGGATGATGAAGATACGCGTCTGCGCGGCCGCTGCTTCGGCGGGCGCGATGGCAAGGAAGGACGTCGCCGCGATCATCACCCAGCGGCGGATGTAGGCCACCAGCATCCAGCGCATCGCGCGGTTGTAGGAAAGCGCGAGGCGTTGCGCGGTTTCCGAGCCGCGCGATGCGTCCTTGAAGAGGCGAAAGGGGTCGAGGTAAAGGACGACCTGCTGGCGAAGCGGCAGCTTGGCGCGAAGCTCGCGCTTCAGGAGCGATTCGACGTCCGGCTCTCGATGCACGGCGCTAGGCCTGCTCGCTGTGGCGAGCGACCACCTGGACGCTCGAAGCCTGCGGGCCTTCGTCGCCGATCTCGGGCGTGAAACGCACCTCGGTGCCGACGGTGAGGTTGTCGAACTCGTCGTGCAGCACGCTATTCCGATGGAAGTAAAACTGCCGGTCGTCCTCCACCGTGCGGATGAAGCCGTAGCCCTCGCCCTCGAAGACCTTCTCGATGGTGCCGTGCGGCTGGCCGTTATCGTGCGCCTTCACGTCGTTGCGGCGCAGCGCCTTCGTCTTCTTGAGCTGCTTCTCGATGGCGCCGAAGGCCTCGTTGATGACCGCCGGCAGCTGCGTCTGCATATCAAGGATCTGCTTCTGCTTTTTCACCGCGAGGTCGTGGTGCTTCGGCATCCTGACCTCGACCATCACGCTGTAGCGGTTGCCCTTGCGGTGCGACGCGGCTTCCTGCGAGACGGTGACATGGCAGCTCGTAATCTCCTGCGAGAACTTCTCGAGGTGCGCGCAGCGCTCGGCGATGTACTCCTCGACCCACGTGCTGCGGTCGACATCCTTGAAGATTACTTCCGGGGGAGTCTGCATTGGTTCTCCATGTATTGTTAAGCCATGCTCCACAGGTAGCGCTGGCACCACTCCGCGGTCAGGCCGGCGACCTCGGCAGGCGTGGCGAGCTCGAGCTCAACATGCGAGCGCATGCGTTGCATGGCGTGCCGGTTCATCTCGATCAGCGCTTGCTGCGCCGCATCGACAATGAGGAGCGTAGGCGCCTCGACGCGCTCGAGCGCGGCGCCCGCAAGATCCGGGCGACCGTCGTGCGAGATCACCGCATGCACCACTTCGAGGCGCTCGGCGGCCGCGACCAGCGCCGCCGGCGCGCCCATCGCCTCGCCGAAAAGCGCGACCGGGGTCTGCTCCAGCGACGACTGCCGGCGCGCCCAATCGATGGCATCGAGCACCCGGCGTCCGAGAAGCCCGATGTCGTGCGCGTCTTCCTCGTCCACCAGCAGGTCGAGGAGAAGCGTTGCGAAGTCGAACTTGCCGAGTGCATCGGCGACGGCGCGGCTGGCGGGAGCAAGGACCACCATCCCGCTCGGATGAGCCGGCACTTGGAGGTCGGCCACCTGGGGGTTCATGACCGGCTTGCAGCAAAAAACGTCCCTACCCCGATCAGCGCCTCGCGTCGCGGATCACGGTGAATTCGGAGGGGGCGATGCGACCGTCGCGGTCGCGGTCGACCGCCACCCAGTTCGTCTCTTCGCCAATCGCCGGCTTGAGCTCGTCGGTGGTGAGATAGCCGTCGCCGTCGCGGTCTAGCTGGCGGAAGAGCCTGCGCGCGTAGTCCGGATCCTCGCGTACGAAAGTGCTGGCACCGGCGGCCGCCGAGGCTCGTTCCGAAGACGGCTCGGGCGCTTGCCCCCATGCGCCCGCAGCGAGCGCCAAGATCCACGCGATTCCCATGCGCGAGGCGCGCGCAAGATACGTTCCCTGCTAGAGCGTGGGGTTGTCGCCCGGCAGGCCGAAGGCCACGCGCCCGTAGGTCGTCGCGGCGATGTCGGTATTGAAGGAGAAGTGCTGCTTGACGGCATGGGCGTCGCGGAAAGCGCGCGGCGTGGCGCCGGTCTCATAAAGACCGCTCGCACCGGCAAGGCCGAACATGACGTCGACGGCGCGCACTGCCCAGTCGACGGCGTAGGCGCCTTCGAGGCGGTAGCGCGCTTTCGTCTTCAGGTCCGGGACGTTTCCTCCCTCGATGAGGGCTTGCGCTTCGCGACAGTTCGCGAGCTGCACCATGCGTGACGCGCGCGCGTAGGCCGTGGCCTCGCCGAACCGGATCTGCGTACTCTGGATCTCGGCCACGCGCACCGCGGTCATGCGGCCGCTGCGCGGGCCGTAATCGTCGATCAAGCCTTCGGCAATCCCGAGGGGAACGCCCGACAGCATGTAGGGAAAGAGGGCGAACACCGGCATCTGGAAGAGAATCCCCGGATTCGCCGCGCTGCCGGGCGTCGGGCCGCCTTTCGTATCGGAGACCGCGAGCGTGCGATGCTCGGGCACGAACTGCTCCTTCGCCTCGACGTCCATGCTGCCCGTGCCGCGCAGGCCGCCGGAGAACCAGTTGTCGATCACTTTGTATTGCGACTTGTGGAGCAGGAACACGCGCTGCTCGGGCGGCGCGTTCTCGTCCAGGAAGGCGAGGCCGGCGAGCATGTTCCACTCGCTCGGATAAACGCCGCTCGAAAACGGCCAGCGCCCCGAAATGACGTAGCCGCCTTCCACTTTCTTCGCCTTGGCGGCGGGAAAGACGAAAGACGAGGCGATGAGCGCATCGCGGTCCTTGTCCCAGATCTCGTCCTGCGCTTCCTTGGGGAACATGCCGAGCATCATGTGGTGCGCGGCATAGTTCACCCACACCCATGAAGTGGACGCGCAGGCGCGCGCCAGCAGTGCGCCGAAGGTGACGACGGCATCGAAGTCGAGCTCGGCACCGCCCACCCGCTTCGGCTGGTGGATGCGGAAGAGCTCGGCGTCGTGGAAGTCGCGCAGCGTCTCGTCGGGCAGGCGCCGCAGCTCCTCGCACTTCGGGGCGCGCTCCTTGAGCCTCGGCAGCAACGCCTCAGCGCTTTCCCAGAGGGCTTTCTCTTTTGTACCAGTCAAGAATCTGCTCCCCGGTCCAGAGCCGGGCTCCCGGACGCTGGCGGATGTATTCATAAAGGCGCTCCAGATACGCGATGCGATGCGGCGCGCCGGTGATGTACGGATGCACGCTGATCGCCATCACGCGCGCGCTCTTCTCGCCTTCCTGGTAAAGACGGTCGAAGGTATCGATGCCGCGGCGCAGCCATTCCTCCGACGGATGATTCTGCAGCGCCATCATCGCGATGTCGTTCATCTCCACCGTATAGGGCACCGAGTACATCGGCCCGTGCGCGGTCTGGATCACGGTCGGCTGGTCGTCGAGCACCCAGTCGGCGACGTACTCGATGCCCGCCTCTTTCAGATAGTCGATGGTCTCGTAGGTCTCGGTGAGGCCCGGGCTTTCCCACCCGCGCGGCGGCTTGCCGGTGAACCGCTTGATGGCCGCGACCGTGTCGGCAATCGCCTTCTTCTGGTCCTCGACGTGATGCATCGGCCGCTGGATCCAGCCGTGACCCATGAATTCCCACTGCGCGTCGCGGGCCGCCTCGGCTACCCGCTGGTAGGAATCGATCACCGAGCCGTTGATGGCCAGCGTGGCTTTCAACTTGTATTTGGCTAGCACTTCGACGAAGCGCCAGAACCCCACGCGCATGCCGTACTCGTGCCAGGCCCAGTTCGGCAGATCCGGCTGCAGGGGCTGCCCATATGGAGGTGGCAGAACGGTGCGTGGCATGTTGCGCTCGATGGACCATTCCTCGACGTTGACGATGGTCCAGACGGCGACGCGGCCGTCGTCGGGGAGCTTGAGCGGCGGCCGATCGACGATCGCCGAATAGGGGATGCGGTCCTTGGGCAGTTTCATTTGGCGAGTAGCTTAAGGGTGGCGTAGGCCATGTCATGGAACGGCGCCGCCACGCCAACCTTTGCCGCTTCGCGGCTCACGTAGCCCGACAGCCATTCCAGCTCGAGGCGCTTGCCGGCTTCGAGATCCTCGAGCATCGAAACCCGCGCATCGTACTTGTAGGTGGCGGCGACGGCCAGCATGCGTTCCACAATATCGGTCTCGAGGCGCACGCCTTGCGCCCGTCCGAGCGCGGCGACCTCGTGCATCCCCTGAGAATAGAGCGCCTTCAGCGGAGCAAACTCGAGTATCGGCCCGATCGGCTGGCGGCAGAGGCACGAAAGCGCCGACAACGCCGCCACCGGGATGAACTTGCGCCAGAGCTCGGCCGGCATGTCGGAGGACACCTTGGCGTCCATGCCCGCCTCCACCATCAGCTTCTGCAGCGGCGCGAGGCGCTCGCCCATGATGACGCTGGTCGACTGGCTGCGCGAGACCACCAGGCCGGGCGCCTCCACGTGCGCGTTGATGAAAAGCGTGCCGGGCACCACGTGCTCGGTCCCGACGACGGCCGCGACTTCATCGGCCGCCGTGACGCCATTCTGGATGGTGAGCACCCGTGTGCGCGGCGTGAGCATCGGCACCATCGCCCGGGTGGCATCGGCGAGATCGTAGAGCTTCACCGCGAGGATCACGACATCGACCGCGCCGACATCGGCCGGCGCGGCGCTGGCGGCGATGCGTGCGACGGTGAAGTTGCGCTTGGGCGAACGCACGTGCAGGCCTTCCTCGCGCACCGCGGCGAGGTGCTGGCCGCGGCAGATCAGCGTCACGTCGGCGCCGTGGTTCGCGAGCCAGCCGCCGAGATACGAGCCGATGCCGCCGGCGCCCATGACTGCGATTCGCATGCGGCTACTATAGCGGCCCAAGGAGGAGGAGCATGCTTCGCGCACTGGTATTCGTCATGCTGCTGCCCGCGCTGGCGTTGGCGCAGTCCTATCCTTCAAAGCCGATGCGCTGGATCCTCGGCTACCCGCCCGGCGGCGGCACCGAGTTCATCGCCCGCAACGTCGCCAATACGCTCTCGCCGCTCCTCGGCCAGCCGATCGTGATCGAGAACCGGCCAGGCGCCGCGGCGATCCTCGGCGCCGAGGCCGCGGCGCGCTCGCCAGCCGATGGCTACACGCTCTTCATGGCCGACAACGGCACCTTCGTCTTCCATACCGGCATCTACAAGAAGCTGCCGTACGACCCGCAGAAGGATTTCCAGCCGGTGGGACTGATCGTCAAGGGGTACATGATCCTGCTGAGCACGCAGTTCAACAGCGTGAAGGAGCTGGTCGACGCGGCGAAGGCGCAGCCCGGCAAGCTGAACAACGCCTCCAACGGCAGCGGCACGGCGCACCATCTCGCCGCCGAGCTCCTCAAGCAGCGCGCCGCCATCGACGTCGTCAACGTTCCCTACAAAGGCACCGCGGCGGTGATGCAGGAAGTGATGAGCGGCCGCGTCGCGATGGGCTTCGCCGACTTGTCGGCAGCGCGCGGCCAGATCACTTCCGGCAAAGTGCGCGCGCTCGCCGTGGCTTCCAAGAAACGCCTGCCGCAACTGCCGGAGGTGCCCACCTTCGAGGAAGCCGGCTATCCCGACTTCGAGGTGTATTTCTGGCAGGGACTCGCGGTGCCGGCGGGAACGCCGCGCGAGATCGTCAACCGGCTGTCGGCCGAGCTCGTCAAGACACTCAACACCGCAGACGTGAACAAGCGCTTCACGGAGGCCGGCATGGAAGTCAGCCCCGGCACGCCGGAGGACATGGCGAAGACCATCCGGGACGACCAGGCGTTCTGGGTGCCGCTGATTCGCAAGCTAGGCATCACGGTCGACTGACCTGACGGTAGACTCACGCAACTCGAGGAGGGGACGCAATGAATTTCAAGACACTGGTCGCGGCCGGGCTTGCCGCATTCGCCGGCGCGGCTGCGGCGCAAACCACCGTCGGCTTCGCCACCCTGCAGCCGGGCACGCTGCTGAACGCGCAGGCATCCGTCATCGCAAAGGTGGTGCAGGACCATTCGAAGCTCCAGGTGCGCGTGATCGGCCACGGCGGCGACACCGGCATCATCGACGCGGTCAACGCCAAGCAGGCCGACTTCCTGCTCCTCGACATAGGCGAGCCGGCCGAGGCGCAGAAGGGCGAGAACGTCTGGAAAGGCAATGCCAAGCCGAACATCCGTGCCGCGCTGACGCTATTCGGCTTCCAGATGGCGTTCTGGGTGCGCAAGGATTCTGCGATCCAGACGGTCGCCGACCTGAAGGGCAGGAACATCCCGACCGATTGGGTGCAGCAGACGAGCGTGATCACGCACCTCAACGCGCTGCTCGCCGCCGGCGGCGTGACCCTGAAGGATGTGAAGCACGTGCCCACGGTGAACGTGATCCGCGCCTCCGAGGACTTCAAGTCGAACCGAATCGACGTGTTCTTCTTCGCAGTGGGCGCGCCGAAGGTGCAGGAGATCGCGCAAGCCGTCGGCGGCCTGCGCGTGCTGCCGATGGAGATCCTCCCGGATTCCGAGAAGCGGATGAAGGCCATCCGGCCCGAGTACTACTTCTCCACCGTCAACCCGGCGCCGCACATCGCCGGCATCGACAAGCCGACCAAGGTGCAGACCATCGACTTCATCATCGGCGTGGGCACGCACGTGCCGGACCCGGTGGTCGTCGACTTCATCAAGGCGGTTCACGAGCACAAGGACGAGCTGGTCGCCGGCCATCCGAACTTCAGGGCCTACGATCCGAGCAAGTCCGGCAAGATCCAGCCGCGCCTTGCTTACCACCCGGCCGCCGAAAAGTACTGGAAGGAAACCGGCCTGCGCTAGTTCCATAGGATAGAGGCGGATGGAAGAACTATCGGCCGCGGCGCCGCCGAATTCCGCGGCCGGCCGCCTCGCGCAGCAGGTGCTCGCCGCGACCCTCACCCTCGGGTCGCTCGCCTATAGCATCGGCGTCACCCGAAGCCTCGGCCTCGTCGTCTTTCCCGAGCAGTTCCTGGCGGCCGCCTACGGGGTGTGCCTTGCGCTTCTTTTCGTGAGCTTCCCGGCGCGGCGCGGCACGCCGCGCGCCGACATTCCGTGGTTCGACTGGTTCTTCGCCATCGCAGGACTTGCCGCCGGCATCTACGTGGCGATCCATTTTCCGCGCATCACCGCGCAGGCCGGGACGGTGACTTCCGAGCTCCTGCTCCTCGCCGGGGTGATCGCCTTCCTGACGATGGAAGGCACGCGGCGCACGTCCGGGTATTCGCTGATCGTCATCACCTTCGTGCTCGTCGTCTCGGTGCTGGTCGGCCACCTGGTGCCCGGGCAGTTGCGCACGCACAAGGTGGAGGCGGCGAACCTCGCCGTGTACCTCAACTTCGACAACAACGGGCTCCTCGGGCTCGTGCTCGAGATCGCCTGCACCATCGTGATCGCCTTCGTGCTGATGGGACAGCTCCTCGCCCGCTCGGGCGGCTCGGGCTTCTTCAACGACTTCGCCCTCGGCCTGATGGGCCGCTTCCGCGGCGGCGCGGCGAAGATCGCGGTCGTCGCCTCGAGCCTCTTCGGCAGCATCTCGGGCATCGCGGCGGCGAGCGCCCTCGCCGTCGGCGTGGTGACCATTCCGCTGATGAAGAAGTCGGGCATTCCGGCGCGCCTCGCCGCGGCCATCGAAGCCTGCGCATCCAACGGCGCGCAGCTCATGCCGCCGGTGATGGGCGCGGTGGCCTTCGTCATGGCCGATTTCCTCCAGGTTCCCTACCGGGAAGTCGCGCTCGCGGCGCTGCTGCCGTCATTGCTGTACTACGCGGCGCTCTTCATCCAGTGCGATCTCGAAACCGCGCGTTACGGCATCGGCAAGGTCGATACGAGCGATATTCCGCCGATGAAGCACGTGCTGGCGCGCGGATGGATCTTCGTCGCGCCTTTTGTGGCCATCGTCGGCGCGATGTTCTGGCTGAACTGGGAGCCGGAGCCTGCCGCAGCGCTGGCGGCGGCGATCATCATCGGTCTGGGCCTCTTCATCGGCTATCGCGGCTCGAAGATGAAGCTCGCCGATATCTGGGACGCGGTAATCGAGACCGGCATCGGCGTGACCGAGATCATCGTCATCAGCGCGATCGGCGGGTACGTGCTGGGGCTCTTCCAGGCCGGCGGCCTGTCCTTCGCCCTGACCGCCTACCTCGTCGACCTCGGCGCGCAGAACCTGCTGCTGCTGCTCGTGATCTGCGCCATCACCAACATCGTGCTGGGGCTCGGCCTGCCGACGCTCGCGGTGTACGTGATGCTCGCCATCCTCGTCGCGCCGGCGCTGGTCAAGGTCGGGGTGCCGGCGATGGCGGCACATCTCTTCATCCTCTACTTCGGCATCATGTCCTTGATCACGCCGCCGATCGCCACCGCCGCGTTCGTCGCCGCCACCATCGCGCGCACTGATCCGATGGCCGCCGGCTGGACCGCGATGCGCTTCGGCTGGGCGTCCTACATCGTGCCGTTCCTCTTCGTCTACTCGCCGGCGCTCATCATGCGCGGCAGCTGGGGCGAGATCGCCGTCGTGGTGACGCTATCGCTCGCGGGCATCTGGTTCGTCTGCGCGGGCTTCACCGGCTACGCGGTGCGCGTGATGAGCACGCCGGTGCGCGTCGCCTTCGTCATCACCGGCCTGCTGCTCCTCATGCCCTTCCAGGCGTCCATCATCAACGCATGGCTGAACGTCGCGGGCGGCCTGATGGGCATCGCACTCTTCGCGTACGAATGGCGCGCCAGGAGGTAGGCGAGTCGAAATAACCCCGCCGGCGTAGCGCGACGGCACGCATATTGCAAGACTCGCAGCATGAGACTACTGCTCGTGATGGCCGCCGCCGGAGCGGCCTACTACTTCTACCGGCAGCGCCAGCAGCAGCTTTCCGCCCGCCATGGCTCCACGACCAATGCAAGCGACGCGGTGGACGACATCCACGTGCGCCCCGGCGCCAGCGCAGACGAGCACCTCGACGCCGCGGTGATGGAAACCTTTCCCGCGAGCGATGCCGTATCGCCGGGCAAGCCCTCCGAGACGGCCTGGGATCGCCAGCAGCGGCTGCAGAAAAGCCAAAGCTGATTTAGTCGGGTTGAAGGCCGGCCTGGCGCAGGATCGCCGGCCACTTCTCGGCCTCGCGCTTGACCAGCGCGCGCATCTCGTCCGCGCTCATCGTCATTACGCGCCATCCGGCGGCTTCCAGGCGACGGCGCACCTCGGGATGCTCCACCGTCTTCACCGTGGCGCCGCGCAGGCGCTCGACGACCGCAGCCGGCGTCTTCGCCGGCGCGAAAAGCCCCATCCAGCTATCCAATATGAAGTCGTGCATGCCCGCCTCCGCCGCGGTGGGTACATCGGGA
>C688J18823_10000982_pt1 | contig 17344 bp, 13 predicted proteins | sample HopSoiMetagenom1_FD_18823 | JGI IMG/M metagenome (IMG submission 18823) | reverse complement strand
TCGACCTCATCGACCAGCGGCGACAACACATTCGGATGCCTACGCAACCGTTCGACCGCCCATGCCAACTGCGTAGCCGTCGTTTCGTGGCCGGCCGCAAGCAGCGTCAAGAGCTCGTCGGCGAGATCGCTGCGCGACATCGCCGTGCCGTCCTCGTACCGGGACTGCAGCATCAGCGACAAGACGTCGTCACGTTGTTCGATGTTCGGGTCGGCGGCGACACGATCGATCAGCGATCCGACGATCTCGTCGAATTGCCTTCGCAGGCCGAGGAATCGGCCCCAGGGGCTCAACCGACCGAGATCGTGGTGCAACCACGGCAGGAAAAGCAACTGCGAACCCAGTCCCACCAGCGGCGGCATAACGGTGCGTAGCGCGTCGAACTCCGCACCCTCGGCGCCGAATACCGCTCGCAGAATCACGTTGAGGGTGATCCGGTTCGTCGACGGCAGCACCGCGAACTCGCGGCCCTCGGGCCAGGTGGCGATTTCCTTGAGCGTTTCCTCCTCGACGAGGTCCTCGTAGGCCCGCATCCGCTTGCCGTGAAACGGCGGACCCAGCAGTTTGCGGCGTCGGCGATGCTCTTCGTCCTGCAACCCGAATGTCGAACCCGGGCCCAGCACCAAGTCGAGATTGGGTTCCACGTTGCGCACGACGTCGGTTCGCGTCTGGAAGAGCTGCTTCACCAGCGCGGGAGCGCTGATCATCACCGTCGGCCCGAAGAACGGCAGCCGCACCGTGAACGCGCTGCCGTAGCGCTTGCCCAACATCTGCATCACGCGTCGGCGCGAGGCCAGGTACGCGAGCCCTTAATGGGCAGTGGCCACCGTGGGCCCGGAGGCAGGTGCGCCGCCGCGGTCATGACGCGGTCACCTCGGGTGCGGTGGCCGACTGGTTGCGCCGCCGCAGGACCGACTCGAGTCGCCCCAGCAGGTCGTAGTAGCGCGTCGGCGCAAGGCGGCCGAGAGTGTCGAACAGATATGCATCCGGGCCGACGAGGATGCGCGCCTTGCCCTGCTCCACTCCGCGATGGATGATCTCGGCGGCTTTGTCCGGCTGCGTCAGCGTGATGGCGGCGAACTCCTGCACCATCTGGTCCTGGCTCCGGCCGCGGCCCTCGGGATCATTGCGCCACCGGGCGTTGCGGACGATGTTGGTGTTGATGCCGCCGGGATGCACGTTGATGGCGGTCACTCCGGTGCCACGCAACTCCTGGCGAAGCGAATCGGTGAACCCGCGGACTGCGAATTTGGCTGAGCAGTAGGCGCTTTGGTTGGGCATGCCGACAAGGCCAAAGACGCTCGACGTGTTGACGATCGCGCCTTCGTCCTGCTCGACGAGGATCGGCAGGAACGCACGGGTGCCGTTGACCACGCCGTGGAAGTTGATGTTGAACAGCCAGTCGTCATCCGCGGGAACGGCGTCCAGCACGCTGGAGGCCGTGGCGACGCCGGCGTTGTTGAATACCGCGCCGATCGGCCTGGGCGCCCAGTCGCGCACCCCTCCGGCGAAGTCGCGCTGCGCTTCGGCGTCGGCCACATCGAGCACTCGCAGCAGCGCCGGTCCGGTCAGCGAGGCTTCGGTCTCCTTGAGACCCTTCTCGTCGATATCGGCGATTGCGACCGGGCAGCTGTGTGCCGAAAGCCGTTGCGCCAGAGCCCGGCCGATGCCGGACGCCGCGCCAGTGATGACGACGGTACGGCCGCTGATCGTGCGGCGTTGGGACTCACTCATGCCTCGACTCCTCGAGTTCGGTGTGGGCGACAAATGTGGTGAGGTCGGTGATGAGGTCGATGATCCGGCTCCACGCCCCGATGGGCAGATCGTGGCCGAGGCCGACGATGGTCTCCAAGCGCGCTCCTGGTATCGCCCGTGCGGTTGCGGAGCCACCGGTGGGATGCACCATCCGGTCGCGGTCGCCGTGGATGACCAAACTGGGGACGTCGATGTGGCGAAGTTCGGCGGTGCGGTCCCCCGAGGCGAAGATGCCCGCGAGCTGCCGGACGATGCCCGCAGGGCTGGAATCCCGGTCCCACGCGATACCGGCGTACTCGCGGACCGCCAGCTCGTCGAACGGAAAGCCGTGAGAGCCGATGTGGGAGAACATGTTCGCGGCGCGGTCCATCGCCTCGGCCCGCGTTCGCGGCGGACGCGACATCAGCATCCGCCGCCATGTCGACATCGCCGGGCGGCCTAGCCGCGGCGCGCCGGTAGTCGACATGATCGACGTCAACGTGCGAACCCTGCCCGGGTAGTGCGCGGCGACCGTCTGGGCGATCATCCCGCCCATCGAGATACCGACCAGATGGGCATCGGCGTAGCCGATCGCGTCCAACAGTCCGACGGTGTCACGCGCCATGTCGCCGAGGTGGTACTGGCTGCGGCCCCGGAACATCGCCACCGGGTTCGGCGGCGGATAGCTCATGTGGGTCGACCGGCCGGCGTCACGGTTGTCGAACCGGGTCACCCGATAGCCACGTCCCGCCAGTGCGGTGACGAAATCGTTTGGCCATGAGTGCAATTGCTGCCCGAGGCCGGCGATCAGCAGAATGGGCGGGTCGGCGGGGTCGCCGGTCTGGTCGTAGCACAGCTCGATGCCGCGGCCGACGTCGGCGAGCACCTCCTCGCGCGCGGTCATGCCGAGGCCCGCTGCGTCTGGCCTGCGTTCGACGCGGATTTGGTCGTTCGTCGGTATACCACGGCGCGGCCGCCGTGCGCCGGTGCAGTCGCGACTCCGCGCGAATGCAGGCGTTCACCAGCAGCGTACGTCGTGCCGAACTCGAACTCGCGCAGCAATGTGCGCAGGGTAACGTTCATCTCCATGTTCGCGAACGCCGCACCGATGCAGCGGCGCACTCCGCCGCCGAAGGGGATCCACGCGTAGTTGTCCGGCGGGTTGCCAACGAATCGGTCGGGATTGAACGCCTTCGCGTCGGCGAAGCTCTCCTCCGAGGCGTGCGCGAGAGAGATGCTGGCAAGGATTGCGTGGCGCTCCGGAATGACCCAGTCGCCCAGCCGGATCCGGGTCTTCGCCATCCGAGCAGTGCCGTTGATCACCGGACGTGTGCGCTGTACTTCCCAGACCGTGGCCTGCAGCAGGTCAGAGCTTCCGGCGTCGACCTCCGCGGTGAGCCGAGCCAGCACCCGCGGATGTCGGCGCAGCCGTTCAACGGTCCATGCCAGCGTCGTCGCGGTGGTCTCATGGCCGGCGGCGAGCAGGGTCAGCAGCTCGTCGGCGATGTGGTCGTCGGAGATCGGCGAGCCGTCTTCATGGCGTGCCTGCAGCATCAAGGTGAGGACATCGTTGCGGTCGTCGAACTTCGGATCGTTGCGGATGTCGGAGATCAGTCGCCGGATGATGTCGTCGTAGCGCTCGCGATATGACATCAGCTTCCCGCCCGGGCTCCATGCACCGAAGTCGCGGCGCACGATCGGAGGCATCACGGCCAGCCGTGACGCGTTGAGCACCATCGGTGGCAGCAGTTCACGCAGTTCGTCGAGCGCGGAACCCTCGGCGCCGAAGACCGTCCGCAGGATCGCGTTGAGCGTGATGCGCATCATCGACGGCATGGTTTCGAATTCGGTGCCCACGGGCCACGACGCCGTCTCGCGCAGCACCTCTTCTTCGATGATGCCTTCGTAGGAAGCCATCCGCTTGCCGTGGAACGGCGGGACGAGGAGCTTGCGGCGCTCGCGGTGCTCGGTGCCGTCGAGGCTGAATGTCGAACCGGGACCGAACATCTCACCAAGGACGCCGGCCCTGGCAACGAGATCGGTGTTGGTGGTGAACAGATCCTTGATCAACGCCGGATCACTCACCACGACGGTCGCCCCGAAGATCGGCAGCCGCAGCGTGAAGGCCGGCCCGTATCGCTTGGCCAGCGCGGCGACCGACTTCTCGCGGGCGGCGACGAAGCCAACGCCTTGTAGAAGCTTCGGTATCCGCGGTGCGGGCGGCAGTCGCACCGGCTCCGTGGTCGCCACAGCCATGTTTCACCTCCGTGGTGGTACCCCAAGGTACCGGCCACGGTACGCCTTAGTACCCGAACTCCACAACCCCCTTTCCACACACGTCTAATAATGGTACCGTCTAGTACCGAGTCTGGTACTGAGTCGTACCAGGAAGGCGATGAGAGGCAGCAACATATGTCGTCAGCAGCGGAAACAGTAGACGTCCTGATCGTCGGGGCAGGCCTGTCAGGCGTCGGCGCCGCATGTCAGCTGCGCCAGGAGTGCCCCAACAAGTCGATGGTCGTGCTCGAGGCACGCGACTCCATCGGCGGCACCTGGGACCTGTTCCGCTATCCGGGCATCCGGTCGGATTCAGACATGTTCACGCTCGGCTATCGATTCAGCCCATGGACCGATCCCAAGGCGATCGCCGACGGACCGAGCATCCTGCGCTACATCCACGACACCGCAAAGGCTTTCGACGTCGACAAACTCGTCCGGGTGAATCACCGTGTGGTCAACGCCAATTGGAACAGTGACGAGGCGCGCTGGACCGTCGAGGTGCATCGCACCGATACCGATGCGATGGTCACGATCAGCTGCGCATTCCTGTACGTGTGCGCCGGCTACTACCGCTACGACGAAGGCTTCAGCCCGGAATTCCCTGGCGTTGAGAGCTTTCGCGGACCGGTGATTCACCCACAGCACTGGCCGGAGGATCTCGACTACCGCGGCAAGCGGGTGGTGGTGATCGGCAGCGGTGCCACCGCGGTGACGCTGGTGCCCTCACTGGCCGAATCGGCCGCGCACGTAACGATGCTTCAGCGCTCGCCGACCTATGTCGCGTCGCGCCCCGCCAGCGACGCGATCGCCGATCGGCTGCGGGCGTGGCTGCCGCAGAAGCTGGCATACGCGATCGTGCGGTGGAAGAACGCATTACAGGCGATCGCGATCTTCAACTTGAGCCGCCGCCGTCCCGAGATGATGAAGTCGATGCTGCGCAAGGCCGCGGTCAAGCAACTGCCCGAGGGCTACGCCGTCGACACTCACTTCGCGCCGTCCTACAACCCGTGGGATCAGCGGATGTGCCTGGTTCCCGACGGCGATTTGTTCACGGCTATCCGCGACGGCAGCGCGTCGGTCGTCACCGACCACATCGACACCTTCACCGAATCCGGCATCCGGCTGCAGTCCGGCGCCGAGTTGGCGGCCGACATCGTCGTCAGCGCCACCGGTCTGAACCTGCTCGCCATCGGGGGGATGCACCTCGCGGTCGATGGGCGCGCGGTCGATCTGTCAAAGACGGTGTCCTACAAGGGCATGATGCTCTCGGGCGTGCCGAACTTCGCGTGGACGATCGGCTACACGAACGCGTCCTGGACGCTGAAGGCCGACCTGGTGGCCGAGTACGTCTGCCGGCTGCTCAAGCACATGGACGAGAACGGCTACGCGGCGGTGACGCCCGACGCGGCCTGTGCCACGGCGGCCAACCCGTTCCTCGACCTGGCATCGGGTTACGTCAAGCGCAGCCTCGCCGAGCTACCCAAGCAGGGCGATCGAGCGCCGTGGCGGCTGCATCAGAACTATGTCAAGGACGTCCGCCTGCTGCGCCGGGGCCCGATCGACGATGGTGTCGTGTTCGCGCCGGCCATCGCAGATGCGCGGGCGAGAAGCATCGCCTGATGCGGGTGGAATGGGACGAAAGCCCTTGTGCGCTATCGGCTTTGTGCACCGGATTGGCGTCCAATGTCTTCCACGTCGACGACGCGCGGAGCTAGCAGGGCAATCGACGCCTCGACCGCTTCCTCGACGACGTCGCTCATGTGGCCGCCCTCCTCGACGGTGATCGCGGTGAGTTCGCGTAAGCCACCGAGCAGCATGATGATGCGCTGACGGGAGACCGGACCGATGCCCGCGGCGCGAAACTCGCTGGTATCCCCCAACGCCCGAACCATCTCGACGAAGTTCTCCATCGCGTCGCGCTGCAGCCGTCGCGCACCGGCGCCCAGTGACGGCACGTCGCGGATCCAACTCAGCATCAAGGCGGGCCGCGATTCGCCGGACGAAATCCAGGCCTCAATGGCCTGCCGCACCTGGCTGCGCCAAGGCGCGTGCGCGTCGACGGCGGCGGATATCTGCCTGACCTGCTCGGCGTTCGCGTCGGTGAGCAGTGCGACAAAGCAGGCTTCCCTGCTGTCGAAGTGCTCGTAAAAGGTGCGCCGCGACGTCCGCGCCCGCCGCACAATGTCGGCGACCGTCGTGCGTGGGTACCCGTCCTCGGCAATGCCCTGCTCCAGGGCGTCGAGGAGGCGTTGGCGGAAGTTGCTCTTGTCCTCGTCGGCGCCTCGCTGCGCCGTCTTGGCTGCCGTCACTGCATGCCTCTCATCTCACTGGCATCGTACGGCGACGGAGGAGACGGTCGGTCCATTGACGTCCTGAACATCACCAGACGGAGGCGGCGAGGCTTAGTGCAATCCAGATTCGGGCGGTGATGAAGGAGCGCAGCCGTCGATGACGGGATGCACCTCCCACCGGTTTTCTGGTCGGAGTTGTGAGCTCACCGTGGTGGGGTCTTCGGCAGTGGCAAGCGCGTTGCACCAGTGGTCGACGTATGCCCGGGTGTCGATCGACCACGATCCGGTCCAGGTGCCGATTCGTTGACACTGCAATATCGGATGAAGTTCGTTCCAGCCCTCGTGTGCGGAGTCGTAGACCCATGTTCCGCGGACGACGAGGATGTCGGCGCCTCGCCCAGTCGGATCGTTGGCATGAATCTCGCCAAGATCCTGATTCACGTCGTTGGGATCTCCAGTGTCGTTCAGCGCCACAACGATTCCGACAATCGTAATGACGGCTGCGATGGCACCCAACACCGCACACGCGATCCAGCCCACAATCGGAATCGAGCACGCGATAGTTGCCGCGGTGGCAAAGGGCAGCGCCGCAAGGGCGGCGATCATGAGGTCGTATACGCCAGCGCCTTCGAACTCGCAATGCAGCGCGGCGGTCGGACGATTCTGAAATTGCCCCTCACTCATCCCGGCGAAGTCCCAGTCGTCGGGGACGTGCTTCTTGATGAGATCGCCTTGCAGGCCGTCGGATTCAACCGTCGATTGGGTCGCCCCTTCACCGTGCGGTGCGAGGACAAGATTGAAACTGTAGTCGGTGTCAAACATGTCCAGGCCGGACTTCTTCGACGGTGGTTCGACTTTGGAAACCCACCCGACTGCGCATTTGACGCCACCGAGGCAGACCAGCCGGTCATATAGCCACCAGCGGCAGTACGCGATGATCGCGGTGAGCGCAATCACGCCGATCCCCGGTGCGATCGCTCCCCCAAGCAGAATGATGGGCAGCGCGGCGATCGCAGCGCCGATGATGGTCTGGACGATTGCACCACCCCAGTGGTGCTCAATTGAAATACATTTCGTGTACTGTCGCGCCATCAGTCGGCCGCCACCTCTAAGGTGATTCCGCCAGCGATGAATGTTTCGTCAACGGCGCGGATGTTGATCTTCTGTCGGCCTGTGAATCCGGCGGGCGGAACAATCGATACATCGACAGTCGCCTCCTGTGAAGGATCCAGGCCCAGCTGAGCCGGAGAGATCTCGACGCGCCAGCCTCGCGGCAGACGATATCCAGCACGCTCGTGTCTCGTCCGCACCGGTTCGGGCAACGAAGGATACAGCCGTTCGTTCATCGGCTGAACCGAGCGGCGTAACAGATCACGCCTCGAGGGTCGCTGCACGTGATCGCATGGAAGTGGTTGCGGCACTTCGTAGGTGTCCACCTGAAACGCGAGTGTCCGGTGGATTCGGTCTGAGTTTCGCACGGGGAACGTTAAGTCCGCCGGTGAGTGGGCCGTCACGATCGCGAGGTTTTCCTGGCCGAGGTTATTGAGAGGATTGGCGTCATCGAGCCACTCGAAAGCCACTTGAATGCAGTAATGTCCCGGCGTGGCCTGGGTCCGCCACCGAATGCTCGCGAAGGCCGGGCAGCCGATACCTCCCTTGACACCGAGATCAACGGTGCTGACCCCAATGGGATGGGAGACCGTGCCGATGCCGAAGCTCAGGTACGAGAAGTGGACATCCAACCCGACGATTGGAGCGGTGGTCGAGCCGTTCCAAATCCGGGCGACGATTTCGTATTCGGTGTCGGGGCGAATCGCGCTGCTGGGAACGGTTGTTCCGTTGTGCCGCAATTCGATGTCAGGGTTGTCCCACGTGACAGCAAGCCCCAGATTCATCAAGTAGTACTGGTCGTATATGAGCGGGTCGGGTTTGTGGTAGGCGGGATGCTTTATAGGGACGCACCGCGAATCCGCTCCGCGATCAGCACGACCGGGAAGATGCCGGCGATCGCACGCAACGCGCAGCAGAGCACATAGTCGGCGGACAAACACGACAATGCCACGAATCCAGCCCGTGAGAACAGTCCAGAGAATTCCACCGATGTTGCTGAGCCAAGATGTCACATCGTGACCTCGCGTCGGATTTCGAACCTGGAACGATCAAACAGCTAATTGCCGCGAGTGATCAAGATATCGCACTTCGGCACGGAGAAACCGAGATCTCGGCCAAATTGTCGGCTATCGTTCAGAGATTGACCTGCGCACCTAGGGCAAGGTTTCATGGCATCACCCGAAGAGCCCATCACGACGGGCCAACAGTCCCCCGTCGATATCACAAGCCTCGCTGACACGATTCCCAGCCGACCGGCCGGTGACCTCGACGACGATCAGCTGCTGACGAAGTCACGCGACTCCACCCAATGGGAGCTCACGATAAGAGACGTGGGCTGGATCGCTCCGCGGATGCTGCGGCTTACCGCGGCAGCAGCCGGCCTGGACACGATGGATTACCAAGCAGGACATGACTTTACCGTGCTTGTGGCCAGAATCAGCGGGCGCTCGATCCGTCGTCGTTACACGATCGCCGGATGCAGCGACGGCGCGGTGTATTTGGATGTGTATGTCCATGGCGATGGCATTGGCAGCGCCTGGGCGCAAGCGCGGCGCCCCGGAGACTCCGTCAGCGCGATTGGGCCACGCGGTTCGTTCGTGCTGAGATCACCCGGGGACTGGCACGTGTTCGTCGGTGATGAAACGTCTATTCCGGGGATCAACGCCATGCTGGCCGCAGCAGATCGCCCATCCGAGGTCGTTGTCGAAGTCGGCGATCCCAAGGAATGGGAAGCGCTCACCCGTCACATCTCAGAGACAACCCGATGGACTTGGGTGCCGCGCGGCTCCTCCCGACGTGCCGTGCTGACCTTGCCGGCCTCCGGCGACGGTCACGCCTACGTGTCGGGGGAAGCCGGACTCGTGTCAGCCTGGCGCGCAGAGCTAGAGCGTCTCGGTATGGACCCGTCGTCGATTACGCACAAGGCGTATTGGGGCATCGGTCGTGCCAACGCGACCCACGGTGAACCGCTGTCATGATTCATTCGGCGCGCGGCGGCCGCGGCCGTCGCGGCACCCAGCTGGCTTCCAACCATCCCATCACAGGCCACGGCTGCGAATTGTCAACAGCAATACCGGCGTTCGGCGGGATGTTTTGCGCGGAAACATTGAAAACCGCGTGGGAGGTATCGCGAATGTTCACCGACGGCAGCGGCGCATATTCATCGGTCAAAATGCCGCGCCGCAGTATGAAATACACGTACAGCGCACCGACTCCCACGAGGGCGGCGGCGAGCTCCGCCGCCAACTTGAACACGGAAATCTTCAGTCCTACACCCTCTGAGAGCTTGTCGAGCTGGTCGGGTTGATAGCTCCGCTCGCTGCGGGCAGGTAACGGTGGCGTGCCTCGCATCGGACCGAGGTCGACCACTACATCGACGTGATCGCCCGACTGCGCGCTGACGCTGACATTGCAGCCGCTTCGTACGGTGAATTGAAAAGACACGACGAGGTCGTGGCCAAAGGGCGTCGGCGCCGGCAGTAGCGGAGGCTGCACCTGTAGGTGCATCCTGTGCCGCCCTTTGAAGGGCCGCTCCTTTATCTTCGGGTGTGCCTCGACCCGTGTGGATAAGCCGAACACGACCTTCGCCACTTCTTTGAGCAGATGAATGAACATCGACCCGTTGTCGTCCACATCGTCGTCGTACGCATTGTCCGGATCCACCGCGAACTGTTGCCCGTGCAGAAAAGGCCGCGACATCAACAACATTCGCGTCGTCAGACGTCCGGGCCGCCTCGAGCGCGGCACGCTGGCGGTAGCCATCAGCAAGGGCGGATGGATTTCCGATCGGTAATGGCCGTCGTAGACGTGGCCGGTGTCGATGATCCATCGGCCGAAGCACGCCACCCGGTCGCCGTTGTTCACCTGGCCTCGGAAGCTCGGCGGCAGCAGATCCTTCTCCCACTCCATACCCAATAGGCCTCGCGGAACCGCCAGCCCCAGATAATCAGCCATCTGCACACGTTCGCCGTCGGACCGCTTGTTGGCGGGACCGATCAAATCGGGGAAGCCGTTCTCGTCGTCGTCGACGGCCACGCCGTACTCCCAGTCGAAGCCCAGCGCGTGCGTCATCGGCACATCCGCGCCGGAATCATTGGGCCCGATCGCCCAGCCCGCGCACCCCACAAGGGTGGTCTCGTCGTATTCATTGGCGGGGTCGAGAACCTGGACCCATTCATGGTTTTGGCCGAGCGGGAATTCACCGTCGCTCGCCGACCAATCGGCGTCGTGCGGTGGCAGTGCCGGATTCTGGAACGCGATGCCAAGGATGTTTTGCGGCGCGGGCACGCGCCCAGCATCGGTGACCTGGTAAGTGGTTAGGTCGAGGTTTTCGTTGGTGCTACATGCACTGAGGAAGCGCTCGGCATCGAGGGTCAACAGGGTCGATTCGGCGACTTCGGCGTCGGCCCGGTTCGCATAATCACCTGTACGCAACAACACGATTTCGTCGTCCTCGCCGAGCAACTGGAACGCGATGATCTTCAGGTTGCCCTTGCCCTGCCGCATGGACACAAGCACCGTCGGGGTGCCCGCTGCGGTGGTGATCGTCGTGATACCGAGATTGGCTGCTTCGCCGGCGCCGGCGTCGGCAAGGCGGGCGAAGCCGTTGACGGGATCGGCCGACCACACGATGAGAAGCAGGTCTCCCGAACCGTTCGTGACAGCGGTCAGCACCGTTGTGGACACCGAACCGTTGAGGTCAGAGGTGATCGTGTCAAGAGAGATGAAGCCGACCTCACCGGCCATTCCCGGATCGCTCGTCCATCGTTGCAATTCTCCGTTGTCAGTTACGTGCCAACCGATTAACTCCAGATCGCCACTTCCGTTGCGCACCGCTGTGATCACGTTGTCGTCGTCCAGCGCGGTGATCGTGACCACGGTGACTTCACCCGCCTGTGCTCCGGAATCGAACAGTCGCGACACGGTGGCGTCGGGCTCCACTCGCCAGCTGATCAGCTCGAGAATGCCGCTGCCGTTGCGGACGGCAGTGATGAGTAGGTCCCCGCGCAGCTTTGTCATCGCGATGGCGGACACCTCGCCAGCGTGACTGTCTTCCGGCCATGGCCTCGTTATCGAAGTCAACCCCGAGGCGACCTCCCACGAGATCATCAGCAAATTGCCGCCCCCATCGCGCACGGCGGTGACGGCGACCCGATCGACCACGGCCAGGGAGACGAGGCTGATTTCCCCGGCAAGGTGGCCGCTGTCAGAGATCCTGTTGATTGTGAAATCGTCTGGCGCAGTGGACCATCCGATCAGCAACAGGTCACCTGACCCGGTCCGGCACGCAGTCACCACCTCGCTGTTATTGAAGGCATCCACCGCAATCGACGACGCCTCGCCGGCGGTCTCCTCGGCCAACGGCCGGATCAGCGTCATGACCGACCGGGACAGTTCATAGGTCGCGAGGTCGAGGTTCTCGTCGATGCGGCAAGCGCTGAGGAATCGATTCGCGTCGAGGGTGAGCAGCGCGGTTTGGGTGACATCCGAGTCGGGGTCGTTTTCATAGTCCCCGCTGCGCACAAGCGCGACCTCACCGGCCTCACCGATCAAATCGAAGGCGATGATCTTCAAGTTGCCGGTGCCTTGACGCATGGAGACCAGCATCGTCGGGGTGCCGGCTTCGGTAACCGTGGTGGTCATCCCCAAGAAGACGGCCTCGCCAGCTCCGATGTCGGTGAGCCGGGTCCACGTACCGGCGACGGGATCGGCGTTCCAGGCGATGAGGAGCAGGTTGTCCGACCCGTCTCGAACGGCGGTCAGCACGGTGGTGAAGGTGTTCCCGTTGACAGTGGCGGTCACCGTGTCGATGGCCAGGTCGTAGATCTCGCCAGCTTCACCGACGGTTGGCCACCGGTCGAAGTTGCCGTTGCCGTCGACATGCCAGCCGATCAGCTCGAGGTCGCCGCTGCCGTTGCGCACGGCAGTGATCACGTTCTCGTCATCCAACGCGGTTAGCGCCACCATGGTGATTTCTCCGGCGGCGCTGCCGGAGTCATGCAGCCGAGACAGAGTGGAGTCCGAATGCAGCCGCCAACTAATCAATTCAAGGTCACCACTGCCGTTGCGTACCGCGGTGATGATCAGGTCGGTGCCCAGGGTGGTCGTGTCGAGCGCGGTAATCTCGCCCGCGGGAACGCCCTCGGGGTAAGGCCTGCTGATTGAGCCGAGACCCGGTTGGAGGTCCCACGAGATCATCAGCAGTTCGCCGTCGCCGTCCTGCACCGCGGTGACGGCGCGGGTGCCCAGGATTTCAAGCGACACAAACCCGATCTCGCCGGCCAGTCCGGCGGTGTCGGCTGCCCGGACTATGTCCCCACCGGGCGGTGTCAGCCAGCCGATCAACAGCAGGTTGCCCGACCCGTCCCGACAAGCGGTCAACACCTCGCTGCCGTTGACCGCACCCACCGAAATCGACGACGCCTCACCAGCAGCGGCCCCGGCCAGCCGCTTGATACGGGTGGCCACGATTCATCCCCCCACAGCCGGCTAGCCGCCGGAGCTTTGAGCGACAGCGAGTTTAAGCCTGCGCCATTCGAAATGCGCCGTAATCGCCATCGCCACCGCCACTACGAGCAGGACAGCGACGATGAGCCATTCGAACTCGCCGGAGTGATTGTCGGGTTCTACGCCGAAGATCGCCTCGATCCAGTCCCGCCACACCAGAGTCAGGAGCGCCAACAGCAACGATGTACCGGCGACCGACGACTCAATCCAGAACCGTAAGCGCCGTGTGCCCCAGGCGCGAGCATGATCATGCGCGGACGAATGGCGGCCCGCATCACCGTTGAGATCACTCATCCATTAACGATAAGGTCCCGTTGTTGCCTACATCACAGGTTTTCACTATTGGACGAGTCGGTTGGCTGCACGGCGGACGCACTCGAGCGCGGGACGCGGTTTCTCCTTGCCCACCAAGGCCAGGACGGGCTTTGGCGCGACTTCGCCACGCCTGCTGGTGAGGCGTCGCATTGGCCTACCGGCTATATCGGCACCGCAGTGCCGCTGACGGGCGACACCGCGGGTGCGCTCGAGCGGGCGGCCGACACCTTGATCGCGACCCAGAACTCTGACGGCGGATGGGGCTATAACCAGAGCGTCCCCACCGACGCCGACTCAACTGCATGGGTGTTGCGGTTTCTCACCCGCCTCGGCCGTCATGGCGACGGGTGCCGACGCGCTGCTTCGTGCCTGATCGGTCACCAACACGGCCGAAACGGCGGCGTCGCAACATATCTCGAGCCCGGCCCGATACGCCGGTGGATGGGCCTCGCTCGATGGGTGCCGTTTTGGGGATGGTGCGCTCCACACACAGAGGTGACCGCGGCGGCCGGTCAGGCTCTGATGGCCGCGTCGAGTGGTAACGACACATATGCGGTGCAGGCCGCGTGCCGCTTTGTGAGCTCTCGACAACGCCCGGACGGCAGCTGGAGTTCGTACTGGTGGACGTCACCGCATTACACGACCCTGCAGGCAGTCGAATTCGCCTTGGCCAGAGGCGAGCGGGCGGCCGTCCGTCATGCGGTACGGTGGACGATCGCCAACCAAAGCGAGTCAGGCGGATGGATCGTCACAGGAACCGATTCAGCCTTCGCCAGCGCGCTCTCGGTGTCAATCCTGCTGCGGGCGAAGGCCGATGGTGATCACGTCGAACGCGGCGTCATGCGCCTTCTCGAGTTACAGCAAGGAGACGGCGGCTGGGCCAGCCACCCGATCATGCGGATCCCCCTACCACCAGACAGGAATCCCAACCGCGAAGGGCCGTGGCGACCGGTCCAGTTCGGCGACGGCGTCGTCGTTGCAGACCAGCATCGCACCTTCACGTCGGCGGCGTGCGTGGCCGCGTTAGCACTTGCGCGCACCGCAAGATGGTGACGGACGGAACAGGGTTGAGGATTCCGAAGGCTCTCGAGAGTGCGATCGACGCGGCGGTCACGCGGCATTTGGAGAGCGAGCTCCGCAGCCGCGGTTTTCTTCTGAATTCAGTCGACCTGGCCGTCGCAGAGACCAGGACAGCGAGTCTCGGGCGGGCGCTGATGACGCGGCTTTTGAAGCAGTGTTATCCCGAAGCCGACGGTCTGGCGGTTGAATTCGAGAGGACGAGCGACATGGCCCGGATCAGCGCGGCGCTCGCGTTTGGCGCCGCGACGTCGCGCGTGTTGGCATCGACGGTTGACGACTGGAGCCGCCCGGTAGCAGTTGTCGAATTGCTCTGTGGCAGTTTCAATCTCGCGATCGGTCTCGTCGACAGCCTCTGTGACAACGACGCGGCGATTGGCGAGCAACTGCTTGCCCACTTTCGTGACGCGGATCTGATGGGCGCGGCCGTAAACCGTCGTGGCCCTGGCTGGCTGCGTGCAAGAATGCCACTGTTCCTCGCCGCGGACGACGGCGTGGCCTTCACGGTCGGCGTGACCGAAGCATTCTTCGAGAACCTCCACGAGCTCTACGCGGACAAGGCAGATGTACGCCACACGGTCGGCGAGCAGCTGACCGACGCGCTGGAAGCTGAAGCCGGATCGGTGCGCCGCCCCCTCAATGCGCTGACTTGCGAACAGGAAATCGAGTGGTCCAGAGCGACTTCGGTGCTGCCGTTCGAGATCATCGAGACCCTCACGAACGCGGGTCGGCCGCCAGCCACTCCGTCATCGGGAACGCTGCTGGGCGAGGCGATGTGGCGCATAGACGATCTCGTCGACCTTATTGATGACGCCCGGTCCGGTGCGCTGAACGCCCTACTGCTCAAGACATTGCAACGCCGCGGGCCCCACGATGGCTATGAGGTCGCCGACCTGCAGGCCGTTCTCACCTCATCGGGCATCGCCTCGGCGGCTGTAGAAGCGACTGAATGTCTGAGACACGGACTGGCCCTCGAACGATTGGTCAGGAGCGACGACCAGCGCACATTCCTTCAGTTCGTACAGCGCTATGCGGGTATCGAGCCGACGTCATGACTGCGATGGCGTGTCCGTGCCCGCTGTCATCATGAATTCCATCAGCGCGTCGTCCTCGATCGGTCGCTGATGCAACGCCGGAATATATAGAGTGCCGACGTCAGGGTCGCCGGCGAGTGTCGCAGCTAGTCCCCCCAGTCGAAGGCGTTTCACGACGGATCGCATCAACGGGTGCGTCTTCGTCGTAACGAGCGAGGCCTCGTGGTCATCGGGATAGAAACGCAGCAGGTAATCCTGTAGGGGTTTGAACTGCTCGGCAGGATAAGGCTGCGACGGACACGTCGGGTCGCCCGTTACGGTCGGCTGCCAGATCACGCATGCCACGTCGTTCTGGATCGGACGCCGCCGTATCAATAGATCGGTAGCCTCGTACATTTGAATTCCGTTGGCTGCGATATCAGTTCCGAGGTCGACGAGCAGCGTGTCGAAAGCCGATATGCCGGGAAATACGTCGACACGCAGGCCGAGCAGCGGCGCCGCCTGGTTGATCAGCGTCGTCGGATAGCAGTAAACCCACGGATGGCCGTACGTCGCAAGACAGACAGGCGGGTTGCTGACGGCGGCTGAAACCACCTCGGCGGCCATCTTGTGATAGGTCGGACCGCGGTTCCTGCCCGGCTCGTACAACTCTCCGAGGTCGGTAACCCGCGGGCACAGGGTTGCGATGTAATCGGGGATGCCATAGCCGTCGGCAATCACGAACGTGCGATTACATCGGCGGATCACTGCTTCGGCTTCCCGGGTCAGCTGATGCGTACCGACGATGCCGATCCCGACGATTGCGATATCGAATGGCCAGACTGGCGTGGCGGCCAAGTCTGGCTCCGTCATCCGATTAATTCCATCAATCTGACGGCCGCGCTTGTGCGTTCGTCGTCTGTGCTTGCCTGCTCAATCGCCGCCACTTCACGCTGGATGCGGGCCGCGTTCGTCTTTTTCGGCGGCTTCTTTGTGCGATTCACCCAGTCATGCGTTCCGGAAATCTTGACGGTTATGCTCCGTGCGTTGCGGGGTCTCAGACGCTTCTTCATCACGTCGGCGAGCAGGTCGGGGTCGCTCAATGCCGCCCGTTCGTCGGAGCTTAGATCGTAGTCGGCGAGGGTTGCGTCCGGATCGGTCTGACAGCCGATGTAGAAGCCGTAGTCCGTTTGGACACGGGCCAGCGCCGACTTGAAACTATCAATCATTTCGATCCCCCATTCGGTTACCGTTCGACGGTATACCTCGTGAAAGTGGCTGGTCAACGGCTTCGTCGGGCCGGCAAAATTGGTGCGGTGAATCCCGTCGATGACATTTGCGGTGAAAGCGCTCATTGCCCGACAATCGCCAAATAGTGTGCACAGCGCTTTATCGGCACCGGGGCATAGTCATGTTGCGTTATTCCGGATTGCAGCGTGTCAACTCTCATCCGGTGCAACAGCCTCGACGGCCGAAGATCCATTGACCTGCTTGGTGGCCAGGGCCGGGATCGAACCGGCGACCTTCCGCTTTTCAGGCGGACGCTCATACCAACTGAGCTACCTGGCCGGAAGGCACCGCGTGCCTCGCCGAAGTGGCGACCCTGACGGGACTTGAACCCGCGACCTCCGCCGTGACAGGGCGGCGCGCTAACCAACTGCGCCACAGGGCCTTACTGTGCGACTCCATCGTACGAGGCGTCGCGTGTACCCCCTACGGGATTCGAACCCGCGCTACCGCCTTGAAAGGGCGGCGTCCTAGGCCGCTAGACGAAGGGGGCCAGCCGAATCTCTCCGGGGTACTCACAACGCTGTGACGCTGGGAGCCTCGATAGCTTAGGTTACCGGGACCCCAATCCTCAAACGAGATGCCCTCGGGCACCCAGTATCGTGGTGCATCGCGCCCCTATAGCTCAGTTGGTAGAGCTACGGACTTTTAATCCGCAGGTCCTAGGTTCGAGTCCTAGTGGGGGCACCACAGCGCTCTGCGCCCATGAACTTCTGCGGGCGACGGCCC
>C688J18823_10000981_pt1 | contig 17352 bp, 18 predicted proteins | sample HopSoiMetagenom1_FD_18823 | JGI IMG/M metagenome (IMG submission 18823) | reverse complement strand
GGCGGTTCCGGAGCGGGTGTCGGCTGTCCCATCTGTTTCTGCAACTCATCGAACGACATCCGCGGAAACGCGCGCGTCTCGCCGCCGAACGCAGGACCTTCGTCCCACGGCGACGGTTCGATCGGCGGAGTCGTCGGAGGCGGAGCTGCGGCTGCGGGCTCCTGCTGGATGCGCTGCAGCTCGTCAAAATTCAACTGCGGAAAGGCGCGCGTCTCGCCGCCGAAGGCCGGCGCGGACGATTCGAACGGCATCTCCGTCGTCGGAAGGGGGGGCGCTTGCGGTGCGCCGAAGATGTCGCCGCCGTGGGCGAATGGTCCCGGCGCGGCGAACGGCTCCTCGTGGGTCTCTGCTGCGGGCTCTTCCCACGGCGACTCGGTCGTCGACAGCGGAATCGTCGCCGTCGGCGCTTCGGATACTGCCTGCGCCGCCGCCGCTTTACTCGCCGAGATCAGCTCCTCGACTTTGTGAATCAGGCTCTGCGATTCGAACGGCTTGGTGACGACAGCATCGCATCCGGCTTTCTCGGCGCGATCGGGATCGAACGGTTCGAACGTTCCGGTGAGGAGAACGACGGGCAGATTGCGCAGCTCGGGATGCGACTTCACGTACTCGCATACCTCGTAGCCGTTCTTTTCCGGCATGATGATGTCGGAGAGGATGATGTCGGGGCGCATCTCCGAAAGTTTCTGGATTGCTTTGGCGCCGTTATTGACCGCCACAACCTCGTAGTCGCCGTCTGAAAACGTGAGCTCGACGACCTTCTGGATGGTGATGCTGTCATCCGCGAGGAGGATTTTTTTCGGCATGGAATCGTCTCTCCGTTGACGAAGCAACGTAGCACGTTAGCTGCGACGGGACAAGAGATTACGACGATGTCTGATCAGTTTTTGATCCTCGGTCATCGAGGCAGTCCGACGCGATTTCGCGAGAACACGATCGAGTCGTTCGAAGACGCTTTGCGCAGTGGCGCGGACGGCTTCGAAACCGACCTTCGCCTGCTCTCCGACGGCTGTCCGGTCCTCTATCACGACGACGAAATCGACGACCTTGCGGCCGAGTCGTACCGCTTCGACCAGCTGACGAAAGTGCAGAAACTGATCGAGCTCGCGCCGTTCGCCGGACGTGCGCACATGTGCCTCGAGGTGAAGCGGAGCAAGTGGGAGGACGTGCTGCTCCAGCACGTCGCGAAGTGGCCGGACGTCGTGATCGCGTCGTTCGATCACTCGCTGATCGCCGAGCTGCATCGCCGGAATGCCGGAGTTCCGCTCGGCCTGACGATCTTCGGTTACGTCATCGACCTCGCCGGCTACGCCGAACGCCTCGGCGCCACCTGGGTCTATCCGCAATATCGCTATGTCGATCGGGAGATGGTCGAGTCGCTGCACGCGAAGTCGATCCGCATCGTGCCCTGGACGCCGAACCGCGACCGCGACTGGGAACGGTTGCGCGAGGCGGGATGCGACGGCGTGATCACCGACTTTCCGGCGGAAGCGGTGGAGTGGTTGCGCGGTTCCGCGGTTCCGCGGTGAGCTCGCGCCGCGACAACCGCGCAACTGCAAATCCTCGCAACTCTTCCTATCTGCTACACTTCCGCGCGAGCTATCGGCATACAGCACCGCGGGAGGGGGCGGACCATGAAGACCTGGGAGTACAAGATCATCAACGTCCGGTCGGAGAACTATTCGATGGATCCGCGACGCGCCGAAGAGCTGAACCGCCTCGGCGATGACGGCTGGGAGCTCGTCAGCATCACCTCCATCAACTTCAAGACCGGCGCAACCGACCACATCGGGATGGTGTTCAAGCGCGAGAAAGCTGCACCATCCGCGTAATCTGATATTTTGCCCGCCGCCATGGCGGAGCGCCCCTTCCTCATCCTCATCGTCATCGATGGATTCGGCTGTCGCGACGACCGTCAATGGAACGCGATCGCCGAGGCGGAGACGGCACGCTTTCACGAGCTGTGGAAGAGCTCGTCGTGGACGACACTCTATGCGTCGGGACTCGCCGTCGGCCTTCCTGCGGGACAAATGGGGAACTCCGAGGTCGGACATCTGAATATCGGAGCGGGACGGGTGGTCGATCAGGACATCGTCCGCATTTCGAAAGCATTCGAGCGCAATGAAGTGCACCTGCCTGCAGTGAAAGGCAAGAACGTGCACCTTGCGGGACTGCTGTCCGACGGTGGCGTGCACTCGCTGCAATCGCATCTGCACGGACTCATTGATGTCGCGCTGCGTGAGAGCGCGAAAAACGTCTACGTCCACGCGATCCTGGACGGCCGCGACACCCCGCCGAAATCCGCCGAAAAGTACCTCGGCCAGTTGATCGATTTCCTCAAAGACAAAGAGCACGCGCACCTCGCGACGGTCATCGGCCGCTACTTCACGATGGATCGCGACAAGCGCTGGGAGCGCGTGCAGCGTGGCTACGACCTGATGACGCTCGGCGTCGGCACCGAAACCAACGATCCGCTCGAGACCGTGCGCCGCTTTTACGAGCAGGGCGTGACGGACGAGTTCATGGAACCGATCTCCGTCCTCACGTTCGCGGGCGCGCACGAAGGCCGCGTCGAAGAGGGCGACGTCCTGATCTTCTTCAACTTCCGAGCGGATCGCATGCGTCAGATCGTGACTGCGTTCAAGGATGACTCGTTCGACGGTTTCAAGCGCGCGATGTCGCCTCGCGTCGAGATCATCACCATGAATCGGTATCGCCAGGACTTCGGTCTGCCGGTCATCTTTTCGCCGGCCGAAGTGCGCAACAACCTCGGCGAGGTGCTGGCGAAGAGCGGACTCACACAGCTGCGCATCGCCGAGACCGAAAAGTACGCACACGTCACCTTCTTCTTCAACGGCGGCTCCGACACACGGTTCGAAGGCGAGCAGCGGATTCTCGTCCCGTCGCCGAAAGTCGCGACCTACGACCTCAAGCCGGAGATGTCGCTCTTCGAAGTCGTCGACAAAGTCATTCCGGTCATCGAACAGAAGCAGGTCGACGTCGTGATCATGAACATCGCGAATCCCGACATGGTCGGGCACACAGGCGTGATGAAAGCGGCGGTCGATGCGGTGCATGACACCGACAAGGCAATCGATCGCATTCTCACTGCCGTAGAAAAAGTTGATGGCGTGGCGCTGATTACGGCAGACCACGGCAACTGCGAATTGATGTTCGACGAGAAGACCGGTCAGCCGCACACGGCGCATACGACGAACCCGGTGCCGCTGATCCTTTTCGATCCGAAGAAGCGCTGCGGCGCGCTGCGCGGCAGCGGCGCGCTGGAGAACGTCGCGCCCACCATCCTCACCATCCTCGGCATCGCGCAGCCGGCGGAAATGACCGCAAAGCCGCTGCTGGCGTGATCGAACAACTCATTCTCATCCGTCACGGCGAGACCGTGCAGAACGCTGCCGGAATCGCGCAGGGATGGAACGACAGCGCGCTGTCGGAGCTCGGCGAACGGCAGGTGCGCGCGGTTGCGGAGCGCTTGCACGTGTTCCGCGCCGATGCGCTTTACAGCTCGCCGCTCGGACGCGCGATGTCGACCGCTCGCGTGATCGCGGACGTGCTCGGACTGGAGATCAGAACGCTCGATGGAATGCGCGAGATGGGCTACGGACGATGGGAAGGGCAGTCGTTTCTCGATGTCCGCAAAGCCGATTACGAGATCTACAAGCGATGGAGCAGCGATGCGGACTGTAGATGTCCCGAGGGCGAGTCACACAATGATGTGGCGCGACGGATCGCCGCCGCATTGGAGCAGATCGACGCGGCGCGGCCGATCGTGGTTACGCACGGCACCGCAATCCGCATCGCCGCGACCGTGCTCATGAACCTGCCGGTGATGTCGTCGCGCCATTTCGCGCAGGACAACGCCGCGATCAACCTCTTCGAAAATCGGGGTGGGCGGATCGTGCTGAAGTTATGGAACGATACGAACCATTACTAGGCGTGTCATTCCGAGCCGCCGAAGGACGGTCGAGGAATCCCCTGCCGAAGCACGATTTGCGTGCCGCCGGAGGGGATCCCTCGACCGTCTTCGCGGCTCGGGATGACACGCACTCGGGAGAACCATGATCCTCGAACAGATCGTTGACCAACTCACCGAAACGCTGCGCAGCCGCGTGCTCGCGCTGTTCGGTCATCCCTTCGATCGCGTGATTCTGCAGGCGCCGCCGAAGCTGAACATGGGCGACCTCGCGACGCCGATCGCACTCGAGCTCGCGAAGGTGCTCAAGCGCAAGCCGCGCGAGATCGCGGAGTCGCTCGCGAACGGACTGGAGCTGCCGATGCTCGTATCGAAGGTGACGGTCGAAGGCGCCGGCTATCTCAACTTCCACATCGATCGCGGCTCGTTCACAGCCGCGCACATGAAGTCGGTGATGATGCCGGCCAGGCAGACCGGCGCACGGGTGATCGTCGAGCACACGAACATCAATCCGAACAAAGCCGCGCACATCGGACATCTGCGAAACGCGGTCATGGGCGACACGTTCGTCCGCTGCGCCAAGTGGCTCGGCAATCACGTCGAGACGCAGAACTACATCGACGACACCGGCGTGCAGGTCGCCGACGTGGTCGTCGCGTTCGAGCACCTGGAGAAGAAATCGATCGACGACGTGCTCGCGCTCATCGAGCAGCCGAAGTTCGATTACTTCTGCTGGGACATCTACTCGAAGATGGCGACGTACTACGCCGAGCATCCCGAGTCGCAGGAGTGGCGCCGGGACACGCTGCACAAGATGGAGCGCGGTGAAGGCGACACGGCGAAGCTCGCGGCGATCATCGCCCGCGCGATCGTGAAGGCGCACATCGCGACGATGCTCCGCCTCGGCATCACCTACGACCTGCTGCCGAAAGAGAGCGACATCATCGCGCTGCATTTCTGGGATCGCGCTTTCGAGTTGCTCAAGCAATCGGGCGCGGTGATCTACGAGCACGAGGGGAAACACAAAGGCTGCTGGGTGATGAAGCTCGAGGAGAGCGAGGCGTTCGCCGGCATGGACGAACCGGACAAGATCCTCGTCCGCTCGAACGGCACCGTCACCTACACCGGCAAGGACATCGCGTATCAGCTCTGGAAGTTCGGTCTGCTCGACCGCACGTTCGGCTATCGCAAGTTCCCCGCGCCATACGAGCTGTGGGAGACGACGCACGACGATCAGTCCAATGCCGGCGCGCCGAAATTCGGCGGCGCGGAGATGGTCGTCAACGTCATCGACGTGCGCCAGGAGTACCCGCAGAAGGTGGTGAAGGAAGGACTTCGCCAGCTCGGGCACGCGAAGGAAGCGGATCAGTCGATCCACTTCTCGTACGGCATGGTGGCGCTGACTCCGGCCACCGCGAAGGCGCTCGGGATGGAAGTCTCGGATGAGGAAGCGACGAAGCCGTACCTCCAGATGTCCGGCCGCAAAGGCCTCGGCGTGATCGCGGACGACATGATCGATCAGCTCGAGCAGAAGGCGACCGAGGCGGTGCGACAGGGAATCAAGGCGGAGGGATTGAGCGAGGACGAGATCAACGCAGTCGGCCGCATGGTGGCGATCGCGGCGCTGCGTTATTTCATGCTCAAGTACGGCCGCAACAAAGTCATCGCGTTCGATTTCAACGAGGCGCTGACGTTCGAGGGCGATTCGGGACCATACCTGCTCTATTCGACCGTGCGCGTGAAGAGCATCTTCCGCAAGATGGCGGCGGAAGGAATCGATCCGATGATCGGCGACGACGCGCTCGATCGCCTCACGCTGCACGATGGGATCAATGACGACATGTGGGAGCTGGTGCGGATGAGCGCCGAGCTGCCGTCAGCGATTCGCCGCGCGGTGGATGGACTGGAGCTGTCGATCGTCACGCACGATCTGCTCGAGCTCGCGCAGAAGTTCAACAGCTTCTTCCACAAGTACCCGATCAAGAATGAGAAGGATGATGCGGAGCGGCAGCGGCGGGCGGTGTGTGCGGAGATTTTCCGGCGGACGATGGTGGAGGGGCTGAACTTATTGGGAATCGCGGTGCCCGATCGGATGTAAAATAACTCGCCGCGTCCAATCGGCCAGCCATCATGACTTTTCAGGACATCGCGCTCCGTTCACTCATTCTCGTTGCGGGAGCGGTCTCGGCCGTTCTGCTGGTGCTCAAAGGCCAGGGGCAGGCTGTTCCGGCACTGGCGATCGGCGCCATGCTCGGAGTGTTCGCGATGCGTTCCGGAGCAACTGAAGAGTAGCGTGGGGCGGCAGGCGCCGCATACCACTTCTACGACGCCTGCTGCTGCGAATCGACGCGGTGTACGTTCTCGGCCTGAAGTCCTTTCGGCCCCTGCTTGACCTCGAACTCCACCCGTTCTCCCTCGTTCAGTGTCCGGTAACCCGAGGCCTGAATCGCGGTGTGATGAACGAACACGTCTTCACCGGTGTCACGTTTGATGAAGCCGTAACCTTTGTCGTTGTTGAACCACTTGACCACGCCTATCTCCGCCATTTCTATCTACCTCCCACATGGCCCGTCTAAATAGTGCAATGTTCGGGCCGCCGATGTGTACGACAACCTCTCAGGTTGTCGAGGGCTTGGGAAGAGCCTTGTGGGAGACAAGCTGAGAGGTTGTGGGCGAGAAGCTGAGAGCTTGTGGGCAACAAGTTGAGAGCTTTGTGGGAGACAAGCTGAGAGCTTGGGGCGACAAGCTGAGAGCTTGGGCGACAAGCTGAGAGCTTGTCGTACATCATCACCAGATCAGGGCTCGGTTCACGCCGATTCGTTGGAAACCGAGCGATTCGTACAGGCCGATGGCCGGCTTGTTGAAATCGTTGACGAACAGCGTCACGGTCTTTCCTTTTCGAAAGAGATGCCCACACACCTCGCGCAGGCAGGCGCGCATCAATCCGCGGCGGCGATAGCGCGGATGCGACCACACGCCCATCAGTTGCACGGCCTCATCGGTGACCGCGGAGAACTCGCACTTCGACACGATTGCGCCGTCGAGCACGCGGATGACCGACCGCTTGCGCTCGATCAGCTCGCGCACCCGTTCGCGATAGCCGGCGGCATCGCGCTCCATCGGATCGATTCCCACTTCTTCCTTGTGCATCGCCGCGCACGCCGGCACGAGCGCGTCGAGATCGCGCAGCGTCGAGTAACGCGAATCGTGCAGGTCGGGAAAATCGAGACGGCGGCGGATCGCGTAGATCGGCTGCGTCATGCGGATGACCGTCGGTGGATCGACGCGCGCTCGTAAGTGCTTCCACAACTCGTCAACCAGCGTGGCCGGCGAGATGATCGCGCGCACCGGCAGCATGCGCGTAGTGATGCGATCGGCGACGACCGCCACCGCTGATTCCATGACATCGCGCGGTGTCGCCGGCGCGTTGCCGAGGACGATGTTCGTGGCCAGCGACGCAATGAGAACGATGTGGCCGTTGAAGCGCACTTCGACCATCTGGCTGGCGGCGAGCGTGCGTTCTTCGAGCAGACGCGCGATCAGGTAGACGTTGACCAGCGGATCGCGGCGAAGGAATTCGAGCGCGGACTCGATGCCGTCTTCCGACAGCGTACGGATCGTCCAGCGTCCTTCAGCCGGCAGCGTCGCCACGGCGTCACCTCAGTGCGCGCCAGCGCGATCCGAGAAACAGCGCGCCGAAGGTCATCAGCGCGAAGGTCGCAATTACGGTGAGCATCTTCCAGCCGTATGAAGGCGAGGGCTCATCAGAGCTGCCCATGACCTAAGTATGCTATTCCATCGATTGTCTTGTGCCAAAGCGGCCGCGCGCTCCATTCCCGGAACGTCCGCTGCTGCGCCGATTTCAAATCATCGTTGAACGTCATCCGCAACTGCTGCGCGAGCTGCGGATCGATGAACGCCATGCTGATCTCGTCGTTGTGCTGAAACGAGCGATCGTCGAAATTCGTCGAGCCGACGCACGACCAGACGCCGTCGACGACCATCACCTTCTGATGCAGCAGCGTCTTCTTGTACTCGTAAACCTTGACGCCGTTCTTCAGCAGCGTGCCGAACATGTGATGTGCGGCGTGCTGCACGACGGGACTGTCGGTCGCATCGGTCGACGGCACCATCACCCGCACATCGACCCCGCGCTTCACCGCCGCCGCCATGGCCTTGATCGCGTCGTCATCCGGCAGCATGTACGGGTTCTGGATCAGCACCTCGCGCCGCGCCGCGCTGATGGCGAGGTAGTACAGCACCTGCACCGATGACACGCTGCCGGTCGGGGACGTGTACGCCAGATGGGCGGAGGTCGGTCCTGCCGGAGGAATGACCGGGAAGTACTTCTGCCCTGCCGGAATCTCCCCCGTCTCCTCGATCCAGTTCTCGCAGAACGCGCCCTGCATGCGGCTGACGACCGGTCCGCTGACGCGCACCGCGATGTCGCGCCAGTGGTCCTTGTCCTGCGCGTGTCCGGTCCACTCCTTTGCGATGCCGAAGCCGCCGATGTAGCCGATGTGTCCATCGACGACGACGAGCTTGCGGTGATCGCGATTGTTCATCCGTCCGAGGTTGCTGATGCGGAGGGGATGGAACTTGCGGACCTGCACGCCGGCGTCGCGCATGATCGTTTCCAGCGTGTCGTCGAGCTTGCGGCCGCCCGAGGCGTCGAGCAGCAGGCGCACTTCGACGCCTTCACGCGCTTTGAGCGCGAGCAGCTTCGCGAGCTCGTTGCAGATGTCGCCTTCCCACCAGATGTACGACTCGACATGGATGCTTTGGCGTGCCGCGGCGATGTCGCGGAGCATCGGCGGAAAGAAGCCGTCGCCGTTCTGCAGCAGCACGATCTGATTGCCCTGCTCGAGTGACGACTGCGTCAGTCCGACGATCGACGGTACGAGCGCTCGGAGCTCGCCCGGCTGCTTCACAGCCAGATGCGTCTGACGTCCGCGTTGTGCGGACCAGAGCAGGATCGTGAGGCCGGCGATCGCCACGATCATGGCGACGACGGCGATCGTCGGCAGGCGGATGACATGAGGCTTACTGTGCATGTGCGTCCTCCCGGTTCCACCACATGTCGATGACCACCGGCCAATGATCGCTAGGCCCGATGTGCGGCACGCGCGCATTGGCGCATGCCCAACCGTGGTCGGCGAAGATGTAGTCGATCCGGCGGTTGCCGAGGATCGAGTGGAATGTGTCTCCGATCTCCACGCCGCAAAGCTGAGAGCCGTTCTCGTGCCGGAATCGCGCGATCTCCTCGGAGCCGATGATGTTGTTGAAATCGCCGAGCAGGATGTAGGGATAGCGGCTGGTGCGGACGTGGTGCGCGAGGCACTCGAGCTGCTCGGCGCGATTCCTTTTGTTCAGCGAGCCCCACGTGGTGAGGTGCGTGACGTAGACGTTGATCGGCTGGCCGTCGATGCGGATCAGCGCTTCGATCAGGGTGCGCGGCTCGCCCACGCTCGGCAGCGGATGCACGAGCTCTCCGAGCAGTTCGCCGCGGGTGAGGATCGCGTTGCCGAATCCGCCGCCATGTTGCACGTAGCTCGGCGCGAAGTAGCCGTGCATGCCGGTGCGCGTCGCGAGCTCTTTGAGTTGATCGTGAAAGCGCGCCTGCCACGTGCCGCGATGCACTTCCTGCAATCCGACGATATCGGGATGCAGCTGATTGATCGCATCGGCGAGCTTGCGAACGTGCTCGCCGTCGAGCAGCTCGTCGTGTCCGGCGATGTTGTACGTGACGACGACGATCGGCTTCGCGCGATGTACGCCGCGCGGCGGAAACGGCAGATACGAGCCGCCCTCGTGCGGTTTGCACTCGCCCGAACGGACGGTGTAGATCGCGAAGAAGCGATACGTGAAGATGAGGATGAGGACCAGCGCGCCGATGGCGAAGATCCGGCCCTTCTTCATGAAACGAGCACCTGCACGTCACCGTGCAGATGCAGCGCGCTTGCCGGAAACTCCTCGTTGATCTCGCCGCTGCGCAAACGGGCCACCGCGTCCTCTTTTCCCGTGCCGCTCACGAGCAGGACGATCGACTTCGATTCGAGAATCGTCCCGATGCCCATCGTCATCGCCTGCTTCGGCACCTCGCCGTCCGCGAAGCACGATGCATTTGCGGTGCGCGTCGACTGCGTCAGCGACACCACGCGGGTGCGCGACTGGAACGGCGTGCCCGGCTCGTTGAAGCCGATGTGGCCATTGCGTCCGAGGCCGAGGAACGTGAGTCCGAGTCCGCCGGCGTTGCGGATCGTGCGCTCGTAGCGCATGCATTCATCGATGAGATCCGCAGCGTTGCCGTTGGGGATGTGCGCGCTGCGCCGGTCGATATCGACGTGCTCGAACAGATGCTCGCGCATGTACGTGCAGTAGCTTCCGGGGTGCTCGCACGAGATCCCTACGTACTCGTCGAGATTGAAGGTCGTGACTTCGGTGAAGCAGTGGTACTCGCGCGAACAGATGGCGACGATGCGGTCGTACATGCCGATCGGTGTGCGTCCGGTCGGCAGGCCGAAGACGATGCGCGGATTCGCGTGAATCGCTCCGAGGAAGATTTCGGCGGCGCGCACGGAGAGCGCGTCGTAGCTATCGAACGTTTCCCACTTCATGACCGCGTACCCCTGCGCTGTCATCCTGATGACACCTGAGTTGTGCCGCGCACCACCACCCGCTCGAGCTCCAGGCGCTCGTCGAGCACGACCAGATCGGCATCGTAATCAATGTCGATTTTTCCTTTCCGGTCGGCCACGCCTGCGATCTGCGCCGGCACGCTCGTGGCCAGCGGCAGCACGTACTCGATCGGGAGTCCTGCCAGCTCGACCATGTTCTTCACCGCGCGATCCATGGTCAGCACACTTCCGGCCAGCGTGCCGTCCGCGAGGCGGGCGGCGCCGTCGCCGACCGTCACCTCGTGCTCGTAAAGCTTGTAGACGCCGTCATCGAGACCGCAGGCGCGCATCGCGTCGGTGACCAGCGCGATGCGGTACGGCATCATCCGCGCCGCGATCCAGAGCGCCGCGGGATGCACGTGCACGCCGTCCGCGATCAGCTCCGCGGTCGCATTCGCGGAGGCGAGCGCCGCGCCGACCACGCCCGGCTCGCGATGCCCGAACGGTGTCATCGCGTTGAAGAGATGCGTGAAGTGCGACGCGCCCCACTCGAGCGCCGCGACGGCCTCGGCGTGATTCGCATTCGTGTGTCCGATGGAGAAGATCACCCGCCCGCGAAAATGCGAGATGAGCTGATGCGCCCCTTCGATCTCCGGCGCCAGCGTGATCATCCATCGCATCCGCGGCGCCTCGGAGATCAACGCCGAAAGCTCATGAATGTCAGGAGGCCGAATCGATTCGCGATTCTGTGCGCCGGCACGGGCGGCGTTGACGAACGGACCTTCGAGATGAATGCCGGCGATCGCGGCGCCTTCGTCATGATCGGTTGCGGCGATCGCTTCGACCGCGGCCTGCAGATCGTGGCGCGATGCGGAGAGCGTCGTCGCCATCAGCGTCGTGGTGCCGTGCTTCGCGTGGAAGGCGAGGATGCGTGCATTGGCTTCGGTGCTCGCGTCCATGAAGTCCGCGCCGTCGCCGCCGTGGACGTGCACGTCGATGAAGCCGGGCACGATGATGCCGCGAATCTGTTGCGCATCCGCGGGAGGTTTCGCGAGCTGATCGAGCGAGGCGATTACGCCGTCGGCGATGGTGACGAGCGTGTCGTCCTGAATCGCGCCCGCGATGAACGCGCGGCCGAAGAGCTTCATACGCAGATCTTCCCCAGAATCGTCGGCCGCCCGCCCGTCGCACCGGCGACATTCGTGTGCAGTCCGGCGATCGAATCATTCGCGATCATCGCCATGGCCATCGCTTCCTTTGCTTCGCTCGCGGTGTATTTCTTGATGTCGACCTTCGACAACCGCTCGCGCAGCATGCGGACGATCGTCGGGTTGTTCGCGCCGCCGCCGGCGAGGAGCACTTCATCGATCGGACCGCGCTGCGCGATGAAGTCGCGATACGAGCGGGCGATCGATTCGGCCGTTAACGCAGTTGCGGTGGCGATGAGGTCCGGCAGCGGCACGTGATCCGATTCGCTGCGGATGCGTCGCGCGAACTGCGCGCCGAACAACTCGCGCCCCGTCGTCTTCGGCGGCTGCTTGGCGAAATACGGATCGGACATCCACCGCTCGAGCAGTTCTTCATGGACGGTTCCGGAAGCGGCCAGCGCGCCGTCGAGATCGAACGTCTGGCGGCCGTTGGTCATCATGTACGCGAGCTCGTCGATGATCATGTTTCCCGGGCCGGTATCGAACGCGATCACGTCTTCCCACGACGCGTTCGGCGGGATGTACGTGACATTGCCGATGCCGCCGATGTTCTGAATGCAGCGGCCGCGCCGTTTGTGCCGCAAAAGCGCCCAGTCGAAGTACGGGACGAGCGGCGCGCCCTGGCCGCCGGCCGCGACATCGCGCACGCGCAGATCGCCGATGGTGATGATGCCGGTGCGCTCGGCGATGACTGCGGATTGTCCGATGGCGAGCGTCGAGCTGGTCTCGATGGGGTGATCGATCCAGTCGACGTCGGGCTGCATGATCACCGGCTCCGGATCGTGCCAGATCGTCTGGCCCGCGGCGGCGACGAGGTCGACATCGTCGGGATTCGTTTGCGTCTCCTGGCAGAGACGCAGCACCGCGGCGGCGAACAGCTCGCCGAGGATGAAGTCGTAGCGGCAGATCTGATCGACGCGGGCGCGGTCCGGGCGGAAGAGGTCGCGTACCGCACCGCGGATTTTTGGCGGAAATGGGTAGCTGCGGAAGTGCTCCAGCTCGACGTCGGCGTCGGTGCCGTGGCCTTTGATGCGCACCATCGCCGCGTCGATGGCATCGAGCGACGTGCCCGACATCAGGCCGATGATGCGGCGGGTGTCTTTCTTCGAGACGGCGATGAGCCGCTCGACACGGTTCATGACCGGGCTCCCGTCGCCGCGGCATGGCCGCGGCAGGAGAGAAGCAGCGGCGGCATGGCCGCCGCACTCCACGCGGCTTCATGCCGCCGCTTATTTTCGCGCGACGGCCATGCCGTCGCGGCCGTGGCGGTCACGACTCGAGTACCTCCCGCAGCGGTTTCGACGCGAGCAGCGCGCGCGCTTCGTCCGCGCCGATGCGCTTCTTCGCCATCACCGCGGCGAGTCGCACGCTGCCGTTCGCGTCGCGCATCGCCTGCACGGCCATGGGGCGCGTGACGCCGGCCACGAGCTCGATCATCTTCACGGCGCGGCTGCGCAGTTTTTCGTTCGTCGCCGGCATGTCGATCATCAGGTTCGAGTAGACACGGCCGAGGCGGATCATCACGCCGGTGGAGATCGTGTTGAGGACGAGCTTCTGCGCGGTGCCGCTCTTCATGCGCGTCGAGCCCATGATCACTTCGGGGCCGGTCTGCGGGGCGATCGCGATGTCGACTTCGCGCGCGAGCGGCGAGCCAGGAACGGACGTGATGCCGACCGTGAGCGCACCGAGCATGTTCGCGCGGCGCACGGCGGCGACGGTGTACGGCGTCGTTCCCGAAGCCGCGATGCCGACGAGTGCGTCATCGCTTTTCACGTTGGCGTTGATCGTTTCGATCGCGGCGTCTTCGTCGTCTTCCGCGCCTTCAACGGCATCGAAGAATGCGCTTTGTCCGCCGGCCATCAACACTTTGATGACGTCCATGCCGTAGGTCGGCGGGACTTCGGAGGCGTCGAGCATCGCGATGCGTCCGCTGGTGCCGGCGCCGGCGTAGAAAAGGCGGCCGTTGTTCGAGAGCCGGTCGGCGATCTGGTCGATCGCGTGCGCGATTTTTTCGGCTTCGGCTGAGACCGCATCGGCAACCAGGCGGTCCTGCTCCTGGATGAGTCGGACGATCTCGATCGACGATCGCCGATCGATGTCGATGCTCGAGTCGAGGCGATCCTGACTCATGGCGCGAACTGTATCATCCGCATCGTGAGTGTCAGTCTGATGCAGAAGCTGCGCCTCGCGTTTCGAGGATGGCAGAGACGGAGAGACGAAGCGCAGCAGGAGTTCGTGGCGAAGAATGCTTCCTGGGCACCGGCACAGCCGGGGCAGCGGCCCCTCACCCCTGCCCCTCTCCCCGCAAGCGGGGCGAGGGGTGCTGCTGCGGTGGATGTGGAAGGGTTGCAGTGCGCGTATCTGGATGATTCGGGGCGCATTGCGTACTACCTGGACACCGGGAACGGGGAAGTCGTGGAAGCGCGCGATGGCGAAGCGTACGCGGAGCCGCGATACCGGCGCGTGCCGCGACGCAGCGCGGCGTCGGATGCGGCGGATCAGCGTGAGTTTGTCGCGACGGTCGACTCGCCGATGAAGGAGCGGTTGCGCGCGGCGAAGGATGCGGGGGAGTTTCGTCGCGTTCTTTCCGAGGATCGGAAGCTCGAGCGCGCGTGGTACGTGTTCAAGAACGATCGCGCGACGGCGGCGATCGAGTCGTGGCTGCGCTCAACCCTCAAGCTTCGCGGCTGACGACGACGATCGTCACATCGTCGCCGAGCGCTCCCGGCTCGCCGACGTGCGCGATGACCGCTTTGTCGACCAGATTCGCGATCACCGCGGCGGGCTGGCCGTGGAACGTCTTCAGCTTCTCCATCACGATCGCCGAGCCGAACTCGTTGCCGTCGCTGTCTTCGGCTTCGGTCACGCCGTCGGTGAAGAGGATGAGGGAGTCGCCGGGGCCGAGCTGCAGCGTGCGCTGCGTGTAATCCGCTTTGGTGACGATGCCGAGGAGGAGGTCGGTCTCGCCGAGCTCCGTCACGCCGTCGCGCGAGATCCAGAGTGGCGGCGTGTGGCCGGCGTTCGCGTATTCGACGGTGCCGCTCTTCGTGTCGATGCGCCCGAGGAAGAGCGTGACGAACTTCGACTGCGGGAGGTTTTCCTTCAGCGTGACGTTGAGCATCGAGACCAGATCGCCCGGCGCCGGATCGCTCTTCGCGTAGATGCGGAACGCCGCCTGAAGTCCGGCCATCATGAGGCCCGCAGTGATCCCTTTTCCGGAAACGTCGCCGATCACGAAGTACACCCTGCCGTCGGGACGGACCACGAAGTCGTAGTAATCGCCGCTGACCGTGCGGCACGCGCGGTTCGCGCCGACGAACGTGTAGCCGGGGATGCCTTTCGGCGGATCGGGCAGCAGGCGGCGCTGAATGGTCGACGCGGTCTTCAGCTCCTCGTCCATCAACCGCTTCTGGATCGCCTCCTCGCGGAGACGCGTGGTCTCGAGCTTGATGGCGGCGAAGCGCGCGATCTGCGCGACGAGCTTCACGTCGTCTTCGGAGATCTGCCGCTGGTTGAAGAGGTAGTCGACGTACAGCACGCCGACCACCGCATTGCCGATGATCACCGGCGAGCAGAGGATCGAGTGGATGCCCTGCATGATGATCGACTGGGCGCGGCTCAGTTTTTCGTCGACGGTGACGTCCATGTACGCCAGCGCTTTTTTCTCCTCGACCACTTGCGCGAGGAGCGTGTGGCTGATGGTCAGCTCGGACGAATCGTTCTTGTCCTGGCGGCGTACTTCGACGTTGGCGAACGAGCGGCCGTCGGGACCGAGCAGGCCGAGCGCGGCGCGGGAAGGGCGAAGGTGCTGCATGACGCGATCGACGATGAAGCCGAACAACTCGTCCATCGGGCGGTCTTCGATGAGCTCGCGCGCGAGGAGGTTGAGCGTGGTGAGCTTCTCGATGTCGACGTCTTTCGGCGACTCGTCGATGTCGTGAATGGGGATGGCGATCGTCGCGCTGACTTTGGAGTCGGCGACGGCGAAGAGCTTGTCGGTGTTGTGCTCCGTCGTTTCGAAGACGATCTCGGTGTCGCCGAGGCGGATGCGATCGCCGGGATGGAGGGTCGAGTCGCGCTCGACGCGATTGCCATTGAGGTATGTCCCGTTCGCGCTGCCGAGGTCTTTGAGCACCCACGCGCCGTTCGCGGAAATGATCTCCGCGTGGCGGCGGGAGAGGTAGCGATCCTTGATCGGAATGCTGCAGTCGGAGGCGCGCCCGATTGAGATCGTGCCTTCCGTCAGTGGATGGCGGAAGGGCGAAAAGAGTGGCGAATAAATCGTCACTTCCGCGCGCGGCGGGCTGGCATCCATGGTTACGAAGGGCTCCGAGAAGTCGTGCGATTGTAACCGATGAGTCGCGCTGTTACCGTCTGACGCAATGGCCGTTGCGGACGACTATTTCCTCGAAATCGAGTCGCATTTCGCGATGCGGCGCGGGACAGTGTTCATCCTTTCCGCGAAGGATTGGGTGCTGATGAAGAAGTGGGCGGACGACGGCATTCCGCTGCCGGTGGTGATCGAAGCGCTCGATACGGTTTTCGAAAAAGCGGCGGAGCGGAAGAAGGTCGTGAACAGCCTCAGCTACTGCCGCCACGCGGTGAAAGAGCTGTGGGAGGAGCGGAAGGAGCTGCAGATCGGCGCGAGTACATCCGTGCCGGAGGCCGGATCGGGAGAGACGCTTGCGCGACTTGCCGAGGCCATCGAACACGTCTCGCCATCGATCGCGTTGGAGATCCGCGCGCTGGAGAAAGAGCAGAGTGCGCGGACGATCGAGGATCGCTTGATCGAGATCGAGCGGCGATTGATCGCGGAGATTCCGGAGCTCGATGCGATCCGTGCGGAAGTGGCGCAGGAGCTGGCGGGCAAAGTCGACGAGAAAAATCGCGCGCGAACCGAGGAGGCGATGCTGCTGCGGATCGTGCGGGAGAAGTATTCGTTGCCGCGGTTGTCGCTGTTTGGGTGAGCCCCTCACCCGGCCCTTCGCTTCGCTCAGGGCCACCCTCTCCCCGCAAGCGGGGCGAGGGTCAATGGGGCCTGCGCAGCGCGTTAATGCAGCGTCTTTTCGATTTGCTCGGCCATGTCCGCCGCGAACCTTCCTGTCACCGGCGCATCGGCGGTCGTGCCGATCGTCGGGTCGTTGATGCCGCACGCGGCGAGCACTTTCTGCGGATCGTTGCCGCCTTCGCGCACGCAGGCGGCGCCGCGGACGGCGAGTGCGCGGGCGGCGGCGCGGGCGGTGGCGATCGCGGACAGCGATGCATTCGGTGACGCGCGGCGCGTGATCGCGTCGACCGGGAAGATGCCGAGGGCGATGGCGCGGATCATCTCTTCGCGGCCGATCACGTCGGTGTCGAGATCGACGGCGATCATTGGCGCGCCGACGTTCTGCGCGAAGCGGATCGACGGCACTTTCCAGTAGAGCAATGTCGCGAAATCGGCGCGCGTGATGGCATCGCTCTCCATCGCACGCTGGTACTGCGGCGGCATGTTCGCCAGCGCGAACTGCTCCTTGATCGCGTTGAGGCGGGTGAGGTAGCGCGGCTCGTTCGTCCGCTTCACCAGCCGGTCGTAGCGGACGATCGCCTGCTGGTA
>C688J18823_10000980_pt1 | contig 17352 bp, 17 predicted proteins | sample HopSoiMetagenom1_FD_18823 | JGI IMG/M metagenome (IMG submission 18823) | reverse complement strand
CGCCGCCCGGCTGGTCGATTTCCAGGCCGCGGTCAGCATTCTCAGGGAATTGAATCCCGGCGGGCAGCCCTTGCCCTGAAGTTAGCGCAAGCCGGGCGCCTGCCGCGAATCGGAGCGGTATGATAGTAGGTTGCACGTATCGGCATGGTGACGGCGCATTGTCTGGACAATCGCGCGTCGTATCGCGTTGCGCTTTGCCTGGGCGCAGGTGCGGCAAACTTCAAGACAAAACGATTATTGTCGCGAGCTGCGCCGATCAAAATTGTTGACCGCGGACCTGCGAATGACCGTTTTCAAACCGGGAAATCTCGTGGTGCTGAAATCCGGCGGTCCGGTCATGACCGTGGATGCGGTGAACACCGATATTTTCGATGACAACAAGGTCACGGGCATCGTCTGCGTCTGGTTTCTCGGCGAGAAACTTCAGCGCGTGCGGTTCGCACAGGATGCGATCGAACCTGCACGGTTGCAAAAGACCTCTTCAAGAAAACGAAAGGCGCGTTTGGAGGACGTCACCGGCGAGTACAAGATGGCTCTTGATGAGATGGTCGCCGCCATGAATGCCCCGCCGGATACCGGGAGTGATGTTTCAACGAAGGCTGCCGAACCGCCAACGTCCGCAAAGACCGTTGTTGAACAACCCGAGACCGTGCCGGCTCCGAAGGATGTCGCTGCCTGACCGGTCGCAAGCGGGATCGCGGCTGGCTTCCAGCCCCGCGGTCCGGCCAGAGCCGGCGAGTCCCGGTCGATTTGATCAACCCGCGGTGCCGTTTCAGGCACGTTCAGCGGTCGGTAATCGGCCTGACAGGGCAAGGTGTTAACGAGAGGTTTACGCGGCCGGGTTAGCCTCCAGTCTGGCCGAGACCTCAGACATGGCGATATCAATCAATCCCGTTCTCCCGGTGCTGGCAGCCCAAGAGGTTGGCGGCATTGCGCCCGAGCTCGTGCTGCAGGCGGGGAGTGTGGTCAACGCCCAGGTCCTGAAAGTGCTGTCCGCCGACCTGGTTCGGATCGCGATCGCCAGCCTCTCGATTGACGTGGCCTCCGAAATTCCGTTGCAGCAGGGCCAGAACCTGCAGCTTGCAGTCATGCAGACCAAGGACGGCATCCGTCTCGCCATGGTCGGGCAGGGCGGCGATGCCGGCGGGTCATCGGCCGACGCCGTGACCTTGTCCCCCGATGCACTGGTCGATGCGGCGGTCAATCGGCCCGCCATCGTGTCACCAAAGAGCGTGCTGACGCCGCTGGAGCGCGCAGCCGTCGCCGCCGCCGCGCAAGCCGCGGTCACCGAACAGGACAGCCTGGCGCCGCTGTTTGCCAATCTCGGCGCGGCGGTTTCCTCCAGCAACCTGCCACCGAAATTGCAGGCGGCGATCGCGCAGGTGCTGGCGCAGCAGACCAGCCTCGATCAAAACCTCGACGGCGCCGACATCAAGACGGCGTTCCAGAAATCCGGAATCTTCCTCGAGGCATCGCTGGCGGCGGGCTCAGTCCCGGCGAGCGGCGTCCCCGATCTCAAGGCCGCGCTGATCGTGCTGCGCCAGACGCTGCAGTCGGCGCTCGGCGTCAATCCGACGATCGCGACGCCGGCAGCACCGGCGGGCGCACCGCAAGCTGCGCCGTCCCAGGCCACCGCTGCGAGCCTTGCGCCGCCTTTGTCGCCCAATCCCGATATGCAGGAAATCCTGCTGCCGCAGGCGCGGCTGGTGGTCGCCGACAATTTTGCGCTGGCTGGCCAGGCCGCCCGCAATCCGCTTGCGGCGGCGCTTGACGCCGGACCTTCGGCCGGTGCGACGTTGAACCTGCTGCAGGAAGCGCTGCAGGAGCTTGGCAACCCGGTGCGCGTCGCCACCACGCCGAAAGACGTTCGCGGCGGCGACATGACCTTTCACACTAACACACCGCCGCCGCCGATCCGCGGCGCGCCTCCGGCCGCCCAGCCGATTGCCTCGCCGACGATTGCGCCGCATGCGCCGCTCGAGACGACCGCGCATCATCTGCTCGACGACACCGATGCGGCCATCGCACGGCAAACTCTGCTGCAGGTGGCGTCCCTGCCGGATCGTATCGACACTTCGGCGCCGAAGGCCGACATGAATGTGCCGCGCTGGAATTTCGAAATTCCGTTCGCGACGCCGCAGGGCACGGCGATGGCGCAGTTTGAGATCTCCCGCGATGGCGGCAGCGAGGGCGTCGAGGCGGTCAAGCGGGTGTGGCGGGCGCGATTTTCGCTCGACGTCGAGCCGGCCGGCCCGGTTCACGCGCTGATCTCGCTTCAGGGCGACAAGACCTCGGTGCGGATCTGGGCGGAACGGTTTGCCACGGCGGAGCAACTGCGCGCCGGCGCATCCGAACTAAGCCAGGCGCTCAGCCGGGCCGAGCTACAGCCCGGCGATATCGTGATCCGTGACGGTACGCCGCCGCAACCCGCACCAGCCGCCCGTGCCGGCCACTTTCTGGACCGCGCGCTATGAGCGTCGATATCAAAAGCAAGCTCGCCGTCGCGCTGCACTATGACAAGACCGGCGCACCGCGGGTCGTCGCCAAGGGCAAGGGCACCATCGGCGCGAAGATCGTCGAACTCGCCCGCGAACATGACATCCCGATCGAAGAGAACGAGGTGCTGGCCGGCGCCTTGTCCCATGTCGAGATCGGCGACGAAATTCCGCCGGACCTCTACAAGGCGGTCGCCGAAGTGCTGGTCTTCGTGCTGCGGCTGTCGGGCCGGATACGCTAGACGCGTCAGACAAAAGTTCCCCTTGTCAATGCTTTGCCGCGGTGCCATCCGTTTGGCGTTCCTCAACCAGTTCGGACAAAGCCGTGATCAATCGCCGCCATGCGCTCGGTCTTCTCACCGCCGCGAGCATACTTCCCAACCGCAGTTTCGCCAATGTCTCCTACCAGCGCAGCGAGTTTCGCGACGATCTCTCCAAGCGGTTTTTCGATCTCGGCACCACAGGCACCTTCGTCGCCTACAAGGTGGACGACTACCTGATCATCGCCAGCGACAAGGTGCGCTCCGGCGAGGGCAAGCTGCCGGCCTCGACCTTCAAGATTCCGAATTCGGTCATTGCGCTGGAGACCGGCGTGGTCGAGGACCCCGACAAGGACGTCTTCAAGTGGGACGGCGAGACGCGCAGCATCGAGGCCTGGAACAAGGACCACACGCTGCGCTCGGCGATCGCGGTGTCCGCCGTGCCGGTCTATCAGGAGATCGCGCGCCGCATCGGGGTCGAGCGGATGCAGAAATATGTCGACCTGTTCGACTACGGCAACCGCGACATCGGCGGCGGCATCGACCAGTTCTGGCTGACCGGCAATTTGCGTATCGATCCCGTGCAGCAGATCGATTTCGTCGACCGGCTGCGCCGCGGCGTGCTGCCGGTGTCCAAGCGCAGCCAGGAGTTGACGCGCGACATTCTGCCGGTGACCAAGGTCGGCGACGCCACCATCCGCGCCAAGAGCGGCCTTCTCGGCGCCGAGCAGGGAAAGCCGTCATTGGGCTGGATGGTCGGCTGGGTGGAGAAGGGCTCTTCCACCACCGTGTTCGCCATGAACATGGATTGCAGGGAGCAAAGCCACATCGCCGCCCGCATGACGGTGGTGCAGCAGTGCCTCGCCGACATCGTGGCCTATTGACGGGCTGACCGCACGCCGACGCATGGCCGGATCACGGCGAGCGGCACCTTATCGCTAACGCCGGTTCAGCGCGAGCGAGACCGATGTGATGCTGCCGCCCTGAGGCTGGATCGATACCGTCTGGCGACCGCCACGCGTCGTCAACGACAGGTTGGCCGAAAAGCTGTCGCCTCGCGCCGCGGCCTCGACGTGATCGCCGGCCGCACGTCCGGAAAGGGTGCCGGAAGCGTTGCGGCTGGCTTCGGTCCATGCACCCGAAATCGCGCCGCCGCGGTATTCAACCTCGCTTGCGAGATCGAACTTGTAGCTCGCGCTGGCGCAGGTCAGATTGAGCCGAAGCTGCTCGCCGTTTCCAGCGACATCATACGCCGCGCGGCAACGCAATTGCTCGTGCTGGCCGTCGGTGGTGCTGATCACGCCGCCACCCGACCACGACCCTGCCATGGCGATGAAAGGCGAGGCAGGTGCGGCCAGCGCCGCGCTGCCGGCCAGCGATAGCGATGCGAACAGCAGCGCAGTTTTACTTAAACTGGATCCAGACATCTTGATGGCCTCCATTGGGTGTGGCCATCAACGCCAAAATCGCAAACAGGTTCATCGGTTCACCGCTGCCTGACTCGTGGGGCGGGTTCCATCACGCCGCCGCTACCCCAGCTTCAACAGCGACTGCAGGAAATCGCTCACGGCTTTGCGAGCTTCCTGGGCGGTGGCCGGATTGCCGCCGACATGCGGATTGAGCGTGATGCAGGCGTCCTTGTAGCTGAAGGGTTCTTTGGTATCGTCATTCATCAGAACGCCGGCTTCGCCCTCCTTAAGGCGGCAGTTCCGCGCCGACTGGGCATTGGTCGATACGGCGACCGCGCTGACGCCGAGCAGGCCGGCATCGAAGCCATGTTCGGAATCCGGATATTCCGTCAGCACGACGTCTCGTTTGGCCTCCTGCAGGCGGGCGAGATAGGCCTTGCAGCTTGCGACCGGGTTATAGTCGTCGGGCGTGCCGTGGTAGATCCGGATCGGGCGCGCCACGGTCTCGGTGTCGGTGGCATAGCTGGTTGAGCAATCCGGATAGAACGGAATGTAGGCGGCGAACTGCGCGCCGGACTTGTTCCAAAGCTTGTGGAAGCGATCGAGGCTGGCGTAGAGCGCGGCCTGTCCGCCGCGCGAAAATCCCATCAGCACGATCCGGTCAGGATCGACGCGCGGGTGCTTGGCGAGGATCTCCAGCGAGCGGTAGATGTCGACGATGAAATTGAGCCGGCCGAGCAGGGCCTGGTTGGGGCCGACCGCCGTCAGCCCGCGGCCGCTGAAGCCGTCGATCACGAAGGTCGAAATCCCCATCGTATTGAAGTGGCGCACCCACGGATCCATGCCTGAGCCGACGCCACTCGATCCGTGCATCAGCACCACGACAGGAAGTTTTCCGTTGCCTTGCGCGATGCGGAATTCGCCGGCGACCGTGACCTGCTTGCCGTTGGAATCGCCGGTAAGGAATTGCTGGTCGGAAATCGTCAGTGACGGGATCGCGTAGATTTCGGTCCGTGCCGCGACGTCCTTCGGCATCGATTGCGCATTGGTCTCGATGCAGGTGATCAATAATCCCGTGCAGAAAATCGCGGCCGCAGCCGTGACGCGCCAATCCGTCAGCATCCGTTTCCCCCAAGTGTTTTTTTGTTATCTGCAGAATTAGATCAAGCGGGCGGCGGACTGTCAATTTGTCGCCCCATTCCCTCGATGCGTCCTGCCTTGCGAAAACCTTGGAAACCGGGGAAATATCCGATGCAGTTCGAGGGACACATGGCAATCATTTCAAGGAAAGCAGGGGTCGCTTTGCTCCTGGTCGGACTGGCTCTGTCGTCGGGAAACACTCGGGCCGCCGGGCCGTCCTACGACGATTATGTCGCGCAGGTGAAAGCCGGCAAGATCGAGATCGACTATACGGCGTTTCGTCTTGCTTATGCCGCCAGCCCAAAATACGCGCCTTACGGCGTCGCCGAGATCCTGAGCAAGCTGAAGAAGGCCTACGACGCCCGCGATTGCCCATCAGCGATGGCGCACGCGAAGGAGGTGTTTGAGGTCAACTTCGTTCACATGGAAGCCCACAAGATTGCGGCCTTCTGCCAGAAGAAGGCGGGTAACGACGAGGAGGCGCGGCGGCATTATGCGATGTTCATGGGGCTGTTCAGTTCCGTGCTCAAGTCGGGCGACGGAAAGAGTCCGGAAACCGCCTTCGTCGTCATCGCAGTCGACGAAGAGTACAGCGTGTTGGAGACCACGTCGTTCACGCCGGTCAAGCAGGCGCTGGTGAACCATGGGGGATCCGCCTTCGACCGGTTCGAGGTCAAGTGGCGAGATTCAGATTCAGACCAAACGGTAACGCTCTTTTTCAACGTCGACCGCCCGCACGCGCAATTGGCGCGAACGTTACAGAAGAAGCAGTAGACGATCACGCGATAGCGGCGTTCTGTTCGCTTGAGCAGCGCAACGGCCTGCCTACACCGGGCCCCGCGGCTTCCCGATCCGCCCCATATGGGTGACGCCGAATCCGCTATCATATTTCAGGCCGTAGCCGAGCGCGCGGTCGAAGCCGATATGGGCCAGCCAGATCATGGCGATCGAGAGGATGAGCGGCGAGGCGGTGCCAAAGCCGGTGGTCATCATCGCCATCGGCGCCAGGTAGCTGTGGACTGCATTATAGACCATGGCGCCGAAACGCGGCCCCGACAGGTAGGCCGCAAAGCTGAGATCGGGCACGAAGAACAACAGGCCGTAAACCCACCAGTCGCCGTCCCAGATATAATAAAGCAGCGTCATACCGATAAAGAGCGCTAATCCTTCGAGCCGGAGCACCGTGCGCACGCCCCCGGAAACGGCGCCTGACGTGTCGGCGCTTGCGGTATCGGTCATTCCATTCCCCATAGTCAGGATGCGGATATAGGGGGCGCCAGGCGGCGGTACCAGAGGCGGGAAGGGGTGTTTCCGGATCGGAAAATGCCGTGTTAGAACCCCCTCAAATCGTTACCCAAAAGGCGGGCGGAAGCAGCATGAAGGATATCCTGGACACCCTCGAAGAACGGCGCGCCGGCGCCAAGCTCGGCGGCGGCGAAAAGCGCATCGAGGCGCAGCACGCCCGCGGAAAATTGACCGCGCGGGAGCGCATCGAACTCTTGCTCGACAAGGGCTCGTTCGAGGAATTCGACATGTTCGTCGAGCACCGCTCGACCGAATTCGGCATGGAGAAGTCAAAAGTGCCGGGCGACGGCGTCGTCACCGGCTGGGGCACGGTGAACGGCCGCAAGACGTTTGTGTTCGCCAAGGATTTTACCGTGTTCGGCGGCTCGCTGTCCGAAACCCACGCGCTGAAGATCACGAAATTGCAGGACATGGCGATGAAGGCGAGGGCGCCGATCATCGGCCTCTATGACGCCGGCGGCGCGCGCATCCAGGAGGGCGTGGCCGCGCTCGCGGGCTATTCCTACGTGTTCCGCCGCAACGTCATCGCCTCCGGCGTGATCCCGCAGATCTCCGTCATCATGGGCCCGTGCGCCGGCGGCGATGTCTATTCGCCCGCGATGACCGACTTCATCTTCATGGTGAAGAACACTTCTTACATGTTCGTCACCGGCCCCGACGTGGTCAAGACCGTCACCAACGAGGTGGTCACGGCCGAAGAGCTCGGCGGTGCCTCGGTGCACGCCACGCGCTCCTCGATTGCGGACGGCGCGTTCGAGAACGACGTTGAGACGTTGTTGCAGATGCGCCGGCTGATCGACTTCCTGCCGTCCAACAACACCGACGGCGTGCCGGAATGGCCGAGCTTCGACGACATCGAGCGGGTGGACATGTCGCTCGACACGCTGATCCCCGACAACCCGAACAAGCCCTATGACATGAAGGAGCTGATTCAGAAGGTCGTGGACGAGGGCGACTTCTTCGAAATCTCCGAGACGTTTGCAAAGAACATCGTCACCGGCTTCGGCCGCATCGCCGGCCGCACCGTCGGCTTCGTCGCCAACCAGCCGATGGTGCTGGCCGGAGTGCTCGATAGTGACGCCTCGCGGAAAGCCGCGCGCTTCGTCCGCTTCTGCGACGCCTTCAACATCCCGATCGTGACCTTCGTCGACGTGCCGGGCTTCCTGCCTGGCACCGCGCAGGAGTACGGCGGCCTGATCAAGCACGGCGCGAAACTCTTGTTCGCCTATTCGCAATGCACGGTGCCGCTCGTCACCATCATCACCCGAAAAGCCTATGGCGGCGCCTTCGACGTCATGGCCTCCAAGGAAATCGGCGCCGACATGAACTACGCCTGGCCGACCGCCCAGATCGCCGTGATGGGCGCCAAGGGCGCGGTCGAAATCATCTTCCGCAGCGACATCGGCGACGCCGAAAAAATCGCCGCGCGAACCAAGGAATATGAAAACCGCTTCCTGTCCCCGTTCATCGCGGCGGAACGCGGCTATATCGACGACGTCATCATGCCGCATTCGACAAGGAAGCGGATCGCCCGCGCGCTGGCGATGCTGAAAGACAAGAAGGTCGAGATGCCGGCGAAGAAGCACGACAATTTGCCGCTGTAAGGCGGTGCGTGGTGTGTAGCGTGGGTTAGCCGAAGGCGTTCGCGGGTACTTAGCACACGCGGCAATATCCCCAAGATGCGCAACAGCTGCCGCCCGCGCAGCCGACCGCGCAGGCACGGACCGCGCAGCCACGGACCGCGCAGCCACGGCAGCCACGGGCCGCGCAGCCACGACAGCCACGGGCCGCGCAGCCACGGCAGCCACCGCATCCGCGGGCTAGCTGCACACCGCGGCCAAAGTTTTCCTTATCGAAGAGATGGAACGTGGCGAGACTGACGTCGGCCATTTCCTCTTCGCTAAGAACGAAGCGCTGATTGGACGGGGTATTGTCAGATTGCGCGATATCAGCAGCGGGCATCGTGGATGCTGATGTGCTACCCAGCAGTGAAAAACCCAGTCCGGTGGCACCCAGCACCGTCACGGCGGCGGCTTTGGTTGTGCTTTTCTGCTTCGAAGCTTGCTTGACCCCTGGCATGGTCTGCATCCTCCGTAAGTTCTTATGATGGTGCTTGAGGGTAGCAATTGTGCGCTCTGCAAGTCCGGCGCGCAAGGATTACCTGTGCGATAAGATGCGAACCGCCCCATCGAGTTCCCATTCATCTTCATGAACGAGATCGCCTTGATCATCGGACGATCCGAGACAGAAATTCATCTGGCCTCGCTCACCCACCCTACTGGGCTGAGTCTCATTCCATTGCAAACTCAGCGCGTTATGCTGCCTTCTGTTTCTTGAGGGCGTCCGCCGAGCGCTTCTTAAGCTCCGCCGGTGACACGTCTTCGATGTGGGTGCCGAAGAACCAGCTGTTGCCGGCGGCATCCTTCACGCCGCCGCTGCGGTCGCCATAGAATTGATCGGCTGGCTCCATGATCGAGGTGGCACCTGCCTTGATCGCCAGCTGATAGGCTGCATCGACGTTGGGCACGTAGAGATACAGCATGACGGGCGTGGCCTTGGCGTGTTCCGAGGCGTCGGAGATCATCACCATGGAATCTCCGATCTTGAGCGTCGCGTGCATGACCATGCCGTCCGGCCGCAAGGTCGGCTCGTGATCGTGCTTTGCGCCCAGCGCCTGTTGCATGAAGTCAATGACCTTCTTCGCGCCATCGACGATCAGATAAGGTGTCACGGTGTGGAACCCGTCCGGGATCGGTTTTACTTTCGCAGCCATGGCAATCTCCTGTGGCGTTGAATGGATGCGGACCAACGCGACACTTCCAGATTGGTTTGCAGGGACGCAAAACTCATCTGATCAATTCGTGCCGGTTCCCTTGCCCCTCCGCAGGGTTTCCATCCGCAGAGTGCGACAATCGGCTGATCCCTCGCGAAATCGGTCAGTGCGTGCGGGCCTGAACGAAAATTCGGATGACGACTTCGAGCCCCGGCGGACCTCCGTCAGCCAGTCGGTGGCCTGCCGGTGTTAACCGCCAATTGAGCGTCGAAAGCCCGCTTGTAGGCGGGCCGCGCTTCGCCGCGGGCGACATAGGCGGCAAGGTTCGGATATTCGTCCAGGATACCCGATGGTTTCAACCTGAGCAGCACCGACACCATCATCAGGTCGCCCGCGCTGAACCCGCCGTCGAGCCAGTCGGCACTGCCGAGGCGAGCGGAAAGTTGCTTCAACCGCTCGTGGACGCGATCCTCGACCAGAGGCAGGCGCTGCTTGGTCCAGGGCCTGTCACCCTCGAAAATCCTGGCGGTTACGAGTTCAAGGATCGGCGGCTCCACCGTGTTGACCGCCGCAAACATCCAGGTGATCGCGCGCGCCCGCGCACCGGCATCATCAGGCAGCAGTCCCGCGTGGCGCTCAGCAAGATGAAACACGATCGACCCTGTCTCGAACAGGGCGAGATCGCCTTCCTCGTAGGTCGGAATCTGGCCGAAAGGATGCAGCGCCAGATGCGCAGGTTCCTTCATCGCGCGAAACGAAACCAGGCGAACCTCGTAAGGCCGGCCCACTTCTTCAAGCGCCCAGCGAACGCGCGTATCACGCGCCAGTCCCTTGCCGCCATCGGGTGACCGCTCAAAGGCAGTAATGGTGATGGTCATCGTGAGGCTCCTTCGAAAATCATCGGCTCTAACCCGCCCTGCCGTCTGCCGCGGCGAAATGCGCCATCTGGTCTGCACGTGCCTTCACGAAAGCCGGGCGGGCCGTGGCGCGCGTGACGTAGTCGCGGCAGGCGGGATGGTCCGTTAGCCCGTCCAGGCGACCGACAAGGCGCAGCACATCCGACATCAGGATGTCGGCGACGGAGAACGACCCCGCCAGCCATTCGCGTTCTGCCAGCACCGGCTCCATGCGGTCGAGCCGGAGCTTGAGGAAGTCATTGAGAGGTTTTGCTGCCGGTGTATCGACAGCTTTGCCGGCGAGTTTCAGAATGATCCAGGGCAGGCTCGCCATCTCGACGGAGTTGAGCGCGGCGAACACCCACTCCATCGCCTCGCTGCGGCCGTGCGGATCGGCAGGCATCAGCGCCGTACTCAACTCGCCGAGATGAAGCAGGATCGCGCCGCTCTCGAAGATCGAGATGTCGCCATCGGTCAGCCACGGCACTTGGCCGAAGGGCTGGTGCGCGAAATGCTCAGCCTTCCGGTCGCCAAACGGCACGCTCGCGACGCGATAGGGCAGCCCGGCCTCTTCCAGCGCCCAGCGCACACGCAGGTCGCGCACAAAGCCCCGGCGCATTTCGGGAATCCAGTCGAAGGTGGTCAGCGTGAGGTCGGCCATGCGGTGTCTCCGTGTCTGTTCACGCATAGACGAATGAGGGGCGCGCGTTCCGACACGGGTGACACGTTTTTTCGTCAGCGCAGGCCAACGGCGCAGGGAAGGTTGGCGTTACAGCAACCCATCAATACCGCGATACGCCAGTTGACTTTAAGCGGCCGAACGCCTGGTCGGGCAGCGCGATGCGAGATTCAATCGTCGCAACAGATCTGAAAATCGGCTTTGCGATCCGCATGCCCTGGCGTTGGCCGTTCGCCGCTTGCCGGGCATTTGCGCGTTGCTGTCTCTGGGCTTTCTGGCTGGCCGGGCGTCGCCTTCCAGCGGCTTGATGCCCGCCTTGGGGTCTTGCCCGGGTCGGCCGGCAATGGTCGTTGCTGGAGCGAGAGGCAAGGGCGTGAGCAGCGCCTCGGCCGCCGGCGGTGTGCCGGGTGCGACGAACCAGCGAGCCAGCGCTTCCGGGCTAACGGCCGATTTCGGTGGCACGTCATCGAGTATCACAACGGGAACCTCCGGCGCCGCCGGTTTCGCGCTCGCCGCGATGACGGGTTGTGGCGCCTCCACGAAGGTTGCTGGCGCCGTCGTCTCGGCCGTGGCCGCTGGCCCGAATGAGTCGGCGATGACCGAGAGGGTCGCGCCTATCGCAAACAACAACGCCAATGCCAGCCACATGACGGTTTGCTTCATTACCGCTTCCCCCGAGGCCAATCGAACAAAAAATCCGCCGTATCCCGCAAGTCCGGGACGGCGCTGGCAGCTTCAAAATCAATTTGGGCTGGTTAGAGGCCGACTGATGGCGCTGGCGGGTCGACCTCGGGGCAAGCGCCCTGCGGTTGAGGCCAAGCGTAGGGCGGGTTAGCGTTAGCGTAACCCGCCGTCTTTTTTCGCCGACGCATGCGGCGGGTTACGGCTGCGCCTAACCCGCCCTACGATCACTCCCCGAGTTTTGCGAGCTTGCCTTGCTTCGCGGCCTCGATCGCGCGCTCGGCATCCTCCGGCAACAGCAGCCGTTCGGCGACTTGCCGTGCGGCCTCGCGACGCACTGCGGCGACGTAGGCGTCGTTGTCCGCGTAACGCTCCGCGATCGACAGCCGCGGATCGTGCACTTCCTTTCGTGCCGCTTCGGTCGGCGCGAACGGCACCACCGCGCCCTGCAGCGGATACAGCGCGGTCGGCCCAAACCCCTGCGTCCGTGGATTCCACGCCGTGTAGGTCGCGCGCGGCACGGCAAGCGCAAGCTGGCGGATGCCCGAGATCGCCATGCCGTCGTCATCCGCCTTCGGCACGAACACGGGATAGCGGCCGATCTCCTTGGGCGGCAGCAGGCTCTGGTCGGAGAAGGCGGCCAGCGTGTGGATGGCCTTGTAGGGCAGGCCGGGGATATCGGTGCGCACCGCGCTCTCGGCTGCGACCAGCGTGCCATGGGCGCGCATCGGCACGCGGCTCGAAGGCGGGGGGAGGCCATCGCTGATCCAGGCATTGAGATCGGTCAGCAGCGCACGCATCGGCGCGCCGGCATGAGCAGGGTTTTGCGGCAGCGACAGCGCAGCCAGGCTCTTGCGCATCACGTCGGTGGGGTCAGCAAAATGCGGCGTGCCCGCGATCATGTAGGCGCGGACATTGTCCGGCAAATCGAGGTGATTGCCCGCGAGATCGGTCACCAGCAGCGAGGCGTGCGAGGCCCACCATTCATGCTCACTGTCGGTTTGCATCACCCTGGGGCAGGTCACGGTGAGCGCGCAGCGGCGCAGCAGGCCGTCGGTCTTGCCGGAGACCGGATCGTTCAGCGTCGCATAGGTGAACGGGAACAGGTCGGCCTGCCAGGCCGGGTCCTGCAAATGGCGGGGGTTGCGGCCGGGCTGCCCGAAACGGACATTGGTCGCCATCCGCCGGGTGCCGGCGACATGCGGCATCAGGCCGTCGAACACGACGCGGCCCTGCAAATCCTCGTTGAAACCGAGATGGAGGAAGTCGCGCAGGAAGCGGCCGGATTGCGAAACGCCGAAGCCGATGGCGCGGCTGACGGACGGATGCAGGCCATTGAGCAGCGGATTGGCCGGCGTCGTATCGCGGCGCAGGAAGCTCGCGACATCGCGCACCGCGGCAAAGCCCATGCCGAGCAGCGCCGGATCGCGCGCCGTGTAGGTGATCTCGTAGAGCGCGCCGGCATCAAAACCCTCGGGCCGCGTGACCTCGACGGTTGCGGGATCGACGAGGCGGGCCGAGAGGCCTGATGGCGTCTGGCGCGCGTCGGCCCAGGCGGCGCGAACGCTGACGGTGAGATTGGCGGGATCGGCTGCGGGCCAAGTCAGTGGTGCCCGCGCGGGGCTTGTCGTGGTGTCGAAGACGAATTCCTCCCGCGCAGGCCCGGTCACGCCCTTGAGCACCGGTGCCGTCAGCGCCATCTGCCCGGGCCTGGAGGGGATATCGCCCTGCCAGCCAACCCACACCATCGTGTAGCCCTGGCGGTGCAGGAAGCCGATGCCGGCGTCGTCGGCACCTTGCGCGTTGTTCGCACCGGGCTGCGATGAATCGTCGAACAGTTGCGGCGCAAGCTTTCGCCCGCGATTGGGCACGTCCAGCAGCAGCGTGCCGTTGCCGCGCGCGGGATCGGCGGGCCGCAGGATCACGACGTCGGCGGTCGCTTCCACCTTGCCGTCCGGATTGCGCGGCGCCTGGGCGAGATCGGTGATGACGGCGTTGCGATTGTCGGACGGGGTGAGGGCGATGGTGGCGCGCGCCGTGATCCGCTCATAGGGGCCGACGTCGCCAAAGCTTCGGCCGGCGAAGGCCGGCGCGCGTTCCATGATGTCGAAGCGGATGACTTCGGCCCGCAGCGCGGCCGGTGAGAGACAAACCGCCGCGATCGCGCCCGCGATTATCCTGCGCATGGCCGTTCCTTCCCTGTCTGGCGCGAGAGGTTGAAATCCTCTCCGCGTTCGTTTTTGTCGCGGCCATCTATAGCATCGCCGGGCGAGGCCGCGCGGAAAATCTCGGCGTGTGGGTAGGGTGGGTTAGGCGAAGCCGTAACCCACCGGCGGTGTCGATACGCGGTTGGAGCGGTGGTGGGTTACGCTGCGCTAACCCACCCTACGAAGCCGATCACTTCGTTCCCAACAGTGGCACAAAATCGTATTCGCCGACGCCTTGCAGAACCAGGAAGGTGAGCGACTTTGTGCCCCCGTTGGTGACCAGATGCGGGCGCGTGGGTTTCACGACATAGACCTCGCCGGGCTTCAGATTAACTTCCTCTTTCGGCTGCTGCAGGAACAGCCGCATCTGGCCGTCGAGAACGTAGAAAGTATCCGACACATTGCTGTGGGTGTGCCACGGCACCCTCTGGGTTGCGGAGAGCTGCAACTCCGTAATGCGAAAGCCGGGGCGCGCGGCGTGCTCGGCACGACGCTCGACTTCGTAAAGCGAACTGGCGTCCTTGACTGGCTGCGGCTGGTTCATGACGGCCTCCCTCGGATGATCGCCCCCTCGCGTGGATGATAGCCTTCCTTTGCCGTTCAAGAAATGCCTGGCTTCGTAGGGTGGGCAAAGCGAAGCGTGCCCACCAGTTTTATCGACGCGCCAGAACCGGTGGGCACGGCGCGAAGTGCGCCTTTGCCCACCCTACGAAGCTGAGAATGCCGGCCGCCAGCCTCATCACTCCAGTTCGTCCTTCTTCCGCTGCTCGCCTTCGCGAAGGCGCTGCGCGATCGCCGTTCGCCTGAAGATCAGCGCGGCCTCGTCCGCGAGGCGCTGCGCGAGGTCGGAGTGATAGTGCTGCACGACGTCGAGCACGGCTTCCTTGGCAAGCCTTCGATGGTGATCGGCAAGGAATTTGTGCAGGTCAGCGAGCTGTTCGTCGTCCATGGATTTCGCGCCTCAGTCGCGATCCCGTAAATATACCGCAAGCTGTTGATCCTGCGCCAGCTTTCGACGCGCTTGGTTACCTTGGGGACGCGAATTCGGATGGTCATTACGGCCCCGCGGCGCCCCAATCGGCGGCTCGCGGCTCGCGCGTTAACCATCTGTTAACCATGCCGGCCTAGCCTCCGATTATTGCCTGTGATCACTAGCGGATTTACCGCCGGTTCGTTCGAGGAGAACAGCCGATGTCCGTCGAGTTTCTGACCTACGGCGCCCTCGGCGCCCGCTTGAACATTTCACCAGTGGCCGCGCGTTCGCTTGCCAGGCGGCTCGGCTTGCCGCGCTCGCTGTCGGAGGACGGCAAGGCCCTGGTGAGCGTCGATCTCGCTGAAATCAAGCACACGCCCCAGCCGTCGGCGCGTCGCCAGGAATGCGACGCCGCGCAGTGGACGACGATGGTCGCGGCGCTGCACGTGGAGATCGCGCAGCTTGAAGCAAGCGTGGCCGGCCACCGCGCCGATTTCGAGCACGAACGCGCGCGCGCCGATCGCCTGATGGCCGAGCTCAGGCAGGCGACCACCGAGGCTGCGGCCGCCAGGGAGGCGGCGGCGCGGCTTGAGGGGGAGGTGGCAGTCCTGCGGGCCCGTGCCCACACGGATAGCTCGATCGAAAAGACGGAACGCCGGCTGGGACAGCTCGCCGCGACCCTGGTGGAATCGGACCGCAAGGCTGCGCGTGGATAGCTCTTCCTGTCTTCTCATTCCGCCGCCTGGCGGAGCAATCGTGGGGCAACAATGACTGACATCACCGGTATTCGCGAGTTGCGGGCGCGCATCGTCGTGTGCGGGGTCGGCGGCGCCGGCGGCAATGCCGTCAACAACATGATCGAGGCCGGGCTCGAAGGCGTCGAGTTCATCGTCGCCAATACCGATGCCCAGGCGCTGACCAGTTCGAAGGCCGGGCGCGTCATCCAGATGGGCACGCAGGTGACCGGCGGCCTTGGCGCCGGCGCGCAGCCGGATGTGGGGCGCGCGGCAGCGGAAGAGGCCATCGAGGCGGTCCGCGAACAATTGGCCGGCGCCCACATGGCGTTCATTACCGCGGGCATGGGCGGCGGCACCGGCACGGGTGCTGCACCCATCATCGCCAGGGCCGCGCGTGAGCTCGGCATTCTCACCATCGGCGTCGTCACCAAGCCGTTCCAGTTCGAGGGCCAGCGCCGGATGCGCTATGCCGAAGCCGGCATCGCCGAACTCCTGAAGGAGGTGGACACCCTCCTGATCATCCCGAACCAGAACCTGTTCCGTATCGCCAACGACAAGACCACGTTTGCGGATGCCTTCGCGATGGCCGATCAGGTGCTCTATTCGGGCGTGGCCTGCATCTCTGACCTCATCGTCAAGGAAGGCCTGATCAATCTCGATTTCGCCGACGTCCTCTCGGTCATGCGCGAGAAGGGCAAGGCCATGATGGGCAGGGGCGAGGCTTCCGGACCGAAGCGCGTGCTCAATGCCGCTATTGCGGCGATTTCCAACCCATTGATCGAGGATCCCTCGATCAAACGCGCCAGTGGCCTGATCGTCTCCATCACCGGCGGCAGGGATCTGACGCTGTTCGAGGTCGACGAGGCTGCGACCCGCATCCGCGACGAGGCCGATCCGGACGCCAACATCATCGTCGGCGCCACCTTCGATGCCAGCCTCGATGGTGTCGTCCGCGTCTCGGTGGTGGCGACCGGCATCGACAATCTCGGCTCTGCGCGGCAGGCGCAGCCGGCGGACAGCTCGCTGACGGACCTCGCCGGCCGGCTGAGCAACGACCGGCGCCGCATTCCCGACCGCATCCCGCCGCCGCAATTCGCCAATCCGCCGTCGCTCATCCCGGCGGCACGACCCGCAAGGCCGATCGCGGAACATGCGCGCCCGGTGGCGCCGCAGCGCCTCGATCCGTTCGGCCGCGCGGCTCCCGTCCGCAACCCGGTCGAGGAAAAGGTTCTCGACATCCCGGTCTTCCTGAACCGCAAGGCCAACTGAGCCCTCGTTAGAGCCAGCGCAATTCCCTTCCAGGTGCCGCGGGGCAGGTCTTCCCCAGCGATGCCGGAAGGGCTATTGTCAAAAATCAGCCCTACACTTTCCATCTCCCGGCCTTGCTTTGGTCAAATCGGCGGTAGGGAGTGTCTAAAATCCGACGATCGCCCGTTCAGTTGACGGTAACTGGGAGGAGGCGCCCATGGATTCCGCTGTTAACACCAAGCAAGCCGATCCACACGTTAATCCGGCACTGTCCACGCAGGAGATCGAGCTGGTCGCGCGCGCCGATCAACGGCTGGCACACGCTTATGAGCAGATCGCTCGCGCGGATGAAGAACTCGCGCGCTTCAATGAACAGATTTCCAGGCTGGAGAAGGAGCCCGCGAACAGGCTTCGTCAGCCATCGCGAGGCAGGCCGGCGCTGCGCGGTTTGATGGGCCTGCTGTTGACCGCGGGCATCTGTACCGCGGCTGTCGCCTGGCAGTCCTATGGCGAGACGGTCAGGCCGATGATCTCCCGGTGGGTACCGCA
>C688J18823_10000979_pt1 | contig 17367 bp, 18 predicted proteins | sample HopSoiMetagenom1_FD_18823 | JGI IMG/M metagenome (IMG submission 18823) | reverse complement strand
GCTGGGTAGTGACCGCCGTCGTGCTCGTTGGGCTCGCGTTGGGCCCGTTCGCCGGACGACCCGCCCAGGAGCACATCTGGCGCGCGCTCGCGTTCGCAGTCGCCGGCCTTGGAATGACAATCGTTCTGCTCCTCAGGGCTGCAAAGCAGACCAGGTTGAAGGATGGCGACGATTCCACGCGGACCAGCTGAGATGCGCGGGAGGGCGAGCGAGATGCGACGACTGCTGATTACGATAGCGGATGGTGGGTATCGCCGTCCTGTGGGGCTGCGGCGCTCCCGACGGCGGTACGCCGAATACATTGAAGGTCACCGGGACGGTCATCGAGCGGTTGGACGGTCTGCCCTACACCTTCTTGAGGCTAGGAAGTTCAACCCGCGTTCGATCGGATCCGGTGTCCACCGAATCGGTGCAAGGCCAACCCTACTTGTCAACGTGCGCGCGACGGGTGTGTCGGGACACCCGCCGCGCGTGCGTCAGGCTTTGCGCCGGTCATGCTTCATTCGCAGTCGCACCCGCCGCAGCTGCAGACGCAGGACAGCTGCTGGTGCCTGCACACGCCTGCCAGCGATATGCTGCAAGTGGGAAACTTGGCACATGCGGTTGCCGAGGCATTACACCCGCATTCGCAGGCGTTGCAGTCGAAATCCTGCACGCAGCTGCTGCCGCTGCAGTGCGTTCCGGCCGGACAAGAGAAACAGGCGACCCCGCTCAGCCCGCAGGAGTTGCTGCTCTCGCTCCGATCGCAAGCACCTGCGGGGTTGCAACAACCATTCGTGCAATTTTGCGAGCTGCAAGGCGGACAATCCGCGGGCAAGGTGCATTGCTGCGAAGTGGTGCACCAGGACGAGCCGGCCACACCACACGGGTTGCCGCATCCGTCGAATCCACCGCACGAGGTCGCGCACGTGTGCGGAGCACAGGTGCTCGGGTTTGGAGGCATGAAGGGCGTATTGACCTCGCAACCGCCCAGCCCGACGCCAGAGGCCTGTCCATCGTCGAACCAGCCGCGTGGGATTTCATTGCCGCTCGAGCAATTGGGCGGACCGGAACCCGTCCAGGCCGGCACCCCCGCACAGGTGCCGAAGAGGGTATTTCCGGTCGAGGTGTTGTTGTGCGAAAGGCCGCACATGATGCCCCCGAAATTGAGCCCGCGGTGGTTGTACGAGAATCCGTTCGGGTCCTGGTACTCGCACCACACCCAGTAACCGCTGCCGGAGCTCATGTCGAACGCCTTGCGAGCGACCCACGCGTTTCCGGTCTGCCCCGGGGGACAGCCCACCAGTGACGTGCTGGTGGGAAACGCTTGCGTGATCGGGAACGCCTTTCCGGGATCATAGTTCATGCAGGTGTAGTCCTTGCCCGTGGCGTTGGACGTCCAGAACGTGTGGTGGAGCCCGCACACGGCACCCTTGGGAAGTATGAACAGGTCCGCGTGCGATGGGTCCGTATCGCTCTTTCCGACGAAGCCAGCGCCGGCCGGGTCCTCGAATCGCCAGTGCACCCAGCCACGTGTGCTGGCGAATCCCGAATCGCCGTCGTGGACCACCTGGAAGCCCGTGCGCGGCTGCGTCGTCCCCCCCGGTTGGACGACCGGCACCCCATTACAGCGGCCATCCGCGTACACGGTGCCGTCGCTGTTGAGATACGACAATCCGCAAACAAGCCCCTCCGGTAAGGTATTCGTTTGCGCCCCGGCCGGGGGCGTCGCGAGTAGGAGTGCCGCGAGACAGCCTAGCTTGGCGAGCGACGAGCGGTTCATGTCATCGATCTCCTTGGACCGGCACGGGACGGCTACGTCCACTGCGAGACCGAAACCTGGCCATGCAAGCCAGGTTTCGGCCGACACGTCTTGCGTATCGAACTCGGCGGGCGACTTGACACGGTCCCGATCGAGGCCACAAGTACGGCCGCGTACGTCTGTCACCTGCCGGACGGCCTTCCGACGACTCCGCGGCTAGTGGCGATGCACAGCGCCGTCGGTCGAGGATCATGCTCCTCGCGGTTTTATTCGACCGCCGGCTCGACCATGATCTCGACGAGCACCTGCTTGTCGAGGACCTGCGCGCCGCGGTCGATGAGCACGCACCGGTACCCGCGCTTCCGCCCGAAAATGATCCTCCGCTTGCTGCATTTTTGCTGCACGACGCATCGCATAGCGAAAACGACACGCAGGCGGGCGACGCAACCACCAAGAAATCAGAGTTGAATCTTGGTGGGCGCTGCAGGATTCGAACCTGCGACCCCTGCCGTGTGAAGGCAGTGCTCTACCGCTGAGCTAAGCGCCCCGGAAACGGGCCGGTCAATTCGCATGACAAAGCGTCCCAGTCAAGGGATGTCTTTGGCCGTCCGCGGCGGCTCTGCGTGCCCGCGGTGGCAGGTGCCGCACCCCACGGGGCTGTCGTTCGGCGGGTAGAACTCCTTGCCGATGTACCCCGCCATCTGCAGCATCTCCCGCGCCCGCGTCTTCTTCGGCGTGTCCTTCACGAAGTCACCGTCGACGTGACAGTGCGTGCACTGCACCCCCAGCTCCTGCGCGAACCAGCCCATGATCAGCCCGAAGTTCTTCGCGTCAGTGCCCTTCAGCTCGCGCACGTCCTTGAAGACCTGCTCCGCCGGCAACTTCAGCTGCTCGGGCGACAGCCTCAAGAAAGGCTTCGGCAGCGCCTGGTTGAAGTTCATCTTGGGCGGCTCTTCCTCGCCGCGGTGGCAGGTGAAGCAGGTGACGCGGTTCTTTCCCTCGAACGTGCGCCGGTCGATCTCCGCCGTCATGCGAATCATGTCGCGCGCCCGCAGCTTCTCCTTCTTCTCGTCGGAGGGAAAGTCCTTCTCGGCCACCAGGTGGCACATGGCGCACTTTTGGCCCAGGTTGGCGCGCATCGACTGCATGGCGGCCATGAAGCGCTCGCTGGTGAGATCGCCCAGCAGCTTCACGTTCTTGAAGGTCTTCGACGCGGGCTGGGCGCGGACCTCGGGGGTCCAGTCGAGGCCCGCCGGCGTCTCCATGCCGGCGGCGGTGATCGGGCTGGCCAGGTCGACCAGCGGAGGCACGCCCGCATCCGCCGGGGCCAGCGCCGTCCCTGCGTCGGCAAGACCCGCGTCGGCAAGACCCGCGTCGGCAAGGCCCGCGTCGGCAATGCCGGCGTCGGCAAGGCCGGAATCGGGCGTCCCCGCGTCGCCCCCCACCTCCACCGTCGAGGCATCCGGCCTTTCCGGCGCGGACGCGGGCTGCGCCGCGGTCTCCTTCGGCACCGCCAGCGGCGAAGGCGGCGGCATGTTCATGGTGCGGGCGCAGGCAACGGCGAGCAGCAGGACCGACCAACGCATTGAGGCCTCCCGAGACTATTTCTTCTGCTGCCCGATCAGCTGGTCCAGCTCCTCCGAGAGCTCGCGCACGCGCCGCTTCAACGCCGACAGGCGCTTCCCCGCGTCCTTGAAGTCCTCGCGCGTGACCAGCCCCGCCGCGCGCAGCGCCTTCTCTTGCGCCTCGTCGATGGCTTGCTTGGCGCGCTGCAGCCCGCCGATGGCCGCGGCGATGGCCTCGGCCCGCCGCGGGTCCTCGAACAGCTTCCCCATCGCCTTGATGCCCAGCTCCGCCGCGCGCTCGCGCAAGGTCTTGGCCGCCATGGGGCACTCTCTTTACACGAACTCGGTGGGCACCGCGCGGATGGCGTCGAGGCCCGCGCCCCGGTGTCGACCGGCGTGCTTCACCAGCCGCTGCAGATCGCCGTGCAGCCTGACCCGACGGTCGAGGATGGCGCGCAGCGGATCGGGCCGCCCTCCGCGGCGCGTCTCCTCGAGCAGGGCCTTGCACAAGGGGTACGCCGCCCAGGCGACGTAGTCCGGCTCCAACACCTCCAGCTCGTCCTCGTCCTCTGGGTAGCTGAGCACGGCCGGCCTGCCCGGCTCGATGCGCGCCAGCAGGCAGAAGTCCGACTCCAGCCCGTCGCCCTTCTCGATCACGAGGCCCGCCACCACCGGCCCGAAGTCGGCGACGGCGGCGATCACCGACGGATCGTGCAGCATGGCCGCCGCGGCGGCCTCGCACCACTCGCGCGAGGGAAACTTCATTCTCCGGAGAAGACCTTGCGGATGGAGGCGAACAGGCCGCGCGGCTGCTCGCCCTCGCTGGCGCTCTGCCGTTCCGCCGCCAGCCGCCGGCGTTCCGACTCCTCCTGCCACGCCGCCTTCAGCGCGTCGGGCGTGTCTCGGGTGGCCAGCATCACCTCGCGCGTCTCGCCGGACGGGCCCTCGATGGTGACGTGCAGCAGGCACTCCTCGTCGAGCATGAAGTTGACGCGCTGGCCCGCCGTCTCGGGCGGGAACTTCAAGGTGCCGAGGTACTCGTTGTCGATGATCCGCTCGCTGTCGCCCTGGAAGATGTCCAGCTCCAGCCCCTTGCCTTCCTTCGCGGGCGGCAGGCGGAAGCTGCTCTTCGAGGGGATCTGCGTGTTCTTCTCGATCACCTTGCGGAAGCGGCCGCCCGGGGTGGCGAAGCCGATGGGCATGGAGAGCGCGTCCACCAGCGTCACCGAGTCGATCTCCTGCATCGACTCCGCCAGGAGCGCCGCGCCCAGCGCCACCGACTCGTCGGGATGCACGCCCTTGCGCGGCGGCTTGCCGAAGAACTGGTGCGCCTTGCCCTGCACCAGCGGCATGCGCGTCTGGCCGCCCACCAGCAGCACCTCCTGGATGTCCCCGCGGCTGAGGTTCTTCTCTCCCAGCACGCGCTCCACCAATTCAAAGCTGCGGTCCACCAGGTCCATGGTGAGCGTGTTGACGCGCTCGCGGCTGAGCGGAATGCGCAGGTCTACGGGCTTGCCCTTGCGGTCGGCCACGTAGGGCAGCTCGATCACCACGTTGCTGAGCAGCGAGAGGTCGATCTTCGCCGCCTCGGCGCCGTTCTTGATCCGCTGCATGGCGATGGGGCTCTGCGTCAGATCGATCTTGGTCTCGTTGCGGAACTCCTCGAGCACGAAGTCGATGATGCGGTTGTCGAAGTCGACGCCGCCCAGGAAGGTGTCGCCGCCGGTGGCCAGCACCTCCATCACGTTGCCGTGCAGCTGCAATACAGAGACGTCGAAGGTACCTCCGCCCAGGTCGTAGACCAGCACTTTGTGGTCGAAGCCGCGGTTCAAGCCGTAGGCCAGGGCCGCCGCGGTGGGCTCGTTGACGATGCGCTTGACGGTGAAGCCGGCCAGCCTGCCCGCCTCCTTCACCGCGTTCCGCTGGTTGTCGTTGTAGTACGCTGGCACCGAAATGACGGCCTCGCTGATCTCCTGCCCCAGCGTGGCCTCCGCGACGCGCTTGCAGTGCTGCAGCACGAAGGCGCTGATCTGCGGCAGCGAGTAGACCTTGCCGGCCAGCACCACCGCCGCCTCGCCGTTGGGCCCTTCCACGATCTCGTAGGAGAAGTAGTGCTTGATGTCCTGCACGACCTTCGAATTGTACTGGCGGCCGATCAGGCGCTTGGCGCCGTAGATGGTGTTGCGCGGGTTGACCACCATCTGGTCCTTGGCGACGTTTCCGACCAGCAGATCGCCCTTCTCGCTCACCGCCACCACGCTGGGCAGGATGAGCGCGCCGCGGTCGCTGGGGACGATGCGGGCCACCTTGTTGCGCACGTAGGCAACGCACGTGTTCGTGGTCCCTAGATCGATTCCAAGCAGGATGGGCTTGTCCGCAGCCATTGAACCGGCCGATCCTACGGCGCACCGCGTCCTGTAGGCAACAAACTCGCCTACTTCCAGCGCACATCGTATCGGACGGAGGTCCCTTCCGGGCTCGTGTCGACGGTGACCGGCGGCCCCACTTCCCCCACCGTTCCCGACACCTCGTAGACGAAGATCAGGGTGCCGCGCAAAACGTGCAGGGCAGCGTCCGGGGTGCCCTCCCCGGCGAAGCGCGCCAGCACCGAGCCCCCCTTCTCGCCGCTCTGCCACGAGAAGGTGATGCCCCGGGTGACCATGGAGAAGAACCGGTCGAGGTTGCTGAAAATGGGCTCCGGCGACTGCCCGAACAGGGTGAAAGCCATGCGCAGCACCGGCTGGAGCAGGGTCCAGCCCAGCGGCCGCGCGCAGGCGATGCCGCACTCGATCAGCGCGTCGTTTCCGGCCAGCTTCTGCAGGGCCGTCTCGATCTCGTCGATGGGCGTGGAGGGGATGAAGCTGAGCGCGCGCGGCGGATGATCGATCACTTGCTGCGTGGGGGGCGAGACGGCGGCGCGCACCTGCTCGCGCAACCCGCGCGCGTCCACGAACTCCATCAGCGCGCCGAAGAACTGGCCCAGGCCCTGCCGGGGAGCGTCGATCATGCCCCTATTCATCCAGCAAGGGCGGGCCCTCCGCTACTTCGATGCTCCACTTCTCGTAGGGCGGTGTGGGAGATGCCGGCAGCTCGTCGAGGAAGCGGCTGGGCCGCAGCAGGAGGCGCGCCTGGTCCCGCTCTTCCTGCATCATGGGATAGGTGAGGTACAGCTCGTCGCGGGCGCGCGTCACCGCCACGTAGAAGAGCCGCCTCTCCTCCTCCTCGCCGTCGGGCGCGCGCAGCGCCGGCGCACTGGGGAAGCGGCCGTCGGCCAGCCAGATGAGGAAGACGGCGCGCCACTCCAGGCCCTTCGCCTGGTGCACGCTGGACAAGGTGAGCTTCTCGTCGGGCTCGCCGCCCTCCACCACGTCCTCGGCCTCCAGCGAATCGAGCAGCGTGAGATCTGCCAGGAGCTGCTCCAGCGACTCCGCCTGCAGCGCGTAGTCGGAGAGCTGCAGCACGTCGTCGTGGCGCGCCTGCGCGTTGCCGTAGCGCAGCTTGAGTGCCTCGCCGTAGCCGCCCTCCTGCAGTACACAGCGGATCATCTCGCTGGGCTGTGAGCGCAGCGAGACCAGCGACTGCAGGGCGCCGCCGAGGGCGCGCAGCCCGGAGCGAGCCTTGGGCGGAACCAGCTGGACCAGGGAGTCGAGCTGCGTGCGCGGATCGCGCCCCTGGCGGGACCACTGCGCAACCTGCCCCCAGAGCGCATCCGCGCTGGCGGCGCCGATGCCCGGCACCAGCTTGACGATGCGCTTGAAGGACAGCTCGTCCTGCGGGTTCTGGATGAACTTGAGGTGCGCCAGCACGTCCTTGATGTGGGCCTGCTCGAAGAAGCGGACGCCGGCCCGAACCAGGAAAGGAATCCCGCGCCGCGCGAGCTCCATCTGCAGCTCCATCGAGTGCGTGTGGGCGCGGTAGAGCACCGCCATCTCGCGCAGCGGAATGCCCTCCTCGCGCAGCTCGAGGATGCGCTGGGCCACGAACTCCGCCTGCTGGTGCACGTCCCGCAGCGGCACCAGCGCAGGCAGCACGCCTCCTTCGCGGTGCGCCCGCAGCTCCTTCTGGAACTGCTTGCGGTTGCAGGCGATGGAGGCGTTGGCCAACATCAAGATTGGCGGCGTGCTGCGGTAGTTGGTGAGCAGCGTGAACTGCTGGCAGCCCGGGTACCGCTCGGGAAACTTGAGGATGTTCTCGAAGTGCGCGCCGCGGAAGGCGTAGATGCTCTGCGCGTCGTCGCCCACCACCAGCACGTTGCGGTGCGGCTGCGCCATGGCGTCCACGATCTCGCCCTGCAGCCGGTTGGTGTCCTGGTACTCGTCCACCAGCACGGCGGAGAAGCGGCCGCAGAGGCTTTCGCGCGCGGCGGGCACCTCGACCAGGAGCCGCTTCCAGTTGAGCAGCAGGTCGTCGAAGTCCATCGCGTTCATCTGCGCCTTGCGCTCGGCGAAGCGACGCGCGACCGCGAGGATCTCCTGCTCCAGCGCGACGAACTGCGGCGACTCGGCCGCGATCACTTCGGCCAGCGGCCGCTGCGTGTTGATGGCGCTGGAGTACAGCTCGATGAGCGCGTCGGGGCGCGGGAACCGGCGCTGGCCGACGCCGTAGCCCAGGTCGGCGGTGGCGCTGGCCATGACCTCCTTGCCGTCCTCGCGGTCGAGCAGCCCGAAGCGATCGGCGTATCCCAACCGCGCGGCGTGCTCGCGCAGCAGCCCGTGCGCCACGTGGTGGAAGGTGCCGCCCCACATCTTCCGCGTCTCCACGCGGCAGATCTGGCCGACCCGCGCCATCATCTCGCGCGCCGACTTGTTGGTGAAGGTGAGCAGCAGGATCTTCTCGGGAGGAGTGCCCGACTCGAGCAGGTGCGCGACCCGGTAGGTGAGCGCGCGCGTCTTGCCCGACCCAGCCCCCGCCACCACCAGCGTGGGCAGCGGATCGCAGAGCGCCACCGCCCGCTGCTCGTCGGAGAGATCGCGGTCGTAGTCCACCAGGCCCTTGCGCTGCGGCGCGCTGGACTTGAGCGAATAGCGCCGGACGGCGGGGACCTCTGGCTGCTGCTGGGCGAGAGCGGTCTCGGGAGGCGGCATCGCCTCCTTCTACTGAACGGGCGTGCACCGGTCAAATTCGGGGACACGATACGACGAATTACGTATCGTGTCCCCGAATTACGGGCAGGTGACGGCGGTGCAGGTTCTGGAGATACAGGCCCAGTGCGCGCACTCGGAGCCGCCGTCGGCGCAGACGCGGCACAGGTGCGGCAGCATGCCCTTGCAGTCCGTCGCGGTGGCGCATTTTTCGGCGTCGGGATCGGTGGGCTGCGCCTCGGGCGCGTGCGAGCAGGCGAGGCAGAGTGTCAGGATGAGCAAAGCGATGCGCATCGTCGGCGGCTCCGGGAAATGGCGAGGCCCCGCCGCTCGCGCGCACGGGGCCTCGCAGAACTATCGCGCCTTCCTAGAACGCGCCCGAGCCGTTGGGCGTACCCAGCCCGGTGGGACCGTCGAAGCCCACCACGCTGGTGCAGAGGTAGCTGGGACTGCAAGTGCCGTTGCTGCCGGAGGTGGAGTCGAAGAGCGAGGCGGTGTGCGAGTACGGGAAGGAGCCGTAGTTCACCGCGCTCGCGTTGCCTGCCAGCGCGTAGACGCTCGCGATGACGGGCGCCGCCACGCTGGTGCCGCCGAACACCAGCCAGCCGCCGCCGCCCTGCACGCGGAAGGTGTCGTAGACCGAGACGCCGGTATTTGGATCGGCCACTGCCGAGACGTCAGCCACGGTGCGCCGCGCGCAGCCCGTGTCGGTCTGCCAGGCCGGCTTGGCCACGAAGGCGCTGCAGCCGCTGCCCGCGCCGCTCCAGGCCGTCTCCGTCCAGCCGCGCGCGTTGCTCGCGCGGACCAGGTGCGTTCCGCCCACCGCGGTGACGAAGCGCGAGGCGGCGGGGAACTCGACGCCGAAGCCGCTGTCGCCGGAGCTGACGGTGATGGCGATGCCCGGGTGGTTGAAGTGCGCCTCGTCGGTGGTCTCGGCCGAGTACTCGCTGCCACCGTAGGAGTTGGAGATCACCGTCGCGCCCAGCCGCGCCGCGGTGTCCACCGCCGCCGCCAGGTTGGCGAAGGAGTTGCTGGTCGCTTCCACCAGCAGGATCTTGCAGTTCGGGCAGATGGCGCTGGCCATGTCCAGGTCGAGCGAGATCTCTTCGGCCCAGCCGCTGTTCGATCGCGGCGGGGTGGTGCCGCCGGTCTGGTTCACCTTGCGGAAACAGCCGTTCGCGGTCGTGCACGCAGGCAAACCAAACTGGGCGCGATAGTGGGCGAGGTCGCTCTCGGCATTGGGATCGTCGAAGGCGTCGACGATGCCCACCACCTGGCCCGCGCCGCCGGTCGAGGAGTTGAGCTTGTAGGCGGCCTGCAGATCCGCCGGATTCAAGCCGGTGGGACCCGCGGTGGCGGCCGGCTGCGCGCCCGATGCGTCCACCCTCACCCACGAGTGGCAGCGGGCGCCGTCGACGGCGGCGTCGCACACCCGCGCGTGCCGGTGCGTGTTGAGGTCGGAGGAGGTCTCGTCTTCCGTGGGAGCGATGCCACCGCAAGCGGCGGCCAATGCTGTAGCGACGAACGCGACGCGGAGCTTCATCATGGTCGTGGTCCCCTCGAGAGGGCGCAGGATGCGCCNGGATGCTCGATCGGGTAGCAGACTGGCCCACATCCGGCAATAGGGTGGGATACCGAAGATTGATTGCCTAATGAACGAAAAGCGCTTTACGGGCCGGCCTTCGCCAGCGCCTGCGGCGGGAGGCGCGAATGTGCCAGCTCGCCATTGCTCTTGATCAGCAGGATTTCCGCGAGGATGGAAATGGCGATCTCGCCCGGCGTCTTGTCCCCCAGCTTCAGCCCCACCGGGGCGTGCAAGCGCGGATCCTCGCGTGGGTCGGTCCCCAGCCGCCTGCCGATGCTGCGCAGGATGAGCGCTATTTTGCGGCGACTGCCGATCAGGCCGACGTAGCGCGCGCGCGTACGCAGCGCCGCCTCGAGCACGCCTTCGTCCAATGCGTGACAACGGGTCAGAATCACCACGAAATCGGCGATATCCGGCGTCAGTCCGCCCAGCGGATCGGCGGAGAGGTCGGCGCAGCGGACCTCCGCCGCCAGCGGAAAGCGCTCNCGAGTCGCGAATTTCTCGCGATCGTCGACCACCGTGGTGGAAAGGCCGGCGGCGGTGGCGATGGCAGCCACCCGCTCGCCCACGTGGCCCGCNCCGTAGAGCAGGAGGCGCGCCGGGGGCCGCACCACGTCCAGGAAGACGCTGACCTCACCGCCGCATTTCATGCCCAGATCCTCTCCCGGGGGCGGCCTGGGCGGCAGCGGCTCCGCGGCGTCGCCCGCCGCCGTCAGGGCGAAGCGGCGTTCGCAGGAACCTCCCTCGCCCCTCAGGAGTTGCAGCGCTTCCTCGATCACCACCGCTTCCAGCGGACCGCCCCCCACGGTTCCGGCGATGCTGCCATCGGGGGCCACCAGCATCTTGGCGCCGGCGTCTCGCGGCGCCGATCGGGCGGTGGCGGTCACGGTGCAGAGCACGAACGGCTCGCGCGCCGCACTCCTGCGACCAGCCTCCTGGAAAAGCTCGACCTGGCTGAGAAGCGGAGCGGCCACGTGACGATTCTATCTTGCGCGATGACTTGCGCCCACCCCGGAGCGCCCCTTACAAGCGCGGCCGTGACCGAACTGGCCGTGGTTTGCGACTTCGACGGGACCGCCACCCTCCATGACATCGGCGACGAGATCAGCAAGCGCTTCGCGGGAGCCGATTGGCTTCTGCTGCAGAAGCGGCTCTTCCTCGAGGGCAAGCTGACCACCCGCGCCATCATCCAGAGCATCTACACGCCCGTCCGCGCAACCGAGGCGGAGGTGGTGGCTTTCGCGGTGGAGAAGGCGGAGCTGCGGCCCGGATTCGCCGAACTGGTGGAAGCGGCCCGCGATCGCGGCGCGCCGTTCTTCCTCGCTTCCGGCGGATTGCGCCAGTACATCGACGCGGTGCTGGCCCATCACCTGCGCCCCGACCTGCGCGCGCACGTGCAGATCCGCGCCAACGAGGCGGAGTTCGCGCCCGGCGGCATGCGGGTCAGCTATCCGGGCGACGCCGCCTCACGCGCTGCGGGCTGCGAGGTGTGCGGCTCGTGCAAGCGGGTGTCGGTGGCGGAGGCGCGCCAGTCGGGCGCCGGCTACGTCATCGGCGTGGGCGACGGCTTCGCCGATCGCTGCCTGGCGCAGTTCGCGGACCGGACCTTCGCGCGCGAGGACAGCTACCTGCACCGCTACTGCCGCGACCACGGCTACGCCTGCACGCCCTTCACCGATCTATATGGCGCTGCCGAAGCGGTCCGCTCTTTCGNGGCATAGCCGATCAGGACGTGCGCCTACGCGGGCTGCTGCGCGGCCTCGAGCGCCACCATCGCCAGNGCGCGGTTGAGGACGGACAGCCGCCTCTTCGCCGCNGCGATCGCNGCGCGGGCGCGCGGCGAGTCGTCGTGGTAGCGCTGCATGGTTTCCTTCAACTGCTCGTACGCGAGCTGCACGCGGGCGATCAGCTGGATGCGGTCGTTGTGGCCACTGGTCTGTCGCTGCATGGGCTCTCCCTCCGGCGCGCGTCGCGAAAAGATCTTCCCCGGCGCAGGTACACACACCTTCGATGCACGCGAAGGGCCAACTCTTCACTCGCACGCAACCTGCCGGAATCAGGACTGTGAGACAAAGTCCCACCCGAAGGACCGGCCAATTTGTCGCCGGTCAGCGCCGACAAAATTGCCGAAATGTTTTCCACTTCAACCGGAAGACCTACTCCTCGCGCAGGAGCCGCGAGAGCGTCTTGCGGTCGATGCCCAGCGCCTCGGCCGCCCGGGTCTTGTTGCCGCCCGACTCGCGAAGGACGCGCTCGGCATACCGGCGCGTCAGCTCCTCGAGCGAGGGGTGATCCGCCGTCAGCGGGTCCACCGCAGGGGCCGGGGGAGACACCGGGGCCAGGGGCGGCGCGGGCGTGATCGACGACGGGGGTTTGGGCGCCACCCCCCGCCGCGCCTCCCAGCGCTCACGCACCGCCTCGGGCAGGTCCTCGGGCAGGATGGTTCCGCCCGGATTGAGGGCCAGAGCGCGCGCCACCGCGTTCTCCAGCTCGCGCACGTTGCCGGGCCAGTCCCAGAGCAGCAGCGCCTCGCGCGCCTCGGTGGTCAGGTTGGCCCCGCGCTCGCCGGCGTGCTGCGCGGCGAAGTGCTCGGCCAGGAGCGGGATGTCCTCGCGCCGCTCGCGCAGCGGCGGGATGCGGATGGTGACCACGTTGAGCCGGTAGAAGAGGTCCTCGCGAAACCGCCCCACCTTCACCGCCTCGGTCAGGTCCTTGTTGGTGGCCGCCACCACCCGCGTGTCCACCTTGACGGGCGCGCTCTCGCCCACGCGCCGGATCTCGCCTTCCTGCAGGACGCGCAGCAGCTGCCCCTGGATGCGCGGCCCGATGTCGCCGATCTCGTCGAGGAAGAGCGTCCCCGCGCTGGCCTCTTCGAACAGTCCGCGCCGCGCGCCGGTGGCGCCGGTGAAGCTGCCGCGCGCGTGGCCGAACAGCTCGCTCTCCAGGACGCCCTCGGCGATGGCCCCGCAGTCCACGGCGATGAACGCCGCCGCGGCGCGGCCGCTGGAGGCATGGATGGCGCGGGCCACCAGCTCCTTGCCGGTGCCGCTCTCGCCCACCACCAGCACGGTGGCGCCGGTGGAAGCCACCCGCGCCGCCGTCTTGTAGACCTGCAGCATCCCTTCGCTGCGGCCCACCACGTTGGCCAGCGCGTACTTCTCGCGGATCTCCCGCTTGAGCCTGCGGTTCTCCGCCGAGAGGCGGCGGTGCCGCAGCGCGCGGTCCACCACCAGCTTGATGGCGTTCACGTCGTACGGCTTGGAGATGTAATCGTAGGCGCCCCGGCGGATGGCCTCCACCGCGCCGTCCACGTTGCCGAAGGCGGTGACCAGGAGCACCGGCGTCTCCGGCGCGTGGCCGCGGACCCAGTCCAGCACCTCCAGGCCGTCCATGTCGACCATGCGGATGTCGCTGACCACCGCGTCGAACTCGCCCTCGCGCTCCAACCGCTCCACCGCCTCGGCGCCGTCGGCGCAGCACACCACCTTGTGCCCGTCCTCGGCGACGATCTGCTCCATCAACGCGCGTGAGGCCGCGTCGTCATCGACCACCAGGATTCGCGCGGGATCGGCCATGGCGGGAAGGAGCGCTACGCAGGATACGCTTCGCCGACAGGAAAGCGGACGGTAAATGCGGAGCCCCGGCCGGGCTCGCTCTCCACGTCGATGCGACCCTTGAGCGCGCGGGCGATCTCCTTGCAGATGGCGAGACCGAGCCCGGTGCCCTTGCCGCTCGGCTTGGTGGTGAAGAACGCCTCGAAGATGTGCCGCTTCACCTCCGCCGGCATGCCCTGGCCGGTGTCGCTGACCTTGAGCACGACGTCGCGGCCTTCGGTGCGCGCCTTCACCTCGAGGCGGCCGCCGTTGGGCATCGCGTCCACCGCGTTGGAGACCAGGTTGGTGAGCAGATGGCGCACCAGGCCAGGGTCGGTGCGCACCGTGATCCCGTCCACGTCCCGCGCCACCTGGATCTTCTGCCGCGCCTCCACTCCCAGGGTCAGGTCGAGCGCCTCGTCCACCAGCGGCGCCAGCTCCACCATCTCCGCCGTCGGGGTGAAGCCCCGCGTCTGATCGAGGAAGCGGCGGATGATCTGCGTCATGCGCGCGACCTCGCCTTGCAGCGTGGCCACCTGCCCCTTGGCGGGATCGGCCAGGTCGGATCTGCGCGCGAGNAGCTGGAGATGGCCGCTCAGCGCGTTGAGCGGGTTGCCCAGCTCGTGCGCGATGGTGCCGGCCAGCTGCCCGAGCGCAGCCAGCCGCTCCTTGGAGGTGAGATCGCGCCGCGCGTCGACCAGGAGCTCGTTCAGCTCCGCCAGGTCGCGGTTCTTCTGCGTCAGCTCGGCGGTGGCCTCCTCGATCTTGCGCGTCAGCTCGGCGTTGAAGCCGCGGATCTGCGCCAGCATGCGGTTGAAGCCGCGCGACAGGTAGGCCAGCTCGTCGCCCCCCTGCGCCGGGCCGGGGGCCTTGACGTCGAGCAGGCCGCCCTCCACCGCCCGCATCGCCAGCTGCAACGCCGAGACGCGCCGGATGAGGATGCGCCCGAGCAGGATCCAGAAGGCCACCAGCAGGAAGACGGAGGCGCCCACCGCTACTTGCAGCAACGCCTTGCGCTCCGCCGCGACCAGGCGCTCCGCCTCCGCCAGCGACGCCACCAGCACCAGGCGCGCCTTGGCCCCGCGCGCGTCGTTGAACGGCGCCACAACCCGCAGGGCGCGCCCCCAGTCGGGATCGTCCACCACCTCGCCTGCGACGCGCGCCGAGGGACCCCTCCAGCGGGTGAAGACGATGCCGCTGGGGGTGATCCGTGCCGCGGTGAAGTCAGCGTCGATGCCGAGCGCGCCCTGCCGCGCCACCTCTGCACGCAACAGGCCGCGGTGCATGCGGACGGTGCCCGCGAGCTCCTCGGAGATCTGGTCGTCGTCGGTGCCGGAGTGCTTCAGCGAAAGCGTGGTGGCAGAGGCCAGCTCCACGGTGCGCTTGCGGATTTCATCCTCGACCGAGCGCTGGCCGATGCGCAGGCCCAGCGCCGAGGCGACGAGCAGCGTCGCCGCGAGCACGGCGGTGAAAAGGAGGACGAGCTGGAGCCGCAGGGACATCCAGCCCTGTTTCTATCGCTTTATGCGGGCGGGGGAAGCTTCTTCTCCGCTTCGGGCTCGTCCACTTCGTTGATGCCCTTCTTGAAGCCCCTGATGGCCTGTCCGAGGCTTGCGCCCAGCTGAGGAAGCTTCGAGGGCCCGAAGAAGAGCAGCGCCAGCGCCAGCACCACCAGGATCTCGCCAAATCCGAGCCGCATGATTTGCCTCCGGCGCTGCTGATAATGCAAACGCCCCGCCACACCAAGTCAAATCTTGCCGCAGACGAACGGCCAAGCGCAATCAGACCGCCGTCCGGCGTCGAAAAAAAATAAATTTTTTTTTGCCGGAGCCGGTCCGATACCCTTCCGGCGTGCTGCTCGCGCTCCTGCTGGTTGCCGCCGAGGCCCTGCCCTCCCAGGCCCGCCTCGAGGCTGGCGTGCTGGAAGCCGTGGCTGGATCGTGCGGGGGGCGCAGCGTCGTCATCGACCCCGAGCTGACGCGGGCCTGCCAGGGCTACGTGACCGCCGCCGAGCGAGGCCGGGCCCGGATCAGCGGGCCGGCGGTCGCATTCTTCGCCTCGCTCGAGTCGGCGGAGCCGGCCCCGGTGGCGGGGGTGGCCACGGTCGACCCTCCTTCGAACGCCGACCGCGCCGTTGGCGAGTTGTTTCCGAAATCCTGCCGCTTCAACCGCATCGGCGTGGGCGCGGCCGCGCTGCCTGAGGGGGGCGCGGTGGTGTGCGCCCTGACCGCCGTCCACGGGACCGATCTGGAGCCCATCCCCGGACGTCTCGAGGAGGGCAGAAGCGTCCGGGTGGCGGGCGCGCTGGCCCCTGGCCTCTCGTCGCCGCGCCTGTTCGTGACGCGGCCCTCGGGCCAGGTGGAAGAGCTCAAGCTGCAGGCGGCCGGGCCGCGGTTCTCGGGCACTGTATCCGTCAAAGGCCGCGGCGAGCACTCCATCGAGGTGCTGGCGGAAGGGCCCGGCGGTCCACAAGTGGTTGCGATGAGGCGTGTTTTTGCCGGCGTCGCCCCTCCGTCCCAGCCGCCGCCCGAGCCTGCCCAAGGAGGCGGGCTGGCCGGCGTCGAGGCGGCCATCGCCCACCTGCGCGCCTCGCGGGGGCTGCCCGCGCTGCAGCGCGATTCCGGCCTGGACGCGGCCGCCGAGGCGCACAGCCAGGAGATGGCGCGGCTGCGTACCTTCGCCCATGTGCTTCCCAGCGACGGAACGCCCGGCGATCGGTTGCGCGCGCGGGGCTACCCCTTTCGCAGCGTGGGCGAAAACATCGGGCTCTCCAACGATGTGGCCAGCGCCCACGAGGCCATCGTGGGGTCCCCGGCGCACCTCGCGAACCTGCTCGACCCGCGCCACCGCCGCCTGGGGCTCGGCGCAGCCAAGGGGCCCACACCGGACGGGAACGAAGGGGTCTACCTGACCGAAGTGCTGGCGGTTCCAGTGGTGGGCAGCCGCGATCCCGCCGGGGACGTGGCGCGCTTCATCGCCGAGAAGCGGAAGAAGCTCGGGTTGCCTGCGCTCCAGCACGATGCGGTGCTGGAAACGGCGGCCGCGCAGCAGGCCCGGGCCAATTCGACCGCCGATGCGCTGAACCTGGACCGCGATCTGACGGTGCGGACGCTGGAGAAGAGCGCCGACCTCACCAGCGCAGTGGGGGAGGTCTACGTGGGCAGCGACCCCGACGAGGTCGGGGGCTCGAAAAACATCGCCGAGCCGCGGTGGACGAGGCTCGGCGTGGGTGCACTCTACGCCGGCTCGAAGCGGTACGGCCCGGGCCGGCTCTGGATTGTTTTGCTCTTCGCCCGATAGCCCGGCGTCACGCGCTCTTGCGCTGCGTGGCGAAGGCCTCGATGGAATTCTCGGGGGAAACGTGACTGATGGTGTAATTCGGGCAGCGGACGCAGGTAAAGCTGTTCCAGCCGCGCTTGACGGCCTCGTCCAGGCACTCGTCATATGCGGTGCAGAAGAGGTTGCGATGAGCCTCGACCGACATCTTCTTGTTGCCCTCGAGGTTGATCGGCGTGGTCATCTCTGTAGGGAACGGCTTTGCGAGCAGCGACATTCGATCGAACCTCCTAGCGAGGCGCGGGCATATAACAGAACGCGTCAACCCGCGCCACCCCGCGGCGGCGGAATGGCGCAATGTGGGCAGGAGGCATCCAGCGCGCAAGGGGGGATGGATAGGACTGTGAGATCAAGATTTTACGCGATTGCCGCCGCGATGATCCTGTTTGGAGGCCCTCGGACGGTCGCCGGACAGGAGGCCTCAGCCTTGCAGGCCGGCTCGCTCCTCGCCGAGGGTCGTGCCGCT
>C688J18823_10000978_pt1 | contig 17372 bp, 23 predicted proteins | sample HopSoiMetagenom1_FD_18823 | JGI IMG/M metagenome (IMG submission 18823) | reverse complement strand
CGCGATCGAACTGCATGCCCTCGACGATGTCGAGCTCGGTCTCGAGGCTCTTGGCCTCTTCCACCGTGATCACGCCTTCGTTGCCGACCTTCTGCATCGCCTTCGCGAGGAAGTCGCCGATCTCCTTGTCACCGTTCGCCGAGATCGTGCCGACCTGCGCGATTTCCTCGTTGGAGGTGACCTTCTTGGAGTTCGCCTTGAGGTGCTCGACCACAGCTTCGACCGCGAGGTCGATGCCGCGCTTGAGGTCCATCGGGTTCATGCCGGCCGCGACCGACTTGGCGCCTTCGCGCACGATGGCCTGTGCCAGCACGGTTGCGGTGGTGGTGCCGTCGCCGGCAACATCGGACGTCTTGGACGCGACCTCACGCACCATCTGCGCGCCCATGTTCTCGAACTTGTCCTCGAGCTCAATTTCCTTGGCGACCGTCACACCGTCCTTGGTGATGCGCGGAGCGCCGAACGACTTGTCGAGCACGACGTTGCGGCCCTTCGGGCCGAGCGTAACCTTCACGGCATTCGCGAGAATGTCGACCCCGCGCAACATGCGATCGCGCGCGTCGACGGCGAATTTCACGTCCTTGGCAGCCATTGTTGGATTTCCCTATTCGTTACTGGAGTGGCCTCAGGCGGCCTTTTTCCTGGCGGCGACGCCGCCCTCGATGATGCCCATCACATCGGACTCCTTCATGATGAGGAGGTCCTGGCCGTCGATCTTCACTTCCGTGCCCGACCACTTGCCGAACAGGATGGTGTCGCCGACCTTGAGGTCGATGGGGATCAGCTTGCCGCTCTCGTCGCGGCCACCGGGGCCGACCGCTATGATCTCACCCTGTGAGGGCTTTTCCTTCGCGGTGTCCGGAATGATGATGCCGCCGGCGGTCTTCTCCTCGGCATCGATGCGCTTGACGACAACACGGTCGTGAAGCGGGCGAAATTTCATGGAGTCCTCCTAAATGACTGTTTCGTCGTTGCTTTTGAGAGCGGCGGCCCGTGTGGAAATGAGCCCCCAAGGCCGCTGGCGCCGACATAGGTCACGGTTTTGTGAGCTACAAGAGGTCGGTCCAAATTTTTTAGCACTCCTGATCGCGGACTGCTAGCAAAATTGTCAGCAATCCTGCTCCTGTGCTGCTAGTGCTTTGATTATAAACAATTTATTCACCTTTTTGGCTTGCAATGGAACTGTCATGTGCCTGAGAGTTTGAGTCTCCGCAGACTGGAGGACCAAATGGAGAGCAGTGACTTTCGCCGGCAGATGGGGGGCTATGGTCTGACGACCGCGCACATCTTCTATCGGCGTCCTGATCATCCTTGGCTGCTGCAGTCCTATGTCTGGCAGGAATATGACCTCTGTCCGAAATTTCCGGAATTGCAGCGATTTTTGGCGTTCTGGCAGAAGTCCCTCGACGGAATGCTTCATTCCGTGACGGTTGCGCACTCCCGGCTGATCAAACCGGCTGAAATTAACGCGGCGGACGGCGTCTTCCGGCTGCACTGATTCACCTTTCCCAACGTCTGCAAACCGGCGGCGTTGAAGCCGCCGGACCCCTCACGCTATGCTGCGCCGGGTGGTCAGCGCGCCGCGGGGCGCGCGTTTTGGGGTGGAGAGCGATCATGGCACCGGCAAGAACAAAGACGAGTGCGCGTCGCCCAGCGGCCCGCAAGGCCGTGAAGCCGCGCGCAAAGCCCGTACGGGGGGCGGGCAAGGCAGCCGCGGCGCCCGCGAAGCGTTCCTCGCAGATTTTCCGCGTTAGCCACCACAGCGAGGACGACTTCGAACTGGGGCTGCGCACCTACGCGAAATATCGCGACCTGGGGATGGCGAAAGCGACCAGCGGCATGGTGCAGGCGCATGTGATCCGCTTCGTGCCGCCGTGCCGGCCCGAGGAAGTCTCCAAGCTGCATTTCCACGATGTCGAATTTCAGATGATCTATGTGCTGAAGGGCTGGATCAAGACTGAACTCGAAGGGCAGGGTGCGCACGTGATGCGCCCGGGCAGCGCCTGGATCCAGCCGCCGAAGATCAAGCACAAGGTGCTCGACTATTCGGACGATGCCGAGGTGCTCGAGATCGTGCTGCCGGCGAACTTCGATACGGTCGAGTTGGGCGCGTGAAAATCCGATTCGACTTCGGATCGCTGAGCCTCGACGCAGACCTTCTCGACACCCCAACCGCAAAGGCGGTGCTCGCGAAGCTTCCCTATGAGGCTCGCGTGATGACATGGGGCGAGGAGGTCTATTTCGACGTGCCGGTTGATACGGCCCGCGAGAAGGACGCGCGCGCGGTCGTGACGCCCGGCGAGGTCGCCTACTGGCCGGATGGCCCCTGCATCGCACTCGGCTATGGCCGCACGCCGATCAGCCAAGGCAACGAGACGCGGCTTGCAAGCCCGTGCAATATTTTCGGCAAGCTCGCGGGTGATGCAAAGTCGCTCTCGAAGGTGAAGGCCGGCTCGAAGGTGACGGTCACCGCCATCTAGGCCACCGCGCTTTCGCGCGTTAGCATCCTCTCAACGGGACGGTAAAGGCCGCCATCACACGGGAGGACTGCATGCAGAAAGCGTTTCTGGCTGCGGCGTTGCTTGCCTGGAGCTTTGCGCTGCCCGGCCACGCCGCCGACACCATCAAAATCGGTGTGATCTATCCGCTCACCGGTAACGCCGCGCCCGCGGGCAATTCCGCCAAGGATGCTGTCGAGCTTGGCCTTGAGATCGTGAANAACGCACATCCCGAACTGAAAGNTNTGCCGCTCGCNGAGNCCGCAGGGCTTNCCANTCTTGGNGGGNCNAAGATCGAGCTCNTCAGCGCCGACCATCAAGGCAATCCATCGGTCGGGCAGAACCAGACGCTGCGNCTCATTTCGCAGGANAAGGTNGTNGCGATGCTNGGCGCCTANCATTCTTCCGTGGCGCTGACGTCNACCGCAGCCGCCGAGCGGCAGGGAATTCCGTTTCTTGTCGCGGACTCGGTCGCACTCAACATCACGCAGCGCGGTTTCAAGTGGACCTTCCGCGTCGGGCCGATCGCGCCNGATTTCGCCAAGGCCTATACGACGTTCCTCACAGAGCTGAAGAAGTCCGGCAAGAAGATCGAGTCGATCGCCATCGTGAACGAGAACACNGACTANGGCACCTCGGTCGCGGCNAGCGTGGCCGAGGCNGCNAANGCGGCNAATATCCCGATCGCCGCGCAAGTNCCCTATAACGCGAACTCGACCGACGTATCGGCNCAGGTGCTGCAGCTCAANGACAAGAAGCCNGACGCGGTNATCTTCATCAGCTACACGGCCGACACAGTGCTCTATTTCAAGACGATGAAGAACCTCGACTACCTGCCGCCCATCATCATTGGCGACGACGCCGGCTTTTCTGACCCGACCTTCATCCCGAATGTCGGCGACATCGCGCAAGGGGCGGTCAACCGCAGCGCTTGGGACACCGGGAAACCGGGCAGCGTCAGCTACATCATCAACGAGATGTTCAAGAAGAAATACGGGCGTGACCTCGACGACACCAGCGCACGCTGGATGCAGGGCTTCCTGGTTCTCGCCGAGGCGATCAATCGCGCGGGTTCGACCGCGCCGGACAAGATTCAGGCCGCGCTGAAGGCGACCGACCTGAAGGCCGACCAATTGATGATCGGGTACCGCGGCGTGAAGTTCGACGAGACCGGGCAGAATACGCTCTCGGCGACTTATCTGATCCAGCTTCAGGGTAAGGAATACAAATCCGTATGGCCGGAGGACCGCGCCACCGCGAAATTCGAATATCCCATGAAGGGGTGGCGGCAGTAGCGGCGGCGTCCGTCGGGCCCTGCCACAGCTGGTCCGACCGGCGTGGCCGACGTTCGGCATGCAGGGGCATTCATGAAATGATCGAATGGTTTGACGATTTCACGCTCGGTATGAAATTCAAGAGCGGGACCCTCAAGGTGACCGAGGAGGACATCAAACGGTTTGCGACAGAATTCGATCCGCAGCCCATGCATCTTGATGATGCGGCGGCGCGCAATACGCTGTTCAAGGGTCTGGCGGCGTCGGGGTGGCACACGGCCGGCATCGCAATGAAGCTGGCCGTCCAGACTCGGCCATTCGGCCCTCATCCGCTGATCGGGCTTGGCGTCGACAATTTGCGCTGGATGTTGCCGGTGCGCCCCGGCGACGAACTCTACGTCGAGGGCGAAGTCATCAGTCTGGCGCCCTCGAAAACGAAAGCGCAGGGAACCGTGCTGATCAAATGGACGGCCTTCAATCAGAGCGGTGCTGCCGTCTATACATTCACTCCAATCGGATTTGTCCCAACTCGTCCAGCGGGCTAGCGCACTCATGAAACTCTTCACTTACTGGCGTTCACAAGCTGCCTTCCGCGTGCGCGTCGCCATGCGGCTTAAAGGCCTCGCGATGGAAAAGGTCTCACTCGACCTTCTCAAAGGCGATCAGTTCGCGCCCGACTACCAGAAGCTCAATCCCGAAGGCGTGGTGCCGACGTTGATCGACGGCGACGGCCCGCCCCTCGTGCAGTCGCTCGCGATCCTCGAATACCTGGAAGAGAAATATCCGGAGCCACCAATCCTCCCGAAGGATTTGCGCGCGCGGGCGCATGCGCGCGCCATCGCGCAGATGGTCGCGATGGATGCGCATCCGTTCATGGTGCCGCGCGTGCGCAAGTATCTCGAACAGGACCTTGGCCTCGACGAGCCGACGCGCATGAAATGGATAGGGCACTGGGTCGATCTCGCGAGCGAGGCCGTCGAGAAGACGCTGGTGCGCGACTCGCGCACCGGCAAGTTCTGCGTCGGCGAGCAGGTGACGGTCGCCGACCTCTGCCTCGCCGCGCACCTCACCAGCGCCAAGGTGCTGCTCGGGCGCGATCCGTCCGACTATCCGAACGCCGGCCGCATCTATGCGACCTGCATGGCGCTGGATGCGTTCTCCTCCGAGCATCCGCTGAAGCAGCCGGACGCGCCGGCGCATCCGACGCACTAGTTTGATAAGCATGATCTTGTCCGAAAACCGGTACCCACTTTTCGGGATCATGCTCTAGATGCGCGCTGCGTTCGCGCTCGCCGCCTGCTTTCTGGTTCTCTTCGTCGGCGGCGGGGCGCGCTTTGCGATCGGGCTGACCTTCCGCCCGATGGTCGACGAGTTCGGCTGGGCCCGCGGAGAGCTCGGTCTCGCCGTCGGCGCCTACATGCTGGGTCTCTGCGCTTGCAACTTTCGGCGGGCCGGTTGGCAGATCGCCTCAGTCCGCGCGCGCTGTTGATCGGCGGCATGATTGTTGGGGGTCTTGGTATCGGGTTGATGAGCCTTGTGATCCAGCCGTGGCACGCGTGGCTGCTCTACGGCGTGGTTTTCGCGATCGGCAACGGTATCGCCTCGCTGGTGATCGTCGGCGTCATCGTGATGCGCATCTACCCGGGCCGGGCGGGGCTCGCGAATGCGGTTGCGATCTCGGGCATGAGCGTCGGCCAGCTCATCATGATCGCGGTGCTGGCAGGCCTGCTGGCACAGATCGGCTGGCGCTCGGTATTTGTCTGGGTCGGCCTCGCGCATCTCGCGCTGCTGCCGCTCTTGCTTGCGCTGCCGCGAGCATCCAGCGCGCCACCCCCCGGAACCGCAAGTCTGTCGCTTGGCGAGGCCGCGCGTACGCCGCGCTTCTGGCTCCTGCTGGCGATCTACGCGATCTGCGGTCTCGACGATTTCTTCGTCACGACGCATGTGGCGGCGTTCGCGCAGGACCGCGGCCTTGGCATTCTGGCGGCCGGCAATTTGCTTGCCTTCATGGGACTGACCGGCCTGGCAGGTGTCATCGCCTCGGGGCTCGCGAGCGACCGGCTCGGACCAATGTGGCCGACGGCCGCGGCGTTTGCGGCACGCGTTCTGGTGTTCGGCTGGATCGCAGTCGATCAATCGCCGATCTCGATTGTTGTCTTCGCGCTTGTGTTCGGCGCGACCTTTCTGGTCACCGCGCCGCTCACGGTGGTGTTTGTGCGCGAGAGCTTTGGAACAAGAAATCTTGGCGCGCTCACCGGCTTGATCACCATGGTGCATCAGATCTTCGGCGGCGTGGGCGCGTACGCAGGCGCCGCGATCTTCGATGCGACCGGCACCTACGACGCCGCGTTTGCGCTGATGCTGGTGTCCGCTGTCGTGGCTCTCGGGCTGACGATGATGCTGGGGCGGCCAATCAGTCCGGCTTCACACCGGTCACCCTGATGATGCGTTCGTATTTCTCGCGCTCGGCATTCACGAAGGCGGCAAACTTCTCGATCGACATCGGTTCGACGTTTGCGCCCGCGTCGAGCAGCTTCTGGCGCGTCTCCGCATCGGCGAGGATCTTGTTGATCTCGCCGTTGAGCCGCGTGATCACATCCGTCGGCGTGCCCTTCGGTGCGAAGAAGCCCTGCCACAGCGTGAAATCGAAGTCCGAGAAGCCGGTCGCTTCCGCGAGGGTCGGGATCTCCGGCGCGGCGTCGGAGCGCTTGACGGACGAGACGGCCAATACCTTGACGGTGCCGGACTTCATCATCGGCATCACCGGCGGGAACCCGGGGAAATACATATCGACGTGGCCGCCGATGATGTCGTTCAGCGCGGGGCCGGCGCCCTTGTAGGGCACATGCGTGAGCTTGCCCGGCAGCTTCGCGCTCAGATACTCGCCGGCGAAATGGCCCGGCGTGCCGGTGCCGGCCGACGCGAAGGAGAACTGCTTTCCGGATTCCTTCATGGCCTTGAAGAACTCCGCCATCGTCGCGTAGGGCGCCTTGCCGGGCACGGTGAGCGCCAGCGGCACGACGGTCGCGAGCGCGACCGGCTCGAGCGCCTGTGGGTCGTAGCTGAGCCCCTTCATCCAGAACTGGTTGACGACCATCTCGCCGGTTTGCCCGACCAGCAGCGTGTGTCCATCCGGCGCGGCGTTGGCGACGGATGTGGCGCCGATCGCCCCGCTCGCGCCGGCACGGTTCTCCACCACGACGGTTTGTCCCAGTGCCGCGGCGAGCTTATCCGCGATCACGCGTGCGACCACGTCGCCCGTGCCGCCGGGCGCATAGGCGACGATGAGGTGGACTGGCTTCAAAGGGAACGGCTGCGCGAACGCGGGGAGACCAAAAACCCCGAACGCGGCTGCAAGCAGGAAGCGGAGCATGCGTTCTCAGCCGCGTCCGACGAACGGCATCTTGGTCGCCATCACGGTCATGAACAGCACGTTGGCGTCGAGCGGTAGGCTCGCCATATAGGCAACGGCCGAGCCGACGTGCTCGGCGTCCATGCGCGGCTCGGCCTTGGTCGAGCCGTCCGGCTGCAGCACCCCCGAGACCATGCGATCCGTCATCGGGGTCGCGGCGTTGCCGATGTCGACTTGGCTGCAGGCAATGTCGTATTCGCGCCCGTCGAGCGCAGTCGATTTGGTGAGCCCGGTCACCGCATGCTTGGTCGAGGTGTAGGCGGCCGAGCGCGGGCGCGGCGTGTGCGCCGAGATCGACCCGTTATTGATGATGCGCCCGCCGCGCGGGTTCTGGTCCTTCATGATCTTGAAGGCCTCCTGCGTGCAGACGAACAGCGCGGTGAGGTTGGTGTCGACGACCTCTTTCCACTTCTCGACCGGCAGCTCATGGAAAGGCACCGGCGGCGCGCCCATTCCGGCATTGTTGAACAGCACGTCAAGCCGCCCGTATTTGTCTTTCACGGTCGCGAACAGCTTGCGGATCGCGTCAATGTCCTTCACGTCGGTGGGGACCGCCATGCCGTTGCCGCCGCCTTCCTTCAGCACGGCTTCGAGCGGCTCCTTGCGGCGGCCTGCGAGCGCGACCGAGTAACCCGCCTTCATCAGCGCGAGCGCCGCCGCGCGCCCGACGCCCGTGCCCGCACCCGTGACGATCGCAACCTTGGCCATCTCGCGCTCCCGATTTGTCTGATTGCGGCCCGTAGGCCTGAGATCGGGCCAATTTGCCGCCTTCAGCGGTGCGCCGCAATGGGCCTACAGCAGCCGTGGCTGGTTGCCGACGAACACACCTTCGAGCGCAAGCATCTTCTGCTTGGTCTCAGTCCGGCCCGGCGCCGAGAAGCCACCGAGCTTGCCGCCTGCCGCGAGTACGCGGTGGCACGGGATGATCAGCGGCACGGGGTTGCGCGCCATCGCGACGCCGACGTCTTGCGCAGCCTGCGGCTCGTTCGCGCCAACACGTTTCGCAAGCTCGCCGTAGGTGACAGTCTCGCCAAAGCCGACCTTGCGTAGCGCGTCGTAGATCGCGCGGCGGAACGGCTCGACGTGGGATAGATCGAGGCCGATGGCGTCGAAGTCGATGCGCTCGCCCGCGAAGTATCGCAGCGCCCGATCGACGATTGCGGCGATATGTGGGGGCGGGTCGGCCAGTGTCGCACCAGCGAGGCGGTTCGTCGCCGTCTCCTTCGGCCCCGGAAGATTGAAACGGGTCACGCCCGCATCGTTCCACGCGATGGCGGCGAAGCCGAGCGTTGTTTCAAATACGTGGTAGTGAGTCATCAGAATTCTCGCTGCGTTCTCATTATGAGATACGCGTTGCGCGAAATTCCACCACCCGTTTCCAGTTCGCTTCGCCGCCGGCCGGAGCTTCGCCGATCCACAAGAACGAGTCCGCCGTGATCTCATAGAAGCCCCAGCGCACCGTCTGGCCGGCGGCATTCTTGCCGAGCTGCACGATGTTGTTGCCGTCCGCGCGGCCGATCATCGTGAGATAGGTCTGGCCGACCGGCTCGGTCCAGGCGATGTGCCAGGCATCGATGTCAGGATCGTAGACGCGGAGCGTCGTGCCATAGCGATTGCTCTGCGCGACTGTATCGCCGTCGCGCTGCCCGCGCGGCGGCACGACCCACACGTCCTGCACGGCGCGGCCCTCCAGCGCCCAGCCGAAGTGCCATTCGCCCGGGCGGCGCCGTGCCGTTCCGTCGTCGCGGTATTCGATCACGTCCAAGTCCCAGGACCCGACGAACTGGCCGTAGAGCGCCATCTTCTCCGCACGGTCGGGTGCGGGGCCCGCCGCGCTCAAAGCATCGAGAAAGCCGTTCATGGCTCCTCCAGCTTTTTCTTCATCGCGTCCATGCCCTGCTGCATCATTCCGCGGATTGCTGGCTCAAGCGTGTTCGGCAGGATGTCCGCGATCCACACGAGGCGGCAGCGCGTACTTTCGGGGAAGACCTGGATCGAGCCGTTGTGATGGGACAGCCGCCCCTCGACTACGGACCAGACAAGGCGCTGCGCCGCATCGTCGACATCGACGATCAGCTCCTTCGCGGTCATGCCATTGGCAAAGGTGACGATGCGTGCGTCGCCATTCATCTTCACGTCAGTGACAAAGTCGGGCGCGAGCCGCGTGTGGATGGCGCCGACATCGCGTACAGCGTTCCACACCTCCGCGGGGTTTGCGCGTAGCGTCATTTCAAGTCGGATGGAGGCCATTTACGCCTCCGCGCCGCAGTAAGCCTCGAGACGATAGCCGTCCGGGTCGACCACGAACGCCGCATAATAGTTCGGTCCGTAATCGGTGCGCAGGCCGGGCTCGCCGTTGTCCTTTCCGCCGGCACCGAGCGCCGCCGCATGAAACACCGCAACGCTTCTGCGCGTCGGCGCATCGAAACAGAAATGCAGGCCGGAGGCAGTGTCGGCCGGGACAGGCTTGTCGGTTTGCGAGATCCACAACACGACGGCATCCTTGCCGTAGCCGAGCGAGGTCTCGCCTTCGCTCAGCGCCTTGTAGCCAAGCGGCTTCAGCGCGGCGTCGTAGAATTTCTTGGTGCGCACAATGTCGCGCACGCCGATCGATACGTGATTGAGCATGGCTGTCTCCATCGGTTTGCGAGAGACAGGTAAGCGAGCGCGGGGCGGAGAACTTGGAGAAAATTGCTATGCGGCGAGCCGGTATCCCCGCGGCGATGCGCCGAATTCGGCGCGGAAGCTGCGCGTGAAGTTCGACAGGTCGTCGAAGCCGACGTCCAGCGCGACGTCGGTGACGGGCGTCTTGGTGTTGGCGAGGCGCTCGGCGGCATCGCGCAGGCGGGCGCGGAGGAGCCACTGATGCGGCGTGACGCCGGTCACGGCGCGGAATGTGCGGAGGAAGTGGTACGGGCTCATGCAAGCCATGCTGGCGAGGCCGGTGAGCTTGTGCGGGGCGGCGCTGTGGGCCGCCATATAGCGCAGCACGCGTGTCAGCCGATTGTGATGCTGGGTTGGAGAGGGGCCGCGCCGCGCGCGACCCGCAAGTCCGAGCGCGGAGCCGGCCAGTTCGACCGCGACCTCTTCCATGATGTCAGGATTGGCCATGCCTTGGCGGGCTCGTGCGGTGAGGCCGGAGAGGTCGCGCACCGGCGGCAGGCGATTGTGCGCAAAGGCGGGCTTCGCGCCGGCATCATGCGCGATGTGTGCGAATAGCTCCGGCGCGAACCGGAACGAGAGGCAGCGGTCGCCCTCGCCGTGGCGGTGCGAGCAGGCAAAGCAATGCCCGGCATTGACCAGCAGGTAAGACCCTTCTGAGAGCAGCGACGTTCCATACTGGTCCCGCACCACGAAACTGCCGGAGAGGAGCAGCGCCAGGCTCGAGGTCGCGGTCAGCTCCTCGGCTTCATGGTCCCGGGGGCCGCAGGTGCAGACGATGTCCTGCACCCACCAGCCGTCGCCCGACGCGATGGCGCTGTCCGAGATGCTGCCGCGCGCATCGTGCGCCGCCTTGCGCGCGAGCGCGGCGGCGAGTGGATCGGCATGAATCGGCGTCCTCAGCATGACGCCTAATATAGTCCTGACGGCAGGCCGCCTCCACCCTCACGCGCGGTCCACGCGCGCCGCGTAGCAGCCGGGCGCGGCAAAATGGACATGCAGATATGCGGCGGCGGGGAGTGCGAGCAGGCGGTCGACCGCGCCCTCCAATTCGGTTCCTTGGACGAGCTCGCGCTCCACCATCATGCCGTTACTGTCGAATGCGCGGACCGCAAGCGTGCGCGTGCGCAGTTGCTCCGGGATCTCGTCGACTGCGTCATAGGTCGATTCGCCCTTACGCACGTAGATCGCGAAACGCATCCGATACGGGCTGTCGACGGCGTGATGTTCGTAGTTGGTGAGGATTACGTCCTCGCCAGGCGTGGCGTCGGTCAGGCTGATGCGGCAGGGGACGGCGCCCGGCGCTTTTCGCCGCACCGCACCCTGGGCGGCGAGTTCCGCATCGGACATCGCGAACAGATGATCGAAGTTTTCAGCCGGCAGGCCGGTGATGCGGAAGCTCATGATTTCCTCCATTGGTCGGCCTCTGATATGGCGGCGCGAGAGGTCTGAACCCACCCGATTTCCGGATTGCGCCGGCCTTGCTAGGCTTCCAGATATCGGGAGGACTTGATGCGTCGGATCATTATTGTCGCGCTGCTCCTGGCTGCCTTCGCCATGCCGGCCGCGGCCGAATATCCCGACAAGCCGATTCGGCTCATCGTTCCGCAGGCGGCCGGCAGCGCAACCGACACCGTTGCGCGCATTCTTGCCGCAGGGCTGGCGAACGAGCTTGGCCAGCAGGTTATCGTCGACAATCGCCCAGGCGGCGCGCTCACCATCGGCCTCGATGTCACGGCGAAGTCCGACCCCGACGGCTACACCATCTGCATGGGGCCGATTGGCGCGCTCGCGATCACCCGCCACATGGTGGCGAAGCTTCCTTATGACATCGAGCGCGACTTCCAGCCGATCGCGCTGGTTGCGCGCGGGCACATGCTGCTGGCCGCGGCGCCCGATGCGCCGTTCAAGACCGTCCCCGAATTAATCGCGTATGCGATGGCCAATCCCGGCAAGCTCTCGAACGCGTCGTCGAGCAACGGCTCGCCGGGGCATGTGGGCGGCGAGCTGTTCAAGTTTCTGACCGGCACGGACATCGTGCACATTCCTTATCGGGGCGGTGCGGCGGCGATCAACGATCTGATCGCGGGCCGTGTGCAGATCATGTTTGAAAGCCTGAATTCGATCGCGCCGCATGCGCGCTCGGGCAGCGTGCGCGCGCTCGCGGTTACTGGCGAGCGGCGTTCGCCGGGATTTCCCGACGTGCCAACCGTGGCGGAAGCGGGCGTGCCGGGCTACGCGGCACCGACCTGGAGCGGCGTGATCGGCCCTGCCGGCATTCCGCGCGCGATCGTCGACAAACTGAACGCGGCGATCAACCGCGCGATCCAATCGCCGACATTCAAGGAGCGCTTTGCGTCAATCGGCGACGAGCCCGCTGGCGGCGCGCCGGAAGATTTTGCAGAGACAATCGCGAAAGATTCGGCGAAGTGGAAAGAGGTGGTACAGCGCGCCGGCGTGCGGCTGGATTAGCGCGACTTCACAGCCCGCTGAACCAGTTGTAACCTTTGTCTTCCCAATAGCCGCCCGTGTAGTTGTTCAGCACGGCCATGCCGACAACGTGCTTCGGGTTCTTGAATCCGAGCTTGGTCGGGATGCGGATTCGCATCGGAAAACCGAATTTGGTCGGCAGAACCTCGCCGTCGAACTTCATCGCCATCTGCGTTTGCGGATGTAGCGCGGTCGGCATGTCGATTGAGACCGAATAGCCTTCCGCACAGGCGAAGTGCACGTATTTCGCCGTGAGATCTGCGCCGACACGGCGCAGAAAGTCGCCGAGCGGCGCACCCGTCCACTTGCCGATCTCGCTCCAGCCTTCGACGCAGATCAGCCGTGTGATCTGGGTTTCCTGCGGCAGCGCATAGAGCTGGTCGAGCGTCCAGGCCTGCTTCTTATCGATCAGACCGTCGAGCTGGAGCCGGTAGGTATCTTCATCGACGTCCGGCGCCTCCGACTCGTCATAGTAGCCGTTGAAACGGAAAGGCCGCGTGATCGCGCTCTCCGGATAGGTTTGCGCGAGCCGGTTGGGGTTGAACAGCCGCGCCTGGACCCAGTCGTTGAATTCGGAGATGACGCGCAACGCGCGTTCGGACGATGGGCCATCGATGATGTCGCAGCCGGTGAGCATCGTGAGCGCGCCGAGGCTCGCGCCGCCACGCAAAAACAGACGGCGCGAGGAGTCAGGCAGCAGCTTCGCGGCGTCCCGAATGAGCAAGTCGGCATCGACATCAGAGTTCTTGCGGCGTTTCATTTAACGGCCCTTGATCATCGCGCGCAGAGATTTCGGCACCAGCAGCGCCATGACGACGTGCAGAACGAGAAACAGAACGATCGCCGACATCGCGAAAAAGTGCACCAGCCGCGCGCCCTCATAGCCCCCGAACAGAATCGTCAGCTCCCAGAGCTGCACGGGTTTCCACATCGCGAGGCCCGAAACGACAATCACGATGCCGGTCAAAAGAATTCCCGCATAGAGAAGCTTCTGCACGGCGTTGTAGTGCGCTGGATCGTCATGGCTGAGCCGGCCCGCCGCCGCGGCGGCGAGATCGTGCGCGACCTCGCGCGGCCGGATGGGCAGCAGTTTGCGGCGGAAGCGCCCGGTGGCAAATCCGAACGCGAAATAGATGATGCCGTTCATGACCAGCAGCCACAGTCCGGCGAGATGCCACAGGATGGCGCCGGCAAGCCACCCACCGAGCGTAATGCTCGGCGGGAACGAAAATGGGAACAGCGGCGAGGCATTGTAGATCTGCCATCCCGAGCCGATCATAATCAGGATCACGAGCGCATTGATCCAGTGCGTGATGCGCACGTAGAGCGGATGGATCGGTTCCGCTGGGGCATCGATGGCTGTTGCGTTCGCCATGAGGCGATCAAGCACATTTCAACCGGCATCGCCATTGCGGCCATGGGCCGTTCACGGCTTTGGGAATAGACAGCCAGCAGCCAGTGTTGATGATAGATGGCCCAAAAAGGGGGAGGATCGCATGAGCCGGTTTGTTTTCAGCATCGCCACGCTTGCGTTTTTGCATTCACGCTCTCCGCATTCGCACAGGAACAGGCGGTGCGGGTGCGCGGCACCATCGAGCGTGCGGAAGGAGACCACTACATCGTCAAGGCGCGCAACGGCGGTGAGGTGAAGGTCAAGCTCGCCGACAACGCGATGGTGGTCGCGCTGGTCAAGGCGTCGCTCGCCGACGTGAAGCAGGGCTCGTATGTCGGTGTTTCCGGCATGCCGCAGGCGGATGGTTCGCAGAAGGCGCTGGAAATCCACATCTTCCCGGAAGCCATGCGCGGTACCGGCGACGGACATCGCCCATGGGATCTGCAGCCGTCGAGCACCATGACCAACGGCGCGGTGGAGCAGACCGCGGCTTCGAGTGACGGGCAAGTGCTGACGCTCAAATATAAAGACGGCGAGAAGAAGGTCTTGGTCCCGGCGGACTGCCCGATCGTCAGCTACCTGCCTGGCGACAAGAGCGAGCTGAAGCCCGGCGCGGCGATCTTCATCGCGGCGGCGCAGAAGCAGTCCGATGGAACGCTGGTGACCCCGCGTGTGAATGTTGGCCGCGGGACTGCGCCGCCCATGTAGGCGACGCGCCTACTGGTATGCCCATGCGGCTCTCCGGCGAGGAGCAGGACATCCTAGCCGGCAAACAGGGCGCAGTCCATCAACAGGCCCTGCAGCACCAGATCAAGGTCGGCGAATTCTTCGGCGCGGCGGACTTCGTGCCGGTGACGCAGGCGCACATCATGGCCGACACCGAGAGCCTCGGGGAAGCCGGCGTGCTCTGGCTGGAGGGGCTGGCGGCGGACGCGCGGAAAGACAGTGTCCGCGTTCCCACTATCACGGACCCGCGCGGCACCGATTTCTCCAAGGCCAGTATGCTCGGACAGACCGCCGCGATGCTCGATCTGGAGCGGCGCGCGATTGCGGCATTCGAGAAGCTCGGCGTCACGATGACCGACACCTGCATCAACTATCAGACGATTCAGGCTCCGGTTCGCAACGAGCACGTCGCGTTCGGCGATACCGGCGTCGTGATCTATTCCAACTCGGTGTGCGGCGCGTTTTCCAATTTCGAGGGCGGGCCCTCGGCGCTCGCCGCCGGTCTGACCGGGCGCACGCCGCGCTATGGCTTTCACCTTGCCGAGCAGCGGCGCGCTACGTTGCGCATTCATGTCGACTTTTCGCCGAGATCACTGAACGATTGGGGCGCGCTCGGCGGCGTGATCGGGCGCATCGCCGGCAACTACTGGGCCGTGCCGGTGATCGAAGGAATCGACGCGCCGCCATTGTCCGATCAGCTCAAGCATTTTGGCGCCGCGATGGCGAGCTTCGGTTCGACCGCGCTCTATCACATCGCGGGTGTGACTCCCGAGGCGTATCGCGCTGCCGACGTCGCATCGGATGACCTGCCGGGCCATCGCGTCGCGCGCGGCGACGTGATCGCCCTGCAAAAGTCCTATCACACGGACACCGGCGTGGATGTGGTGGTGTTCTCGGCACCGCAATTGAGCCTCTACGAGCTGCGCGATCTTGCGAGCCTGTGTGACGGTCGGCGTTTCATGGTGCCGCTGCTTGCGGTGACGAGCCCGCAGGTCAAGCCGGACGCCGATCGCGCGGGGTACACGGCCCGCATCGAGCATGCCGGCGGGCATGTTCTCTCCGGCATGTGCTTCTATCAGTCCTATGCGCGCGAGATCGCCGAGGCGAACGGCTGGAAGCGGCTCGCAACCAACAGCGCAAAGCTGGTCAATATCCTCGGCGGCTACGGCTACCGGCCGATGCTTGCCTCGATGGAAGCATGTGTCGAAGCCGCGGCCAGCGGAGAGCTTCGCCTGACATGACGGTGTTTCGTGCCCGGCATGCCATGGGCCGCGAGGTGCAGGGCATCGCTCTGGTCGCACAGGACGGCTTTTCGGCGCGTTACGATCTCGATCGCACCGGGGGCGTCTTCTCTCGCCCTACGCATAAGCTCGCGGGCCAATCCTACGTCGGCAAGGTCCTGGTGCTGGACACCGCAAAGGGCGGCGTCGCGACCGCCTGGATGCTGCATGAAATGGCCTCGCGCGGGATCGTCCCGCTCGCGCTTGTGCTCAATTCGGTGAATCCGATCTTGGCGCAGGGCGCGGCCTTCGGCAATGTACCATTGCTCGCCGGCTTCGACGTGGACATCACCCGCGCGATCCCGGATGGCTCGACCGTCGCAATCGACCCTGACGCGCACACGATCAATATCGTAGGGGGCTGATCAGCTCGCAGCGGCCTGCAAGGGGGCGACGTCTCCGTGCAGGCGCGCGGTGATGACCTCGGCGGGCGCGGGCTTGCCGAAGCGGAAGCCCTGCATCGAGTGGACGCCGGCGGCGCGCAGGAACAGCTGCTGCTCCGCGGTCTCCACGCCTTCCGCTGTCACTTTCATGCCGAGGCCACGGCCCAGGCTGACGATCGCATGCACGATCGAGGCGGCGTCTGCGGCGGTCTCGATCGAACGCACGAACGAGCGATCGATCTTGATCCGGTCGAACGGGAACCGGCGCAGATAGAGCAGGCTCGAATACCCAGTGCCGAAATCATCCAGCGCGAAGCGAACGCCGAGCGCCTTGAGGTGGCGCATCGCCTTCTCGGCGTCGTCTACATTGCCGAGCAGCGTCGACTCGGTCAGCTCCAGCTCGAGCCGGTGCGGATCGAGCTGGGTCTCGGCAAGGATGCGCTCGACCACCTGGACGAAGTCCTGGCGCCGGAACTGCAGCGGCGAAACGTTGACCGCGACGGTGAGGTTATCCCAAGGCCGCGCTTCGAGGCAGGCTTTGCGCAACACCCATTCGCCGAGCGGGATGATCAGCTCGCTGCGTTCCGCAATTGGGATGAAGTCAACCGGCGGCACGTCTCCGCGCGTCGGATGGCGCCAGCGGCAGAGCGCCTCGACACCGGCCATCTTCTCGCCGCTCGCATTCATGATCGGTTGATAGGCCACGCTGAGTTTGTCTTCGGCGATGGCAGCGCGCAGATCGTTCTCGAGCTGCTTGCGCTCGCGCAGGTCCGCGTCCATGTCGGCGTCGTAAATGCAGGCGCGGCTTCGCCCCTCGTTCTTGGCGCGATAGAGCGCGACGTCGGCGCGGCGCATGACGTCGGCGGCATCCGATGTGCGATTGTCGATGACCGCGATGCCGATGCTCGCGCCGATCAGCAGGGTGTGGCCGCTGATCGAGTAGGGCGCACGCAGCACGGAGATGAGCCGCTCGGCAAAACGATGCAGCGTGTCGAGGTCGGCTGCATCCGTCGTAACGACCGCGAACTCGTCGCCGCCAAGCCGCGCCACGAGGTCTTCGCGGCGGACCGCGTGCACGAGGCGCTGCGCCACCACGCCGATCAATGCATCGCCAATATGGTGGCCGAGCGTATCGTTGATGTCCTTGAAATGATCGAGGTCAATCGCGAGCACGGCGGCAACAGTGCCGTCTTTGGTGGTGTCCGTGATGACCTTGGCAAGCCGCTCGCCGAAGAAGGTACGATTCGGCAGGCCC
>C688J18823_10000977_pt1 | contig 17380 bp, 18 predicted proteins | sample HopSoiMetagenom1_FD_18823 | JGI IMG/M metagenome (IMG submission 18823) | reverse complement strand
TTGAACGTCAGGGGCTCGGCATCAACCTCGCCAGCTACGTCGGCGCGACTCAGGTCCGCCGCATGATTCTCGGCGAAGACGACAAGCAGCCCACACCCGATCAACTCGAGCAGATGAAAGCTCTCGTTCGCGGCGCGATGAGAGACGGCGCGGTAGGCGTCTCCACTTCACTCGAATATGCGCCAGCTCCCTATGCCAAGACCGAAGAACTCATCGCGCTTGCCGCTGAGGCCGGGAAACTCGGCGGCATCTATGCCACCCATATGCGCGATGAAAGTAATTCCGTTCTGGATGCGCTCGACGAAGCTCTCCGGATCGGCAGCGAAGCCCACGTTCCGGTGGAGGTCTGGCACATCAAGGTTGCCGGCAAAGCGAACTGGGGACGCATGCCGCAACTGGTGGCAAAAATCAACGCAGCTCGCGCCGCAGGAGCCGACGTCACCGCCGACACCTACGCGTACACCGCCTGGAGTAACGACTTCTCCGCATTCGTCCCGCCTTGGGCGCACGACGGCGGCACAGCCAGGCTCGTCGAGCGTCTCAAAGATCCCGCAACCCGTGCCCGAATCCGCAAAGACCTCCTCACTCCATCCAGCGCGTGGGACAACGAGTGGCAGGAGATTCCGGGCCCGGATGCAGTTCTGATCACGCAAGTACTGAATCCTCAGCTCACGCCGATGCAGGGGAAGCGTCTCTCCGAAATCGCGAAGATGTGGAACAAAGATCCGATGGACGCCCTGTTCGACTTCATCATCGCCGACCCCGATTCCAGCGTCGCAGTCTTCAGCATGTCGCAGCCCGACGTGACTTTCGCTTTACAGCAGTCCTGGGTTGCAATCGACAACGATTCCGAAGGCACATCGCCGGAAGGCATTCTCGGCCAGGCGCATCCGCATCCTCGCGCGTACGGTACGTTCCCGCGCATACTTGCGAAGTACGTGCGAGAAGACAAAGCACTGACACTCGAAGACGCGATTCGGAAGTTTTCGGCTCTGCCCGCGCAACGCATGCGCCTCGCCGACCGCGGCGTTCTCAAGCAAGGCATGTGGGCCGACATCGTGATCTTCGATCCCGCGACAGTTCGCGGTCGAGCGACCTTCGAGAATCCCAATCAGTTTTCAGAAGGAATGGACTTCGTTCTGGTGAATGGAAGCCCTGTCATCGAGAACGGCAAGATGACCAACGCTCTTCCTGGCAGGGTGTTGCGCGGTCCAGCGTACGCGCCGTGAGATCTACTTGCCGGGTGGAGGTGCCTTCAGTTTGGCTTGTACCGGCGCCATCAGGGGAGCCACTTGCGGTGAGGCTAGCGTGCCTGTGATCGCATACGAAGTGCCGCCGCTACCGCTCGCAGCGAGCGGAGCGAGCTTGAAGTCGATGTCACGTTTGAATGAGGCCGTGCCGCTGAGAGTGAATTTTCCGTCCGGAGAATCCAGCTTTGCATCCTTTATCTCAAGCTGCGCGGCATGCAGATTTGCCAGCGCGCTCAGACGCGTGACACGCAACGGGCTGCCATCATCGCCGATAACTACACGCGGGAACGTCCCCTCCCGCAAGTCGACGCGCATGGTCCCGTCTGCCGTTTTCCAGAACTCAGCAAAACACTGGCCGCTCAATTCGTAACTGGCATTGGCGAGTCCCGCGATCCAGCGGTCGTTCTCGAGCTTCTCGGCAGATTCAAGAGAAACTCCGGACAGCTTCCCGTTCCCTTTGCACAGTGCTTGTTTTCCGCTGAAGTCGGCCGTCCACTCGCCTTCATGCTTACCCCCGAGAATGTCCGCATTCAAATCCGAAATGCGCAGCTTGCTATCTTGCAGCCGAATGTTTGCCGACGCATGCTTCGCCGCGACTCCATGCACGATCAGCTGATCCGCGGTCACGTGGCCCGACACATGAAGCACGCTTGCCAATGACGGTCCCCTCTGTGAACTGGAGTCCAGCACGCGATACCACGGACGCTTCCTCGCGCTCGGATCTAGCCACTCGCTGAGCTGACCGAGCGTAATCTGATTCGCGTTCAGACCAAAGCTCATCGGACACGCAATCCCACAGCCTCGGGGCATTTGCAGCGATCCCGTCCATAGAGCGCCCGCCGCTTTCGCATTTACCTTGGAAATATTCACCTGTTGTGGCGACAGTTGCATCTCCGCCGACGCAATCTCGATGGATCCGCCAAACTCGCGATTGATGACCTTCACATTGCGTAGCTTCGCCGTTCCAGTAAGCTGCGGTCCTACGAACCCAGACGACGCACTACCGCTCAGTCCGGACCAGATTCCTGCAAGTTGCAGATCCGCCTGCGCCGTGCCCTCTGGCGAGGACGCCCATACGGGCAGCCCAATCATCCGCCCCAGCCGAAGCGCCTTCGCCATTTCGATCTCACCGATCAACGCCAGCTTGTATCCGTCGCGGTTGATCCACCCATGGATATTCGCCGCAGCGCCTTTTCCGGGCCCAAACTCGACGGGCCCGATTTCCAAATGCGGACCCGCAGGAACGCGCAGCTCAGCCCGCTTGCTTCGATTCCTCTCTCGACGCACGGCTCGGTCGCTTTGCCCATCTGTCAAGGAGAAGGGAACAGAGTCCAGCGAAATATCCGCTTTGTTCGCGACCGAAGCCAGCCGAAGCTCAGAGATGGCTCCTCCACCCTTTATGCGAAGGGGTTCCCCCGCTGCGGCATCTTCTTGCATCGAAACATTGCCTCGCAGAATTCCGTCCGTTTCCAGGTCATCCGGGACGTTCTTCTTCGCGCGCGCGCCCAACACCATAACCGCACCCATCGGCACATTGACGGCCCTCACCATCACGGCAAAATGATGGCTGCCGGCGAGCCCCATCTCTCCAGTCAGCGTGATCAGTCCATTGCCTACCGAAGAACTGCAGAGCACTTCATGGAAGTCGTGTGTGACAGTGCTGTACCTGCCGTCACAATGCGCTCCCAGCCGCAGTGCTTTGCCACTTTTGATGTCGTATCGCCTGAAGTCATCGATCCAGCCGCTGCTGCTGATTCTGAGGTTCGCAGGGCTTCCCGCCATCTCAGCGTCCAGCTGAATGGTTCCTCGCCATCCCTTGTCGTTTCCCCTGAGCAGCTTGGTGAACTGCCCAAGCTGCGCGCGGCTCCACTCGACCGTGAACTGCAGCGGGGTATCCTTAAATGTCTGCGCCCGCTGCCACGTTCCATTGACTTGCAACAATCCTGTATCGCTCAGATTCAAGTCAGTGCGCACCGGTTGCGCTTTGAGGCGCACTCCCCACGCATTCTCCGAGTCTTGCCATAGCGAGAAGTCGGCATTCGTCAGCGCGTATGGTGTTTTCTCGGCGCCGCTCTTGAAATTGATCCGCCCGGAAGTGACTTCGATATAAGGAAATCCCGGCCGCGCTTCCGTCTTACCTTTTCGCGTAGGCGCTAGCGGAATTTGCGAGCTGTGTTCCAGCAGAGCTTCCAGGTTCCACCGCCCCGTTGGATTGTGCACGAGATTGAGACTCGGCTCAGTCATGTCGAGGCGCGAGATCTCCAGCCTTCCGCCAAGCAGCGAAGTCACCCGCAGTGCGGCCATGACCTCATTGGCGCGCAGAATCGGCTCCGCCCCGAACTCCGGATCGTCATACACGACCAGGTTGTCCAGGTCGAATCCCGGCCGCGGCAACACTTGAATGTGCACGGCGCCAATATCCACCGGCCGCCCCACCGCCGTACTGATCGAAGTGATAATCCGAGACTTGAGACGCGAGGCGCCGGGACGTAGAACAAACAGCGCTAGCAGAATGAACCCTGCCAGCGCCACCGCTCGCCGCTTGGAGGAGAAGACCTTCACTGCGCCCTCACGGAGTATTCGAGGGGCCTCATCGGACCATCTTCAGAGTCCGCTTCCACCGTGTCTCGTCGAAGAAATGGATGACCACCCTGCCCAGAAACAACAGCCGGTCGCTCCATGCGGTCTTCAGGTATTGGTCATTGGGAGTCTGGAATGACCAGTAGATGAACATGGGCCGCCCAATCACGTTTTCCTTCGGAATAAATCCCCAGTACCGGCTGTCGAGGCTCACGGCGCGATGGTCGCCCATAGCGAAGTAATGATCCGGCGGCACCACCAGGTCCTCTCCTTGTATGTACGAGGGAAGTTCGCTCGCCCACACCGACCAGACGTTTGGATCGTCGGGAGGAACCGCCGGGAAGTTATTTCGGTAAACATCCGCGGGATTATCCTGATCTTTATCGATATACCCCTCATTCAACGGCTGCCCGTTGCGGTAAACCACTCCGTTCCTGAGGTGAATCCGGTCTCCGGGTAACCCGATGATTCGCTTCACGACATACAGGCCCGGCGTTTCCGGAGACAGAAACACCACAATGTCCTGGAACCGAACGCTGCGATAAGGAAGCAGCGGCCCAATCCACTTGCTGTCGGGCGAGAACTGAATGCGGTTTACGAAAACGTGGTCGCCAATCAGAAGGGTCTCTTCCATCGAACTGGAAGGAATCTCGAACGCCTGCACGACAAAAGTAATGATGAACAGACCCGTTACCAGCACTGCGGCCAGCGAAGCCAGGAACTCAACCGTAGTTTCTTTCGGCTTCTCTTCGGGCGCATCTTTTTGTGCGCTGTCGTTCTTCTTCGGCACTGTCGTTTTCGTACCCATTGTTTTGGAAGAGCGCCCCTTCAGGGCCGCGATAAGGCCTCACCAGAACCACGGGGCTTTAGCTCCGTAGCCAATTCAGTGTACCAGCCGTAACGTACGCTCCCAGCGCGTGATCTGGAAGATGTGCGACATCGCGTACGCCAAATGATGCAGTCTCCCGCCGACCGAATCCAGCGGATTCCGGTCCCAATCCTTCACCGACCAGTAAATCACTAGCGGCCGTCCAATAATATTCTCACGCGGAACGAACCCCCAATAGCGGCTGTCCTGACTGTCGTCCCGGTTATCTCCCATGACGAAGTAATTCCCCTCCGGGACAATCAGCTGGCCGTCTTCCACCAGTTTCCGCATTTCCAGCCACCACTTTCCTTCCAGTCCATAGGCCGGGACGTCGGTTCGCGGAAAATTGTCACGGAATAGATTGTTTGGAGGCTCTAAAAAACGTACGTACGATTCCTCCAGAGGAGTGCCGTTGATGAACACTTTCTTGTTCACCAGACGCAACCGATCTCCAGGCAACCCGATCACGCGTTTCACAAAATGCTGCTTCGGATCCACCGGATAGTGGAAGACAACAATGTCTCCGCGCTTGATCCGCTGATACGGCATCACGTACCTGCCGGCTCCCAGCTCTCCATAACAGAGCTTGTTCACAAGCAGATAGTCACCGACAAGCAGCGTGTTCTCCATCGACTCGGAAGGAATCTGAAACGCCTGTACGATAAACGTGATTACGAATATCGCAATCACCACGGTCCCCATCAGCGACTGTAACGAACTGATGAGATCGGAGCTGAAGTTCCCCGCAACCTGCCCATTCTGCGCCGCCGCAGACGTGCTCGGCGCTGACGCGGGCGTTGCTGGAGCCTCGGGCGTAACCACAGGCTGCACCGGTGAAACGACGGGCTCTGTCGAAGAATCCATGTACTCTACTTATCCGCAGCCTGCGGAGCCTGCCCCGCCGCTTTCTCTTCTGTGGACTTTGAACGTGACGCCAGGAACGTCAGCAACTGCCGTGCTGCATCCTGTTCCGCATTTTTCTTCGTGGTGCCCCGTGCCCGCCCCACAAACTGAGCGCCGCGCACCTGTTTGCCATGCAACCGGGCCTCGACCGTGAATGTCTTGTTATGCTCCGGACCGGCCTCTTCCACCAGAACATAGGAGGGTTGTGGCAAGCCCAGGCTCTGTACCGCTTCCTGCAATGCCGACTTGAAATCCGTAATCGGCAGCACTCCGCCGCCGCGGTTCATGAGTTCCAACTCGGGTCCAATCACGTTGCGCAACACGAATTCCCGCGCCGCCTCGAGGCCGCCATCCAGATAAATCGCCGCCAGAATCGCCTCCAGCGCATCCACCAGCAGGGCAGTCTTGCTGCGCCCTCCACTCTTTTCCTCCCCGCGGCCCAGCCGCAGGTAATGGCCAAGTTCCAGATGTTGGGCTACCTGGATCAGATGCCTCTCACTGACCAAATGCGCCCTTAATTTCGAAAGCTCGCCTTCGCGGAATTGCGGAAATCTCTGGAACAGCTCTTCGCTCGTGATCAGCGCCAGCACCGCGTCTCCCAAAAATTCCAGTTGCTCGTTGTCGCTGACCTTGTATTTGTTCTCGCCCGCGTGCTGCGCCTCCTGCTCCCGCGCTTGCGAACTGTGTGTTACCGCCTGTTCAATGACGGCCCGGCGCCGGAAGTGGTATCCCAGCCCAAGTTCCAGCGCCGTAATTTCCCTTTCCTTCATAGGTGACGCGATTAAATCTGGAGATCGGAGTCAAAAGCGAGGGTGGGGACAGCTCTTCTGGCTATCCCGCGAACGCAGCTCGCGTCCGCGGTCGCAGGCAGGCCACAGCCCTGGTCTAGTGCGGCGCCGGTTGCCCGGGTGCCGTTCCACTGCTCAACTTCGTCAATCGATCTTGCTCGGCCCGAGCCGCTTTTCCTGCCGCTGAATCTGGACGGTCCTTCGTCAAATCCACCGCCTGGTTGGCATACTTCAACGCGTCCGAAATCTTGTTCTGCATGTCCAGCGCCACCGCCAGCCGCAGCACCGCGACCGAGTCCACCTGCTCCGGAAACACTTCGATCGATTTCTTCAGGTTCGTTTCCGCCTCGGCATAATTCTTCGCATTCGATGCCAGCGTCCCCAGGATCGCGTACGCCTCGGACTTGATATAGCGTTTGAACTGATCAATCTTTTCCGGCGGATATCCCGACACCGGCACGTCCGTGTCCACCGTCACCAGCGCGCGCTCCGCATCCTTCTTGGCCTCGGCCAGCTTCTGATCCTTGTCCAGATCCGTATCACGCGTGCGTTCCGCGAGCACCTGCGCGACGGCCACAAGCGCCTCCGGATCATCTGGATCAACCGCCAGCGCCTTCCGCGCCATCTCGTCCATCTTGTCGCCGTTGTTCGCCTGCTGATACTTCTGCATGGCGGCCTTGTACAGGACCTCCCGCAGTTCGCTGTCCGGGAACTTCGCTGCGAAATCGTTCGCCGCCTTCTCCGATGCCGCCGCGTCCGGCAACGCGATGGCTGCCTGGTACGCGTCGAACTCCGGCTGCGTCTTGGCCGCCGGCGGACGTTTCCCCTGCGGAGACGCCTGTGCACTTGCTGCCTGCCCCGCTGTTCCCTGCGTCGCGGGCTTGTCTTGCCCGAAACTCCACGCGCACATTCCCAGCACTGCGATTGCGATCGCTGCTCGCTTCATGCGTTCTCCTCGACTCCAACGACTCAATATCGTGCTCGAATTCCGTAACGCTGCATTCTACAGCAGCCCGCGTACTGAGCTGTCTCGTACTTCCCCGCTCACTGCGCCTTTGCCGGAGGCTCATACGCCTGCTGCAAGCCTTTTTCTGCCGCCGCCTTCACCTCCGGCAATGCCGCCCCCGCCGTCAGTGCCGCCCGATACTCGTTCATCGCGGCGTCGCGATCCTCTTTCATGTCCAGGATTCTTCCCAGGTACACATGCGACCACGCCACCACTTTCGGATCCTTCGTCGCCTGAATCGCCTTCTGAAAGTTCCCCAGCGCCCCCTCGCGATCCCGGTTCGCCACCGCAACCTGCGCCAGGATAAACAGCGCCCGCCCTTCATCGCCGATCTTCTTATCCAGCGCCTGCTGCGCCAGTTCCTGTGCTCCCTTGGGATCTCCCGCCGCCAGCCGCTTCTCCGCCGTGACCAGCATTCGCCGGTCTTCCAGCCGCGACAACTGCACCAGCTCCGGAGCCGACGAACGCGCATACTGCACTTCGTTCGCGGCTTTCTCCTGCTGCTTCACATCGATCGCATCCAAAACATCCGAGTACGCCGTCTTGAAGCCCGCCGGATCCTTCTCAAACGCCACCAGCGACGTATAGAAATACTTTGTCAGGATGTACCCCTGCTTCACCGCGTCATCCACCGCCTGCAGCCGCATCGGCTCGGCCGTCCGCTTCGTTCCCAGTGTGCGGATTTCAATCGCCCGCACCAGGCATTCCGTCACCAGCAGCCCGATATCCGTCTTGAAGTTTTCATCCAGCGGAGCGCGTTTCACCGTCTGCAGCAACGGCTCCAGCCTCTTCACGTGGCTGAAATGTTTCTCCGCCATCGGATCCAGCAGGTAATGCAAATACGTATGCCGGATCTGCGGCATCTTCAGCGGATCGGGAGTGCTCGGGTCCGGAGAAGGGAACACCACCACGTAATAATCGCTACCGTAGTTACGGGCGTTCGCCTCGTTCGGGTCGCCCATGAAGTCCAGCAAAATCGTGAACGTCCGCCCCAGATATCCCCCGGATTGCAGTCTCAGGTAGATATCGGTGTCGAAAACCATCTGCGCCAGCGGCATGTGATACCGCTCCACCAGCGCCGCATAGTTCGCCCGGTGCCGTTCCCAGATCGAGTGCAAATCTGCCTTGTCATAAAAGCGCTCCAGCATTGCCCCAAACGGCGCAATCGGCCCCGCATCCGGAGGCAGTTCGTCTTCCTTCACGCGTGGCAGGAAATGTGGAGGTCCCTGCAAATACAGCGCCAGCGACACAAACTGCGACAAGTCGTGCTGCGGATCTTTTCCCCGATGCGCGAGATACCATTCGCAGATCGTGTGCAAGGCGGCCTGCCCTTCGTCCGAGCCCCGCAGGTTCCGCTGTACCTCCGAGCGTATGTTCAGCCGCTGCGCATCCGATGCATTGAGATTCGTGTCATACCCGCACGCATTCATCGCGGTCAGCACTGCGAACAGCGTCTCGTTCGTGTCGAGGGTGATGGGCGTGGATCCCTGCGGCTGCGGCAAAGGCGCGGCTGCCTGCGTACCGGGCGCAGCTGTGGGCGCGCTCGGCGCAGCCTGTCCGTCAGGCGCCGGCGTCTGCCCGGGAGGCGCAGCGGTCTGCGGACTAGGCTCTGCTGTCTGCGCGGCCGGTGCAGGTTCGTCCGGCGCGGGCGTGGATGCCTGCCCTACACACAGCACTCCCATCAGCCCGAAAAGGCCCGCAACGATGAGGTTTCGAAATGCAACGCCACTATTTAGGAGACGACTCAGGAATCCCTCCCGCACCAAGGCCACCCGATCGGCCACCAAGCAGAAATATGCGGAGAACACTGTAAGTTTAAGTGCTTACGCCCGGAGGGTCAAACCGAGAGCGGGGGGTCATTATTTACAGATTGAGAGCACCGCGCCCAATGCGAAACTTTCAAACTGGCTAGTCTCACAAGCTGTCGTTCTGCCGTCAACGCCGCCTTTGTTCCACAATGTAGAGCGGCACCTCTTCGAGGGGCAATTTGGAAGCGTGGCTACACACGTGCGATTGGTTCTTCGCAGCCCATTGGACTCGGAAGATATTCGCCTATAATGAGGTTCCGAGACGTAACGTCTCTGCTGTGATGACGCGCATGTCAGACATCGGCGAAGATCAACTTCTGGTGACGGAATCTCAGCGTGCTGAAGAGGCAGCGCGGGAAAGTGAAAATCGCTTTCGCTTGTTGGCGGACACGGCTCCGGTTCTGATCTGGCAGTCGGGACTTGACAAACTCTGCACTTACTTCAACAAACCTTGGCTCGACTTCACTGGCAGGTCACTGGAACAGGAACTGGGCAATGGCTGGGCAGAAGGCGTCCACCCCGACGACTTCCGGCGCTGCCTCGACACGTACACGCAATCTTTTGATCGACGAGAAGAATTCAAAATGGAGTATCGCCTCCGTCATCATGACGGAGAGTATCGTTGGGTTTTCGACATCGGTGTGCCTAGGTCTAATCGGGATGGTGCGTTTGAGGGTTACATGGGCAGCGTGGTTGACATTACTGAGCGCAGGCTAGCTGAAGACCGGGAGCGTCACGTTTGGGAGACATTGGACTTGGTAACTAAGCAAATGGCGGCTGCGGTGACTCGTTGCAGCCGTGATTTCCGATACCTGTGGGCTAATCAGGCCTATGCGGACTGGCTCCAGCGCCCGCTGAACGAAGTTGTGGGGCACTCGATTCTGGAGGTTTTTGGAAACAACGCATTTGAGGAGTTGCTGCCCCATTTCAATCGAGTGCTTACAGGAGAGAAAGTCCACTACGAGCAAGAAACGTCTTTTCGGGGTATCGGAAAAAGATGGATTTCAGCGACGTACAGTCCCACGCTCGATGCTAACGGAGTCGCCAACGGTTGGGTGGCGGTCGTGCTCGACATAACCGAACGCAAGCGAGCAGAAGAAGCTCGATTCAGGCATGCTGCTATAGTCGAATCGTCTGAAGATGCGATCATTTCCAAGAATCTGGACGCGATTATCGTGAGTTGGAATGCAGGCGCGGAGCGCATTTTCGGCTATACGGAGTCAGAAGCTGTTGGGCAACCGATCACGATTCTAGTTCCACCTGAATTACGGGATGAGGAGAACACGATTCTGGAAAAGCTTAGGGCGGGGGGGCGCATTGAACATTACGAAACGACTCGTGTTACTAAAGCAGGGAGGAAGATTGATGTCTCTCTGATTATCTCCCCGATTAAGGATTCAAATGCGAAGCTGGTGGGTTTTTGCAAGCTCGCCCATGACATCACTGAACGAAAACGAGCAGAACGGGCATTACGCGAGACGAATGACACTTTAGAAACTCAAACAGGGGTGCTTCGATCACAGGAGGAACTGCTGAAAATATTCGTCAAGAACGTGCCAGCGGGAGTGGCGATGTTCGACCCGGAGATGCGCTATCTCGAAGTGAGCGACCGCTGGTGTACAGATTACGGCGTAGATGCCGCGCAAGTGCTGGGACGTTCGCATTACGAACTTTTCCCTGACGTTCCCGATCGCTGGAAACAAGTTCACCGTCGTGCGCTGGAGGGATACACATTGCAAGCCGAGGAAGACCGCTGGGATCGTCAGGGCGGCTTTGCTACATGGGTTCGCTGGGAAGTTCGCCCGTGGAAAACGCCCAGCGGGTCTGTAGGTGGCATTCTGATATTCGCCGAAGACATCACTCACCGGAAGCAAATGGAGGAAGCCCTCTCAGGCATGAGTCGAAAGTTGATTGAATCGCAAGAACAAGAACGCGCTCGCATTGGAAGAGAACTTCACGACGACATCAACCAACGACTGGCGATGTTGGCAGTTGAACTCGAACAACTACAGGACAATCCCTCTGAAGCTTCGAATCGTGTGCAGGAACTCCGAAAAGAAATAACCGAGATTTCGAACGATGTGCAAGCACTTTCGCACGAGTTGCACTCTTCAAAACTGGAATATTTGGGAGTTGTTGAGGGCATCAAAAGTTGGTGCAAGGAATTCAGTGAGCGGCAGAGAATGGAGATCGACTTTAAAAATGAGGTGTCCAGCACTCTGCCATTTGAGGTCGGGCTTTGCCTTTTTCGGGTGATACAAGAAGCCCTGCACAATGCCCAGAAACACAGCGGGGTAAGACGCATAGACGTGCAGCTAGCGGAACACTCGAACGAAGTTCATTTGACAGTTAGGGATTCCGGCAAAGGGTTTGACATCGAGGTAGCACAGCGAGGCAGAGGGTTGGGTCTCACAAGCATGCAGGAGCGAGTCAGGTTAGTGAATGGAACGATTTCCATTGAATCGAAGCCGACGGATGGAACGATCATCCATGTTCGGGTGCCTGTCGAGTTGGGACACGAGTCGCAACGGGTTGCTGGCTAAAGATCAAGCGAATCCGAGGAGCACGGTGAGTCCTCACCCGGAATGCACGCTGGAATGCTCTGCACAGATTCGTTGGAAGATGTGGCTATCCATCGCGCTCTGACTGCCACCCAAGGAATACCCGCACAGAATATCCACATCGTACTGCTTGGCTAATTGATTGCCGAGTTTTTCGAACTGAATCGCCGCCTCGGCGTTACCTTGTGCCCACAAGAGGTGCACGCACTCACCGAAAATTGCAACACGGGCGTGTTCCGCCGTCGCAGCCTTCGACGCTGTCACAATGAGATCACCCAAAAGTTTCAGGAATCGAACTGGATCAGGCATGCGATTGACCATGAGTGCCGAGAGGGTATCGGCAGCGTCCAACGGAATATATCTACCTTGCTCAATGGCAGCACCTATATTCACACCTTGTGCCTGCAATCTCGGAAGAAGACTGTCCCTGCGTGACTCCGTGGCGACAACGATAGCTGTATTCCCAGCTTTGAGAGCAGCACCGATGAATTGCGTAAGGTCATCCAAGAAGTATTGATCGTCAGAATAGAACCCAACAGCGTGGCACTGGGCAGCCATGCTTTGCGGGAGTGGCGAGAAGACGCTATTGCTTTGGAGTCCTTGGGAAACTCCTGCGTCTGCTCCAGGGAAGTCGTGACCCGCAAATCTGCGACCGATAAAGTTCTCGCCCCGAAGAACGGCGCTCAAAGCGATCAGTAGCTCTCTTCCTGCATCCGTCTTAATGACGTAACCGCTTGCGCCCGTGCCCAGAGCTTCGTGCACCACCTCGGTAGAGGATTCTTGGCTCACGAAGAGGATTTTGGACTTGGAGGAAGACTTGCGGACTCGCCGAGCGACCTCGATTCCATTAAGCGACGGAAGCCCGATGTCGAGCACAATTAAGTCCGGTTGCAGTTCTTCCGCTTTTTGAACCGCTTGTAGTCCGTCTGTGACCTCTCCGACGATCTGCAATTCCGGTCTTTTGCCCAGCGCTGAACAAATGAATTTTCGAAAAGCCTCCGAATCCTCGACTACGAGAATCCGGCTTGAAGATGTTTCCAAGCAGCCCCCTTTACAAAGTCCAAACCCGACTCTTTAGAGTTTAGTTGCGGGTTGTATTCAGAATTGCATGTTCCGCAATTCAGATTGTTGCGCACGCGCACGGATAAATCATCAACTATGGTGGCTGGGGGACTACTACGAAAGAAGTGATTCCAATACTACCTCTTCTGTCCTCCGCTCAGTAGCCAAAGCCGTACTGAGACTCGAGGTCATTGTGTCGTGACCAAAAAAAACATCCAATACTGTGGGAACTGGAGTGTCCACCGGAAGAATTGACAGTTGGAAGCTGGCCAGACTGGTGACCCCCATCTCAAACGGCTCCCCAGGCTTCTGACCTCGCTGGCAGAACCAACACGAGCGGTGCCCCGTCCTTCGCGCAGCGTGCGAAGGGCGGAACCACGATTGGATCTGAGGGGTGGTCGGGTGGCCCGTCCTTTGAATTTCGTTACCGCCATCCCAGCTGTGGGTGCCCCGCTTTGCGTTTTTTTTTTGGCAAGGGCGGGATCCCGGAACGCCTGCAGTGGCATGCCAATCGCCGATAACAGGACCCGGTGATAAAGTGCAGATCATGAGCACCGTAGGTGACAAAGCATGTTATCGGCAGCATCGTACCCGCCCTTGCAAAAAACGCAAGGACGGGCCACCCACCGTCTTGGAAAAGTGTGTCGGATTTTGCGATATCGAGCTTGCAGCAACACGGATGGGCCGGTAGCATCAACACATGCCGGGTTGGCGCGCACTCTTGGTCTTCGGTTTGGTTACCCTCTGGGTAGCAACTCCCGCGCTTGCCTGTTTGCCTAATCCGCAGATGACGCCTGCTGAAATGGCCTGCTGTAAGAAGATGGCTGGCGATTGCCACATGGGAGCCTCCCAGCATCCGTGCTGCAAGACCATGAAATCTGCCCCGCAGTCTGTCGCATCGATCCAAACGATGTTACAGATTCAGGCCCCCGTTGCCATCGTCGTTGACGTCGTCCTCCTCTGCACACCTTCGACAGCTGTAACCGAAACGACACATGCAAGTCTGGGCCTGCCACCTCCTGCCCCGCCAGGTCTGCACTCAATCCTCAGAATCTGAACTCCGCGTTATTGCCTTGCAAAAGGCAATGCAGATGTGTGCCCCGAAATCGCGGAGAAAACATGAGAACTGCAGCGCTGTTCCTGATTCTTGGATTACCGCTGACTGCGAATGCTGCCAACCACGGCCCAGTATTCGGGTTGGCGACTCCTACAAACTCGCAAGGCGAATGGAGTTTCGACCAGGGAGTTTTCGGTCGTAACACGAATCTCGGTTCGCAAGCGTCCGTACGCGAGCTGGTCGGGTATGGCCTTACGCCGCACCTGACCCTCTCTTTTACGCTGCCCGCCGTCATTGGACATACTGTCCTTCCGCCGACCAGAATTCAGCCGGGTGCGGACTTTGACACCACGCTCGCTTGGCGATTCCAGCACAGGGCGACGAAGGTCGGCACTCGTTTCGAGAGCACCGCATTCGCTGGTCTCGCCCTGCCCGGTCCGCAGTCCGGGTTCGATGCGATCGCGCCAACCACGAACCTCCCAGGGACCATGTTCGGCCTCGTCACTGGAATGGCGTCCCTCAGCAACTACGTCTGGCTTGGTGGGACGTGTACGAAATTTTATGAGCACGACGGAGACAAGCGACCGGATGTGTTCGACTACAGTCTGGTTTACGGTTATCGGCCACCGAAATGGCGCAGACCGCCGGATAAATGGGACTGGCGGCTCTTCGGTGAGCTGGTTGGCGAACGCTCCCATCGATTCTTGCAATCGAATACTCCTGTCGCCAATACCCAAGCTCATCAAGTTTTCGTCGGACCGACCGCACTCGGAATTTTTCACAATTACACCGTGAGCTTCGGCGCACAGTTCCCGGTTTATCAGAATGTCGGCTCCGCGTTCCCCAAGGAGCATGTTCGTTTTGCCCTGAACTTCAGCTACCTCCTCTTCCAGCACGGACACTCACATTAGGAGACTTATGAAAACAATAGCGGTGTTACTGCCTTCGCTCCTCGTACTCGCGTCTTCCGCTTTGGCGGAAGTCAAATCGATTGACATCAAAATCTTTGGCATGGATTGAGAAGTCTGTGCCCACGCCGTGCGCGTGTCATTAAAGTCAGTTTCCGGTGTTGATTCGGTTCAGGTCAGTCTCGAGAAGGGTGTTGCGTTCGTAACAATGAAGCCCGGTAATACCGTGACGCTCAAGCAACTCACCCATGCCATCACCAAGAACGGCTTCACCATGAAAGACTCGACCGCTACAGTCGCTGGCACGGTTGTTAGCGCCGAAGGCAAGTTAAAACTACGCGTTTCAGGTTCCAATGACGTTCTGGACTTGATGCCTCAGTCTGCTTCCACCCCAGGCGCAGACCCCTCTCTCGGAAAGCCTGTAGTCGTAGAAGGCACGATTCCAGAAGCGGGGAAGGCAAACGCGGCAAACATGATTCGGTACCGGTCGATCGTGGAGGAGAAATAACGGTGAATATGGCTGTCACAACCAAACGCTCAGCCCTGCTCAACTACCTCTCCCTCTTCACGTCGCTAAGCACCCTGCTCTGTTGTGCTCTGCCATCTTTGCTTGTTCTCTTCGGCTTGGGCGCCTCAGTTGTCTCGGTGCTGTCCTTTATGCCATGGCTGGTCAGCCTCTCGCGTCACAAGCAGTGGACATTCGTTGTGTCAGGCGTCTTGATTGGGCTGAGCTTCCTCAATGTGTACTACGTCTCACCGCGGATTCGGAAGCAGGCATGCGCAGCGGATGACCCTTCAGCGTGCGAGCAGGCGAGTGGATTTAGCAAGACTCTCATCTGGGTCTCGGCTTTCATCTACGCAGTCGGCGTCTTCGTCGCGTATCTGCTCGGGCCGATTTTGACGAGATTGGATAATGCCGGATGATTCCACCCGCGCCCCCCACAATCGGTTCATCTCGGAACCTGAGGGTGCCCCGTTCAAGCTCCGCTTAAGCGGGGATTTTCACGCGTGAACAAACGAACGTAAGACTTCAAGAGGGCTTCTTCATCGTTGCATCGGAATCTGCTTCGATGACCACGTCAACTTCAGCTCCAGGCTTCAATGCTGCCCTTTGGCCCTTTCCATCGAGGACTTCGTTATCGATGCGGATTTCCCTGTACAAGTGGTCAGCGCCTTCGACTTCGATCTGCGCCTTTTCTTTCCCACCGGGAATGAGTGGCTTGATGACTTGTTCTACTTTGCCACGCATCCGCCTGCGTTTCTTCATCTAGGCCGCCCCGGAATCAGAAAGCAACGATCGCCGCTTTGTCGCTGAGGCCAGAAAAGAACGCACCGTTTCGACCAGTTTGCCTAGACCATCGGTCTTCGATATCACGGGCATGCCAAGGACAGAAGCAGTGCTGCCGCTGATGGTTTCGGCGTACAACGTGAAAAGGATGGTCCTCGCATGCGGCAATTCCTTCATTAGAATGCCTGCGACTTCAACGCCGCTGATGCCCGGCATCTTCAAATCCAGCACAATCACATCCGGGCGCAGTGCCTTCGCTTTTTCGATTGCATCCAGACCGTTTTCCGCCATCGCACACACGTCCACATTCAATTGCTTCTGCAAAATCTTGCGGACGGCGTTTCGCACACTCGGGCTATCGTCAGCGATTAGGACACGTGTTGGCATATAGCAGCCACCGCGAAGGCAGGGTCATGCGCGTACCTGAACTGTACGTGGAATGTTGGGCACCCAACATACAGGGAAATCCTGAGTGCGACTTTGAGCGTTTTTTCCTTAAAACAGCGGCTCATTGCATTCAAACTGATCGTCCGCAATGCCTCCCGCCGCATAGTTTCTCGCAGGCGCCTCCCTCTGCTTGCCCCACCCTTCCCGCGTTCTGTGCGGGAGAATGGGCCGCAGCCCCCCCCATTTCCTGGAAAGTCCCCGAAACAAGGCCGAATGCTCTGTCATCTTGAGCGACGCAGGGGGTAAAGCCGGCCTGCGTAGTCGAAGATCCCCCTGGGCTGGCGGAAAAAGTCGATTTGAGTACTCGCTTCCGCTGAAGAACGCCGGTGTTGTTCAAGGGGATGTCATTCAGCTCGGAAACTCGCCAGTTCCCACTTCGGGTCTCATTTTCCCATTCCGGTCCATGGAGTTACCAAGGTAATAAGGTCATGCACTTCTGAGTTAATCACGCTCGATTTTCTGCGCTACCCTGCAAGCACTCGATTTCACAATTGTGCCGAGTTGTACGCCGCTAACTTCGTCTGATCGACCGTAATTGCATTTGTTCTCTGGCCAGTTCCCAGTGCTTTCAAACAAATTTTTGGAGGTTTTTGTCATGAGGTCACACTCCCCCCTTGTGTGTGCGATATTGGCTCTCGTCCTCACATTCGTTCCCAGCTTTTGCGTCGGTCAGGCTGCGAGTTCTTCCGTCGCAGTCAGTATCACATCCGACACCTCAACGGTGACGTCAGCTCAATCTCTTCAGTTAACGGCTCTGATAAAGAACACCTCGAATGTGGCGGTGAAGTGGTCAGCCTCCGCCGGAACCATCACGAGTTCTGGCCTTTATCACGCACCCAGAGTTACGACTGATA
>C688J18823_10000976_pt1 | contig 17383 bp, 15 predicted proteins | sample HopSoiMetagenom1_FD_18823 | JGI IMG/M metagenome (IMG submission 18823) | reverse complement strand
TATGCGATCTTCCAGCCGGTGAAGCTCGGCGAGTTCTACCACCGCGGGTTCGGCCAAACCGAGGAGGCGTTCACCCTGGCGACAGCCAATCCCGACAAACTGACCTACAACCACTATTTCGACTCACGCGACGGCGAGGCCGGCCTGGACCAGCTGCGCGCCGACGCCGAGCGATTCAATCTGCGGGGCGTGAAGCTCTACACCGCCGAATGGCACGGGGAGTCGCGCGGCTGGAAGCTCGACGACCCGTGGGCATACCGGTACTTCGAAGTCTGCCAAGAGCTCGGTATCCGCAACATCCACGTGCACAAAGGCCCGACGATCAGGCCGCTCGACCGCGATTCCTTCGATGTTGCCGACATCGATCATGTCGCCACGGACTTCACCGACCTGAACTTCATCGTCGAGCATTGCGGCCTTCCCCGCCTTGACGACTTCTGCTGGATCGCAACGCAAGAGCCCAACGTGCATGCCGGCCTTGCGGTGGCGATGCCATTCATCCACACCCGGCCGAAATACTTCGCGCAAATCATCGGCGAGCTTCTTTACTGGATCGGCGAGGACCGCATCCAATTCGCATCCGACTACGCACTCTGGACGCCGCGCTGGCTGGTCGAGGCGTTCGTCGACTTCCAGATTCCCGAGGAGCTGGGCGAGTACCCACCGCTCACCACCGAGCAGAAGAAGAAGATTCTGGGCCTGAACGCGGCCAAGATGTACGACATCCCGGTGCCGCCGGAGCTGCAGTTGCCCGCCGCGGCCGAACCCGCCGTGGGTCCGCGGGGCGCCGACAAAACGTCCGAGTCCGCCGACCACCTGGTCGGGGCCTGACATGAATCACCATGATCAGGCCTATGCGGCCCTGGGCACCGTGGTCGACCCCGAGCTCGACGAACCGATCACCGAATTGGGGTTCGTCCGCTCGCTGGTGATCACTGGCGATGACGTCGAGGTCCACCTGCGGTTGCCTACCTCCTTTTGTGCGCCGAACTTCGCATACCTCATGGCGTCTGATGCCAAAGACGTTCTGGTGGAACTGGATTGGACCGAGCACGTGGTGGTTGAACTCGATGACCACCACGATTCGGACGTCATCAACACCGGCCTGGCCGCTGACGCCGGTTACCGGGGAACCTTTGGCCAGGAGGCCGAAGACAGTCTGGACGAGCTGCGGGTGACCTTCCGGCGCAAGGCGCATACCGCAGCGATGGAGCGCTGCCTAACGGAATTGCTCCGGGTCGACCCCCAACGCGATGTGGCGTCGCTGGGACGGGCGTGGCTGCGCGAGCTGCCGGACAACCAGACCACCGCGGCGTTGCTGCGTCGCCGGGCCGCGCTCGGATTACCCGTTGCGCCAAATGAACTCGTGATGGTGGACCATGAGGGCCACGGCTACGCCCCCGCCGATGTTTCCCTTGCGCTGCGCCGCGCCCGGTCCACGCGGATCTCCATTGACGGCAACGCGCACTTCTGCCGCGGACTGCTGCGCACCCGCTATCCCGAGGCTGACCATGCCGAGACGGCGGCTTTCGTACCGCTGTCCGCACTCACCGTGACGCACTGAACCCGGATCGGAAAGGAACAATTCCCATGAGCACCATGCGAGCCGTGCAAGTAACCGGCTACCACCAGAACCTGCAGCTGACGGAGGTTCTGGTCCCGACACCGACAGGGCCGTTCGATGTGGTGGTGAAGATCGGCGGTGCGGGTGTATGCCGAACCGATCTTCACATTCTCGAGGGCCAGTGGGCCGAGAAGTCTCAAGTGCAGTTGCCGTACACGATCGGGCACGAGAACGCCGGTTGGGTTCATGCAATCGGGTCCGCGGTGACCAACGTCCGCGAGGGGGACAAGGTCATCGTCCACCCGTTGGTCACCTGCGGGCTGTGCCGGGCCTGCCGCTCCGGCGACGACGTGCATTGCGAGGCCAGTTCGTTTCCCGGCATCGACACCGACGGCGGGTATGCCGAGTACCTGAAGACATCGGCCCGCAGCGTCGTGAAGATCGATGAAGCACTGGAACCAGCGGATGTCGCCGCGCTCGCCGATGCCGGCCTCACCGCCTATCACGCCGCAGCCAAGGCCGCGCGGCGCCTCACCCCCCGCGACCGCTGCGTCATCATCGGTGCCGGTGGACTTGGCCACATAGGAATTCAGGTACTGAAGGCGCTGAGTCCCGCCGAGCTCATCGTCGTCGACCGCAACCCGGAGGCCGTCAAGCTCGCGGTGTCCATTGGTGCCCACCACGGAGTCGTCGCCGACGGCACCCACGTCGAACAAGTCCTCGAGCTCACCGGCGGCAACGGTGCGGAAGCTGTCATCGACTTCGTCGGCGAGGGCGGCTCCACCGGCGAAGGGGTGCGGATGCTTCACAGGGCCGGCGACTATCACGTCGTGGGCTATGGCGAAAACATCGATGTCCCCACGATCGACATCATCTCCACCGAGATCAACTTCATCGGCAATCTTGTCGGCTCGTACAACGACCTTTGCGACCTGATGGCGCTGGCCGCACGCGGCGCCGTCACGCTGCACACCGCGAAATACCGACTCGACGACTTCCAATCAGCCATCGACGACCTCGACGCCGGCAACGTACGCGGCCGCGCCATCCTGATCCCGTAGAGCGGCGATCTTCGGCACTCGAAGGCGAGTGCTACACCGCCGAGATTGGGGCCAGCGGAGGTTGGCCGGACCGAGCCGCTTCGACCATCGCGTACGACTGCGAAAGTTGCAGCAGCCTGGTGTAGTCGGTGGCCTTCTCCGCCGCCGTCTTGATCGCTGTGAGCAATGCCTCGGCGGTCTGATCCGACAGCTGTCTGAGATCAGGCATGTTTCCTCCAAACTCGGGCTTGGTGCCGCGGGAGTTGCGGATTGTCCGACCGACGCTAACGCGCGCGAGGACGACTAGAACCTAGGTGCAGCCAGCAGCGTTGACCCACCGGCCGTTGTACTGCACACACCCGGTGACGTGCGGAGGCGGCGGTGGGTCCTCCGGCAGCGGAGCGTAGTAGGCCGGCGGCGGCACGTACGGTGCCACTGCGTCGGCGATGTTGGCGCACCCGCTTACCGAGACACGTCGGCCGCCGCTTACACAGACGTCCGCCAGCGCTGTACCCGGAATCTGAATTACGACGATTGCCTCTGGGATGGCCGCAATCGCCAACACACTGGCCGCCGCCCTCGTCCAGTTGCTCATTCTGGCGTCACCTCACAGCGGCTTCTCAAGTCGATAAGGGGCTGGCGAATGCCGGTGAGGTCGGTCTTCACCTGGGGGTTGGCGTTCATGTAGTCGCGAATCGTGTTCGGAATGTCGGCGTTTGGCTGACCACGGAGGCTGGTGAAGAAGGTGTTGACATCGGGATGGCTAAACAGAGTCCGGCGGCGGGCCGTCAGCCGGGACGGCTATCAACCCCGCATAGAAGAATTGGTGATTGGCGGTATGACCAAAGATCAGGCCCGGCCCCGGTAGGCCAGGCTTGGCACACAGCGGTCATCTGTCAGCTGCGCACCCCGGAGGTGTCCGTCGAGTGGGGTAGATCAATTCGAGCTCGCCGAGATTTGCCGCTACTGCCACCAGCGGCAGTGCGGCATCGACGGCGCCGCGCAGCCGGATCGCGCGGTTTGTCGAGCGCACGACCGGTGCGCGCACACCTGCCTCGCCACCGGTTTCCGAAAGGTAATGGCGTACAACGTCATCCACGGTTCGTCCGACCACCAGCGCATCCTGGCTGAGCGCGGTGACAACAATGTCCGTCTCCTGGCCCCCTGTCTGTTGAGAATCGGATCGCCTGACGGGATTGAGGGTCGGATCGGGTTGTAGCGTTGTGGGGGTACGTGATTCGAAGCCAGCCCGCGTGCCACAGGCTGCAAGATCCCATAATAAATCAGGAACCGTCGGCTTCGCCGCTAGCCGAGCCGGGGCCCGAAGAGCTGCCTGCCGACGACGAACCGGCCGACGACGATGCCGTCGATGCGGGTCCGGCGGTCGTGGCCCCATCGCGGACAGCGGCGGTCTGGCTGGCCGGCTTGGTCGTCGCGGCATCTGCTGTCGCTGTCGTGACGGACTTGTTGAACGCCGACTTCAACACCGACCGGGTGGGCTTCGTCAAGTTCGGCAGATCCGATCCGACCGGTCCGCCTTCCGTCCGCCCGCCCGACCTTTTCGCAGTGGGAGTGGACGTGCTCGACCCCACGGTCTCCGACTCTTTGGATGTCGCGGATGAATGGGTGTCCTTCGTGGTCGATGCGCCAGACGGATTCGTGGTCGACCCGCCGGACCGATACGTCGTCGACCCCGCAAAGGGATTCGTCTCCGACTGGGCAGACGGATTGGTCGTCGAGGACCGCACCGGTTCTGTGCTTGTTTGCTGTGGCGCAGTTGTGGCGGTCGAGGCCAGCGCATTGGCCGGTGCCTGATTGTTCGTCAGCGCAGTCGTGGTGGCGGTGGTCGTCAACGCGGGCGTCGGCGGACCAAAGGGGTCCACACTGCCTGCGTTGACCGGTGGGCCGCCGACCCCGTACGGGCCGGCGGGCGTCGTCCCGAACGGACGAATACCGAAAGCCTCCTGCGCACCGTCGTCCAATCCGGTTGGAATTGCGGTGACAAGGTTGCCAGCGGTCACAATCGGATTAGGGAAGTAGAAGAAATTGGCCGTCGTGGGCTGCCCCGGGTTGGTTGTCCGGTTGTAGCCGGCTTCGACGAGAACGCGCAGTGGTGCGTCCATCACCGCCAGGATCGGATCGGGAATTCCTAACTGCTGCAACGGTATCAGAATTGGGAGGCGGGCAGTTTGCCTCAGGTAGTACGTCGTGTCCTGGTACTGACCTTGGAGTACAGGCTCCGGGAGATCCGTGCCTGTGTAGTTGGAGTGTAGGTACAAGATGCCCGCAATCGCATTGGCGTCTGCAAGGAGGTTGAGCGGATTGAGCGGCCAATCGGTCCAGCCGTCATATTGTCGGGCGACATCGACCGTCGTGAAATTCGTGTTGGTCGGTGTCGCGCCACTGAAAGTCACATCCAGGATTGGGATAGTCGGATTGTTGAAATTGAAACGTTCAAGAAAGCCTCCATTAGGCCGGTTCGGATTCGCGACCAGGATGAAGGACGTCTCCGGGGGGGTTGCCTCCGCCGCGAGCTTGCGCTTCTCCAGCGTGGCAATCGTGGCGCTCGACGAATACCCAAGCACGACGAACGGGTCCTTTGGCAGCGTCGTGGTCGTCGTGCCGGTATTGGATGCCGGGGGCGGCACCCTGGTGATCGTGCAAGCGTCTGCATGCAGGCAGCGGTCGAGGCTGGCTTGGCCAACTGCCACCGACTGGTTGAACGTCAGAGTCCCGAACACGGGAAAGAACTCCTCCGGAGTGACGACTGCAATGAGGGTGCAGCCGGGGGACCCACCGGTACAGAGCCCACTCGGCGCGATGAAAGTATTGTTCTCTGCGGCGACGTAGCTGTTGACAAAGGTTTGAGTGTCCGGCGGAACGCTAAGCGGGTGCTGCGTTCCGCCCATGATGAGCGCCGTTGCGGCTAGCGCAACGACAGACGTCATGGTCTGTGCGATGGCCAGCAGAACGGCGGCGACGATGGCCAGCAATACGACCGATGTCGAACGCTCGACACGATGCATGTCGTCCTCCCGAAATGAGCCCGGGATGGACTGTGTGCCCGCCACGAACGGCCGGGCCGAGCCCACCCTCGTGATATAGGAGGATCTTGCACGACGCATCGGCCGTCCGTGGCGAAATGCACGTCGTTTCCTGGCGAAGATAGCTTGGCGCCCTAACGAACTTACGTTGGAGACTTCGCCCGCTACCATGCCGACCGCATGGGTGAACTTCCTGAAACAGCGGTTTCACCTGCTCGGCGTTGAGTACAACTACATCGGAGCTGGACGAATCGTCCTACGACGAGCCCTCGCACGGCCGAGTCGGTTGTGAGACTGCTTATTTCGGCAATTGAGATCGCAAACGACCACATCAAGACGGTGGGACGTTAGCCGAGACTTGTTTGTATAAAGCGTAATTCAGATTCACATATTGAGGCTGATCCCGCACCCGCACGGCATCACCGCGACGGCTTACGCCGCCGACACGGGAAGATCAAGCGAAGCGGTTGGGGCCGAAGCGCCCATAGCAGCTATGGCGCATCGGTTTTGGACAGCGGAGCCCGCCCGATGGTTCGCCCGGTGATGACCTTCGCGGTGATCGCGCCGAATCGGATGAGGCCCCAATAGGTGGACGGGTTGAACAACGTCGGCCAGGTCGTACGCACCAGATGCTCGTTCGACGGACGGCCGGCGAACCGGTCCCGCAGCCACCGCAGCGTCATGGGTGCGGACAACACATGCAGCAGCAGGTGCTCGCAGAAACGGTCACGGTGATAGGTGACTGCCGCCCCGCCTGCCCGGTACTTTTCGGCGAGTTGGTCGATGATTTCGACGTCAATGATCTTGTCGTGCACGGCTTGCAGGATGAGCACAGGAGGACTTGGTGTGGCTGTGCCCAGCTTCATAGTCTCAAGGATGTGCTTCACCTCGGGGAGGTCCCACATCTCGTCGAGGGTCAGGTCTATGTAATTGTTTATGTCTTTGTTCCTCAATCCCACCACTGCGGCCGCAGTGGTCATCCTCTGCAGTTTGGCCAGCAGTGCCTTGCCCTCCGCAGTGGCGTGCTGCTGGATCAGTCGCTCGACATCGGGGTAGATCTGGTCCAGGGCCGCGATCACCAAGCCGGGAAGCCCGGCCCAGAATGTGCCGTTTAGCCGGCGTCCGATGCTGCCGGGGTCCGCGACGGGTGATCCCAGTGCCGCGCCGACGATGTTGAGCTCGGGCGCGTAGCACGCACTCGCTTCGGCGGCCCACGCGGAGGCGAAGCCGCCGCCCGAATATCCCCATACGGCCACCGGCGCAGANGGCGAAAGCGGNAGGCGTGTGCAGCCGAGTGCTGCCCGCACACCGTCGAGGATGCGGTACCCGGGCTCATGGGGTGCNCCCCACATNCCGTGGCAGCCCTCGTGGTCGGGCACCGACACTGCCCAGCCCTCGGCNAGTACGACCGCGATCAGCAGGAGTTCCAGCTGCGCGAGCGCGCCGACCGCCTTGGCGCCGCGTCGCAGCGCATAGGACGGGAAACACCGCGAGGCCACCGCGTCGATCGCGCATTGATACGACACGATGGGGCAGACCATCTCGGGGTCGCGTTGCGCCGGTACGACGACGGTGGTCACCGCTGCCTCGGGATTGCCATGCAAGTCAGTGCTGCGGTACAGCAACTGTGTCGCGGTGAATCGCTGTGGTATCAGCCCGAGAAACGCCAGCTCCACATCGCGCGACCGCAGCACCGCACCCGGACGCGCGTGCTGATAACCGGTTGGCGGTTGATAGAACGGATCCTTTTCAGGCAGCAGCGGACGGTCACCGCCGCGCAGATCCTCGTGCGGGATGCAACCGATCCAGTCAGCACACCCCAAGTCGACATTGGTCATCGTCTACCCCCCCTTGGAAAAGACGGCGTCGTCTGCCGTTTAGCCGGGCCACTCACCATCGTCACCCCGCCGGCGCGAGCTCGGAGGAGTTTGGGGCAACAGGGCCCATACAGAATCCCAGGGACGCCGGTGGTGGACGACCTGCTCACACGGCGGTGTCAGCACCGACGTCGCCACATCGATGTAGCGCTCCAGCGCGTGGAATCAAACTTGGGTGGTTTCGACCAGCATCATCGCCCCATAGGTGGTCGCCCGGAATCGCCTCACCGCGCATGGCCGGTCATTCATCACCGTGCCGTCGAGGATGGTCAGCTGCATTGCCGGCATGGTGATCAGGACCGCCAGTGGCATCTTGCTCGGATATCGGCGGGCGAAGATGGCTCAAATGCTGCGACCTGAAGGCGTCGACCGCTTCCTGGACTAGCCGCGTACTGTCGGCGGCGCGGCAGGCTCGTATTGATCGATCGCTTCCACCTTGCTCGCCGAGGGACTCTCGGGATCGAACTCATAGCTCAACCATTCGCGGGCGAGGCGGCGGGCCAGTTCAAGACCGATCACTCGCTGTCCGAAGCACAACACCTGGGCGTTGTTTGACAGCACCGAGCGCTCCACCGAGAAGCTGTCATGCGCGGTGACCGCGCGGATTCCCGGCACCTTGTTGGCGCTTATCGCCACGCCCAATCCCGTTCCGCACACCAGCAGAGCCCGGTCTGCCTTGCCCTCCGCGACGAGTCGAGCCGCCGCCACGGCGACGTGCGGGTAAGCCGTGTTCTCGTCCGTGCCGACCCCTACGTCGGTGACTTCGACGACCCGATCATCCGCGCCCAGATCGCCTTTCAATGCTTCCTTGTATTCGTATCCGGCATCGTCGGAACCAACGACGACCCGCAGCCCTTGCGGCATCAGCTATCTCCCTTTGCAGTAAGCGTGAAGCAGTCCGCGACCGTGCGTGCGCACATCGCGAGCGACGTCGCGCCGGCGTCGGGCGTGCCCACACTGCGTTCGGCCAGCGGACGCGCCCGGCCGACCTTCGGCCGCATGTCGGCGGTCGCCCGCGCGGCGTCGGTCGCCACCTCCGCCGCCGCTCGCCACGCGTCCTGCCACCGCTCCCCGTCGTCGACTCGTCGCTGCAGTTCCTCGACAAACGGCAGCAGCGCGTCGAGCATCGTCTTGTCTCCGGGGGCGGCACCGCCCAACTGCACCAACGCGTCATATCCGTCGCGCATGCCCGCCGCCACCGCCGCCGAATCCGGTCGGCCCCGATCACCCAGCCGGGCGCCCAGCGCGCTAAGCATCGCCCCCCACAGGACACCCGACGTGCCGCCCGCCTTCGCCGCCCACTCCTTGCCGGCGGCGGTCAGCACCGAGCCGNCTCCGGCCCCGTCAGCGACCGCCCGCGCCGCAGCCTCACGTGCCGCGGACGAGCCCTTGACCATGCCGCGTCCGTGGTCGCCGTCGCCTGCGATCGCGTCGATGCGACCCAACTCCTCCTCCGCATCCGCGAGCATCGCCGCCATCGCGTCGAGGGCCCGCGCCACCACCTGCGCGCTCCCCCGCCCGTCCTCATCCGACAGCTCGGAGAGCGGTACGGCAGCCACCGCGGCCTCCGCGGCCGCATCGGTCCGCACCTCACCCGCCGGTTGCGCAGCGGACGTCGCTCCCTTGCGGTACGCCGGCGTGTCCGCCGGTGCGGTCCAGTACTTTTCGAGTTCGTCGTCGAGCCACATGATCGTCAACGAACACCCGGCCATGTCGAGACTGGTGACGAGCTCTCCGACTTCGGGCTCCACAATCTCGTACCCGCGATCCCGCAAGAGGCGCGCCACCGTGCCCCACACCACGAACAGCTCTTCATACTTTGTGCGGCCAAGTCCGTTGAGAATCACCGCAATTCGCTGAGATCCCGCCGAAGGCTTCTCGTCGACCAACCCGTCGACAAGCGTCTGGGCAAGCTCGGCCGCTGTAGGCATGTCCTCGTCGGCCACACCGGGCTCGCCGTGGATGCCGAGCCCGATGCCCATCTTGCCCTTCGGCACGGTGAACAGCGGCCCATCCGCGCCGGGCAGCGTGCAGCCGTCGAACGCGACCCCGAACGTCCGCGTCGCCGCGTTCGCCGCCTCCGCCACCCGGATCACCCCCGGCAAGTCCAGGCCGTCCTCGGCCGCCGCGCTCGCGCACTTGAAGATCGTGAAATCACCTGCGATGCCACGCCTTTTCGATTCTTCACCTTTCGGCGCGCTGGCGATGTCGTCTGTGACTGCGAAGTAGTGCGCATCGATGCCTTCACTGCGCAATTGAGTGACGGCAAGGTTGAAGTTCATCACGTCGCCGGCGTAATTGCCGGTGGTCAGCAGCACCCCGGCGTCCCCGTGCGCGGCCCGCGCAACAGAGGCGGCCTCGTCCGCGGACGGCGACGTGAAGATGTTGCCGACCACCGCACCATCGGCGAACCCCGGGCCGACCACCCCACAGAACGCCGGATAGTGACCGGATCCACCGCCCACTACCACCGCCACCTTGCCCGGCGCGGTCTTGTGGGCCCGCACCACACCACCAGGCACGCCAGTCACATACCGGGCGTTCGCGTCCAGGAAGCCGGCCAACATGTCCTCGGTGAACCGCGCCGGATCGTTGAACAGCTTGGTCATCGCAGCCGCTCCCCGGTGTCAGGGTCGAACAGGTAGACCCGCTCGGGTGGCGCGCTGATCGTCACCGCCTGCTCGGGCTCGTAGCTGTCCTGCGCCGGTGTCTGCACGACGATGCCCTCTTCACGGCCCGCGACGGTGCTTGTCGCAAGCCCGAATTCGAGCAGATGCTCGAAGTAGGCCACTGTCGCGGTGATACCACTCCCGCCCTGGCCGGCCGACATCGTGGCGTCCTGCGGACGGATGCCCACGGTGACCTTCGCGCCGTCGGCCACATCGGACACTACGGCGTCCAGGTATCCAGTGCCCGAGCCGATCTCGACACGGACACGGCCGTCCTGCACTCTGGCAATCCCCGGCACCACGTTGATCTGCGGTTCGCCGACGAACGTCGCGACGAACAGGTTCGCCGGATCGTCGAAAACCTCGTCCGGCGTGCCGAATTGCTGCACTACACCCGCATCCATCACCGCGAGGCGATCGGCCAGCGACAACGCCTCGACCTGGTCGTGCGTGACCACAATGGTCGTATAGCCGAATTCGCGCTGCAGCACCTTCAACTCGCGCCGCACCCTCTGCCTGGCCGATGCGTCGAGGTGGCTCAGCGGCTCGTCGAGAAGCAGCACCGGGGGGTTGCGCACCAACGCGCGAGCCAGTGCCACCCGTTGCTTCTGACCACTGGACAGCCCGGCAGGTCGAAGGTTCAGCATGTTGTCCATCTCGAGCCTGCTGCTGATCGAATCGACCATCTGCTCGGCGCCTTTCACCTTGCGCGCCTTGAGGCCGTAGAGCAAGTTCTGTCGCACCGATAGCGGCGGATACAACGCGTAGCTCTCGAACCCGACGCCGATGCCCCGTTTGGACGCCGGCAGCTGCGAGACCTCGCGGTCACCGATGCGAATGGAACCGCCTGTCACCGTTTCCAGCCCGGCGATCATCCGCAGCGTGGTTGTCTTGCCGCAGCCCGAGGGGCCCAGCAACGCCACAAGTTCCCCCGGCTCGATCGCCAGGTTGATGCCCTTGACGGCCGTGACACTTTCCCGGCCGCGCGACGCGTAGGTCTTGACCAGGTCCGTGAGGGTCAGGCTTTGGGCAGTCCCCGCCGCGCCGTCGGCAGCGCCCGGACGCGATTGATCCGTAACTACACTCACTGTGCCGCCTCCAATGTTGAATCACGGTTCGCGGTCGTCAGCCGTGGTTGGTACCCGTCGCCGGGAGCGAACACATGGACATCCGAGGCGGCGACGTTGAGGTTGACCTCCATGCCCTCGTCGTGGCCTTCCCGTCCGGAAGCCAGCACGATCAATTCCGCACCGCCCACGTCCACCGTCAATTCGACGTTGCGGCCCAACCTTTCGGCCAACTTCACCCGCCCATGAATGTCATCGTCCGCCGCTGAGTCATCGACGTGCAGATCGCACGGCCGCAGACCCACCTGCACCCGATCGCCGCGCTGAACGTTCGCGTCGGTGGGCACCGGCACGTCGAAGGAGCCGTTGCCCAGCCGTATCCGCCCATCATCGACAACGCCCTCGAGAAGGTTGATCTCCGGCTGGCCCAACGCCCGCGCCACAAACGTGTCGGCCGGCTGGCGCCAAATCTGTTCCGGTGTCCCGATCTGCACCAACAAGCCTTCCCGCAGGACCGCGATCCGATCGCCGAGAGCCAGTGCCTCCTGATAGTCGTGGGTGACGTAGACCGTGGTGGTGTTCGACATGGCGCCAAGCTGTTTGAGCTCGGCCCTCATCGCGGCGCGCAGCTTGGCGTCCAGGTGGGACAGTGGTTCGTCGAGCAGATAGACGTCCGCCGGTCGGACCAGCACCCGGCCCAGCGCGACGCGCTGGCGCTGGCCGTTGGACAGCTCACGCGGAAAACGCTTGAGCAATTGGTTGATGCCGAGCGTCGTGGTCACCTGATCGATGCGCGTCGTCCGGTCCTGCTCGGTGTACTTGCCCGTACGGCCCGACTTCAGCGGCGACGCCAGGTTCTCGCTCACCGTCTTCTGCGGGTACAGCGCGTAGCTTTCGAACGCCATCGCCACGTTGCGTTGGTACGGCTCGACCCGGGTCAGGTCGACCCCCTCGATGTGCACTGACCCCCGGTCGATCTCCACGAGCCCGGCGATCGATTTCAGCGTCGTGGTCTTGCCGGCGCCGCTGGGACCGAGGATGACGAAGAACTCGCCGTCCCTGATGTCGATCGACAGGTCGTTGACGGCGACGGTCTTTCCGTATGTCTTTCGCAGGTTCGCTATAGACAAGGTAGCCATCAGGCTTTCACCGCCCCAAATGACAGGCCCCGCACGAGGTATCGCTGAATCGTCAGCGCCAGGATGAGCGGTGGCAGAGCTGCAATGATCGCGGCCGCGGCGGTCAGGTTGTAGTACGCCTGCCCGCCACCGCCGAGGAACTTGGTGATCGCGACTGTGACCGTGCCGGCGTTTGTGTCGGCGAGGATCAGGGGGAACACATAGTTGTTCCACGCGAAGATGAACGCCAGCAGCGCTGCCGCGGCAATGCCGGGACGGACCATCGGCAGCGCCACCATCAGGAAGGCCCGCTTGCGGGTGTAGCCGTCCAGCAGGGCCGCCTGCTCCAGATCCTCTGGGAGATCTTGGAAGTACGAGCGCAGGATCCACACCACCAACGGCATCGTGACCAACTGCAGCACCCAGATCATGCCGACCTTGGTGTCGAACAACCCGATCTGGTTGTAGATCACGAAGAGTGGCACGATCACCATCAGCTCCGGCGCGAACCGGAACGACAGCATCTGGAACATCAGGTCGTCACTGCCCCGGTACTTCCATCGGCCCGCCGCATACGCCGCGGGGATGCCGACCACCAGCGAGACGATCACCGCGCCACCACAGTTGATCAGACTGGTCAGCAGCGACGTCTTGAAGTCGACACTGGTCAGATCCTTACCCTTGTCGGAGAGCACCGTCGCGAAGTTCGACCACGAGGGGCTGAACTGGAAGTAGGTCGTGGTCTGCTGCGCATCGTTCTTCAGCGCCAGCAGGATCATCCAGATGATCGGGAACAGGGAGAACACGAACCACGCGATCAGTGTGATGTCGGCCGCCAGCGGGCCGGCGCCGAACCGCTTCTGACCCGGGAGTAGTTCGCGGGCAGCTGCTTTCGCCATGATCAGGCCTCCGCTCCGGCAGCTCGGCGCTGCGCCTTTCCGAGCACGCTCACCAGGTAGCGTGCGGTGATGAACACGATGATCCAGAGCAGCAGCATGTAGGTGCTGCCGCGGGAGTAGTCGAGGTTGATGATCGAGTCCTCGAACGCGCCGATCTGCAACGAGCGGGTGGCCACACCCGGGCCGCCGGCGGTGAGGACGTAGATGTGGTCGAACACCTTCAGGTTGTCCATGAACCGGAAGATGACCGCCACCAGGATGTAGGGCCACAGCATCGGCAGCATGAGTTTGCGGAACATGTAGAACCAGTTCGCGCCGTCCACTTCGGACGCCTCGAACGGTTCCCTCGGCAGCGACCGGATCCCGGCGAGCACCAGGATCGCCACGAACGGCGTGAAGATCCAGGTGTCGACGAGGATCACCGACCAGAGCGCCGTGGTGCCGGACAACCAGTCGAACGTGCTGCCCAACCCGAGGACGTGGTTGAGGATCCCGAACTGCGGGTTGAACATCAGCTTCCAGATGACGCCGGCGATCACCGGTGCGATCATCAGCGGCACGATCAGCACCTTCTCGAAGAGTTTGCCGATGATGCTGGAGCGGTTGAGCAGCAAAGCCAGTCCGACCCCGAGCACCGTCTCCACGACCGTGGCCACCACGGCGAAGATCACCGTGACCTTGACGCTCTGCCAGAAGATCTGATCACCCAGCACCGATTGGAAGTTCTTGAACCAGATGAAGTGTGGGTCGGGGTTGACTGCCGCGTAGTTCAGGAACGCGTAGTAGGCGCCCAGCACGAACGGGTACAGGATGCCGATGACGACGATCAGCGCCGGAAGCGACAGCAGGTAGGGCCGCAGCTTGCGCCGCCAGCTTGGGATCTCGGGATGCTGCTGATGTGTGGTGCGCGCGCGTCGCTCCGGGGTGGCCGGCGGCGCCTTGGTTGTCTTCGTAGTCATGGACCGGACTCCTAGAGGTTGATCTTGGACGTGTTGGTCTTGGCGAGGCTGCGCAGGCGTGACGCGGCGTCCTCCCCGCCGTAGATGTCTTGCAGCGCGACCGCCCAGTCCTTGGTGGTGTCGAAGAACTTCTTCTGTGGCGTGAATTGGATCTTCGACGACCCGATCACGGTTTCGAATGCTTCCAGGTAGCCAGGCTGGCTGGCCGCGACGCGCTTGAACGTGGTGTCGAACACCGACTTTCGGACCGGGTCCGCGTAACTTCCCGCTTCGACGGCCTTGTTCAGCGAGTCCTTGCCGGTCGCCCACTGGATGAACAACCACGATGCGAGCTTGTTGCGGGAGTTGGCGTTCATCGCCCAACTCCATGTCCACAGGTTGGTCTTGTAGTTGCCGTCCGCGCCGGCGGGTCCGGCGTACCAGGCGAGATTGCCGGCCTCTGCGCTCGCTCCAGGTTTGTTCTTCGGGTACGTGGCGCTGTCGGCGTCGTACACCATCATCGCCTTGCCGTCACCGAGATCGCCCGTGGCATTGGGATATTCATAGGCCGTCCAGGATGTCGGGCCGGCCTTGTGCTGCATCTCGATCCACTTCTTGGTGAATTCGATCGCCTTGTCGCTGTCCATCTCGGCGATCAACTCCGAGCCGTTGAAGCTGTAGTCGACGGCGCCCTCCCGGGTGTACTGAGTCATGAAGCCGGGATGGATGGTGGCCCAGGATTTCGAACCGCGGGTGGCGATGCCGTACCGGTTCGCCGAGCGGTCGGTGAGATCGACTGCCAGCTGGATGAAATCGTCGAACCTGTCGGGCAGCTTCTTGATCCCGCGCTGGTCGAAATACTTCTTGTTGTAGGCGACGACGTTGTTCTCGAAGCCCCACGGGATCGCCCACTGTCCACCCGTGCCCAGCGGGTCGCCGGTCTTGAAATCCCATCGGGTGGAGGTGCGCAATCCGTCGAAGATGTCCTCGAAGTCGTAGTCCGGCCCAGTGGCCGACGAGTTTTGCAGCCACGGGTGGAGATCTTCGATCCAGCCGGCGGGGCCGTACTGCCAGATGAAGTAGGCGCCGAGCATGAACGCGTCGTGCTTGCCGGTGCCGCCCGCCAACTCGGTGTTGAGCTTGGTGAAGTAGTCGGCCTCGGGCACCAGGTCGGCGTTGACGTTGATTCCGGTGAGCTCGGTGAATTCCTTGAACAACGGCTGATAGGACTTCTGGTACGGGTGCGGCGTCTGCAGGATGTTGATTGTGGTGCCGGATGCCTTCTTCCAGTCGAACCCGCCGCTGACGTCATCCGCTCCATTCGGGGCGTTCGTCCGACCGCCCACACCGCATGCGCCCAGGACTGGCACGGTGGCCGCGGCGACGCCGCCAAGACTCAACGCCATCAACATGTTCCGTCGCGACATCTGCCGGCCGGAGAACCGCTCTGCACTCATGTCATTCAGCTTTCGCTCGGGCCGGACGTCAGGCCGGGATCAACGACACCTTCACCGACTCTTTGCCGCTGGCGACCAGGTCGAGGCCCTTCTGGAACTCGGTCAACGGCAGCTGGTGGCTGCAGATCCGGTCCATCGGCAGCACCCCGGACTCGAGCATCTTGATGGCCGGCGGCCAGCAGTACGGGCCCAGGTGGGCGCCGAGCACGTCGAGTTCCTTGTCGTCGCTGATGATGCTCCAGTCGACGGAGACGTCGCTGCCGAAAACGCCGTACTCGACATAGCGGCCGAGTTTGCGTAACAGGTTGAGGCCCTGGGGAACCGCCGACGGATGGCCGGTGCCTTCGAGGTACACGTCGGCGCCGTAGCCGTCGGTCAGATCACTGATGATCGACGCGGCGTCTTCCTCGGCGATGTTGATGGTGATGTCCGCGCCGCAGGCGGCGGCCAGCTCCAGTTTGTCGGGGGCCATATCGAGGGCAATCACGTGCGCGGGGTTCTTCGCGCGAGCGCCCGCAACCATTCCAAGCCCGATCGGGCCGCAGCCGGCGACGACGACGGTGTCCTCGAAGGTGATCTGGCCCCGCTCGACCGCGTGCAGCGAGCATGACAGCGGCTCAGTGAATGCCGCGTGATGGGCGGGCATGTCGCTAGAAATCTTGTACACCAAGGCTTCCACCGGGTACACCATGTAGCTCGCCATCGCACCCGGTGTGCGGCGTTTGAAGCCGTACAGATCGTGGGGCTTGCACATGTGGTACTGCCCGCGCTTGCAGTAGCGGCATTCCCAGCACGGCACGATCTGCTCGGACACGACGCGATCGCCCACGGCGATGTTCCACCGCTCTGCGGCCTCGTCATCGAGTTCGACGACGCGCCCGGCGAATTCGTGCCCGGGGATCACCATCGTCTCGGCCCAGGCCGGGCGGTTCTCGTCGCCCCAGAACTTCGCCGCGCCGTGGTAACACTTCAAGTCGCTGGCGCAGATCCCGACCGCCTCCACCCGGATCAGGGCTTCGCCGGGCTTTCGCTCCGGAACCGCGACCTCCTCGAGTCGATAGTCGTGCGGCCCGTGACAAACCACAGCCTGCATCTTTTCGGGAATTTGTTCGGTCATCAGTGTTCCTCCCGACCTGGCATCGAAAGTCGATCTCCCAGCTCACCTGGATTACCCGGTGTGGCGTGAACCACACTAACGCCTCTGTGCACAAATGTCCAGAACGAATGTTCAGCGAAATTCCATTCACGTACAAACGTTCACGTGGCATACTGACGCCATGCCACGCGCTGCCCAGAACACCGGGCTGACCGGCCGTGATGGCGCAACAGACGCCGAGGCGGGGCACTTCTCGCCGTCGGTGCTCTACGCGGCGGCAAAGATGTACTACACAGAAGACGCCACGCAGGCCGAGGTTGCCGCCCAACTGGGGACCAGCCGAGCGACCGTCAGCCGCCTGCTGGCGGAGGCAAAGCGCCAGGGCATCGTCCGCATCGAGGTCGTGCCGCCCCAAGAGGCAGCATCCGGCGACCTCGCCGATCGGCTGGCCCGGGCCCTCGGCCTGACCACCGTGTATTTGAGCCTTCCCCTGCCCAACCCCGGCGCCGGCCGCGGCGTCGTCGACGTGATGGGCGGCACGCTGGCACCCGCCGTGGGCCGGGCGCTCGCAGGGGCCGGCCTGCTGGCGGGCGACGTCCTGCTGGTGTCCTCCG
>C688J18823_10000975_pt1 | contig 17395 bp, 17 predicted proteins | sample HopSoiMetagenom1_FD_18823 | JGI IMG/M metagenome (IMG submission 18823) | reverse complement strand
GCCACTACATGATGTTGTGCCCGGAGGTCGGGAGGCCCAATTTCGCCTATCTATATAGAGAAGACGAAACCACGCCTTCCGACCTGGGGCAAATCCGCCCGGCCAAGCCGCTTGCGGCCTTGTGCATCTTCGGGTGTTCACGCACCATCGCCCGCATGCCAGAGGGAAAGTCGCTGACGGCACAAGCACAACGGGAGGAAAATCAGCTGGTCCGTGGCATCGGCGTGGCCGGTCTGACGGCCAACATCGTCAACGCCACAGTCGGCGCGGGAATCTTTGCGCTGCCAGCGGCAGTGGCTTCGCAAATGGGATCCGCGTCGCCCATCTCTTACCTGATTTGCGCGGCGGCCATGTGCCTGTTCGTGACCTCGTTCGCGATGGCTGGAAGTCGCGTATCTCTCACCGGCGGCTTGTATGCCTACGTCGAAGTGGCGTTTGGCCGATATCCTGGCTTCATCGCCGGTGTGCTTTATTTCCTCACTGCCATCCTTGCGGTGTCCGGAATTGTGGACCTGATCGCCAGCTCGGTTGCAGGATTGATTCCGGCGCTGGCGACGCCGCTCGGCCGCTCGGTTATCATTTTCACGCTCCTCGCCCTGTTGGTCGCGATCAATGTTCGTGGGGTGGGAGTTGGCGCGCGGGCGGTGGAGGCCGTCACGCTGATCAAGTTGGCGCCGTTACTTCTGTTCGTGGTAGCGGGACTGTTCTTTCTGCGATCTGACGCGTTTAGCTGGCAAGGCTGGCCGCCCGGGGAAAAGGTAGGCCGCAGTGTGCTGCAACTTTTGTTCGCGTTCGTTGGCGTCGAAGTCGCTCTCGTTCCGAGCGGCGAAGTGAAGCAGCCGTCCCGCACCGTGCCGCGCGCGATCTTCGGCGCGCTGGCGATCACGACCCTTCTCTATCTTGGCATTCAGTTAGTCGCACAGGGGTTGTTAGGCAAAGATCTCGCCCCTGCCGGAGACGTGGCGCTCGGGGAGGCGGCCGCCCGGATTATTGGGAACGCCGGCCGAACCGTCATGCTTTTAGCACTCGCCGTATCGGCGTTTGGCTGGGTTGCCAGCGACATCCTGAGTTCGCCCAGGATCATCTTTGCATTTGGCCGTGACGGCTTTCTTCCAAAATGGTTTGCGCACGTTCATTCCCGATTCCGAACGCCGGTCGTCGCGCTCGTTACCTACGCCGCCGCGGCCTTCGCACTGTCCTACAGTTCCAGTTTTCAAAAACTGGCGGTGCTTTCGAATATCGCCGTCCTATCGCTATACATTCTGTGTTGTGCCGCGGCGCTCGTGCTCCAGCACCGAAATGTGCAGGGAGACGGTCCGCCGTTTACGTTTCGCGGATCGTGGCTGGTGCCAATTCTCGCCATCGTCGCGAGTGTGTGGATTCTGGCGCATTCCACGCAGCGTGAGTTCGTTCTCATCCTTTGGACGCTGGTGATCGCCTCGATTCTTTATTTCGTCCGCAGCTTCATCGGGAGTCCGAATCGCCGGCGGGTGTGAGTTCGTCATTGGGTTCTTTGCGTCGCCGCACCGAAACCAATTTTGACGCAGCTTTAGCTGCGTGTGGTTTACCATCGAGCCCGGAGGTCTCGATCCACCTGCTCTCCGCTCGGCTCTTGGTGGAACGCGATCTCCGAGCGCGTTGTTAACTGACGCCGCCGAAGGGGCTCACTGATTGCAGCTCGGCTGCAAACGTACGCATTCAAATCGCCGTTCAACACCATTTGACAGGCGAACCGCGCATATTTGGTTTAGCGTCAGCGCATGCGCCAGAACTACCTCGACGAATACTTTTCATTTCTACGATTCCCGAGCGTTTCCACGGACGGGGCGTATGCGCCAAAAGTGAAACAATGCGCTGAGTGGGTGGCGCAAAAGCTCAAGTCGATAGGCCTGGAAGCCGAGGTAGTGGCAACCGCGGGTCATCCGGTCGTTTGGGGGAGAAACAAACACAAGCAAGGCCGTCGAACCGTTCTGATTTACGGACATTACGACGTTCAGCCGCCCGATCCGCTGGATCTCTGGACGTCGCCACCATTCGAGCCGGTGCTGAAAGATGGCTATGTTTACGCCCGCGGGGCGACCGACAACAAAGGCCAGATCTTCGCGCACATCCTGGGTGTTGAGGAGATGATGAAAGAGCACGGCGATCTGCCCGTGAACCTGCATTTCGTGATTGAAGGCGAGGAGGAGATTGGCAGCGGAAATCTGGGGCCGTTCCTGAAGGAGCATCAGTCAGAGCTGAAGTGCGACATCGTGGTGGTTTCGGACACCGGAATGATTGCCGAGCGCACACCGACTTTGAGTTACGGCTTGCGCGGTGTTGTTGCATTGGAGTTGAAGGTAACCGGCCCAAAAATCGATCTGCACTCCGGAATCTATGGCGGCGCCGTGGCCAACCCGGCTGCTGCTTTGGCGCGGCTCCTAACGAGTCTTCACGACGATCAAGGGCGCATTATGATTCCGGGATTTTACGACGACGTCGTGCCGCTGCAGGATTGGGAACGCGAAGCCTGGCGCAAGCTCCCGGTCAACGCCGATGAAGAAGTGTTGAAGGAAACCGGCGCACCGGCGCTGTTTGGTGAAGCCGGATATAGCACGCTGGAACGACTGTGGGGGAGGCCCACTGCGGAAATCAACGGATTAGGCGGGGGCTATCAGGGCCCGGGAACCAAGACCGTGATTCCGAGCTACACCATGGCCAAGCTGACGTTCCGATTGGTGCCTAACCAGAACGGCGAGCATATCGTGGAGCTGGCCAAGAAACATCTGCAGAGCAAATGTCCGCCCGGTGTCTCTCTCGAAGCCGTCGGTGGGCACAGTGGTCCGTGGTATCTCACGGATCCCAAGTCACCACTAGCAGAAGCCGCGCAGAGTGCTTTGCGAAAGGCGTTCGATCGGGACGTCGCTTTAATTCGGGAGGGCGGAAGTATTCCGATCGTGTCGCAGTTCCGGGATATTCTGGGCGTCGAGACTCTGCTTATCGGACTGGCGCTGCCAAACTGTCGTGCCCACTCGCCTAACGAGAACTTTCCGATTGAAAATCTGGAGGCGGGCGTGCGGATGAATAAAGCTGTCCTGCAGGAACTTGCTGGCTGAATATCATGAGTCGTTTGTCGAAACTGCTCCTGCTGACGGTCTTATTCGTCGCTCTGGCGGGTGATGCCAGATCCGCATCTGACACGTTCATGGGCAAGGTGAAGAACTTTATAACCGGGACACCAACGCCGGGCCCGACTCCGAAGAAGAAAAAGAAGTCGAGTTCGACCACCAGCTCCAAAAAACATTCTCCGACACCGACTCCGCGCTCCAGCGCATCGCCTCGGCCAAAATCATCGCATTCGCCGCGACCTACCGCGTCGCCGTCGCCGAAGCCTTCGCCAACTCGGTCTGAGACGCCCGAACCCTCGCCGTCCGAGACTCCTGAACAATCACCTGCGGAAGCTGAATCGCCATCGCCCGAATCCGAAGAAGCCGCCGCGGCTCCATCTACATCACCTGAGCAGACACCATCTCCCTCGCCATCACCGAGACCCAAAAAATCGGAGGCCTCACCAGGAAGTCCCGCTCCGACCAAAGGAGGCACGGCGCCGGTCAGCATCCAGCCGTCGGAAATTATCGGTTACGAGAAGTATCCGGCCCGCGTACGCAAGATCCTGGATGCAGCACTCGACCTAACGACTCGGAATTTGAGTTATAAATATGGATCGGCCGATCCCACGAGCGGTGGAATGGATTGCTCGGGGTTCATCAATTATGTGCTCCAGCACGTTGGGATGAAGGATGTGCCCCGCGACGCGCGCGAACAGTATATCTGGGTTCGCAAAGCCGGGACATTCCAGGCCGTGCTGGGTCGCAGCCCGGATACGTTCGAGTTGGACGCGCTGAAGCCGGGCGATCTGCTGTTCTGGGCCGGCACCTACAAGGTCGATCGCGACCCCGCGATTACTCACACGATGATTTACCTCGGACGCGAAAAAGCGACGAATCAACGAGTGATGGTCGGAGCGAGTGATGGTCGCACTTACAAAGGCCAATCGCGCTACGGGGTGAGCGTATTCGATTTCAAAATGGCCGGCCGAAAGGTGACCTCTTCGAACGAACCGGGCCCGACGTTCGTTGGATACGGCAGTATTCCCGGGTTGGAAAAGATCGAGACCGAGTAAGCCGCAGCGTCCGTCAAGGCGACGGCTGAGGTGAGCTTTCTGGCGAGGCTTCTCCGCGCTCGTCGCTATCTGTTTCGTCGACGTCGGGCGGAGGAGATGTTGACGATTCCACTGAGGTGGATGACTCGACCGGTTGATTAATCGTCCCCATTTGTTTCAGGTCGCGAGAGTAGCGCAGGAACGCACCGAGCAGCAGCGACACGACTGCTAACACCACCACGCGTTGTTCGTTCCGGGTGAGGACAAATACTCGGAATTTCATTCAGTCGGCATACTTTACCGGGTCGGTTAGGCCGGCTTCGCGGAAACCATGCAATCTCAACTGACAGGAATCGCAGCGTCCACACGCGCGGCCATCTGGGAGCGGATCGTAGCAGCTGTGAGTCAGGGATAAGTCAACACCTAACGACGTTGCACGCCGAATGATGTCCGCTTTGGTCATGTCGATCAATGGTGCGTGAATCTTGTATCCGGCGCCTTCGACACCTGTTTTGGTGGCGAGATTAGCCAGTCGCTCAAATGTGGCGATGAATTCGGGGCGGCAGTCCGGATACCCGCTGTAATCGACGGCGTTGACTCCGATAAAGATATCGAATGCGCCAATTACCTCCGCCCAACCGAGCGCATGAGCGAGGAAAACCGTGTTTCGTGCGGGCACATAGGTCACCGGAATGCCACTCGACATCTGCTGCTCGCTACGCGATTTCGGCACATCGATCGAATCTGTTAACGCTGATCCAGCGAAGATGGATGGATCGAGTCGAATGACGCGATGAGCCGTCGCGCCTAACGATTCGGCGATTGCTGCGGCGGCTTTGAGCTCGGTTCGGTGGCGCTGCTGGTAATCGAACGATAGTGCGTAAAGCTCGAAGCCGGCGTCTTTCGCAATGGCCAACACGGTGGCGGAATCGAGACCGCCGCTGACCAGAACGACGCCCCGCCGTTTAGTGGCCATTCCGGCCAGATCGTCCGGCTGTGGTTGAGCGATGCTCGGCGTGCACCGAAAGCGCGATCCCGCCGCGGGCGGAGAATTGAGCGTTGATTGCAGCCTCGCGCGGTGCGCAGGCGCGCACAAAGTCGTCCAGGATCCGATTGGTTACCGCTTCGTTGAACGCCGCGACATTCCGATACGACGCCAGGTAAAACTTCAGCGACTTACTCTCAACGCAAACCTTGTTCGGCACGTACTCAATCTCGACACGTGCGAAGTCGGCCTGACCCGTTACCGGGCAAAGGGACGTAAAATCATCGGTCTCGAAATGGATGCGGTAATCGCGTTTCGAAGGATTTGGAAACGTTTCCAGCCGTGCTTGTTCAGGCGAAGCCGGAATTCTGGATTCGCTGCGTCCCAGCAGAGTCAGACGGTCCGATTTTTTTGCGCGCGGCATACCGGAACTAAACGTGGTCCTCGGCTTTCCTCCACTAATTTCCCGCAGCGGCGGGATCGCGAGCAGATTGCCAATTGTAGGGCGTCGGTGTCAGACGCCTCTAAATGAATGTCGTCTCACAGACACGGCCTACAATTCAACACGCAGCAACGTGAGGGAGGTTCACGAAACGAATCGCCCCGCTAATCCGGATGGCGCAGCATTGGATCTTTCAGCGCGCGCTCACGATCGCCATTCTTCAGATAGTTCCGGTAGTCCGCTTTGATGCTGTTTTTCATTTTCCAATGTGTGCCATCAAATCCGCGCCATTCGCGCAGTAGAAACGGAAAATTCGCATCAATGGCGAACAGATCTTTCCCACCTGGATGCTCGATTTCGACGTCGATGACTCGGCTGCCAACCGCCCACTTCACCCGTGCTGTCTTGAGGCCCGCGAGATCTTTCGCCTTCGGTGCGAGGCTAAATCCAAGGTCGATATCGAATTCGCCGGCTGGCTTGGAGAAGTCAATTGTCCGCACCCGAAGCGGCAATTCGTCGTAGCTGATGGCCGGTTTGGTGCCCAGCGGGTAGGTGAGCGGACTGCTGCTGCCGGAATAGCTTTCGGCCAGGTAAGTCCACGTGATCTTCCCGGCATCCCGCGTTTCGCGAAGGCTGTGCCAAATGTTTCCCGTTCCATCGTTCTCAGTGAACGACAGCCGAGCGAGCGACATTGTATCCATTCTCCACACCGCATCGACGGCGTGTTGCTCCATCACCAAACCGCGTGGAATCGTAGCGGTTTGGTTCATCCTGATCGCCGGAACTGCTCCAGACTGTTTGGGATCGGCCACGGGCACCAAGTCCGTCTGCGAGACGAACTGCGGTGTCAAAATAACCATCAGCTCACACTGGCGCGCCTCGCCATCGCGCGGGAACTCAGCCTGATAAAAATCGATCTCCGATTTTCCATCACCCCAGTAGCTGCGATTCGTGAGAAGGGTCGGGACGAACTGCGCACTGAGTCCGTGGCAGCATAGGAACAAAACACCAGACGCCGCGACCATCGCACGAGACATGGGGGAACGTTTCACTCTCTTGCCCCGACGTCCAAGTGCTAAGGTGTTGCAGATGGCCCCCACGCCGCCGCCGGATCGCACCGGCATGATCGACCTCATCGCGCACGACCAGAATACCGACGAAACGGTGTTGGTGATGGAGGAACTCTCTCCCTGGACAGGTTCGGACGAACAGCTCCACGCGCTTCAGGAACGGTTTAACGCCTACGCGTCATTCCTGCTGGACGGAGAATTGGAGGAAACGCACCCGGAACTTGCTGGAAAGAACGCCCGGATCGAGGTGCGATGCGCGCACATGCCGGATCCGCGCACTCTGGATTTGTTAGGCATGATTCACGACCAGCTCGAATTCCAACACGTGCGGATGGAAGTGGTCGTTAAGGAACATTCCGAGGGCGAGAAATTGTAATTACGCGAGGCAGTAATAGCCGACCGACCGTTGCGCCGATCCGGCCTAACGATTCAGTATTTGTCCTGATCGCGCGAAGATATTCGCTGGCGTGCCGAGTTCGTGCTTGAGCATGACATCCGCATCCCATGGGTTAGTGATGCTGGAAATGGCGATCAGCTGCTTCGCCGAAAGGCGTCCGCAATAATACCACGGCGAAACCAGCGCCGTGTTGATGAGCGGGAAGTCCGAGCCGTACACCAGCCGGCCTTCAAATTCCGGCCGGCGCAGCGCTTCTTTGAGAAAGAAATGTTTGTTGATCTGGGTCAGGGAAGAAATATCTGAGTAAAGATTTGGATACTCGGCCGCCATTCGCGCGAGCCGCTCGCTGCTCCGTTCGCCCTGATATTTTCCGGTGGAAGCGATATGCGCCGCGATGACTTTGACGCCCAGTTTCAATGGCAATCGAAGCCTGTCCGGATCGCACAGGTCATCCGCAGCCGAGGAAAAGGAGCGTTCCTGCCCGGCGTGAGACAGGAGCGGAAGATCCAGCTCGATCAGTTTCCGATAGAACGGTTCGAGCCGCGGATCCGCTGGGTCGATTTCCATGATCGACGGGATCCATTTTACCAGCACGGCGCCATTGGTCTTGGCCCAGTGCAATCGTTCCAACGAGTCCGAACGGTACGGATTGATGGATGCTCCGAAGAGAAGGTTGCTGTGCCGCGCCGCCGCCGCGGCAACGAATTCGTTAGGCACGTAAACCTCGGTACGGCTTCGGTCCAGGCTTCCGTTGGTTATCACACCATCGAGCGCGAGCAGCACCGCTTTCTTAACATAACGACTTTGTCCAAGAGTCGTCGAGATGTGATCCGCGATCAGGTCGTCGCCTTTCTCTTCTACTTCCTTTGCGGAGACGCCAAACGACTTGATGTAAACTGCGAACTTCCAACTATCTCGCAGCTTTTGCGAAACAAAGCAGCCGCTTCCACCAGCGCCGATGCCCGCGATGTGGCAATGCATGTCGAGAATGTCCGGCGGCAACGGCTCGATTGGCCGATAGGGAGCGGCGATGGCCAGCTTCAGCACAACCACGCATAAGAGCGCTGCAAGCGTTAATCTCCAGACGCGCGAAAGGGTTCGTGACATCTTTTTACAGGCGCTTCGGCGCGGTCCAAGTGATGAAACACCGACAGCTGAACTGAAAGGCACGGCGGTCATAGACCGCCGCTACAGAAGATCAATATCTCAGGAACGAAACGACCGGCGTCGGCTCGAGCTTTTTTCGGCCCTTCAAGAAGTCCAATTCGATCAGGAAAATCGCTGCGACGAGGTCNCCGCCGACTTTCTTGATGAGAGTGACCGCCGAAGCGGACGTCCCGCCAGTCGCGAGCAGATCGTCGATCAGAACCACTTTCTCGCCGTTTTCTATCGCATCGATGTGCAATTCCATCTCAGCTTCGCCGTACTCCAAAGTATAAGCGGCCGTTTCCGTTTTATAGGGAAGCCGTCCTTTTTTCCGCAGCGGCACAAACCCGATCCCGAGCTCGTAGGCAACGGCCGATCCGAACAGGAAGCCGCGCGCATCAATGCCGACCACCTTGTCGATCTTTTTGCCGCGACATTCGCCCAGGAAAAGGTCGACTGAGTCGCGGAACAGCGGGCCATCCTTCAGGATGGTCGTGATATCCTTGAAGACGATCCCCGGTTTCGGAAAATCAGGGACATCCCGAATGGTGGTTCGGAGTCGCTCGAGCACCTTCGGGTTCATGGCGGCGATGCTACTGGGTGGGGGGCAAAGGTCAATGCGTTCGGGGAACGGGGTAGCTTCTCCATTGCGAAGGGGGCAGCCGGCTTCTAACATATTGGCTCTCGTGGACCGATACCTTCTGATCCTATCCACTTTGTGCTTTCTAGCGGCTGTGGCGCGCACAACCATTGCCTTTCGAGCCCGGACTTTTGCGCGCGGCCGATTCAACTTTTTCGCTATCGCAGCCGGTTTCGTGTTCCAAAGCGCATTCCTCAGCATTCGAGGCCATGAGGTCGGCCGTTGTCCGCTAACAAACCTGTTCGAGGTATTCGTGTTCCTGGCCTGGTCGGTAGCGCTGATCTACATGCTGGTCGGCCCTGCTTACCGGCTATCCCTCATGGGTGCATTCACCGCGCCTTTGGTCGTGTTGCTTCAAGGGTTCGCCTTGTTGGCTCCGATCGACGTCAGACATCCAAGCCGGGTTCCGCCAAATCCGTGGCTGGAATTTCACGCTTCTATGTCGTTAATCGCCTACGGCGTCTTCGCTTTAGCCTGCATCGCGGGCGTGATGTATCTCGTGCAGGAACGGCAGCTTAAAACGCGGCAGCTGCATTCCATCTTTTATCATTTGCCGCCCCTCACCGAGCTGTTCGCCGCGATTACGAGGTTACTATGGTGGGGCTTTGCCCTTTACACGTTGGGACTTGTTTCGGGGTTTTTCGTGGGGCAGCCGCTTCCCCGGGTTCAAATCTTGTGCGCGTTCGGCGTGTGGATTCTGTACGCTGCGATCCTGAATGGACGGCATCTTCGTTGGTTCGCGCCGCGGCGTGTGGCGGCTCTTTGTATTGGCGGCTTCGCTGCCGCCCTGACGCTTTTGTGGGGAATCACTTTCAGCGCGCAACTCCATTGACTCGATGAAGGTTTTTTGCGTCGGGCTGAGTCATCACACTGCAAACGTCGAAACCCGGGAACGGTTTGGACGCAGCATCGAAACGGAATGCCGGCTGCGCGACAACGGGTGCGCCGAAGCGCTGGTTCTGGACACGTGCAACCGGGTTGAAGTTTATGCCGCCGCCGATCGCCTTATCCCGACCGACGAGATCGTGAAATGCGTCGCGCGGAATTTTGATCACAACATCTCCACTGACAGGGCAACGTTCTATCGCTACGAGGATGGCGATTGCGCACAGCACCTATTCCGGGTGACGTCGGGACTCGATTCGATGGTTGTCGGTGAGACGGAGGTCCTTGGGCAGGCGAAGAAAGCTTATGAGGCTGCTCGCGCCAGCGGCGCTGCCGGGCCCTACTTGCACCGGCTGTTTCAGCGCGCTTTCCGGGTCGCCAAACAAGTGAGATCTAATACCCACATCACCCGCGGCGCGGTCTCCGTCGGATCAGTCGCGGCCGAATTGGCCGGCAAGATTTTCGGTGACCTGAAGAAATGCAGTGTTCTCCTGCTGGGCGCAGGCGAAGCGAGTGAGCGCACTGCTCGGGCGCTGGTGTCGCGCGGCGTTGCAAATTTACAGGTCAGCAATCGTTCCGCGGAACGAGCGCGCGAGCTTGCGGATCTCGTTAGGGGAAGCGTGGTGCCGTTCGATCGTTGGTTCGAGCACTGCCAAACGGTCGACATTTTGATCACGTCCGTTTCGGTCGAAGCGCCGCTATTAACTTGCCAGAACTTTCAAGCCGTTGCGGCGCGCCGAGCTAGCGCGCCACTCTTTATCATCGACATCGCTGTGCCGCGAAATGTGGAGCCCGCGGTGAACGAGTTGGAAAGTGTGTATTTGTACGACATGGATGCGTTGCAACTGGTGGCGCAGCAAGCGTTGACCATGCGCCGGCAACAAGTGGGCGCTGCCGAGGAGATCATCAGCGAACATGTGGCTGGTTTTTGTGCTGCCTTAGCTCGAGGTGTGCAACCACGCGGATCGGTAGAGCACCAGGCTTCCGACGAAGGGGTGCAGCATTCCAGTGACGCCCAGTTTGGTGAATCGTATCGAACCGCGACACCGACGCCGTAAGCTATTACCGGCGGGAGCGAAACCGCTGACTAACCGGTGAAGCAGCAGATCATTCTTGGCAGCCGCGGAAGCGATCTCGCCTTGATCCAGGCGCGAATGGTGGAAACGGCGCTTCGGGCGCGGTGGCCTCAACTCGAGATCGCGATCGAGATAATCAAAACCAGCGGCGACGAAACCACCAAGACAGCAGCTGCTGTTGCGGATCAACCGGAGGTGGACCGCGCCGGACGTAAGGGGCTGTTCACCGCTGAGATCGAGCGCGCATTAGTTGGTGGCACAATCGATTTGGCCGTTCACAGCGCGAAAGATCTCCCGAGCGTTCTGGGTATTGGCACCGACATAGCGGCTGTGTTGCCCCGAGCAATAACGCATGACGTCCTCGTTAGTCTCAACAAGACCGACATCCAATCGCTGCCGAACGGAGCTACTGTCGCCACCGGAAGCGTCCGGAGACAGCATCAGCTTCGATGGATTCGTTCCGATGTCGTGGTTCCGGATTTACGCGGGAACGTTCCGACGCGGCTGCGCAAATTGATTCAGAATAATTGGGACGGTGTGGTGCTGGCAGCCGCCGGACTCGAGCGACTCGGTCTGAATCCCAGTTCGAGTTCCGCCGATTTCGAAGGCAACGAAATCTTCTTTTCGGTTCTTCCACCGGATGTGTTTGTGCCAGCGGGAGGGCAGGGGACGATCGCTTTACAAACTCGCTCTTCAGATCAGCCGAGCCGATCGTTGTCCGAAGCGGTCGGTGACGGTGTTACGGCGGTGTGCCTGAAGGCGGAACGAGAGTTCTTGCGGTTGTTGAACGCCGACTGCAACCAGCCCGTGGGAGTGCGTGCGATGCTGGAGGGAGATGTGATGAAAATCCGCGGTCAGATATTCGAGTCGAACTCGGCTGAGCCCCGGCAGGCGATCGTAGAAGGAAATGCGGAGAAGGCCGAGCAACTCGCTGCCAATCTATTGAAGCAAATCAATGGCGACTAAATCCAAAGGTAAGGTGTTCCTGGTCGGCGCAGGACCGGGCGACCTCGGTCTGGTCACGCTGCGAGCCAAGCAATGCATCGAGCAGGCCGATGTGATTGTTTACGATAGCCTGGCAAATCCCGAGATGTTGAGCTGGGCACGCGACGATGCCGAGATCATCTACGCCGGCAAACGAGCCGGCGAACACACTCTAAAGCAGGAGGAAATCACCGCCCTTTTGATCAGCAAGGCTCGCGAGGAAAAGAAAGTCGTTAGGCTGAAAGGTGGCGATCCTTTTGTGTTCGGACGCGGCGCGGAGGAAGCCGAGGGAATCGTTGATGCGGGATTGTCGTTCGAGATTGTACCCGGCATCAGTTCCGCCATGGCCGGACCGGCTTATGCAGGCATTCCGGTCACTCACCGCGCTGAAAACTCGCATTTCACCGTGTTCACAGGCCACGAGGATCCGGCGAAAACGGAAAGCGCGATCGATTTTCAGGCATTGGCTAATCTCGGGGGCACTCAAGTCATGTTGATGGGAGTGGAACGGATCGAATCGGTCGCCGCTGAAATGATGAAAAAAGGAGTGGCGGCCAGTTTGCCGGTAGCCCTGGTCCGCTGGGCGACGACGGGTCGGCAAGAGACACTGACCGGAACGGTAGGCGACATTGCCGAGCGAGTACGCGAACGCGGATTTGAGGCACCCGCAGTCGCGGTGTTTGGAGGTGTGGTCAAGCTCCGAACGAACCTGAACTGGTTTGAAGGGCGGCCATTATCGGGCAAACGAATTGTCGTGACCCGGACGCGCAAACAGGCCGGCGTGCTAAGCCAGAAATTGCGCGAGCTCGGAGCGGATGTGATGGAGATTCCTACCATCCGGATAGAGCCTCCCACAGATCTTCGAGCGTTTGCCGAGCTGGTGCAGGATGCCCACGGCTACGACTGGATCGTGTTCACTAGTGTGAACGGGGTCGATGCGTTTTTTGATCTGTTTTATAAGCTGTATGACGACGCGAGGGAAATCGGGGCCGCGAAGATCGCCGCCATCGGTCCGGCCACCGCGCAACGGGTCCGGGACTTCCATTTCCACGTGGAGTTGCAGCCCGAGGAGTTCGTGGCTGAAGCGGTCGTGCGAGAGTTCAAGAAGCTGGGGGATGTGGAGAACCTCCGCATTCTGTTAGCCCGAGCCGAACAGGCGCGGGACGTGCTTCCCAAAAGTCTCTCAGCTTTGGGAGCCATCGTGGACGAGGGATTTGCTTACCGCACGGTTATGGAGACGCGGGATATTACCGGCGCGCGCGAGCGCTTTTCACGCGAAGGCGCCGATCTGATTACCTTTACCAGCTCCTCCACCGTCGAAAATTTCATGGCCTTGAATTTGCCGTTACCAGAGGGAATCAAGGTCGCCAGCATCGGCCCAATTACCTCCCGAACCGTGCGACAGGCCGGACTCAAGGTGGATGTGGAAGCGCGACGTCACGACATCGATGGATTGGTGGAAGCGGTTAGGAAATTTTTCGCAACTGATCATGGAAACGAGTGATCCCATCGCGGTGCCGGACGAGTTTGCGACGGCAATGCAGCAGCTAAGCGCTGAGGCTAAGAAGACGCTGGTTCCACCTCCGCGACCTAACCGTCCGGTTGAAACTGCCGCGCCAACTTCTGAAGTTGCGGACGCTCGCCTGCAGGATGTCGAGAAAACGCTGAGCCGGAAAATAGACGATCTGGCCCGCGCCGTTACTCAATCCAAGTCTAACGACTTGGGCCCGCGCCTGCAACAGATCGAGGAACAACTCGCTGCGATCCGCAATGCCGAAAGTGTGAATCAGCGCCTATTCGATTCGTTGCACGACGAATTGCTGAAGTATCGCGACAATTTTGTGCATGAATCGCTTCAGAAGCCGTTCATTCATGATCTCGTTCATTTGTTCGACGATCTGACCAGCCTGGCCGGACAAGTCCAGACTAACGGACAGGAAACCAAGAAGCGGGCTCACGTGGCCCAATGGCATGACAACCTGGAAAATGCCATTCATTCGCTGGTCGAGATTCTCCACCGATTCGACGTCAAAGAGATCGAACAGAAAGACGTGATTGATCGAGCGCTGCACCGGGTCGTCAGTTACGAGCCGGCCGATTTTCCGGAAGACGACGGGCGAATTGTAATGCGCTTGAAGCGCGGTTTTCTCTGGCGGGATAAACTGATCCGGCCTGAGGAAGTCATCGCGAAACGCTGGGGCTAAACACTTTCCGGAGGCCGGATGGACCATTTCGGCCTTACCACTGGCTTGAGGTCGTCCGCTTTCGGGCGAGAACCGTCGTCAAACGCATGACGTGGGGTGCCGATTTCCCATGGCAAACCGGCATGGAAACTGCACCTGCACACCCGAATTTCGAAACCGGAGAATTTGTCCACCCTCATGTCTGAACGCAAAGCAGTCGGAATCGATCTTGGAACCACGTTCTCGGCCGTTGCTCACATCGACGCCTACGGCAAGCCGCAGGTCATTCCCAATTCGGAGAACGAGCGGATTACTCCGTCAGTGATCCTTTTTGAAGGCAGCAATGCCGTCGTCGGATCAACCGCACGGAACAGCGCGGTGGCCGAACCCGAGAAGATTGTCGACTTTGTGAAGCGCGAAATGGGGAAACCCAAGGAGCACTTCCATCGCGAATTCAACGGCAAGAAATATTCTGCCGAAGAATTGTCGGCCATCATCCTGCTGAAGCTGAAGAATGATGCCGAGAAGTATCTGAAACAGCCGGTTACTGATGTAGTCATCACCGTGCCGGCTTACTTCAATGACGCCGAGCGCACCGCGACAATCACGGCCGGCCAGCTGGCTGGGCTGAACGTACTTCGGATTATCAACGAGCCCACCGCAGCCGCTTTGGCCTACGGGCTCGATAAGCTCGACGAAAAGCAGACTGTGTTCGTTTTCGATCTAGGTGGCGGAACTTTCGACGTCACCATCATGCGGATTGACGATCACAAGCTCGACATCATTGCCACCAACGGTGATCACCGGCTCGGCGGCAAAGATTGGGACGACGTCATCGTCAATTGTATCGCCGAAGAATTTGATCGCGTTCACGGTGAGAATCCTCTCCTCGATTTGCAGAGTTATCAGGATCTACAGACCCGATCCGTTGCCGCCAAGATTCAGCTTTCCAACCGGCCCCAGGCGGCTGTGGTGCATCAACATCACGGGAAGACGGTGAAGGTTGATCTCACGCGGGAAGAATTTGAGCGTCGCAGCCGCCACCTGATTGAGAAATGCAAAGTCATTTGCGAAATGACGCTGCAGGAAGCCAATCTGAAGTGGTCCGACATTTCCAAGATTCTGCCGGTCGGCGGCATGACGCGCATGCCGATGGTGAAGCAAATGATCGCCGACTTGTCGAATGTGCCGGTCGTCACTGATCTCAACCCGGACGAGGCAGTGGCCGACGGCGCCGCGATTCAGGCGACATTATCGATGCTGACCGAGGAAGAAAACTCGGGCGAGAAGCTTCTGGCCGATACAACGCGGGAAAAATTTTCGTCGCGGGACGGTGGCTTGATTCAGGTGAATGACATTACCTCTCACACTCTGGGCGTGGTGTTGTGGGACGAAGCAAATCTCGAAGAATACGTGTTCCCGATGATCCGGAAACGGACACCGATCCCGGCGAATGCCAAAAACCTTTTCGGCACGGCCAATGCCAACATGGCGCGCGCAATTGTCAAAATCGTGGAAGGCGAAAGTTCACTGCCCGCGGACTGCACACCACTCGGCACGTGTGACGTTAGTCTGCCTCCGTTTCTGCCAAAAGGATCTCCAGTTCATCTCAGCTACCAATATAACACCAACCAGGTCCTGGAAGTCGCAGTGGAAGCTTGCGGCCAGCGCTCGCAGGTGTTGATCGAACGAAATACCGGTCTTGCTCACAGTGAAATCCCCCAGGCGGTCAGCAGCCTCGGCGAACTGAAGATCGAATGACGACGAAGTGTGAAATCCCTTTCCCACTGCCGTTGCCGGACGATCCTCACAAATGGGATGGATGGTCCAAATACAAGTCGCCGAATTTGTACGAGCGACTTTGTCTCGATCCGCGCGCAAATCCATCTGACGAGATAATTGAGGAACACTGCCGGGAACTGATGCGGTGGTGGCAGAAGAAGCTGCCGCTGAAAAATCAACCCAGCAATCCGATGGCCCAACTGCTGCAGCCGGGCTTGGAAGAATCCTCCCGTTACCTAACCGAGGCCAGAGTTGAACTGCTGGATCCGGAACGTAGACGGGCGATGGATAACGAGCTGGCTGCGCAAATACAGGAACAAGCGGCGGCTGAGCTGCACAAGTATCTAACTTTCGCGATCGCGGATGGACTGCTGACGGCGGATGCGGAAAAGAACCTGTTCCAGTTTGGCGCCGACCACGGACTAACGCGGGACCAGGTTGCGGGATATATCGACGCCGAACTTCGCGACAGCGGAGCGAAACGAGCCGAGCCGGTGGTCCAGCGCTCTCCGTCGTCAGCTCGGCCACGACGCCGCGGCAGCCTTGATCCGAAGGAAGATTTTCTCAGAATGCTGCGACTCAGTGGCCTTGATGGCGACTCGATGACGGATGATCAGCGCGACGCTTTCGTCAACATGGCCGAGAACCTTGGCATCGAGATCGATGAAGCTGAAGAATTGATCGACAAGTATTTGGACGAAGCCGATCAGAACGGCGATTCCGCCCCAGCCGCGCCAGTCCAACCCCGGGTTGTCATTGTCCAACCAGCGGCGGGTAAACCGGATGCGCCGACTGCCCAAAGCCAATCTGAGGATGGAGTGCCGGCCACCGAGGCAGCGGAGAGAGCGCAGTTCGTTAACTATCAGAACTCGGTCGGCAGTCCGATGATTTTTATTCCATCAGCCGAGTTCGTGATGGGCAGCGAAGCGCCGGAGGCGGCGCCTAACGAGCGGCCTCTTAGCCGCATTACTCTTACCCGCTATTACATTTCCAGATTTCCCGTCACCAATGCGGAGTATGAGGAATTCGATTCAACCCACGCCCGGAAACGACCGCCCGGAACCGGCGATCGCCACCCCGTCGTTTACGTCAGCAGCCTGGATGCGATCAAGTATTGCCAATGGCTCAGTACCCGTGAACGAAAAAAATACCGCCTGCCGACCGAAGCCGAGTGGGAGTATGCGGCGCGCGGCAAAGACGGACGCAAATATCCGTGGGGCAACTACGATCGGCGCGGTGACCTCGGTAATTTCGCCGACCGGAATACGGTATTCCCGTGGAGTGATCGCGAGATTGACGACGGTTATCCGGAGAGCTCGCCGGTCGGAAGTTTTCCGCTCGGTGCCAGTCCCTTCGGCATTGAAGACATGGGCGGTAACGTTTGGGAATGGTGCCTCGACTATTTAGAGGCCTATCGCGGCGTTCCGCGCGTGAATCCAAAAGGCCCGACGTCCGGCGCGAAACGCGTTCATCGCGGCGGCAGTTGGAAATCGCGATTCCAGAATCTGCGAACCACCGCTCGTGGAGCGAATGTTCCGAACTTCTCCTGCAACGACCTCGGATTCCGGGTCGCTTGCGAGTGCGAATAGCTTCGCTCTTCTTCCTGTAGCGGCGGTCTATGACCGCCGGACTAGAGTTCGGCAGGCGAAGCCGCCTGCCCTAAA
>C688J18823_10000973_pt1 | contig 17406 bp, 20 predicted proteins | sample HopSoiMetagenom1_FD_18823 | JGI IMG/M metagenome (IMG submission 18823) | reverse complement strand
GATACCGCGGTCCACGGAGTCCATCAGGGTCTTGACGAATTCCGTGTTGGTCGCGAGTCGGTTCTTGACGGCACCGAGATTGGCGGCGGCCGAGGCCACCGAGTTGATGCCGGCGGTGACCTGCGCGATGTAGCCATCGAGCGTGGTCTGGTCAGCTGCCGAGTCGGTCAACGCGGAGATGCTCATCGTGTTGATCGACGGAGCGGTCGAACCGGCGGTGTCGAGAATGCCGGTCTGCGTCGAGGTGTAGAGCGAGTAGTTGGCGGTCGTCACGGTGATGGAGCCGATGGTGGGCGTACCGCCGACACGCGAGTACGACGACACCAGGCTGAAGGTCGTCGGCGTCGTGGCGGACGTGCTCAGCCAGTTGATGCCGTTGAAGGTCGCCGCACTGGCTGTCGCCTTCATCTGCTGCTGGATCTGGGTGACGTCGGCCTGGATCTTGCTGCGGTCGATACCGGCGGTCTTGGCTTCGACCAGCAGGGACTGGAGCTTGGTCAGGCCGGAGTCCTTGTCGCCGATGACCGTGGTCAGAGCGGTATATTCGGTGTCGACGGTCGCAGCCGACAGACCGAGCGAGTCGGAGACCGCCGAGAGCGCGGCGTTGTCGGCGCGCATCGAGGTCGCGATCGACCAGTAGGCAGCGTTGTCCGAAGCGGTCGAGACGCGCTGGCCGGTGGAGATGCGGGTTTGCGTGGTGGAGAGCTGCGAGCTCACAGACCGCAAGGTCTGGAGTGCGGTCATGGCGGTCGAGTTCGTAAGCAGGCTTGACATTGCGAATGTCCCTTTATGTACGCGTTACATTTTCACGAGGGGACATACCGGGCTTTCACCGGTACGGAGGGGCGGCATCATGCCTTTGGACTGATGTGGGTGGGGTCCAACCCGCCGTGACGCATTGCTAGCACGCCGAATCTTGCGCGCGGATTAAGATCGGCTTGAATTGCGCTGTAAAATCAGATGGTTAACAGTACCTATTGCTAACCATAGTCCGGTACTTATCGCTAACCATAACCGTCCGCCTGGCGCTCATTGCCGTTACGAGAACGAGCGCACCAGCCCGGAGGCAAGCAGATTCCAGCCGTCGATCAGCACGAAGAACAGCATCTTGAACGGCAGTGCGAGGATTGTCGGCGGCATCATCATCATGCCCATCGACATGGTCAGCGTCGCCACGATCATGTCGATGACGAGGAACGGCAGGATGATGAGAAATCCGATCTCGAACGAACGCCTGAGCTCGGAAATCATGAAGGCCGGAATGATGACGCGCATGTCGACGCGCTTGTCGTCGAACTTCCTGCGGAAGCTCTCCGCGGCCAGCGATTCGAAGGTCTGCAGATCCTTGTCGCGAACATGGGCCAGCATGAATTCGCGGAACGGATCGGTGATCTTCAGATAGGCCTCTTCCTCCGAGATCTCGTTCTTCATCAGCGGCTGGATGCCGGTTTCCCAGGCGCGGTCGAAGGTCGGCGCCATCACGTAGAAGGTCATGAACAGCGCGAGGCTGATCAGCACCAGATTGGCCGGCGTGGTCTGAAGTCCGAGACCGGCGCGCAGGAACGACAGCGCCACCGCAAACCGCGTGAAGCTCGTTACCATGATGAGCAGTCCCGGCGCCACGGACAGTACCGTGATCACCGCCATCAACTGGATGATCCGGCCGCTGGTCGAGCCGTTACCCGGCGGCAGCAGCGAATTGAGGTCCGGAATTTGGGCCAGTGCCACTTCGGGCAGCACGACCAGGAGCAACGCAAGCAGCAGGACTCTCAGTTTCACTGAATCACCAACGTCTCAATGATCAATTCGCGGATCTTGCCCGAGGAGCGGATATTGGCGCGTTCGGTCAGGTCGTCGCGCAGGTGCTGAAGCCCGCGCGATCCCTCGAACTGCGCCACCGTCGCCGACCGCAGATAGGTGACGATGTCCTCGCTGATATGGGCCGCCAGGATGCCGGCATCCTCGTCGCTCATGCTGTCGGTCACCATGGAGGCTTCGATGCGGGCCCAGTTGTTGGCCGGCGCGCCGAGATTGGTCACGATCGGGGACAGCTTCCTGAGCCGCGCGCTGCCGGCGTAGCTCGAGGCAAGAGGCGGCGGCGTGGCGGTTTTCTTCGCATCGGCGACGCGCTCGGCGGCCGCAAACAGATGCAGGCCGGCAAGCGCCCCCGCGCCGATCGCGATCAGGGTCAGCACCACGATGGCCGCAATCAGGCGCATGCTGCCCCCTGCCCTCGTGACGCGGCCCGACGGTCGCGCATCTCAGAACGGTGCCACGGCGTCATAGATCCGATGTCCCCATCCAGGCTGCTGCACGTCCGAGAGATTTCCCCGGCCGCCGTAGGCCACGCGCGCCTCGGCGATCTTCTCGTAGGAGATCGTGTTGGTTCGCGAGATATCGCGTGGACGCACGATGCCGCCGACGTTGAGCACGCGCATTTCCGTGTTGACCTTGAACTCCTGTGAGCCGCTGATCATCATATTGCCGTTCGGCAACACGTCGGTGACGATGGCTGCGATCGACAGTTTGATATCCTCTGTGCGGTCGATCTGGCCGTTGCCCTTGATCTGGGTGTTGGTGTTGAGGTTGGCGCTCGTCGAGCCCTTGTCCTGCCATCCCGCGACGTCCATCAGCCAGTCGAGGCCGAACTTGATCTGCGAATCGCGCGAGCGACCAGTCTTGTTGTCGAGCTTGGCCTTGTCCTGCATCGAGATGATCACCGTCACGACGTCGCCGACGCGCCGGGCGCGGGGATCGCGGTAGAGGTCGGTGCCGTCGTCCCAGGTCGAGCGATAGCTGACGGGCGAGTGCATGCGGGGCGTCACGGGAATCGGATCGGCCTGCGTCCTCAGACCGCTCCCGACCGGCGACAATCGCGGGCCAGTCAGCACCTCGGCCGGATCAGTGACGCATCCCGCAAGCGACAACAGCGACAGGATGAGGATCAGATTCTTCATCTATTTGGTCTTTCCGTCATCCACGCGACGCATCCCGCCGAGCAGATCGGCGAGGTGCGCCGCGCGCCCCGTCTCCATCTCGTTGAAGATTGCGCTCGAGCTCCTCGGGCTGAGCTTTGCGAGCACGGCCGCAGCCGTCTCGTCCGCCATCCCGGCGATCTGGGTTGCGGCGGCGTCCGGCTTCATGCGCGAGTAGATCTCGACGACGCTCGCTTCGGCCTTCTTCAGGAAGTCGTCGCGCAACGCCATCCACTTCTCATATTCGGCGCGTTTGGCCTCGACCTCGGCGATCCGCTCACGGAGCTGGTTCTCGGCCTTCTCCAGCTCCTTGAGCTGCCAGGCCAGCCTTGCATCGACCGCGGGGTCGGCGACATTGCTGCAGAACAGAGCGACTTCGTTGTCCGCGGTTGCAGCGGCCTGGGGCGGCACCGGCTTCGGCGGCGCCGTGACGCTACCGGGCTTGGCGGGTCGCGGCGCGGCTGTGGGCGCCGGCGCGGGCTTCTCGGAGGCCGGCACGGCACCCGTGGTCGCGGGTCCCGAATCTTCGGCTGCCCACGCCGTCGCCCGCATCGACGCATTGTCGCTCGGGATCGATGAGATCGGCTTCTGCGGGCCAGGCGCGCGGGCGCGCGCGAAGGACAGCAGGTTGAGCGGCTTCGACGGCTTGGCCTCATCCAGCGCCAGAACGGGCGAAGCGCTCGCGAGCGCGGAGGCCGCGACCAGGAGGAGGAGTTTGGCTTTATGATCCAGCTTCAACATCGGTCCGCGTGCGATTCTCAGTCAAGAGAGCATTGAGCGACCAAGCTTGCACGGCGCTTGCGCGTCATTGCACGATGACATCCGCCTGGAGGGCGCCGGCCGTCTTGATCGCCTGGAGGATCGCGATGATGCCGGATGGTTTCAGGCCGATCTGGTTCAGGCCGCGCACCAGGCGCTGGAGATCGACGCCGCTCAGGATCGCCACCTGCGATCCGGCCTCGTTGGCCTCGACCACGGTCTGGGGCACGACCACCGTCTGCCCTTTCGAGAAGGGCGCCGGTTGCGACACCACGGGAAGCTCGGTGACGCGGACCGTCAGATTGCCGTGCGTCACGGCAACGGTCGATATCCGTACGTCGCGTCCGATCACCACCGTGCCGGTGCGCTCGTTGATCACCACCCGCGCCGGCGTGTCCGGCTCGACGGTCAGCTCGCCGATTTCGGCGAGGAAGCGGACCGGGCCGATGTGGCGCGGCTTCGACAGCACGATGGTGCGGTAGTCGCGCTCGAAGGCGATCTGCGCGCGGTAGCGTCCGCCCGCGTAGCGATTGATGGCGTCGAGGATTCGCGTTGCGGTGACGAAGTCGGGGTTCTTGAGCTCCAGCACAAGATACTCCATTTCATGGAGACTACCCTGCACCTCGCGCTCGACCAGCGCGCCGTTCGGGATGCGGCCCGCGGTCGGCGTGCCCTGGCTGACGTTCTGGGCCTGGCCTCCGACGCTGTAGCCGGCGACCGTGACCGCGCCTTGCGCCACAGCATAGACCGCGCCGTCCGCCGCGCGCAGCGACGTCATCACCAGGGTGCCGCCGAGCAGCGAGGTCGCATCGCCGAGCGACGACACGGTCACGTCCATGCGCTCGCCGGCACCGATCGAGGGCTGCAGGTCCGCGGTCACCATCACGGCCGCGACATTGCGCGTGCGCAGCGTCGTCGGACGCGGCGGATTATTGGTGCTGGTGGTCTCGTTCCTGACATTGATGCCCATGTTCTCGAGCATCGATTGCAGGGACTGCTCCGTGAACGGAGCATTGCGGAGCGTGTCGCCGGTGCCGTTCAGGCCGATGACGAGGCCGTAGCCGACGATCTGGTTTTCGCGCAATCCCTTGATGTCCGCGATGTCCTTGATGCGGACGGCGGCCTGGGCGCTGGCGGCGGAAACGAGCAGGACGAGCGCAAGCAGGACTCTGGTCATGACCCGTCCACGACCTTGACGGTGCCGTCCGGCTGGACGACGCCCCTGATGATCACGCCCGTATCGGTGTTTCGTATCGGGATGAGCGCGCCGGGCGCGCCCGACTGCATCGCCGCGCCGTAGGTCACGATCGACAGGCCGCTGTCTTCGACCACGACCTTGACCATCGCGCCGCGGGCGACCGTCCAGGGATCCTCCACCGAGTTGGTCGGGATCGGCTGGCCGGGGAGCAGCGCGCGGCGCGCCATGCGGCCGACCAGGACCTGGCGTCCTTCGATGAAAACGGCGACGCCGAGCACGTTCGGCGCAAAGGCGCGCTCGGTGATCATGTCGTCCCGGATCAGCTCGCCGGCGCGGATCGAGACGGCCGGCACGGGAAGCCGCTTCTCCTCGGCCGCCGCGACTCGCGCGAAGACGAGAACCAGCAGCACGGCGGCCAACCCGCGCATGATCGAGCCCATCCTGTTCAACATGGATACACCGGAACTAGCGCATGCCCTTCGAGACCGTCTGGGCCATTTCATCCGAGGCCTGGATGACCTTGGCATTCATTTCGTAGGCGCGCTGGGCGGAGATCAACTCGGTGATTTCCTTGACCGGGTCGACGTTCGAGGCTTCGAGATATTGCTGGTTGATCTTGCCGTAGCCGGAATCGCCGGGCAACCCGACGACCGGCGTGCCGGACGCCGTGGTCTCGCGGTAGAGATTGCTGCCCAGCGGTTCGAGGCCGGCCTCGTTGGCGAAATTGGCGAGATTGAGCTGGCCGATCTGCCTCGGGTTCACTTCCGTATCCAGCTTGGCAAACACCTGTCCGGTCTGGTTGACCGTGACCTGAACCGTTCCCTGCGGCACCGTGATTGCGGGATCCAGCAGATAGCCGTCGGTCGTGACGAGCTGGCTGTTGGCGTTGGTGTTGAACGAGCCCGCGCGGGTATACTGCACCTCGTTATTCGGGCCGAGCACCTGAAACCAGCCGCGGCCGTTGATCGCCATGTCGTAGGGATTGCCGGTCTGCGTGAGCGCGCCCTGGATGTGCAGCTTGCGGATCGCCGCCGACTTGACGCCGAGGCCGAGATTGGCGCCTTCCGGGATCGGCGACGAGCCGCTGGTGTTGGCAACGCCCTGCATGCGGTCCATCTGGTAGAACAGATCGGTGAACTCGGCACGCGCCCGCTTGTACGAGGTCGAGTTGATGTTGGCGATGTTGTTCGCGATGACTTCGATGTTGGTCTGCTGGGCGTTCATGCCCGTGGCCGCGATGGCAAGCGATTTCACAGCGTCACTCCTTGATCAGATCGACATCCGAACGACTTCTTGGTAGGCCTGCACGACCTTGTCGCGAACTGCGACCGCCGTCTGCAAGGCCTGCTCGGCCGACATCAGCGCCTCCACGACGCGCCGCGTCGATTCCTTGCCCTGCATCGCCGAGATCGAGGCCGCCTCGCCCGCCTTCAGCGTCCCGATCGCGTCCGTCGTCACCTGCTTCATGACAGATTCGAATCCGACGTCGGCGCCGGACTGGATCGCGGGTGTCGCCGTCGACGAGATGGCCTGCGCCTCGGTCGCGCGGCTCGCCGCTTGCCCGGCCGAAATCGCTGTGGATGAAATTGCTTCAAGCATTGTCAGCTCCTCAGCAGGTCGATGGTCATGCCCAGCATCGACCTCACCTGTTTCACGACCTGCAGATTGGCTTCATAGGACCGGTTGACTTCCCGCATGTCCGCCATCTCGATCATCATGTTGACGTTCGGCAGCTTGACGTAGCCGGCCTTGTCGGCGGCGGGATGCCCCGGCTCGTACTCCACGCGGTACGGCGTGGTGTCGACGCCGATTTCCTTGACCTTCGCCAGCTGAGCGCCCGAGGCGCGGTCCATCGCGGCATCGAAGGTGATCGTCTTGCGTTGATAGGGATCGGCGCCGGCGGNNCGCCCCGTCGNCGTCGCGTTGGCGAGNTTCTCCGAGACGATGCGCATGCGCGTCGACTGCGCTTCGAGCCCGGAGCTCGCGACCGTCAACGAGGATTGCAGTGAGTCCAGCATGTCAGTTCACCTCAGGTCTTCGCGCTCGACAGCAGCATGCGGTGAAACGACCGCACGACCGCCGAGTTCATCGAGTAGTCGCGACTGACGTCGCTGCCCTTGATCATTTCCTGCTCGAGACTGACGGAGTTGCCGGAGTGAACCACGTCCCAGCTGTCCTTCTTCGCGGTCGCCCGGGTGTCGCTCTCGGCAGCAGAGAGTTGCATGTGCGACGGCGACGTGGTCGCCAGTCTCACCGGCGTGCTGTCGAGCACCTTGTTGAAGGGCTCGACGTCGCGCGCCTTGAAGCCCGGCGTGTTGGCGTTGGCGACGTTGGTGGCGATCGTCGATTGGCGGAGCTCGAGGTATCGCGCCTGCGACGATGCGAGTTCGAAGAGATAGAGCGGTCCCACGGCAGCACCATTCTGGTTCAGACGGTGTAACCTTAGGGTCGCAAGCTTTCGTCAGGCTGATGGAAGGGACGCCGTCCTCGGAATTCTACTGGACCTTCTCGGACCGCGGCGTCTGCTTGGACTGCAGGAAGTAGATGATCTCGGCGACCGGCCGGAAGAACTCCGCCGGAATCACCTGGTCGACCTGAACCGCCTCGTAGAGCGCGCGCGCCAGCGCCTTGTTCTCGATCACCGGAATCCGGTTCTGCTCGGCGACTTCGCGGATCTTCAGCGCAATCACGTCCATGCCCTTCGCCACGACGATCGGCGCCGGATTTTCCTCGCGATTGTAGCGCAGCGCGATCGCGAAGTGCGTGGGGTTCGCGATCACCAGCGTCGCCCGCGATGCGGAGGCGATCATGCGCTGGCGCGAGCGGTCGCGCGCCAGCGAGCGCAGGCGCGCCTTGATCAGCGGATCGCCTTCGGCCTGCTTGTGCTCGTCCTTGATCTCCTGCCGCGTCATGCGCAGCTCGCGCCGCCAGTGGAAGCGCGCCCATGCGAGATCGACCGCTACCAGGACGATGGTCGCGATGCAGATCGCCGAGACGATTCGCATGGCGATGTTGAGAATCATCTCCGGCAGCGCGACCGGGTCGGTGTACATCGCCTCGAACGCCTTCGCTTCCGACGAGCGCAGCACGAACGCGACGACGACGGTGACCGCGGCGAGCTTGAACAGCGACTTGGCGAACTCGACGAGGCCCTGCGATCCAAACAGCCGGCTCCAGCCGCTGAGCGGAGAGATTCGCGACAGGTCCGGCGTGATGCGCTGGAGCACCAGGCTGGGAGCATTTTGCAACAGCGAGGCGGCCAGCCCGAAGGCCGCCAGGGTGACGACCAGCGGCGTCAGGAAGCGCAGTGCCTGAAGCCCGACCACGATGAGCAGATTCTGGGCGTCGGCCCCGGTGCTGAGAGGGAAGCCGTCGGGATCATCGAGAAAGCCCGTCAGCATCGGCGTCAATTGCTGAACGCCCTGGCCGATCAGGAACGCCTGGATCACCATCAGCGCGGCCATCGAGGCGAAGATGGAAGCCTCCCGAGAGACCGGGATTTTGCCCTGTTCGAGCGCATCGCGGACTTTTTTCTCGGTCGGCTCTTCTGTCTTGCTCTCCTGATCGGTTGTTTCTGCCATGCCCGTTCAGCGGTCAGCGGAAGACCAGCTCATCCTCCTGCTCGGGGTTGAGCTCGATTTCGCCCTTTTCCGCGAGGTCGAGCGCGAGGTCGGTGATCACGCGCCGCGCCTCCAGCACGTCGCGCTGGTTCGACGGTTCGCCGATGGCGAGTTCGTGCTCGACGACCCGGCGGACGCGCGAGGCGACCGAGGACAGGATCATCTCGCGGAAGTGCTTGTCGGTGCCCTTCAGCGCGATGACGATGCGATCGGTCGGCACCTGGTCGAAGATCATGGTGCGCGCCTTCGGCGTCAGGTTGGTCACGTCGTCGAAGGTGAAGAGCAGCTCCTTCAGCACTTCGGCCGACTTCGGCCGCTTCTCCGACAGGCTCTTGAGCATGTCCTCGATGTGTCCGCGCTCCATCTTGTTGATGATGTCGGCGACGCGGGCATAGGTGTCCGCGCCGAGGTTGCGGGCGAAGTTCAGCGTCAAATCCTCATGCAGTGTCTTCTCGAGGACCCTCATGGCGTCGTCGACGATCGGCTTGAGGCTGAGCACGCGCCGCATCAGCTCGTTGCGCAGGCTCGACGGCAGCTGGCTCATGACCTTGGCGGCGCAGGACGGCTTGACCTTGGACAGGATGAGCGCCGCGGTCTGCGGATGCTCCTTGGACAGGTAGCTTGCCAGCGAGTTCTCCGACACCGACGAGACGCGATCCCACACGGACCGGCTCGAATTGCCCAGCAGGTCCGACATGATGGCCGAGACCTGGTCGGCCGGAAGCACGTCGCCGAGCACGGCTTCCAGGCCACCGAGGGTGCCGAGAATGTTGGCGCCCATCGAGAATTGCTGGGCGAACTCCTCGACGATCGCTTCGAGTTCCTGCGCCGTGATCGGCCGCAGCTCGGCCGCGGCCTTTGTAACGGTGCGGATATCCTGCGGCTCGAACTGCGCGAGTACGCTCGCGGCCGCCTGCCGGCCCATGGCGAGCAGGAGTGCCGCGACCTTCTCTGTCCCGCCCAGCGTGGCAACGCCTCGCTGCTTGATGGGAGCCATGCCGACCTGTGCCGCCATGGTCAGGTATCACCCTGCCCCAACGGGCCGACAATCTCGGTGAGCGAGACGCCGAAGCGGGAATTGTCTTCTTCGACCACGACCACCTCGCCGCGGGCGACGACGCGGCCGTTGACCACGACGTCGACGGGTTCGCCGACCCTGTGGTCGAGCGGAACCACCGCGCCGCGGCCGAGCTTCATCAAATTTGCCACCGGAATGGTGGCCGATCCCAGCACCACCTGCATGGTCACGGGAATGCGCAGGATGGCATCGACATTGGCGAACTTGCCGGTCTCCTCCGCGGTGCGCGCGGCGATCTCCGCCAGCCGCTCCAGCGGAGATGTTTCGGCATGCCCGTCGTCGGACGCCGATGCTGACTCATAGTCGAAGGATTGCGCCATCTGGTATCGCCTCTTGGTATTTCCGCTCCCGGAGCGCCGTGACGTTCCGATCGTATTTATTCCGCCGGCTTCGGCTTCAATGCTTGTTCACGTCGGCGCCGCCCGCGCTCGCTGCGGATGCGAGCCCGCTCCTCGCATCGAGCGCCGCGATCGCCTCGTGGGCCTGATCGATCTTCGTGCTCAGCACGTTGGCGAGCCGCCCGAGATTTGCGGTGGAATCATGCGCTGCGGTGATGACCGTGTCGAAGGCGCCCGCCGTCTCCTGGACGATGGTCGAGAACTCGCCCTGGTAGCTGCGCAACCGCGCCAGCTCGCGATGCATCCGGGTCACCCGCATGCTGGTGAAGGCGAGCGCGATCAGCAGCACGGCATCAACGAGATAGGATATCATCGACGAACTCCCGTTTCTGATCGACGGGATCTGCCACCTGCATGGCGTAATAGCCGTCAAGCTGGCCGATCTGACACCAGAACAGCACCTGGTTGTTGCTCTCGAGTCGAGCCAGCGTGCGTGGCGTGGCTTCGAGCTCGAGCACCTGGCCGACCTGGAACTTCACGACGTCGCCGAGCGAAATCATCTTTTCGTCCAGCACGGCGCTCAGCGTCACCTCGGTGCGGTGAACCTCCGTCTCCATCTGCTCGCGCCAGCGCGGATCGGCCGCGCGGCCGTCGCTCACGACCACGGTCGCGAGCTTCTGCCTGAGCGGGTTGAGCGCGGAGTGCGGAATGATGAGGAACATCTGGCCGCCGCGGTAGAGTGCCTGCAGCATGATGTTCGCGCAGATCGACATGTTGCCGCTCCGCCCGATCGCCAGCGATGCCATGGCGGTCTCGACCCGCTCGACGCGGAAAGTGACGTTGGAGGTGCCGGCGAAGGCGGATTGCAGCGCCTTGGCGAACCGCTCGAACAGCGCCTGGACCAGGCGGATCTCGATGTTCGAGAAGCTGCGCTCGACGTCGAGCGGCGGTTCGGCGCCGTCGGAGCCGAACATCGCCTCGACCATCGTGAACACGAAGTCGCGGTCGAGCATGATGATGATGCGGGAGTCCCACTGCTCGGCATAGAGCACGGCCGCAACCGCGTTGGCCTCGTAGTCCTTGACGATGTCGCCGACACGGTCGTTGGTGATGCCGTTGACCGAGAAATAGCATGGCGTTCCAGCCATCGGCTGCAGGCTGTCCGTGCACGACGCCGCCATGCGATCGAAGATCACATTGAGCATCGGCATGCGCTCGATCGAGATGCCGGCGGCGTCCAGCAGATAGTTCGGCAGCGGCTTGCGCTGATCGACGTCGAGGGCTTCCATCATGATGCGCGCGCAGCCTTCGGTTCAACCTCGGTCACGACCGCCTTGGGTCCCGCGATCGTCTCGTTCTCGACGACGTCGATCGAGGGCCGCTCGGGGCTCGCGATCATCTTGCGGCCGTGCTCGACGGCGATCTGCGGCATGGCGCCGTTCATGAACGCCAGCAGCGTCTGCTTGACGATGATGTAGGGCCGGCAACGCTTTTCGCGCGTCATCTTCACCTTCATCGCGAAGGGCGAAATGATGCCGTAGGACAGGAAAATGCCGGCGAAGGTGCCGACGAGGGCGGCGCCGATGAAGCCGCCCAGCAGCTTCGGCGACTGGTCGAGCGCGCCCATGGCCTTGATGACGCCGAGCACCGCGGCGACGATGCCGAGCGCGGGCAGCGCTTCCGAGACCACCACCAGCGCATGGTAGGGCGCCAGCTTGCTCTTCACGATGGTGTGGATCTCCTCGTCCATCAGCGCTTCGATCTCGTGCGTTCGCGCGTTACCCATGATGATGAGACGGACGTAGTCGCAGATGAACTGGAGCAGCGACGGATCTCCGAGCACGCTCGGGAACGCCTTGAAGATCTCGGAGGACGCGGGATCGTCGATATGCGCCTCGACCTCGTTGCGGCCCTTGCCCCGCAGCTCCCGCATCAGCGCGTGCAGCGCGCCGAGCAGATCGAGATAGTAGCGTTGACCGGGCACCGCCCCCGTCACTGCCTGCACGCAGGCAAGCCCGGTATCCGCGACCGTCTTCCAGGGATTGGCCATGATGAAGGTGCCGGCCGCGGTGCCCATGATGATCACGAACTCCCAAGGCTGCATCAGCACGCCCAGATGCCCGCCCATGGCGGCAAATCCGCCCAGCAGTGCCGCTACCGTGATGACGATCCCCACGAAACTGCCCAACGCGCCGCTCCATCACCGATCCCATCGGGAATATCTAGTCGGCGAGCCTTGCGCGAGGCTGGCTTCCCCCTCGCCAGCCTCGCGCAAGCGATTCACGGCAGCTTGGGACGACGTCGCGAAAGCGGCCAGAGGGGCGCGGGTCATGCTATCCACCATCGCGGACTACACCAGACTGACCAAGGACATGGGCAAGTCGCTGACACAGGTCGCGACGCAGCCGGACGTCAGCCGCGACACCGATTACTTCCTCAGCCACATCGGCAACGTGAAGACCATCGACGACTTCCTGAAGGACTATCGTCTCTACTCCTACGCGATGAAGGCATATGGCCTCAGCGACATGACCTACGCCAAGGCGTTCATGCGCAAGGTGCTGACCGAGGGTATCGCCGACAACAAGACCTTCGCCAACAAGCTGACCGACACCCGCTACCGGCAATTCGCCGCCGCCTTCAATTTCGCCGCCCTCGGCGACAAGGCGACCCAAACCGCCGCGGCCACGACCGGCACGGCGACCCAATACGTCACGCAGACGATGGAGGAGAAGGCCGGCGACCAGAACGAGGGCCTGCGGCTGGCGCTCTATTTCACGCGCAAGGCTTCCACGATCACCAATTCCTACCAGATCCTCGCGGACAAGGCGATGACGCAAGTGGTCCAGACGGCGCTCGGCCTGCCGTCGACGATCAGCTCGGCTGATATCGATGCCCAGGCCAAGATGATCACGAGCAAGATCAAGCTCACCGATTTCCAGGATCCGGCCAAGGTCACCAAATTCGTGCAGCGCTTCGCGGCGATGTGGGATGCGACCCGGGCCCAGAGCGACACCTCGACCAACCCGGCGCTGGTCCTGATCGGCGGCGCCACGACGTCGATTGGCATGGATACCAACGTGCTCACGACACTTCAGAACATCAAGTTCAACAGGTAAGTCATGCAATCGGCCCTCTATGTAGGATTGTCGGCGCAGGTCGCCCTCGAAAAGCGCCTCCAGACGATCGCCAACAACGTCGCCAACGTCAACACGGCGGCGTTCCGCACCGACGTGGTGAAGTTCGAGACGGTGTTGTCCAAGGCGGGCGCGAACCCGGTCGCCTTCTCCTCGCCCGGCGACAACATCATCTCGCGCGAGATGGGCAGCATCACCGAGAGCGGCAACCCGCTCGATGTCGCCGTGGTCGGACAGGGCTGGATCGCCTTCGCCGGTCCGAACGGCACGGTCTATACGCGCGACGGTCGACTCCAGATCGCCGCCAACGGCGACCTTCAGACCGTCTCCGGCTTCCCCGTCATCGATTCCGGTGGCGCGCAAATCACCCTCGATCCGAACGGCGGACCGGTCTCGATCGCGCGCAGCGGCGCGATCACCCAGGACAACAACGAGATCGGCACCATCGGCCTGTTCAACATTCCCGCCGACGCCAATCTCGACCGCTACGGCAATTCGGGCGTCACGCCCAACCGGCCTGCGACCGCCATCGCCGACTTCTCCCGCGACGGCTTCAAGCAGGGCTATGTCGAGGGCTCGGGCGCCAATCCGATGATGGAATTGACGAAGCTGATCGCGGCCTCGCGCGCCTTCGACGGCACCAATTCGATGATCGAGGGCACTGAGAGCTCGCTCCAGAACGCAATCCGGACGCTGGGCGAACCCGGCAAATAGACTGCGCCCCGCGCGCAATGAGGTTGGACGGTTTCCTTGAACGCTCTTCGGCAACTTGAGTGGGCGCTGCTGGAGCTTCAGCAGAGCACTCCCCTGGCAAGCGTCAGCGGCGCGATCTCCGAGATCGCGTCGACGCATTTCCGTGTCTCCGGCCTGTCGCGCTTCGTCAGGCTCGGCGAACTGATCGGTGTCAACTCCGGCGGCAAGCCCCAGATCGGCGAGGTGGTGCGGATCGACAGCGAGGGCATCATCGCCAAGCCGTTCGACCGGCAGTTCGCCGGCGGCCTCGGCTCGGTCGCCTACCGGATGCCGCCCCTGTCCTTCGCGCCAGATCCGAGCTGGAAGGGCCGCGTCATCAACGCGCTGGGGGCGCCGCTGGACGGACAGGGCCCTCTCACCCCCGGGTCGCGTCCGGTCTCGGCCGAGGCGGAGGCGCCTTCGGCCATGAAGCGCGCGCGGGTCCACAAGCCGCTGCGCACCGGCGTACGCGTCATCGACCTGTTCGCCCCGATCTGCGCCGGCCAGCGCGTCGGCATCTTTGCCGGCTCCGGTGTCGGTAAATCGACGCTGCTTGCGATGCTCGCCCGCAGCCAGGGTTTTGACACCGTCGTGCTGGCCCTGGTGGGCGAGCGCGGCCGCGAGGTGCGCGAGTTCATCGAGGACGTGCTGGGCGCCGACCGTCACCGCGCCGTCACGATCGTGTCGACGGGCGACGAGAGCCCGATGATGCGGCGACTGGCGCCGAAGACGGCCATGGCGGTCGCCGAATATTTCCGAGACCGGGGCGAATCGGTCCTGCTCATGGTCGATTCGATCACCCGGTTCGCCCACGCCGCCCGTGAAGTCGCGCTCGCCGCAGGTGAGCCCGCAGTCGCGCGCGGCTACGCACCCACCGTCTTCACCGATCTGCCGCGCCTTCTGGAGCGCGCCGGACCCGGCGAGGAGGGGTCCGGGACGATCACCGGGATTTTCTCCGTGCTGGTGGACGGCGACGATCACAACGAGCCGATCGCCGATACCATCCGCAGCACACTCGATGGGCACATCGTGCTCTCCAGGCACATCGCCGACCAGGCACGTTACCCGGCGGTGGACGTTCTGGGTTCGGTCTCCCGTCTCGCCCATAACGTCTGGGACCCCGAAGAGCGCGAATTGGTGAGCAAGCTGCGCGCCATGATCGCCAAATACGAGGACACGCGCGACCTTCGCCTGATGGGCGGATACCAGGCGGGACGTGATTCGGGGCTCGACCAGGCGGTCGACATGGTCCCGAGAATCTATGGCGCGATGCGGCAGGACGCTTCGGCTCCGCCAAGCGCCGATCCGTTCCGCGAGCTGCGGGACATGCTCAAGGGCGACTAGCAAGTCTCAGCTTGAGTCGGGGCGCGAGGCGCCCCGCGATCGCACCTTGCTCGTTGTTTTCGACAGGCGATTGCGCATGCCGCCACGCTTCCAGCGCATGCACATGCACGCCCGTCTCCGGTTTCAGCCGTGATCGCCTCCACCGTTCGGGTGAGGGAAATCGCGCAGCCGCGCCGAATGCGACTGAACCGGCGACTTCTCGATCCGACCCGGACAACCGCCGCGTGTAATTCCTGTGAGTTCCCTCGGACAGTTCTTGGCAGAACGCACAAGTTGTGGATGACATGCCGACGCACATCGTCGTCATGCACAAGCTTCGGTCAACTTGCATCAACGACAGCCAACAACGTGCCGTGCAATAAAACCGTCGCATAGTTGCGTGCATGTTGCTCGTGGGACAGCGTATTGCGTTCACCATCATGTGTCCCGAAGAGCGAGATTGTCTTGAACGTTACATTCGCCTGCGACGACATCCTGTCTGCGAGATGGTCTCTACTTGATTTTGTTGAGAAGGTCATTCATCGTTTCGTCGGAAGATAAGAAACGTCTGCGTGTGACTTGAACCTTAGGGGCTTCGGTTGAACTACTCCGATCCATCGTCTGCTGGCGACGGCTATTCGGGCTCCCGTACGACAACGCCGCGAATGGCATACCATCAGCAACACCGCTTACCGTGCCATAGCTTGCAGTGCCCATTGGTCCAGGTCGGGGGCCGGGCAGTCCGTGCTTTCACGCTAGAGAAGAGCACGGTGCATGTGTCGAACATTGCCGGTAGTGCGGCTTCTCGCAAACGGCTCATTCGCGACGGCGGAAGGCGGCTCCGGGGCGCCGCAAACGTGACTCCCGGGGCAAGGTAGGAATTCATGCCATTGGCAAGAGAAGCCGTGGAGCTGCTGGTTCAGGCAGCGAGGGCTTGGTATTTCGAAGGCGATCAGCATGGGTTGCGCGATCGGGAATGGATGGCGCTGCGCTTTCTCGGCCGCGCCAACAGGTTTTCGCGCACGCCGTCCGCGCTCGCCGGCTTCATCGGCGCAACCAGGGCAACTGCATCGCAGATCGTGAAGACGCTGGAGAAGCAAGAGCTTCCTGGTGCGAAAACCGTCGCACGAAGACAAGCGTTCTGTCGTGCTGCACGTCACCGCACAGGGCGAGAAGTGCCTGAGCCAGCACGATCCGATCAATCACGTGCTGAACGCGGTCACGGCGCTCGGACCCGACGAGTGCGTCAGGCTGCGCGATTCGCTGCGCGACATCCTCAATCACCTCGACGCAGCACATCAGCGGCTCGATGCCAGCGTCTGCCGGGACTGCATGTTTCTTGCCGAACGCGGGCCGGGTACCGGCAAGGGACGCGCAACGGCGGAATTCATGTGCCGTTTGTATCGCGCCCCGGTCTCGCTCGAGGAGACCGAACTGCTCTGCACCAGTTTCGAGCGCACCCGTGACCGCCCCAAGATCGAGGAGCATCTCGACCGCGCGCGCATGGCGAACCAGGGGTGAGGCACGCGAGCGTTGCTGCGCAGAGCTGCGACCCAGCGGCGACATGGCGTAATGCGGCGACAGACTGGATTGCTTCGCTGCGCTCGCAATGACGGAGTATGAGGCGGTAGCGCCACTCTTCCAGCTCGCATTTTGAATTGCAGACACAGCTTCGCATCCTCGCGGCGCGATTCGCCCGAGTTTTGCTTCGTCACTCCACCCTCTTGTCCAAGAGGGCGCAGGGAAGGCCGGGTGCCGGCTGGCACCCGCGGTCCGCTGCGCGAAGATGTAGCGCAAGGAAACCGCACAGCAGCATACAGGTGTAGCCAATCACTCGGCCTTCCCTGCGCAGTGGTTGGACGGCTTATGCCGTGCTCTCCCGGGAGCCGAGTTCCTTTTGGCCTCCCTCGCCTTCGCGAAAGTCACCGGCGCCGCGCCGGTTGACGCAAGTGCCGCATCCGCAAGAGCTTGACCGTAGCAACGACGGCCAGGACCACACGGTTTTGCCGTACGCACGGCCCGCCATTTCGCCGCAGTTTTCCCAGCCCTGTCGACAAAGCCGGAAACTTACAGACGAGACGAAGCCTAGCAGCGCCGCTCGTCGGAACGAAGCCTCGGGCTCACGGAGAGCAATCCGCCCTGCCCTTAGCCTCTCGTCCCCGAACGCTGCCGCGTCCACCGCAAGCCCGGCTCGCGAACATGACGACCACAAGATCGCCCCTCAAGGATGAGCCGGGATGGGCGAC
>C688J18823_10000972_pt1 | contig 17427 bp, 13 predicted proteins | sample HopSoiMetagenom1_FD_18823 | JGI IMG/M metagenome (IMG submission 18823) | reverse complement strand
GATCGCCGCCGCCGGCTGCGCCGTGAACACGACATTCGGCGGCGCCTCGGTCACCGTCACGGCGCGGACATCGGACACCGGCCCGGGCTTCGCCGGATCGCACGCCGGCACCGCGCGAACGCGGTGGTAGAGCGTGCCGGGCGCGCCGGCGACGAACGCCGCGGCGCGCGATTGCGTGACCTGCGCGTCGAGGATCGTGACGAACGTCGCGCTGGTCGAGCGCTCGATCAGATAGCCGCCGCCTGCGTCGATTCCTTGCGCGGAGAACCAGACGACGGTGTAGGTCGAGCCGCTGGTGACCGCGGGCGGCGTGAATATGAACGACGGCGCGGACGGAACGGTGCAGGTGCGGGTGGTGAACGACACGATCGGCGTCTGCGGGTTCGGATCGCAACCGACGGCGGTCACGCGCCAGAAGTACGTCGTGCCGGGATTGAGACTGGCGATGGTCAACTTGTTGACCGAAATGCCGGAGGCGAATGCGGGCGGCGGATTGGTCGTGCCGAAGTCGACGTTGAAACCGGTCGCATTGGACGACGTCCACTGCAGCGTGACCGGGATTGCGACGTCGGTTGCGCCGTTCGCGGGCGATGAGGTCGCAACCGTCACGCTGCCGGGCTGACAGCCCTGACCGACGGTGAACGAATGCACCGGCGTCGTGCTGGTGATGTTCGCGTCGCACGCGGCGTGCGCGACGACGAACCAGAATTGCGTGCCGCGCGGCGTGACCTGCAGCGAATTCGTGGTGAGGCCGGAGGCGAAGAGCGCGGGCGGATTCGCGGGACCGAGGTAGACGTCGTAGGTTGCTGCGCCGGCGAGCGACTGCCAGATCAGCGTGACCGGCGATTGCGCGCCGCTGTTCTCGGCGGGCGCGGTGGTGTCGAACGCGCCGAGTGCGCAGCTGCCCGAGGTCGAGAACGAGGCGACCGCGGACGTCGATGTCGAGCGCGGCGTGCAGAACGCATCGCCTTTCGCGATCACGCGCCAGAAGTAGCGCGCCGATCCGGCAAGGTTCGATGGATTGAACGATGTATCCGCGAGATCGGCCGCGACCAGTTTCTGCGGCGGATTCGTCGTGTCGAGATAGAGGTCGTAACGGAACGCGCCTGGCACGGCGCGCCACGACAGCGACGGCGAGCGCGATGCACCGTCGGAGGGAGACGTGAGCGAAGTCGCATCGAGCGGGCGGCACGCGAACACCGCGCGCACGCGATTGTTCGTCGTATCGCTGATGTACAGATCGCCCGCGGCGTTCAGCGCGAGGCCGGAGAGCTCGTATCCGAGGTTCAGCTTCGCGGAAGCGGCGGGGCCGTTGTCGCCGCCGAAATCGCCGAGGAGATAGGACGGCGCGGAGCCGGCGACGGTGGTGACCGCTTTCGTTTTCGCGTCGACTTTGCGCACCGCGTGATGGTTGTGATCGGCGATGAAGAGATCGCCGGTCGTCCTGTTGATCGCGATGTGCTGCGGAAAGAAATCGTCGTGATCTTCGCGGCCGTCCGCGTACGTGGTGATCGTCTGCGTGCGCGCGTCGACGCGGCGGATGCGCACGTTGAACTGATCGGAGATGTAGAGGTTGCCCTCCGCATCGACGGCGACGCCGGCCGGCGTGTCGAGCAGCGCGGAGGTGGCCGCACCGTTATCGCCGCCGAATCCCGACTTGCCGCTCGTGCCGGCGACGATGGTCATCGCCTTCGTCACTGCATCGACGCGGCGGATCACGTGCGCGTTCCGGTCGGCGATGTAGAGGTTGTCGCTCGCGTCGAACGCGAGCGCGGTCGGATAGAGATCGTCCGCCTTCGCGTAGGTGAAGATCTTGCCGTTCGCGTCGATGCGCCAGACGGTCGCACCGTGCGGGTCGGCGGTGTAGATGTTCTCTTTCGAGTCGAGCGCCACGTCGAGGATGCCGCCGATGACCGCGTCGGTCGCGTCGCGGCCCTCCTGCTCCTCGTTGTAGAACTCGTAGACCTTGCCGGCGATCGTACGAATCGTACCGTTCCCCGCGTCAACCTTCCGGAGCACGGTGTTCGCCGTATCGGCGATGAACAGATCGCCGCGTTTGTTCAGCGCGAGACCGTCCGGCTTTGCGAGGATGGCGGCCTGCGCGACGCGGCCATCGCCGATGAACTTGCCGCCGCCGGCGTAGAGCGCGAACTCTCTCGTCGTCGCGTCCCAGCGCTGGATGACGCCGTTCGAGTCGTCCTCGATGAACGCATTGCCGGCGGCGTCGAACGCCAGTCCCAGCACCTGTCCGAAGCCTTCGGCGAGCGTCGCGATCGCGCCGCTGCTCTTGTCGATGCGGAGGACTTTCGCTTCGATGCCCACATTGAGATTGCCGGCGGGATCGAAGGCGAGAGTGAATGGACCGGTCGGCACGGACGCGAGAGTGGTGACGGTGAAGTTCGGGTCGATTTTGCGAATGCGCAGGTTGCCGAGGTCGGCGATGTAGATGTTACCCGCCGCGTCGGCTGCCAGCGCGAGAGGGGTGTCGAAGCGCGCGTCTTTGCCGGGACCGTCGGCGAATCCGCTGTTGGCCTGGGTGCTGGTCGAACCGGCGACGGTCTCGATCACATTCGTGTCGAGCTTGATGCGGCGGATGCGATTGCCGTTGTACGCCCGCTCGCTGAACCAGAGATAGCCGCCGCTGATGACGACGCCCCACGGGCTGAAGAGCTGCGCGTCTTTCGCCAGCGCGCCGTCGCCGATCTGGCCGTCGGGGAGCAGATTGCCGCCGGCGAAGGTGGTGATGACGCCCGTCTTCGCATCGACGCGGCGGATGCGGTCGTTGCCGTAATCCGCGATGAAGAGATTGCCGGCGCTGTCGAACGCGATATTGGCCGGACCGTTCAGCGTCGCTTCGCGCGCCGGACCGCCGTCGCCGCTGAAGCCGGAGCCGCCGTTGCCGGCGACATCGAACACGCGCTTCGTCGACGCATCAACGCGCCGCACACGTCCCGCCTCGAACTCGACGAAATAGAGGTCGCCGTTTCGGACGACCATCCCGAGGGGCTTGTGCACCGGGATCGCCGTGGCGAGCTGCCCTTCATCCGTGCCGCCGCCGGCGACGGTGAGGATCGATTGCGCGAACGCGAACGGCGCGCACAGGAGGAGTGCGAGGAAGAGGGATTTGCGCATGGCCGGGTCGGACGATCGTACACCCGCGGTGCGTGGGTTACGCGGTTACGTGGTTACGCGGTTGCGCGTACGGGTAGGGATTCCGCTCGCTCGCGTCCCTCCTGAACAGAAGGCCATGTACGACACAAAAGCGCTGTTCGCCGAATACGTGTCGGAAGGAACGTATCTCGACTTCGCGAACGACGCTCACGCCGTGAAGCGCTTTCCGTTCGGACCATCGCTGACCGAACAATTCGGCGAATACTGTGCGGTGATCAACATGCAGGCCGAGGTGTATGGCGATCCGACGCGCCTGCACTTCGGGCTGATCGATTCACCTCTTCTCGGTGCATGGGCGTATGCCTGCGCCGATTCGCAGTACCTCATCGCGATTTCCGTCGGGGCATATCTTCGGCTGCAGGCGTTCTTCAATCTGCTGGCGGTCACTGCGAGCTTCAACACCGTTCCCACGCATCAGCCGCCGAACCGTCTCTCCTTCATCGATGTCATCGGCATCGGCAACGTCCGGGACATCCCGAAGCTGCAGCACGTGCCGCAGCTCTTTCCGCGCGCCGCGGACTTCGAGTCGTCGCAAACGAATCTCGAATATCTCCTGAAGCTCGACCTCCCGTTCGTCGATGAGCGCCATCGGTTTGACGCAACGACGCTCCTCGGATGCGGCCTGGCCTATCTCTTCTGGCACGAGGTCGCGCACATCGTTTGCGGGCATCTCGATGCCGATGGCGACGGCGCGGCCGGCGTGCGAAAGGCGGAGCGTCCGGTGGATCTCGGCGGTGAGAGCGGACAGTTGTCGCAGGGATACGAACTGCTCGCCGATCATTACGCGGCGTTGATCCTCGCCCAAAACGTTCCCGCGTTCTCCTTTCCGCCCGCCGCGCCGAAACCGTTGCTCCTGCTGGAGTACCGGGGGAATTCGTTCTCCACGAATTTCGCGCCGCCGGGTGAAGGGTTCGTCTACCGAGCCGCATACGCGATCCTGGCGACGCTCTCTTCGCTCGAGCTGACATGGTCCCGCCTCCAGACGTACACGAATGCTTCGCATCCGCATCCCGAGATCCGTTACGCAAAGATGGCCGCGAGCGGCATGTTTCTGCTCCATACCGATCCTCGGATTTTTGCGACGCCGAAGTTGTGGTCGTCGCTTGGTGACGAGCCGCCGTCGATGGACATGACGTGGCATATCGCGTGGTCCCGCGCCCGTCACGATCTCGCGCTCGCGCTGACCGCATGGGAACTGCCGAACGTTCTGAACTGGTCGAATCGTACGGATATCTCCGCATTCCGCAGAGAGACGGATGCAGCAGCTGCGCGATTCGCAGCGGCGCGCGAGCGCTCCGTGCCCCATGGCAAGCCGCCTCTGAGTCTCGACGCGTACTGGGACGACGCATATCTGCGGCCGATGTGGATGGAAGTGCCGGGCGTCGACCTGCCACAAAGCGTCGTCGCCGAAGATCTCGATGACGTGTCAGGCCAGCTGATCGGCGTCTACGAAGGCGAAGTGGCGCCGCTCATCGCGATGGCCGGCGAACTGGCGCAACGCCTCGGCACGAACCGCGTGCTCACGCTCGTGCACAGCGATCTGCGCGTCTCGGACGAGGTCACAGACCGGACCATAAGCGATGTCCGTACGCGCGAAGAGGATCGCTTCTTCAAGCAATGCTCCATCGTCATCGGCAAGTGCACGGGTTTCGACGGCCTCGCGTTCAGCTGCGCAGGCTATCGCGCGCTCGATCGCAATTGGATCCGCTCGCTCATTCTCGTCGGTCCCCCGGCGGTGCTCGACGTGCTGGACGCCGCGTTGCGCGCGGAAGGTGATCTCCGATTGCAGGAGCTCATCGATACGGGACGATTAAAGGTCGTCGATTCGTTTTCGTACGACCTCATAACCTGACCGTGCAGTCCCACTCCCGCCCGTCATCGCGGCACGTGATGCGCACCTCGAGCGGCGCAAGCGCGATGTGCAACCCGTCGCGCGGAATCGTTCCCCGCGCCGCGATCACATGACGCGTCGCTCCCGCCGCCTCCTTCACCAGCCAGGCGAAGCCACGGCCGGCGTCGCAGCTCTGGAGGATGATCGTCGCATCGGGCTTCATCGACGCGAAGAACGCGGCGAGCCGCGTGCGTTGCGCGGCGTCGAGCGTGCGTGTGTCGCGGCCGTCGAGCGACATCGCGAACGGATTGCCATGCCCGGAGATCACGAGCAGCGACGCGCCGCGCACATCGATCGCGAACAACTCCGCGGCCGTCCCGATCTGTTCGTGCACGTCGACGTCGTACTGCGCGCGCAACCCATCGACGAGCGCGCGCTGATGCGAGGTGTAGAAGAGCGGCCGGAAAAGCGCGTGCTCGCGCGGATAGATGACGACCGCCCGCTCGCGCGCGAAGAAAGGCATCGCGAGCCAAACCACAGCAAAAAGGACCGATCTCATCGGAGTGCGGCAGCTTGCTGCCGCCCTTGGATTGCGGCAGCTTGCTGCCGCACACAACCATACGCGGCGCAAGCAAGCTTGCGCAATCGAAGAGCGGCGGCAAGCCGCCGCACTCCGTACGATCCTTCGCACTCACGCCGTATGAAACCTCATACTCCTCCGTCTCTCCGTCTCCCTAACTCATTGAAAACACGCACCCACCCCATGGCCCCCCGCTTGCGCTACAGCACCCCCTCAGGAGGAATCACATGAAACGCATTTTCGCGCTTCTGCTTCTCTGTCTCGCGGCCGCGAGCACATTCGCCGGCGAGCCGTTCGTCCAGCAACCGCTCGTCGAGGGGCATATCGCGAGCATCGATTCGCACCGCAGAGTCCTGACCCTGAGCGAGGGCGCGCTCGTCATCGACATCACCACCGCCAGCGTCCGCGACTCGCTCAATCACGAGACCAGCCGCTTCCTGCTGACGCCGGGACTGCATGTGAATGTCGTCCTCAACAAGCGCGACTACCAGCCGGGCGATACGCTCTCCGCATCCATCGTCCAGATCCTCGAGCAGGGCGAGGCGAACATCACCGGACCGCTGCAATCGGTCGACGTCAACACCTCATCGCTCCAGGTCAACGGTCTGCGCATCGACGTCGACGAGCACACGATCTTCGTCGGCTCCGTCCCCGATCACGATCCGCACTCGCTCGCCGAGATGAAGATCGGCGATGGCATCTACGTCACCTACTCCGCCGTCGACGTGCCGCATGCGTTGCGCATCTACACGCAGCCGCCGGCGTTTCAGGACGAAGCGATCGCCTTCAACAGCACGCTGCGCAAAATCGACGGCAACACCTGGACCGTGCGCGCCGTACAGGCGAATGGCATGACCATCACCACGTTCAAAGTGGTTAGCGGCACGAGCATCGAAGGCTTCATCCGGCCGGGCGATGTAATCCAGGTCTTCGCGCGCATCGACGGCGATCAGGTCACGGCGCAAGGCATCGAGCTCGGCCGCATGCAGTGCCCGAACTTCGAGCCGTTCCCGGTTCTCGATCTCTCCGGTCTGATCACGGCGATCAGCGCGACGTCGGTGACGATCGAAGACTCGCAGGGCAACTCCACCACCATCCAGCTGAACGACGACACGGTCTACGCGGTCAACGATCCGATCGTCGGCGATCTCGTCGAAGTCCGCGCGGAGAAGCACGGCGACACGTACATCGCGCGCAGCATCGGCCTCGATCAGATCGGCTATCGCGAGACGATCGATGTCGTCAAAGCGATCGCCGGCAGCGTCTGGACGATCGGCTCGAAAACCGTCGACACGAACTCGCGCACCGAGATCACCGGCAATCCGAAGGTGGGCGACACGGTGAAGCTCGTCAGCATCGACACGATCCCGGGCCACACGCTGGCGCTGCGGATCGATAAACAATAGTGGCGATGAAACGCTGGCTCGTTCTCGCGTTGCTTCTGAGCGTTGCTTTCGCGGGGTCCGCGGCGCGCGCGGACGAGCCACGCGTTGTGGAGTTGCGGGTTGTGGGACCACGCGTTGTGGAACCACCCGTTGTGGAGCCACGCGCTGTGGAACCACCCGCTGTGGAACCACGCGTTGTGGAGCCACCCGTTGTGGAACCACGCGCTGTGGAACCACCCGCTGTGGAACCACGCGTTGTGGAGCCACCCGTTGTGGAACCACGCGTTGTGGAGCCACCCGCTGTGGAACCACCCGTTGCGGAACCACCCGCTGTGGAACCACCCGCTGTAGAACCACCCGCTGTAGAACCACCCGCTGTAGAGCCACGGGTTGTGGGACCACCCCCTGTGGAACCCCACCCAGTGGAACCACGCCCTGTGGAGCCGGTGCGCTTTCTCATCGAATCGATCCGCATCGAAGGGGCGAGGTACTCCTCGCCCCGCATCCTCATCGCCGAATCGCGGCTGACGGAAGGCCGCAGCTACAGCGAAGCGGAATTGCGCGATGCGATGTCGCGCATCAAACGATTGCCGTTCGTGCTGCACACCGATTTCCGTCTGGCGAAAGGAACGGAGCGCGGACGCTTCGTCCTGGTGATCGCCATCGAGGAGACGAAGCCGCTCTTCATCCGCATCGACTCGCTGCACAACACCATCCAATCGAACGAGCTCGTGCAGCCGTTCGATTCGCGCAATCCGCAGTTCAAAGAGATGCTGCTCCACTTCACGAACGACTACTACACGTTCGGCGGACGCTGGTTCCTCGGCGCGAAAGGGGTGATCACCGGCGCGACCGATCGCTCGACGTGTGCTTTCGATCGCGGCCGCTGCGGCTCGCGCGATCCCGGCTACAGCCTCGGCTACACGCAGTACGACGTCTTCGGCTCGCGCGCCTCCATTGCCGCAGTGGTGCAGTACCGCGAGTTCACGATGAACCTGCCGTCGTTCATCCCGGGCAACGGACGGCGAACGGCGTCGTTCGGCGATCACCTCACGTACCAGCTCACCGGCGCGGTGCCGCTCTTCGGCAACAACGCGATCCGCGCCACGCTCTCCCGCCAGCGCGAGATCGTCAACACGATCCACGTCAACTACGACCAGGGCGAGCTCGCCTGGCTCTACGACACGACCGACGATCCGCTCTTCCCCGCCCGCGGCACGTTCGCCCAGGCCGCACTCGAATCGCATCGATTGCTGCGCTACGTGACGCTCACCGAACCGATCCGCACGACGAATCCGTGGAAGCACGACTTCGACTCGAAAGCGGTGAAGTACTGGCAGCTCGGCTCGCAGCAGTCGATGTCCACCGGCGGCGAATTCGCCACGCTCTTCGCCAACTCGATGACCGAGTACCACCTCAACGCCGGCTACGCGGCGATGCTGATTCCGCGCACGCCCGCGCTGCGCTACGGCGACCTGCGCTTCGAGCTCTCGTACGACCGCATCATTCTGCACGTCCACGCCGGCCCGAATCACGACACGAGCTCGCGCGGCGAAGGAAAGGCGGGCATCGCATACCGCAACGCGTGGGGCATCGCACACCTCACGTTCGAATACACGGGATGGAGGCACGCGCCGTAGTGATTGCGCGCTCCCTTCTCGCGCTGTTCCTGCTTGCCGCCGCACCGGCCTCGCATCCGCGCGCGACGATCTCCGCCGACGGCCACTTGGACATCACGCTTCCCGCGAACATCCTGCGCAACGACGAAGTGCGCAAACATCTCACCAGCGGATTGACGACGGTGTTCCTGCTGACGGCCGGCGACAGCGGCGCGCGCGTCGAGATCCGCTACGACCTCTGGGACGAGAAGTTCCTCGTGACGACGATCGACAGCGAGCGCCGCGTGCAGAAGACGACGGCCGATTCATTCGACCACCTAGCGGAGTGGTGGTCGCGCACGCCGCTCCGCACCGGTGAGGCGCGCGACAACATCCACGCCAAGCTCGAGGTCATCCCCTTCTCCGCAAGCGAGGAAGAAGACGCGCAGCGCTGGCTCGCGCGCTCGATCGGCACGAGCAGCAATGCGGCCGCTGCGGACGAACACCCGAACGCCGCCGGCAGCACCGGCGGCATTCTCGATCTGCTGATCGGCACGTCGGTGCAGCGCCATCCGCTGCAGACGTGGCGCTGGACCCTGCACGCGGAGCGCGCGAAATGAGATCGCGCTCGACGCTGCTCCTCCTCGCCGCGATCGCCGTCACCGCGCTCCTCGCCTTCGCCTGGGCCATCCGCCAGCTCTCTTTCATCTCCCTCGGGCTCGCCGCGAATCGCGAAGTGCAGTCGGTGCTCCGTTCCAGTCTCGACGATCAGAAAAAACTCGCGCGCGCCGATCCGCCTCAATCGGCCGCCTACCACAAACGTTTCGACGACATCCGCCAACTTCTCGGCCGCCTGCAGATCCTCGAGCTCACGCGCGAAAACCTCACGCGCCACTACGAGCAACTGCTGCTCGCACTCCTCGCCGCGATCCTCTTCGCCGGCAGCGGCCTGATGTTCCTCGAACGGCGCGTCCGCGATCGTCGGCGGATGCAGGTCCTGCAACACCTCTCGTCGTGGCAGGAAGCGGCGCGCCGTCACGCGCACGAGATCCGCACGCCGCTCACCGCCGCATCGCTGGAGATCGGCGAGCTGGTGTCGAAGATGACGAAGCGCTATCCCGACGCGGAGCTCGAATTGCGATCGGCGGAAGAGAGCATCCGCGAAGAGCTCGATCAACTCACGCACTTCACCAGCGGCTTCGCCTCGTTCGCGAAGATCGGACGGCCGCAGAAGAAAGAGCACGACCTCGCGCAATTCGCGGAGGAGTTCGTGTCGATGTTCGCGGCGACATGGCCGCGTCTGCACATCGTGCTCGAGCCGAGTGATGGCGACTGTCGCGCCGTCGTCGATCGCGAGATGATCCGCCAGGTGTTCGTGAACCTCTGCAGCAACAGCGCGCTCGCCTCGAACGAGCTGCGCATCCGCGCGCGGCGCAGCGGCGGGAACGTGGTCATCGATTTTCGCGATGACGGTCCCGGCGTGCCGCCCGAAGTCCGCGCGCGACTCTTCGAGCCGTACACGACCACGCGCCGCATCGGCGAAGGCATGGGCCTCGGCCTCGCCATCTCGAAGAAAATCATGCTCGATCACGACGGCGATCTCGTGCTGGTGCCGGGCAGCCGCGGCGCGCATTTCCGCGTGAGCGTGCCGGCATGAGCGAGTCCTTGATCCTCGTGATCGAGGACCATCCGAAGATCCGCGCGACGACGCTCTCGCAGTTGCGCGAGGAAGGCTTCGCCGCGCACGGCGTGTCGAACGCCGAGGATGCGCTGGCGTTTCTGCGCGAGCAATCGCCCGATCTCTTGTTGGTCGACGTTCGGCTTGACGGCATGAGCGGCATCGAGCTCCTGAAGCGCGTCTCCGGAACGCCCGCCATCGTGATGTCCGGCCAGGCGTCGATGACCGAAACGGTCGAAGCGCTCCGCCTCGGCGTCTACGACTTCATCGAAAAACCGTTCACGCGCGAGCGCCTGCTGCAGTCGGTGCGCAACTGCCTCGAGCACGCGTCGCTCAAACGCGAGCTCTCCGCGCTGCAATCGCGCGAGCGGCACGCGATCCTCGGCCGCTCTCCGCAGGTCGCCCAACTGCGCGATCGCATCGAGCGTGTCGCGCCGACCGACGCACGCGTGCTGATCCGCGGCGAGAGCGGCACCGGCAAGGAGCTCGTCGCCGGCGCGTTGCACGAGCGGAGCAATCGCCGCGACAAGCCGTTCGTGAAGATCAACTGCGCGGCGATTCCGCAGCATCTGATCGAGGACGAGCTGTTCGGTCACGCGCGCGGCGCCTTCACCGACGCGAAGTACGCCAAGCCGGGACTGTTCGAGGAGGCGCACGGCGGCACGCTCTTCCTCGACGAGATCGGCGACATGGAGCTGACGCTGCAATCGCGATTGCTGCGCGTGCTCGAAGACGGCAAGGTGCGCCGCGTCGGCGAATCACACGAGCGGCAGGTCGACGTGCGCATCCTCGCCGCGACCAATCGCGATCTCGAACAGAGCTCATTCCGCCACGACCTCTACTTCCGCATCGCCGGCGTGCCGATCGATGTCCCGCCGCTGCGCGACCGCTCCGGAGACATCACGCTGCTGTTCACGTCGTTTCTCGATCATTTCTGCGCGAAGAATCAACGCCGGCGGCTGACGATCGACGCAGAGATCTTCCCGATTCTCGAGCGCTATCACTGGCCGGGCAACGTGCGCGAACTGCGCAACCTCTGCGAACAGCTCTCGATCTTCGGCACCGATCCGGTCACGCGCGAGCAGCTGCCGTCATTCACGGCGGAGACTTTGATCCGTCCGCAGGCCGCGACGGAGGTCCTTCCGCTGCGCGAATTCAAGGAGCAATGCGAGCGCGAGTACATCGAGAACGTCCTGCGCCGGACGAACTGGAATTACGTCGAGGCCGCCAGACTGCTCGATATTCAGAGGACGTATCTGCATCAGAAGGTGACGGCGCTGGGGATTCGGAGGCCGTAGGGTACGTGGGCTCGTGGGCGCGTGGGCTCGTAGGTTTCGACCCGCGCGCCCACGTAGCCACGCGCCCACGTACCCACGCGCCCACGCGCCCACGAACCCTTTTTTGCGACCTGCATCACGCCCGCAAACTTCCCGCGGCTCTACATTCCTGCGTGAAAGGAACCGCTCATGAAACTCATGGCCCTCCTCTTTCTTCTCACCACTCCGCTGTTTGCGCAGACCGCCTCGGGCACGCTCACCGCGAACGGCAAGCAGACGCCGCTCGATCACGTCGTCGCGGCGCGCGATAAAGACGGCAACGTGCACGTGCTGCTGAGTAACACGAGCGTCACACCCGATCAGGTCCTCAGTCACGCCGTCGAGTTCGACCTCGCGGGCAAAGGGAACTTCGCCGGCGTCGCCGTGGAGTTCGATAAGTCCGGCGACATCATCAGCCGCAGCTTTTACAGCCCGACGTTCACGAAGATGAACGGCTCGTTCTCCGCGACCGGCATGCACAAGTTTGAGGGCAAGGTCGCCGCGAATTCGGTCGAAGGAAAGCTCTGGATGGACAAGCCGGGCGACTTCTTCGACAACACGTACAACTACAGCGCGAAGTTCAGCGTCCCGATCGGCGCCGCGTCGAAGCCCGCGCCGCCCGCCGCACCGAAAGGCAAGCCGCTCCCCTCCGACGGCGGCGAGCCCGCGAAGGCGTACCGCGCGTATCTGAAGATCGTGCAGGGCGGCAACATCGCGCAGATCCGCAACTCCGTGACGAACGAGCGCTCGAAGCAGGTCTCGGACAAAGACATGAAGGAGATGCTCCCCCTCCTCCAGGCCATGGCCCCCAAGAACCTCAAGATCACCGGCGGCGCCGTCGACGGCGATCACGCCACCCTCATCGCAACCTCGCAACAGGACGGCGAAACGATGAACGGCACGATCACGATGATGAAAGAAGCGGGCGCATGGAAGGTCGAGCAGGAAAGCTGGAAGAACTGAGTTGAAGGGGATTGAACGCAGAACGCAGAACGCAGAACGCAGAATCAGAATTGAGAAGGGTGTGGCCGCCGACTCGGCGGCCTGCACCGCCGGGTCGGCGGCGCCACACACAGGGCAGAATCAGCGCGCCGTGCGACCCCTTTCTCATTTCTCACTCTGCGTTCTGCGTTCTGCGTTCAATCCACCGGCAAGGTTGGCAACACCGCGCAGATCCGCAGCTCCGTCACGAGCGAGCGCTCGGGGATTGAACGCAGAACGCAGAATCAGAATTGAGAATCAGCGCGCCGCCGTCCCTGTTCTCATTTCTCACTCTGCGTTCTGCGTTCTGCGTTCAATCCCTCCCACCGGCAACTTTTGATCCCCCTGCCGGGTCAATTCCCACCGCCCTGCCCACCTTCTGACCCGCGTGACCCACGCTCAATAAACGTCCCGAATTACGGAACTTTTGCCGGCGCAAGGACTTACGTCCGGAGAGAAAGATGGCGTGCCGTTCGCCTTCTGCACGGGTCAGGAGGAAACGGATGAATCAACGGAGACTCTGGCTCGCTCTCGCAATCGTCCTTCTCGCCACCGCAGTTCCGCTGTCTGCCTCGCAGTGGATTCAGCTCCCCTTCGACCAGGTCGCGCGCGAATCGACATACGTCGTCCGCGGCACGGTCACAAACGTCTACAGCGCGTGGAATGACGACCACGACATCATCTTCAGCTACGCCACCATCCGCGTGCAGCGCTACATCGGCGACAGCGCCGGCCCCGCCACGCTGATCGTGCGCGAAGTCGGCGGCACCGTCGACAACTACACGCAGCAGGCGATCGGCTTCCCCGAGCTCCGCGAAGGGGAAGAAGTCGTGCTGATGCTCGCGAAGTGGGACGACAGCGACGACTGGCGCATCCATGCCTACAACCAGGGCAAGTACCTCGTCCGCAACTTCGACGGCGTCGAACAGCTCGTCGAGGATCCGATCAAGCAGGGCGAAGACCGCACGGCGCCGCACGGCCCGCGCATGCAGACCACCGGCGACCTGACCATGCCCGAGTTCGAGCAGATGGTCGCCGCGGCGCGCGAAGGCCTCGCCCGCATGCCGCTCCACCGCGAGTAGTGAACGAGGAGGGACTACCCGATGAAGAAACAGACACTCGCACTTGCGATCGTCACAATGATCGTCGCCGCATCGACGATGCCGGTCATGGCCTACACGCTGCTCTCGCCGCGCCGCCGCTGGAAATCGACGCCGGTCACCGTGCTCGTGAACAACACCGGCAACTCGACCATCACCGACAGCGATCGCGGCGTGACCGCGGTCGTCGGCGCAATCAAGGCATGGACCATCATCAGCTCGAGCTCGACCTCGTCGTCGGCCGTGCGCGGCACGCCGCCGCCGATCATCATGCTGCACACGAACGGCAACATCTGCACCGGCTCCTGCCTCGCCGCAACGCTGACCGGCTACTACCACTCGGAAGGGAGCGCCACGTACATCGATGACGCCGACGTCTATACGAATCAGCGCTTCGACTACACCTCGTCACGGGAGAGCAACGGCTGCAGCGGCGAGTACGACATCGACGGCATCATGACCCACGAGACCGGCCACATCATCGGCCTCGGACACTCCAGCGTCGCCGGCGCGACGATGTATCCGTCCGTCGCCGCGTGCGATTTCAGCCCGCGGTCGCTGGCCACAGATGACGTGAACGGACGCAAAGACCTCTACGGGAAATAGGACACGGAGTGCGGCAGCAAGCTGCCGCACTCCTCTCTACAGCAGCACGACGCAGCCGCGCTCGCGCAGCACCTGCAACGCGCGCGGCTCGCGATGAAGCTTGTTCCACCGCAGATCGAGCCTCTTCAGATTCGGCAGCGACGCCAGCTCCTCGGGCAGCTCCGCGAATCGATTCCGCCGCAGGTCGAGGTCCTCGATCCATGGCATCTCGAACAGCGCGCGCGGAAATTCATCGAAGCCGTTGCTGTCGGCGTGCAACTCGCGCAGCTGCGGCAGATCGAGCTTCGGTAGCGTGCCGAGCGGGTTCTGTCCGACGTTGAGATACGTGACGGAGCCGTGCAGCGGCGGGAGCGCGGTCAATCGGTTGTCGTGGATGTAGAGCACGTCGTCGCACGTGATCTCCGGCAGCGACGTGAGCGCGTTGTGCCCGAGGTCGAGCATGGTGAGGCGTGGAAGCGGTGGGATGGAGGTGAGCTTGTTTTCGGAGAGATCGAGGATGTCGAGCTGCGGCGGCAAGTCGGGGACTGTCGTCAGTCCGGTGCCGCCGAGGCGGAGATCGCGGAGGTTGTGGAGATGAGCGAGGGAGGGGATCGACGCAAAAGCATTGTGGCGAAGGTGGAGGCGCTCGATCGATGGCGGCAACGCGGGAAAGTCGCGAAGCTGATTGCCCTCGGCGAACAGCTCGCGCACGTTCGGCAGTGAGGGCAACGACGTCAGGCGGTTCCCATCGACCCACACTCGTTGCGCGAGCAGCGGAGGCAGCGACTCGATCGCGTTGCCCGTGAGATCGAGCTCCTCCGCGTCCCGCAATTCATCAGGAAACGATCGCAACCCGCGAAACCGAAACCGCAGCTCCATATGCGATCCGTCATACAACGATTTCGCGGCGACTCCTAGTCTCATCGCAGAAGGAGTCAATCAGATGGAATACAGAAAACTCTGGATCGCACTCGGCGCCGTGCTGGCGATCTCGTTTCTCGTGCTCGGCGGCGTCGGGTATCGCAGCATCCACAATGCCCCGCCGATCCCGCAGCGCGTCGCCACGACCGACGGCCGCCTCCTCTTCGACGGCACCACGATCCAGGACGGCCAGAACGTCTGGCAATCGCTCGGCGGCCAGGAGATCGGCTCGATCTTCGGACATGGCGCATACGTCGCGCCCGACTGGACCGCCGACTATCTCCACCGCGAAGCGACCATCCTGCAGGAGCGCGGCATCGATCCGAAAACGCTGCGCATCAACACCTACGATCCGGCGACGAAGACGCTCACGATCTCGAACGAGCGCGCCGCCGCCTTCGAACAGCTCGCGACGTACTACGGCTACATCTTCGCGCACGGCCGCACCGCGTACGCGATTCCGCAGGGCGCGCTGACCGACACCATCAAGCAGCGCCAGATGGCCGCGTTCTTCTTCTGGACGTCGTGGGTTGCATCGACCAATCGCCCCGGCGGCGACGTGACGTACACGCAGAACTGGCCGCATGAAGAGCTGATCGGCAATCGCCCGACCTCCGCCGCGATCATGTGGTCGATGGCGAGCGTCTTCCTGCTGCTCGCCGGCATCGGCGCCATGATCTGGTACTTCGGCTCGAAGCAGCAGGCCGAGCACACCACACCGCCGTCGTCCGATCCGCTCCTCGAGCTCAAGGCGACGCCGTCGCAGAAAGCGACGATCAAATACTTCGTCGTCGTCGCCGCGCTCTTCATCGTGCAGCTGATCGCCGGCGGCATCGCGGCGCACTACGGCGTCGAAGGAAACGGCTTCTACGGTTTCCCGCTCGACAAGTACCTGCCGTACTCCATCGTCCGCACCTGGCATCTGCAGATCGGCATCTTCTGGATCGCGACTTCGTGGCTCGCCACCGGCCTCTTCCTCGCTCCCGCGATCGGCGGCCAGGAACCGAAAGGCCAGCGCCTCGGCGTCAATGTGCTGTTCGCGGCGCTCATTCTCGTCGTCGGCGGCTCGCTCACCGGCGAATGGCTCGGCATCCAGCAGAAGCTCGGCAAGCTCTGGTTCTGGCTCGGCGCGCAAGGCTACGAATACGTCGACCTCGGACGCCTCTGGCAGATCCTGCTCTTCGGCGGATTGGTGTTCTGGCTCTGGCTGATGTGGCGCGCGATCAAGCCCGCGCTCTTCGCGCAAAACCGGCCCGACCGTTCCCTCCTGCTGCTCTTCCTCACTTCCGCAATCGCCATCCCGATGTTCTATGGGGCAGGACTGATGTACGGACAGCGGTCGCACATCGTGACCGCCGAGTTCTGGCGCTGGTGGGTGGTCCACCTCTGGGTCGAAGGCTTCTTCGAAGTGTTCGCCACCGTCGCCATCGCGTATCTCTTCACGCGCCTCGGCGTGCTGACCGTGCGCACCGCGACGAAAGCGACTCTGCTCAGCAGCGTGATCTTTCTCTTCGGCGGCATCATCGGCACGTTCCACCATCTCTACTTCACCGGCATGCCGAACTCGGTGCTCGCGCTCGGCGCGGTGTTCAGCGCGATGGAGATCGTGCCGCTCTGCCTGGTCGGATTCGAAGCGTGGGAGAACATCCGCATCGCGCGCGGCACGACCGCGAAGTGGCTCGCCACGTACAAGTGGCCGATCTACTTCTTCGTCGCGGTCGCGTTCTGGAACCTGGTCGGCGCGGGACTCTTCGGCTTCCTGATCAACCCGCCGGTCGCGCTCTACTACATGCAGGGACTCAACCTCACGCCGGTGCACGGACATACCGCCCTCTTCGGCGTGTACGGCATGCTCGGCATCGGCCTGATGCTCTTCACGCTGCGCGCGCTGACCCTCGGACGCAAGTGGAATGAAGCGCCGCTGCGCTTCGCCTTCTGGGCGATCAACATCGGACTGCTATTGATGGTGACGCTGTCGATGCTGCCGATCGGAATCGCGCAGACCGTTGCCGCGATCGATCACGGCACGTGGTACGCGCGCTCCGCGGAGTTCCTCCAGACGCCGTGGGTGCAGAACGTGCGCTGGCTCCGCGCATTCGGCGATTCGTGCTTCACCGTCGGCGCACTCGCCCTCGGCTACTTCATCGTGCGCGTCTCCCTGCCCGAGAAAAAGGAGAAGGAGCCCCTCGCCCTCGCCAACGGAGTGCGGCGGCCATGCCGCCGCTGACTCTCCCCAAGGCGGCCATGCCGCCGCCCCTCGCGCGGCATGGCCGCGCGTAAT
>C688J18823_10000971_pt1 | contig 17428 bp, 15 predicted proteins | sample HopSoiMetagenom1_FD_18823 | JGI IMG/M metagenome (IMG submission 18823) | reverse complement strand
TATATTTTTTTACTGAATAGCTATATTATTTTAAATAAAAAAAAAAGAAAAAAAACTAGGAAAGCTTGCGCAAGGCAAGATCCTTATTAGTTCGTAAATGATGATGACCCCCCTTTAGTGAGGGGACCCCCTTACCAGTAATAGTCCCTGTAAATTCATCTTGGTAATGAAACTCATAACGACCTTTATATAACTTAGTAGGGTTCATGTATTTTTTTACATAGCCTGTATCCGTAAGAGCGTTTCTACCTAAATACCTTGACATATTGGATACTGCATCAAAAACTAAAGCACTTTTATTTAACACATCTACTAAAACAATAGATCTAGACCTACTAGATTTTTTTCGTTCACTAGGTCGAGCAGCTATCCGTCCTATTATATCCGATTTTCAATCAGGGTTCATTACAAAATAAACATGTGTTTTATCTAGCCCCACTGCCACAGGGCGTTCAAGATTAATATATCTACTAATATATCTACTATCCGATTTACCATCCAGACTCAAGGCAGCTTGACTTGGGTTATCATAAACACCAAAAAGAGACTTTTTGTCTAGTAAAAGAGCAAAAAGTTTACCTTTTGCCAAAGCATGTAAATCAACTCCTGTTATAGTCATTACTCCATCTGTAGTAGTATAACTAGGTGAATCTTCGGATAAAGGCTTAGAAGGATCTATTAAGTAAACATCCATTTCTAAAACAGGGCTATATATAGTGAAATTTTTCAAGTTAATGTACCTATCTAAAGTAGTTTTAGGTATTCCTAATGAAACAGCCGCTCTGTTCTTTGAGGAAAATTTCATTAAAAATTGCTTGGAGGTATTATCTCCCACTCTTACTTCTATAGGTTTAGAACCTTCATACATTATATGAGCACTTTTTTCCCTATTACTAAAAGGAAATACAACAGTATAATTAGTATTTAATTTGGGTCTAAATTGAGTCAAGAAAAATTGTTCGTATAATCTACCCTCAAATTGTGTAAATGATCGTAATATAAACAATGATTCTAAGCTTAATTCATGTTCGGGATTTTGCTTAGTAAAATTGTTTATATAGTTATTAGTTATTATAAGAGGTCTTCAAATAAAATTATGCCATCCATGTTTTCGAACTGAAAGGTACAAAGAAGTAGAACCACCCCTTTCAGGTCTGCTACTTGTAACCTTATGCGTCTTATAACGAGTATTTAAACAAATAGCCGATCCTACATAGTAATCACCAGTCTTTAAACACAAAAAAGCATAACAACCTGACTTTCCTGTATACAAACTAGGATGTCCTTGTTTATCCGGACCATCTACCACATAATCTATAAAATCTCTTGGAGTTATTTCCTTAGTATATTTATCTAAGGACATTAAATGTAAACAATTATTTTCTATAAATAGTTTTACAACAGGATCAGTAAGACTGTTATACATTCTTAATAATACTTGAGAACATTCTTTGATCTTAGGGTGACGTGGACTAGTAGTGTACAAGTGTAGATTTTCAGACAATGAAGGAAAAGAATCCAAAAGACTATCCAAATTTGACCTCTTCTGTTGTTTAAGTGATAATGAAGATGTACTAAACTCCCTCCCTTGCTTCTCCCCTGCTCCACCTCAACTAGTTGAGGTGGTAGAGGGGAGAAAGGCAGAAAAAAAAGGCGAAAGGCCAACTGCAACACATCTTTTATTAATTAAAGGTAAAATACCGCCCCCTTGTAAGATAAGAGTATCTAACCCTCTGGGGTTAGGATAAACAAATACTTTCTTTAATATCAAATATATCCTTTTGCCCTATAAACCTAAAGAAATATATAGGGACGAGTTAGGATACCTTCCCCCTAAACAAAGAGTGCATAAAATAAGGTAGCACAAATTATCCTATTAACAGATAATAAACTATACTTTTTTCTAAGTTTTATCTTGGCTTTATTTTTTCACTTGAAAGCTAAAGGTAGTTAGAGAGTCTAACATAATACATATTTTTACAAACGAATTTAAAGCTCCTCACAGGGTAAGCTTAGGGTATAATAGAAATATTATCCTGTATCCTTTCGGATAGGGTTTGACTATATCTTAAGTTAATTAGCATATATTTATAAATAATGCTAAAAACCAACCGCCGTCTAGTCGATGAACTGCCCACCTTTCCCAGCACTAAATAAAAAAAAGGAAAAAAAAAGATAATTTTTATTTATTTCTTAGTTAAATTAGAGCTTGAAATTAGAAGGGGAAAGCTTCGCCGTCCAAAGTTGGTCCTTGCTTATATTACGGGTCAGGCAAAGGTGGTTGGCTGCGGATTACCTATTTCCTTTCGTGCATCTATTTCGATTTTACCATACCTCAATTCATTACGTGAGCCATAAGATGTGTTACCACTCTTACTTGGTTGAAACAGCTTTTAAGGCTTTCCCGCAATTTGACGGTTTAGTGTGGGGGACATAAGAATAATATCTCCCACTACCAGGCATATTTATATAATGGGGTTCTCAGTCCCACTTCTACCTGGATATGCATCACATTTAATTCCTAATGCGGGACAAGCAAAAGAATGTATAACATCAGCGGCTGTAACAATAAATCTTACGTGTGTTAACTCAGGAAGGATAACACGGTTATCTACTTCTAACATTCTCAAACCTCCGTCCTCTAAATCTGATTCTGGAACTAAGTAAGAATCAAATTCTATAAACTCATTGTCTGTATTTAAGAAGTCGGGGTACTGGTAACTCCAGTATCATTGGTGACCCTCTGCTAGTACAGACATGGCTGGATCACTCACTTCATCCATTAGGTACAATAACTTAAAAGATGGGAATGCGATTAATATTAAGATTAAGGCTGGAGTAATTGTTCATATAAGTTCTATTAGTGTCGACTCGATAGACCGCTTATTATTTCGGGTTTATATTTTATGGGTATTTTATTTTTACAAATCATTTCCTAGTGTCCCTGTTATTCCTCTCCCCAGAGGGAGGGATTATCCCTAGTAGGCAGGGACAAAAGCAGATCTGTCTAATTTTTCTTGCTACGCACCTACTGTTTTTTAATTTTCCTTTAAACTAATCCTTCTAAATATGATAATAAATTAATAAATAATGAGAATTTTTTTTAGGTCATGCTTTATTTCATACCAGAAGCCGAAAATTTATATCTATCTTTAAATATTTCACCAGATTTCATATATTTTACAACAGTACTTCCGCTAATATCTAAAAATTTACCTGCTCTTCTAGCTGAAACAAAACTACCTATCAATTTAAAGCCTGACGAGTCATATTTTTCATATATATCGACAGAATTCCCGTGTTTTGTACTCATTAATAGTTTAGTATATTCAGAGTGCTTTCTACCTAAAGCTTTTTGTCTCATTAGCTCTTTAGTTTCCTCACTATGAACTTTACCAAATAAAGGGTTGTTTTCTCCGGCTTTTTTTAAACTCATACGTTTCTTAATTTCTTCACTCATATTACGACCATATCAATATGACTTTTCTCCTGTATTTACTCCTTTTAAAGTTTTACTAATTTTACTTTTAGTTTCTTCGGTATGAGTAAAACCATCCAACAGGGTGTATGCCCCTGCCATTTTTAAAATATTATATGCGGGACTTAAACTGTCAAAATAGTACTGTTCTCTCGCAGTTAAATCGGATTTATCGCAATATTCTAAGATTGTAAGAGAAAAACTAGAGTAACCGTATTTTATTATGGCTCTACCTATTATTGAATTACCTAACCTCTTTATATAAGAAGGATTAAAATAATTTAAAAATCTATTATAAAGGTTTTTAGATTGTCCTATATAAAAATCCTTTGTCACTTTATTTGTGAACATATAAATTCCAGATTTACCTTTATTTTCTTCTAAAATAGTTTTTTTTAAACAATCTACATTATTATAAACTATAATATTTTTATCATTATTTAAAGGATTTTTAGTAGTATTGGAATTTTGATATAAATTAGTTGATTTGCTGTAATACCTTAAAAATATTTTTGACTTTATAACGAAGAAATTTCGTCCCGTCGAAGGTAATAAACATGTCTTTAAACATAAGTACTTTCATACTTAACCGGACTATATCATACCATATACTTGGTTTTCACGTTTAGTCTCTGAAGATCCTACTAAGGTATTTAATACCCATAGGTTTCCTGCTGATTATCCATTGTTCATCCTTTAAGATTCTCACCTATAGATTATAGGTACTTAAGGCTTTAGGAGTTTTCAGCATACAGTGAAATTTTACTCATAGTTATTCTAATACTATTTCATCTTTACTTAGACGAAAATTTATACCTTTCTTTATATATTTGTCCAGATTGGACATATTTTGTTATAGTACTTCCACTTATTCCTAAAAACAACCCGGCTCTTCTAGCAGAAACAAAACTACCTATTAATTTGAAACCTTCTGCAGAACATTTTTCATAAATATTAACAGGATTTCCTCTGGCCCGAGTGCATAGAACATCCTTTGTGCTTAAACTTAACTTAGTAAAAGTATTTGCCTTGCGTTCAAGGCAAAGCACAGATGTATTGGCTGAAGACTGACTATCACTAGAGTCAATACCACCACTTATTATCTTTATATAAAAAGGTTTATTTTCGTATAAAAATTCCTGGTTTTTAACTAATCTGTTCTTAGCTGTAGGTTGAGAAACCCCTAAAAATTTAGCACAATCACTAAGTGAAATAAATGTTTTAAAAACTAATCCCTTCTTATCTATAATTTGTACTTTAGTTTTTCCACTACCCTTATAGTAGCTATTTAAAGATTTTATAAAAAGTCTACCTTCTTCCTTAACTTCTATGTTAGAGGGTCCGTTTAATAACTTATTAATTTCAAGGTATAATTGCTCCCGTCCTACTTCAGATAAACTTGTTTCAGTACTAGTAGATAGTCTTTTGTTATTCATTTGACTAATAATAGTATTTAATACATTTATCCCTTCCTCTTGATAATGATGACCTCTTTCTTTAAGCTTAAATATAGTTACTCAATCTAGGAAATCCTGGAATTTTTTACTACGTCAAGTAACAGAACTAAAAAAAGGGATAATTGCGGATCTGATTAAATCAAGCTTGGTAATAGTTAATCGAGAGATAGGATTTATATTAGTAGAATCGCTAGTAATGGAAATTCTTATACTAGTTTTGTCCGTGTTTTGTCTATCAACCCCCCCTCCGGGGCGGGGCCCCCCCGCCCCGGGGGGTGCTGGTAAATTATATAAAAAATCTCTTATTGATTCCATTAAAGCGAGATCTCTAGTAGATTGAGTTAAAGTAAAAGTTAACTTATATTGATCTTTTTTAACAAAAAAAGATCCTTCACCTTCAACAAAGCCGAGCAATCAATAAGAAGTTATTCTAGGTTCGAAATCTAAAGGCATTTGAAAAACAGTTCTGTGTGTGTTCATACTATATTTAAGATCATTAATTTGTTGAACAATATTTTCTCCTTTAATCTTAGAACTTGTATAGAGTTCAAAAGCTTTCTTAAAATCAAAAAAATTTAGAAGTTTAGTAGAGTTTAAAGGGTATTTAGTAAAAATATCTAGGATTTTTTCAATATCTTTATGTCTAGTAACAGAAAAACGAGCAGTATTTCCTGTAATACTTACTTTACCTATTACCAAATTATTTTGAATAAAATTTAACATATGAACATCGTCTACATGAAGACATATTTGATAATTAAATTCAAAAGTAGTTCTATTATTCTTGCTTAAAATATAAAAACTACCTTCACCATCAGTTAGTCCACATAACCATTCATAAAAATAATTTAAAGTTATATCTGAGTTGACGTCAATACCTTGAACCTCCTGTAAATTGTAAGATTCTGGTTCGCTTGTATTATAATATCTAACTCCTGCACGTGTAGCACTAAATAGCCTAGGCATAGTAAGTTTAATAAACGGAGTGACTAATATAGGACCACGAAGGGTATTAGAAAAACCTCGAGTAATTACATTTTCATTAGGGTTTCTCTTGCCTAACCCTGCAAAACAGGATAAGTAGCTTAGCCAAATATGAGTTAATACTATTTTACGTTTAAGTCATTTTGCTGTATAAAGATGTAAAATATATGATAATACATGTAAATATTCTATATAAGAAGATATAATAAGTATTAGAATACTTTTGAGTTGGCACACTACTTTACCATGATTTAAATACTTATGTGAGATAGGTGAATTTACTGTTGTATAATTTCTTATAATAGAAATCAATATTCATCCTACACCAAATAAGATTATAACTAAATAGAACATTATGTTATCCAAATATATATTGTTACATGAAATATAATTATTTATTATTTTAGACTAATACAAATAACATCCTTTAGGGTTAAATCCGGTTTACTTCCAACTAATTTTAGCTGGATGCTAAATCGTCTAATATTCATAATGGATACTACATTATTTAAATCAGACATCTTTAAGAATTATTATATAAATTATTAACTATTGTTTATTATCTGAATTAACACTGTTTACTAAAGATTATTGTCTTGAAGAATTCATACCAGATTTGATTTGAATTATTTCCTCCAACCCCTCTTTAGTTAAATGAACTTTTAGTGTCATCATACTAGCTATCTTTTTAAAATCTTCAAAGTCATCTGCTTTAGATCCAACTAAGTGATAATCTACAAAGAAAGGAACAATATTGTCAGTTATATCTGACAACTTAGTAACAACAAAATTTACAGCAGGTGCTCTTAAAAGATTTTCTACTCTTCCACAGTTAAAAAAAGTAGTTAAACGGTTAATTAGTTCAGCATCTCGATTATGCTGAGTGATTTGAATACCTAACTTAATGCTAGGTTTTTCTTTATTCTTATTGTAGGCTAATTTTACAAAAAAACAACCCTCAGCCGCTGTAAATCCAGCTACTCAGTAAGGGTTTAGTACGTCTGCTGGTTTTACTAAAGGTCTTGTTTCAGGACTAATACACGAAAAAGTTACCTTTAAATTTTCTGGTAAACCTTTATTCATAGAGGCCCTTAGAGCTACAATTTTATTAAAGCCATCCTTAGTTAAGTGTTGCTTGTTTTTAATTAATTCTAAGGCTTTTTTAAAAAATTCATAATCTATTTTTTTTTGTGTTATCAGAGGATATTTATCAAAATGATTAATGATTATATTTAAGTCTTCCAGAGAAAAAACTCTAAACTGAGCAAATTCACCTTTTCTTAGGCTTATAGTACCTATGCCCCCAAAGTATGCTTGTATTTTTTTCAACAATGCTGTATCCTTTCTGTGTAAAGCTATAGAAAAGCCAGGATTAACATAATAGCCTATTTTATATTTAGAATTCTTTCCAATAGAAAGATGAAAACATGCCTCACCATCTGAAAACCCGGTAACAAAAAAAGGATTTAACGAATCTAAATTTTTATTTTTAACATTTTCCGTATATTTATCTAATATACCATACTTTTAGTATCATGCAAACCCTCCTACCAAGCAGGCTTGTTTAACCAGAAAAAAAAGCTTCAAGTATGCTGATGACTCCTCTTTTAGTTTGTAGTTGTAAAAATAAAAGTACCAGATATTAGATTGAGATTATTAAAGCCTGTTTATTTTAATCTCCACGTTTTTACGGCATAAACATAAAAATTAACGGTAAATACCCTTGTTGAAAATTTAGCGTCAATATATACCTCAAAACCTGCTTTCACAGTAACTAGAGCACACCTTACAGAATCTAAACTAGATCCTGAATAACCATCTGCTCGTTGCTCTTTTATACTTGCTGTAGAAGATAAATATCTAAACAACAGAGGTAATTTAGATCCGCGATTACCCATTATCTTTTCAGATATCACTAAGTCTTCTTACCATACCTGAGTTATTAGTTCAGCCGCACCGTGATCCTTTTAGATTTAATGTTTGGTAACTTAGGCTTTAGGGCTTCCCCGGAGTTTGGCTATTTTTTACACAATAACGTTAAAAATCATGTAATTCAACTAAACCTTCCATTTGCGGTGTAGCACTATCTTGAAAATATAGACCCCAAGGTCTAGGCGTATCACAACTATTAAAAAAACTTAAATTAAATAAATTAAGCATATAATTTTTTATTAAACTTTTTCTATTCTAGAATTTTTTGTCTTTTTAGCAAATAGCATTAAAAATCTCAAGACTATAATAAGTTATATTAAAAGTATATTTAGTGCTTCGCAGTAAATACTTTTAATATGTAAAAATAGAAACCTATGGACAGCATATACTGCATTACTGCAGTATAATAAAAGGCCAGCTCAAAAAAAGAAGGGGGTAAGGAGGTACGGATTCCACCTTCTAATTTATTTTCCGCCTGTATAAGAGTTATTATTATCTTCTGATGAACAATCACCAGAATTATTATAAATATCTGACCCTGGTAATTCTTTATAAGCTTCTATCTTATTCTCTTCTTCTCTCCCCTCCTGCAAAGCACTCCTCAACTAGTTTTTCTGCAAAGCACTTGTTGCTTTGCAGACAAACAAGTTTGTAAGAAACTTGTTGAGGAGTAGGAGGGGAGAAAGGACAAAAAGATTATTTACTACTATAAAAGGATTATTTATGTCTTTTTCATCTAATGATTTCGCTTTTCTCAAAAAGTCCTTGTAATTTTGAGTATAATAAAAGCTATTAGATTGATTCCCTTTAGCCTTTATTACAAAAGGTTAGAAGATGTCTTAATTCTATTAGACTTATACGAGGTGTCATCACCAATATATGTTACCTGATCTAGATTTTTACTAGCAAGCACATTATATTGTCTACTGTCTATTTTTAAAGCATTCTTCCCCAACTCAAACGCAAACCCTAGAGTTAAAGCTAGGAAAAATACAAGCATTATTACTAAACCATATATACCGTTAGTATAGCCACTTACAACATAAGGGTAAATTAGTAATATTTCTAGGTCAAAAAGTAAAAACAATAAAGCAAAAATGAAGAAAGAAATACTGAACTGAGTACGATTTTGTCCTAAAAAACTGTGAAATCCACATTCAAAAACCGAGTCTTTTTCTTGATACATAGCAATCAGATTTATCATACTAATAAACACATAAAAAATTTTTATTCCCAACAAAAAGCATGCTATCTAGCTTTATTCGTCTAAACTCTACCTGTATTCATACCGGCTTTTATAGCACGTATTTGGTTTAATCCTTCAACAGTTAAATGACCTTTAACTTCTACAATCTTAGCAGCCTTAACAAAATCTAAGTAATCCCTATGCTTTATTCCTCGTAAAGGATAACTATGGAAAAAAGGAATCACTTTTTCTTTAATATCACTAAATTTACTTACAGTAAAATTAACCTCTCCAGATCTAGTTGAGGCCCTTTCAATCCTACCACACCCAAGGTAGTCAATCAATTTAGTTAATAAAGCCTCATCTCTTATATGTTGAGACATAGAGAAAACCAAGGTAACGTTAAAGCCTGTCGAATATCTTTTATTCTTTGCTAATTTAACATAAAAAGAAGCCTCTCCACATACAAAACCTGCTAATCAGCTAGGGTCAGGGATATCTTGCCCACTTACAACTGGACGAGGTAGAGGTAGGACAGTAGGGAAGTTAATTTTTAATTTGTCAGATAATCCATTATTCATGGAAGCCTTAATACTTAGAATCTCGTGGATTCCTCCTATGCTAGATTGTGCTTGACCATCTAATAATAAATATATAGCTTGTCTAAACAAAAGGTAATCAGCCCTCTTTTGGCTTATTAAAGGATAGCTATCAAAATGAGGTATAATCACATTGGTTATATCTTTTAATTTCCTAACCATATAAATAGCTGATTTTCCATTTTTGTTTAAATAGACAATACCTACTCCAAAAAAATTTTGTAATCCATACAATATGTCAATATCTTTTATATGTAAATGAATAGAAAAACTTGGTGTTACACCTCACCCAGTTTTCCCTGCTTGTGTATAGACCTGAATCATAAAACAACCTTCAGCATCTATAAACCCAGATATTCATTGCAGATTTATATTTTTTTTTGCGCAAGGATTAATTGTTAACTCTAATTTAGACAAACTAGATAATACTGAATAGTTATTTCTTGATGTCTTTATTAGATTAGAAGGGATTCTTACTTGATAATTTCTTTCGAAACCCATTAGAGTACACCTTAAATGCATTAACTTTTTGTGCTTTGCAAGAGCATGGTTAATGCATCAACTACCGTCTACTCGTTGCTCTTTTACAGTAAGAGGATTTATTATTTGGCTTGTGGGTATATTAAAATCTTTTACTGACTTAGATCCGCGATATCCCATTTCTCTTTCGATCATCTTCTGACTTGTTACCTTATTTCTTTTGTAGTTCATGGAAATACAAAAGAAATCATCTGAGTAATTAGTTCAGCCACTAATAACCTTTCGATTATAGCTTGGTACCAGAAACTTTAGGGGGTCCCCGGAGTTTGATAGTTTTTCCCACTTGAGCGTATTCCTACAACGCTCAGCAGGATTATGTGGAGCAAAAATTAAATTAACAGCTAATAATATAACAGCTAATATAGGTATAAATACAAAAAAGAAAGTTGTACTTGTCATTTAAGCGTTAAATAATATTAATGCTAATATATTAGCCATACTTAATCATTCTTGAGGGGTAAATATAAATAAAACTATTATTAAAGTTAATATAGATATTGTAATAGTTAAAGAACTAGATAAAACAATGTTATTTAGTTTAAAGGTTAATTTTTTAATTAACAAATTATTTTTAATAATGCTACCGTGCAAGTTAATATTTTCTATTTCAGGGTTTATTTTATATTCAGGTTTATCAAAAAAAACTTGTTTTACTATATTTAGGTAGTAGACTGCACTTATTACACTTGTTAATATCCCCACTAAGGTTAGGAATACGTAACCACTGTCTAAAGCGGCACTTAAAACCATCTGTTTGGCAAAGAATCCTATTAAAGGTGGAATACCTACAAAAGAAAAGATTGTAATAGTTAAACTTAAAGCTAAGACAGGGTTTATGTAAAAATAACCTCGCATTTGACTAATTAATTGTATAGGTGAGTTGTTTTTATCAGCTAACTCTTTATATTCTTCATTATCATTTACATAATAATAAAGAGAGAAACCAATGCTTATTAAAATAATGAACGCATTTAAATTGCTAATTGAGTATTGCATTAGGTAAAAGATAAACGCTTGAATAGACTCTATACTGTTAATACTTAACGCTAGTAATATAAAACCTAGATGACTGATAGTACTGTAAGCAAACAATCTTTTTATTCTTAATTGTGTTAAACCAAGTACTGTACCTATTACTAGTGAAAGTAAAGAGCTGACTAGTAAACCTGTAGTTCAATTGTATTGGAAAGAAAATAAAGAATTACTTGTATAATGTACTAATTCCAAGAAAAATATAAATATTGATATCTTGGCTACTATAGCTACAAAGGTTGTAACTATAGTTGGAATAGCGTCATACACATCCTCGGAAGTAAAATTTATCATACAAATTAGCTTAACAATTATATACAAAGACAATCTAAAATTATTAATTATCATATCTACCTTTATTCATTCCAGCCTTAATCAATTGAATTTCTTCAAATCCTTCCTTAGTAAGATGAGCTTTAGAATTAATAATCCCTGCAACCTTAACTCAATCTTCGAAATCTTTAGATTTCACACCAAGTATAGGATATTTAAGAAAAAAAGGTAAGATCTTTTCATGGATGTCGTTGAAAGTACGACATTTAAACTCCGCATAATCCTTATAAGAATAAAACTGCCCACAATCAAAGTAATCCGCTAAACATTTAATAAGAGGCAGATCACGGACATGTTGAGTTAAAACAAAAGCCAACTCAACACGACCCCCTGCATTATAATCCTTATCAACTCTCAACTTAACCATGAAAGAACCATCACCGGCAGCAAATCCTGCAATTCAACAAGGATGGAGTGGAAGTAACTTGTGTACATCAATTAAAGGTCTAGTCACAGGAACATAATCAGGAAAAGCTTCTTTCAATGCGGGAGTTAATCCTCTATTCATAGAAGCTCTAATATTAAGAATAGCTTTTAAACCTTCAGAAGTTAAATGTCCACCTTGCTTCATAATCATAACAACCTCTCTAAATAGAATATAATCCGCAAGTTTCTGAGAAACTAAAGGGTATTTATCGAAATGAGGAAGGATACCTGTAATAATTTGGTCTAAAGAACTGACCGTAAAATCACAACAACCATTTCTCTCTTTACTTACTCGACCTATACCCCCAAAAAAGCTTTTAATATCTTTTAACAGATTAACATCTCTTTTATGAAGATTGATAATAAAATTAGCTTCGATTTTTCAACCTGTTCTACTTTTAGTTGATTTACGTGCGATAATGGTGAAACATCCTTCTGCATCTGTAAATCCTGTAACAAACCAAGGTAGGCTAAGAAGAGAATATGCATTAAGGTTGTTACTATTTGTATAAAATCGTCTTTGCATAATTTGGTTAGAAGGGATTTTTACTAAACGATTTCTCTCGAAATCTAATAGAGTACATCTTAAACAAGGGGACTTCGCCCCATGTCAATTACCGTATACTCGTTGCTCTTTTATAGTTTGTGGTTTATTTAGAGATAAACTAGTGACTAAATTAGATCCGCGATAACCTACTCTCTTTTCAGAAGTCTTAAGGCTTGTTACCTTATTTTCTCGCTTATTTGGCAAATAAGCGAGAAAAAAACCTGAGTAATTACTTCAGCCACATATAGTTTCTCAACTATAGCTTGGTACCTTAAGTTCTAAGGTGTCCCCGGAATTTGGTAATTGGCCCCGCAAACATGATGACAATGTTTTTGATGATTTCCCAAATCATCTATCAGGGCTTCAAAAATGGAAAGGTGCAGCTGAAATTTTAAATAAGAACCCTGCACTCATTATTAACAGAGAAAAATTTATGTAGTAGGGTTTATATCAATACAAAATATTGTCTGCTGTAGTAGAGCCAACTGCGTGACCACTGTTCCCTATATCACTTAAACTAGTAATGACATATATACCATCTAATATAGTTGTACCAGAATTTGCATATAATAAAGCAGATCCTAAAAGGATAAAACAAGAGCTTAAACCCATGGTGACCAGATTTATCATACAAATGTTATGTAATAGAGCTGCGCAGTTAATTCTAATAATTTTATCTTCCTGTATTCATTCCTGCTTTTATAATCCGTATTTGTTCTAATCCTTCCCTTGTTAAATGCTGTTTTAATTTCATGATATTCACGACATTGCAAAAATCATAAAAATCTTTAGATTTTACTCCTAGCTTTCGCTTGGCTTGCCAAGCTAAAGCAAGGCAGAGCCTAGGATAGGATATTTATTTAAAAATGGTATAACTTTGTCAGTCAGATCTAAAAATTTACTTACTCGATATCTATACACGTTAGTACCCTTAGAAACAGCCCCACAATCCAAAAAATTAATCAAACTTCTTATTAATAGTTCATCTCTGCTATGTTGAGTTATTTGCATTTCTAGTTGTACACCTTCCTGTAATTTATTCGTTGCAGATTTAGCTAAACCTACATAAAAACAACCTTCTGCTGAAACGAAACCTGATAATCAATTAGGATCTGTAACAGTTTTATCTAAGACTAAAGGTCGTTTAATCTGAATATCATTACTTGTCTTAGGAAAGGCTGCTTTCAACTCATCTGATAAACTTAGGTTCATTAAAGATTTAATTGCTACAATTTTTTGTAGTCCTGAAAGGGTTAAATGTTCTTTATTTAATACTAGATAATATGCTTCTTTAAAAAGTTGATAGTCAGCTAGTTTTTGGGTTATTAAAGGGTATTGATCAAAATGTTGGATAAGTTTGGCTAAATCTTTAGTGGACTGAACACGATACTGTGCTTTATTTAAATTATCTTTTAGATAAATATTACCTACACCTAGATAATTTCTAATCTGCTCCAAGATACCTTGATCCTTCAGATGTAAATAAATTTCAAATCCAAGTTTTACTTGTCAACCCACTTTGTTGTTGTTTTTGAAAATACCTACGGAGAAACTACTAAAAAAAAAAGAAAAAAAAATAGAAATAAGAATAATAAATATATAAAAAATAAATTATCTTCTTTTTTTTTTCTTTTTTTTAAACACCATCTGTGAAACCGGTTAATCAGTTAGGATTAATTGTGTTAATATTCGGATTGTTAATAGCAGTACTTTGTTGAACTTTAGTTGTATAAAATCTCTCACTTCTGCACACTCTTATTTGGTTAGATAGGACTCTGGCTTGATAGTTTCTCTCGAAACCCATTAGAGTACACCTTAAATACTTTGGAAAGTACCTACTACCGTCTACTCGTTGCTCTTTTACAGCTACAGATTTTTGGCCCGTGAGAATTAGGATATCTGTAACTGACTTAGATCCGCGATAACCCATTGCACTTTCGATTATCTTCTGACTTATTACCTTATTTTTCCGGTTATTCAGGACTAGGACGAAACCAGCAAAATAATCGAAAAAAAAACCTGAGTAATTAGTTCAGCCACATTTAGTCTTTCGACTATAGCTTGGTACCAGAAGCTTTAGGGTGTCCCCGGAATTTGATAGTATGAGGCATAAAAGCAATGTCCTAAATTGCCGAACACCTAATAAAAAGTAGGTTAAACCACCGCTTGTGGCTAATTCTGAGTTTCTATACAATGTACTAAGTAAATATAACCCATAACTTTGCAGTTCTATGGATAAAAAGATAGAAACTAAATCACTAGTTGACACTAAGAATATTGCACCTGTTATAATAAATAATATAATTAACGAAGTAACTGGATTTATCATACAAATTCTAAACAATTAACTTTTAATCTATGCATACAACTATAACCTTATAATTTAACTAAAACCTGGTTAACCTTTCTATTAACAAAATTACCTATTATACATTGCATCTTTAATAGTTTTTATTAATGTAACTCCTTCTGGTGTTAAGTGCATTTTATTTTCTATTAATATAGACGCTTTTTTAAATCTCTCGAAATCTAATAGTTTTACTCCTGAAAGAGTATAATTTGTTAAGAATGGAATCAATTTTAGGTTAATATCATCCGACCTGCTGATAATTCATTCAGCTGTTTCACGATTACTGGCTTCACTGATTCTACCACATTTTAAGTATTTAGCAAGTCTTTCTAGTAACTCTATATCTTTAATATGTTGACTTAAACTAAAAACTAGACTTACTGCGTACCCAGCTTTTCTTTTATCACTATTATAAAGAGAAATAAAGAAAGACCCTTCGGCAGTTATAAATCCCGATAACCAATGAGGGTTAAAGTCAGAGGATATCTTAAATTCCGGTAGAATAGCAGGGATAATATCAGGAAATTCGGTTTTTATTATACCCGGTAACCCTTTGTTTAAAATAGCCCTTAGTGAAAAGATTTTTAGTAAACCCGGTAAGGAATTGTGTTCTCCTTTTTCCATAAGAAGAATTATTTTCTTAAATACCAAATAATCTTTTAATTTAGCAGTAGCTAAAGGATATTTGTCAAAATGAGGTAAGATATATTTTATTAAGTCTTTTGTAGAACCTACGGTATAATAAATTATCCCTCTTTTACTAGTATAAATCTTACCTACTTTAAAGAAAGCTTTAATTTGGACCAAAAGATCTAGATCTTTTTGATCTAACCCTATAGTTAATATGGGTTGAATTTTTCAGCCTATACCGGATTTTTTCTTAGCAATAGAAACAGTAAATGAACCATCCCCGTCTATAAACCCTGTTACGAACCAAGGGTTTAAACTACCTTCGTCTATAGTAGATAATTTTGGTTGGATATTATTATTATTTGAATTATTAGTTGTTGAATATTGCCGTTTATTTAGAATAGGATTAGATGGGATTCCAGGTCAGGTTATCCTTTCGGACCCTCTTAGAGTATACCTTAGATTCACTGGGCGTAGCCCAGTGGATCAACTACCGTCTACTCGTTGCTCTTTTACAGATATATAGCTATCTGATTTAGATCCGCGATATTCCATTATATTTTCATATATCTTCTGACTTGTTTCCATACCTGAAGAATTAGTTCAGCCACCGCGGTATGATTCAACCAGATTTGGAACCAGAAGCTTTAGGAGGTCCCCGGAGTTTGGCAGTTTTCCCCATAATGTTGGCAATTTCCCAGATTGCCAGACAGGGTATTCAATTATTTTAAATTGTTCACCCATTTTATTAACTATTTTGGATCTATAGTAAAGAAAGTTATATAAGAAAAATTTGCTTATAGAAGAATATTCTGCTATTCAGACTTTTCTAGGGTAAAATGCTGTTAATTGTAAAATAGCTGCACTGATTAAAAAGATAAAGATATGAAAAACATGTGTTGTAGTAGTATCATGAAATAAACCTCCATATAAACCAATACCACTTTCTAAACACGTAAAGTATAAGCAATTAAAAGCAATTAGAGAAGAGTAAAGTAAAACTATAATAGCCACTCTACTGAAAAGTATAGATTTATCTCGTCTTAAAGTGACGGCATTTGATAATAATAAAAATAAAATAGAAAATATTAACATCAAGAACACTCAGATTTGAACTGAGAATATGAAGTTTTAATCTTCAAGTTTTACCTCTAAACTATCCTCATATAAAATAGTTTATTAATAAACTATTTTATATTCTTCTTACTCTCCCCCCCTGCAAAGCGAAAGATATCTCACCAGTTTGTGTTTGTATGAAATAAGGCACGAAAAAAGACTTGTTAATAGAACAAAAAAGATAAATATATAACCTAGCTAGATAATCTAAACCCGACCCTACACGTATATACAGCAAGGAGAAATAAAGCGTTCCCTTTCATAATTTTTGTGCTGTAAAATTTTTCCTTTTCCAGGGCCCCTCCTTTTTTTTTTATGATAATCTATTTATATCCTTTCTCCCCTCTACCACCTCAACTAGTTGAGGTGGAGCAGGGGAGAGTAATAATAAAAAAGGAAAAAAAAATAAAGGAGCCAAGGCAAGAAAAAGTCTAGATATATATAATACTTTTTACCATCTTTATTATATTTTTTACTTTTATTCTGTTATTGTTTACTATAAGTAAGCCGTCACAAAATTATATTATATTATATATAACTCACATAATTTCGGAAAAGAGATGATTCGAACATCCAGGTGTAGAACACAATATTTAGCAAATATCTTGTTTTACCAATAACAACTTTTCCTATATACTTTTTACTATTATAAAGGTATACGGGTTAGACCGGCCTCGATCCGGCATACACTTCTATGACAAAGAAGCTTCTTACCTATTAGAATACCAACCCTTATATTGCTTTACGGCCAGCCGAATTCGAATCGACACAAATCGCTTGGAAGACGAAAGGTCTACCATTAACCTATAGCCGTTTAT
>C688J18823_10000970_pt1 | contig 17431 bp, 17 predicted proteins | sample HopSoiMetagenom1_FD_18823 | JGI IMG/M metagenome (IMG submission 18823) | reverse complement strand
AAATTCGAAACTGGTATGGTAGTGCGGACATCACATTAGATTCACTACCTTGAAAATTGTTTGTAGTCAACTCCTTCCGGCCGCTTCGTTGAAGTCCACTAGTATATTGCAAACTATTGCCGTAGATATGCCAGATATAGTTATCCAGCCGATGCAAATGCTCCACCGCCACCTGCTGATGCTGATGCAGATGCTCTACCGCCACCTGCTGATGCTGATGCAGAGGCCCCATGATGACCGCTACTGGAATGGTCGCTACTATGATGATTGTTACTGTGGTTTGATGTAGACTTATGTCCACTGTCAGAATGACTTCCTCCATTGTGATTGTTGTCGTTGCTGCTGCTATGACTTCCTCCATTGTGATTGTTGTCGTTGCTGCTGCTATGACTTCCTCCATTGTGATTGTTGTCGTTGCTGTTGCTATGACCACCATCATTTGTACTTGTATGCTCATTGCCGCTGCCAGTCAAAGATGATTCATGGTCACCAGAAAAGATATTATCAGTACTACTAGGTGGACCTTCGGAACTTGCAGGGGCAATGGGCTGATAGTGTGTAAGTGATATAGGTTGAACTACACTAGAAGGATTAGTTGAGTTAACCATATTTGTTATAGGTGTCGGGAAACTGTTTATACTTGCTTCGTTGGAACTGCCTGTATAATAATGATTGACAGGAGTTATAGGTTGATAATGTACCAGTGAACTGGGTTGGATCTCGCCAGAAGCCAAATTGGTCTGATTATTGAGCACCTTGGATGGTTCCAAAGTTCGGTGATCTCCTCTATAATTCGGTAGCACAGGGTCCTGCTGAGCAAAGGCAAATTTATTGAAATTGAGAGATGTGGGATTCATGTTTAAAGACAGGCTAAGAGATATTGAAGAGATTAGTGATAATGCAAGTATGACGAGTTTCAGTTTGGTACTATAGTTTGAGTACATACAATATTCCTCTATAACTATCGAATGCTTACAAGTATAAAAATAATCAGTACTTAGAATCTAGAAAAAAGATCCTTTTATACCACTGACGCCTGGGCGTGATTAATTTATCACGACAGCCTAAGCATGTTACTTCATAGGGAGAAAGAAGTTATAGAACATTTAGAATATTAGAGTTGAGAATGCATCTAACCCTCTTATCTTAGACACTTACACTTCGTTAAATCAGCAAATTTGGGTACTAGACTTGATAACACTATTGTGCATGGATATAAATAGGCTAGACCATTTGTGAATATGCATAAAATTGCATAAACCATTTCTAATATAACTTGATACATTGGTAGGAGCCAATTTCTTAGTTGCTCAAGGTATATGATAAAACCTCTTATTAAATCCCGCAACTTATTAGATCAATTGGCAGCATCTTCACAATTTGCCACCTTATATAACTTCATAAAATATGGAAAAGTATTTCCTACATCATCATCATCATCATCATCATCATCATAATGAATTAATTATAGATCAATTTATGAGGAAGTAATTCCATTCACAAAGCTGCCCCTTATATTAAGGATACATTTGAAAATCTCCTCTCAATCATTTATGTTAACGTAAATGATGTCATACTCTATGTAGCTTATGGCTCTAGCCTGATCTCAATTGAGTTCGCAAAAATATCTAAATAAGTAAGTGGAGTAGATATTACACCTTCAATAAAGTGTTAAATGATATTATTAGACAAGAGCAGGATCGCGAAATACATCTGAAGGGTGCTCTCGGGTTACAATAATTCAAAATAACCAATCTCCTAATATGAAAGACAGTTTATTTTTCGTGCTGCTTCCTTCATTATTTGCTATCAGATCATATAGCAACTGTAAAAGACGCCCTGATACTGCTGAGGTAGAATAACAACAGAATATTATTATGACTATTGTTATGACAAGACTAGAATTAAGATGCCAGAAGAAACAACGATCCCAATAAGAAGACAATCTAATGAGTCGATAAATCTGAATTCAATAGCCTGCATAGCAAATCTTCTTATTTTAGCGAGTTCTACATTCATATTATATATTATAAAGAATCTGATTTAATTATGGATTTAATATAACTAAAAATAAAGATGGATTTTATAATCTAGTTCTTTCTAGATGGTATGGTACCTGTGATAGTATCCATAAATTTCTGTAATGTCGTGAATAAGGTTTTGAATTGAGGAAAGTCCCAAGATACTAATCTTCTGCCAGCCATTCTACAATATACTGTAACTCGTCCTCTTATGAAATAGTAACTAGAACAAATGCCTCCAGACTATGAAATGGGATCGCACTTACTAGGTGGGATATTGGCATCCTGTCATTCTTCAGGATATATAACAAAATATGTGTTAGTTTGACTTACTTTGAATCTTCTCACCACACGAATGGTATGACCATATTACATAGTTTTTTATCTTATTAAAAATATATGTTTTGACATAGATTTATAGAATAAGTTAGAGTTTGCTTAACTAAAATTGTTCACCGATCAAATAACATCATAATTATGGTAACTTATCCTAGCTCAAGAAATCTTCCAATCAATAATATCCTTTTTTGTCAATGATATCAACCGCATTTATCATGCAAAATGTCGATTCCCAGGTATTTAGTAGTAGAATTTAATTCTTATATTATCAAAATCATGCACATAAAACGATCCAGAAGAATCGAGATCTACTGGTTCGTCTTCTGCTATCAGATTGTAGTCGGCAAAATATTTTGACATCCTTTCAAATTCTCGTTTGTTAGGAAGATGTATGGCAAAATGATCTAGCCCAATTAAATCTGAAAAAGAAGTACGGGGAAGGATGTCTTCCCCAAGCCAGATATTAGTGGCAACATGATGATGATATTCATCAGCGGCAAAAAAATATGCGCCTGGATAAGTGGAGGTGTGATTTAGACCCAGTGTATTAGAATAGAATTTTTTTGCATTTGCAAGGTTAGAAACGTGTAAATGGACGTGTCCGATGGATGTCTTGGAAGGAAATTCCTTCCACTGTTCGTCATTAGTCGAATCACTTAGTAAATCTTGTATGTTTAGTGGCTCAGTTACCATACGAACCTCATGACCTTTCCATCTCCATTCTGAGCGAGGCCTATCCCGATATATCTCAACTCCGTTGTAGTCAGGATCGCGTAAGTAGATTGATTCAGACACAGCGTGATCTGCAAATCCATCAAAATATACGCGATCACGATGCTCTTGTAGATGTCTAAAGATGTTAGCCAAAAACTTTCGCTGTGGTAGCAATATTGCGAGATGATAAAGTCCGGCTACGTTTTTTCGCCTTTCTTTCTGTAATGAGGCAAATATAGGATCGTTTTTACTATTTTGATCTCTTTCCACCTTTGACAAAGCGATCAGATATAAGGAATCTCCCGCTGATGCCGATAGGAATGCGCATTCTGAAGAGGAAGTTCTTCTAATTACCTTAAAGCCAAGAATTGAATGATAAAATTGAAGGGACTGTTGTATATCTGAAACTCTTAGATGGACGTATCCTATCTTGGCAGCGGGATGAATAGTGAAAAGTGTGCTACCTTGGTTCATGCTATGATATTAGAATTTAGAATATTTAAGCAAAGTACTATATCTAGTCGGCTAGTCACTGGCAACGATGATTTGCCCTGATGAAAAATTCAGCCATAAATGTAATATATTAGTAACAATATGATGAAACTAGATAATAGTTACTGTAAATAGCGAAATTAGCGTATTTATGATACTGCCTTGATAAGACAATATAATGATACTATTAAAGAGTATTCTCCTAATTTGACAATTTATGATTTCATGACTACTTTTAAGTATTTGTAGAATTTACACCAATTTTCTTTAACATTCCCACCTGGTCATAATACAACCTCTCTTCTAAAATTTTTCTATCCTGCCAGTAGGCAATAGTACAAAACTCCAAATGAAATTTCTTGTTAGTAGGTTGAATTATTTTCCCGTCAAGGCCCTTCATTGCACCTTTAAATGTCCCTGTGAAATCTGCTACTGAGCAAGTATAGTCGCCTTCTGCAAATAATATTTTATATGGATCGTTGGCAAGATGATTGTCTGGAAACATTTTGAAAAACTCTATGGATTCTTCGCGATGGTTTTGTACTCCTCTTGTAGGATCTACTTGACCGGGCCAGAATACTGCAACATTATCAGCATGCCGTTCGCTGAAAGTCTCCCAGTCTTGGGAATTCCAAGCCTTATCTAAAGTTTTCATTAACTCTTTATTTATCTCTTGGATGCTCATGTTCTAGTAAATAAGCAACATTAATTGATATAAAGAATTTAATCGTTGGCCCTGTTAGCTATTAGTTCATTCGTTGATAAATCAAAGTAAAGGCAGAATATATTCTGTTGCAGCCGCTATATCAGTAGTCATATTCATTGGTATTGCTTTCCTATCACTTCTATTATCGATGGTTTCTCAGATACGCACTCGGGAGCATAACACGACTTTTAGCAAACAGCTCCTATAAGGCATCCACGGCCGGCAGATAGGCTAGGGCTGCTGAAGTAAGAGCTCGCAGTCCAGTCAGAAGCGTTGATTCTGGCACCGGTGCGAATGTGGGCTGATGGTTAGAAGGCAGATATGACATTTTAGTCATGAGGGTTTGACCAGGGGCGGCATTATAGAGCTCCTGGGAATGACCGCCAAATATCCAGTAGCAGTACGGAATTGGTTCTCCCTCGTAGTGATGGGGACCTGGAAGGCCGAATTGTGAAAAATCCTCGCTGAACATCAAAGTGGGCAGTTCGACTATATGCTCAGGGCCAAGCAATGCTGTATGAACAGCACTAATACGCTGGTCAATCAGCTCGTTGTTACTAGTTAGGGGAACCGAATCTGATGTGGTAATCTCAGGTGGTTTGGGAGCACGAAAGGCCTGTGCTTCCGCGTCTGCTATCCTGCGTATAGAATCGATGATCTGTTGCTGGACAATTGTACTCTGTGTACGTAAGTTTATACCTATATGCGCTTCTTCAGGAATAACGTTGTGTTTCACACCAGCATTGACAAATCCTACCGTTATGACTGCTGGTACGTCTCCTGCAAGCTCACGCGAACGGATTGTTTGTAATTTCATAATTAGGGAAGAAGCCATGACTACAGGATCTATGGTTACTTGTGGTGAGGAACCATGTCCGCCTCTACCGAATAGTCTTACATCAATATTAATTGACGCAACCATGATTATTCCAGAATTATGTCCTAACATGTCAGAGGCAAGTGGTAAAACGTGTTGGCCCAGACATATATCAGGTCGTGGAAATTTAGTAAATAATCCATCACGCAGCATTGCCTCTGCTCCTTGTCCTGTCTCCTCGGCTGGCTGAGCGCAAATAAATGCTGTACCCCGCCATGCTTCGCGTTCCTTGGACAGAATCTCTGCTGTAGCAATTAAACATGTCATATGCATATCATGACCGCAAGCGTGCATAATTGGCACAGAGCTTCCGTCCGAAAAGGTTCCGATTGCTGTACTCGCGTAATCTAATCCGGTCCGCTCTTTTATGGGAAGTGCATCCATGTCTCCTCGAAGCATCACAACTGGACCAACACCATTATCGAGCAGTCCTACGACTCCTGTATGTCCGACACCTTCGGTCACCTTATAGCCTGCATTACGAAGCCGCCTAGCAAAGATCTCAGCGGTTCGATACTCTTGCATCGAAAGTTCAGGATGCTTGTGCAGGTCAATGTATAATTGATTCAAGTCTGGTAGACGATCCTCTAGATCAGCAAGAACACGAGCAGCCCGCCTGCTAACAACTTCAATCGATTCTTTGGCAGATGACTGAATAGTCATATCAAGGAATTCCTCAGTTTGAATACTGAATTGTCTAGAATTGTAGTGATTAGTCGGATCTCGCATACCAATACCAATACCTAGTTCATGCTAGAATAGTAGTTAAGCTTATGCCGCGTTATGTGACCGACTTAATATTTCAAGATTACAATCATCTTGAAATCAGATACTGTGATTAGATATCATGTTACCCTGAGAAACCCGTAATATAAAATTCAAAGCCCGTAATGCGCAACAAGATAGGAAAGGATAGGGTGCCAAAAAGCATCTCGTTGAGAGTATAATGGTTAGTCTCAGAGAGTATATCAAAAAGGAGATAACTAGTAGGAAAGATGCTGAGAAAGTAATAGTACAAAGATAACTTGGTAATAATATCTATGACGGATCCGTCATTACATCCGTCTGTTGTTGCTAGTACAATAGATGAAAATTTACCACTAGTAATTTCTCTAAGGATTATGCTATCCAGTTCAACGTAAAATTGGGATTAACTTATCTATTTTGATTAATTTGTGGTCTACGTCTACAACTTACTTATAGTTTGGCATAAGAAATTGGTAGGAATTCCGTTAAGGTAGATGTCCTCGGACTTTACACCATGAACTCTCATAGCATGCTCCGCACCATTTCTCAAAATCTCCTCTTCCGTCTCGCCATTGATAATATAATTACAGTCTAGTCCTGTCTCACGACATCGTAGTGTCAACATATCTAATTCATCAATAGATCATACCTAGGGAGTATATAGGAGATCCTTTGAAGATTATCTAGAGACGGAACTTAATATACTCTGAGGTTCAATAATTGGTCTTAGCCGATAAATTTATCTTCGTCTGCAGCTATATGTACGTACATTTATGGCAGATCTACCTTATATGTATGCCATCGTCACAGGAGTCTTTGTAGTATTTACGGCAATTTTATTTGGGGCTAGAGCAAAAAGGCTCTTGGGCAGATCAATTGAGGAACGTGAAGAAAAAAGTAGGGAAGGAGCTCCAATATAGGCCTAAATTGAATGTAATTGTTACTGCTACCAGACGTTGGTTTGGGTCGCTATATAATTCTCTTTTACGCACCAACCTGTATTACAGTGTAGTTATGGAATAAGGCTATAAAATATTGTTTGCTGGTTTGACCCAATCATCTTACCTTATAAATTATAGTGTAGTGTGACTGGGTTTTTAAAGACCTAGTCAATATATCTAAAATCTGTGATATGATGTTATATGTATATCATAACGCAAGAACAGGAACGCTTTGTAAAGAATAATGGTTTTGCAATCCTAAGCAAAAACGAAAAAGGAGTGGTCTAACTATCTGATACCAATAGGAGAAGATATAATTGTTAACGCGGTAGGAGCAGTCAGCAAGAGCATCGTAAACATCGCTAGTACAAGATTATTACAAGATCATCTATTCAGGGTTTTTCCTGTTGAAGGCGTTGGCTCAGGTGTAATAATCGATAATCGATGTCATGTATTAACAAATAACCATGTGGTTGATGACGCTCAGAGACTAAAAATCACTTTACCTGATGGGAGAATATTTGGTGGAAATATAATAGGTACAGATGAGATGACAGATTTGGCTGTGGTAAGACTTGACTCTGCAGAAACCCTACCATTTGCTGAACTAGGAGATTCCGATGATTTGAAAATTGGACAAGTAGCTATTGCAATAGGTAACCCATTTGGTTTGACTGGGGGACCAACCGTGACGGCTGGAATAGTTAGCTCCTTAAACAGAAGTATTCAGATTGAAAATGGCGTCCTTGAATTAATTCAAACAGATGCGGCTATAAACCCCGGGAACTCGGGTGGACCTCTTGTAAACACTAAGGGTCAGGTCATAGGAATTAATACTGCTAAAATGCCTTATGCACAAGGCATTGGATTCGCAGTACCGATCAATAATGCTAAATCAATTGTAAGCGATCTCATAGAGCATGGACGAGTTACTAACAGACCATGGATAGGAATAGTATCTATTAAAATAACAAAGCAGCTAGTCCAGTACTATATGCTGTCGGTAGATGACGGAGTTTTGATAGCACAAGTAGAGCCACGTAGTCCGGCATACTACGCCGGACTAAGAAAAGGTGATATAATTGAAGAAGTCTGTGGCAGGAAGATAAATGATCCTTCGCAGATCTCATCGCTGGTTAGAAAAAAGCATGTACACGAAGAATTATTGGTAATCGTTAACCGATATGGCAGAAGATTTGAAAGTTCGATTGAGCTTCAGGCCCATCCCTAAATCTTCCTGTAATAAATTTCGTAGTAACAATAACTTGCAGTATGAAGGGTTCTGAATGATCTATTTATGAGGCTTTTTATTAAGCCGATTTAAATACGCTATACTCGAACCAAAATATCGAGCAAGCATATCATAACTGTACTTGGATTATATTCCAAATGTTCCAGTTTAGAATAAAGATTATTACACTATCCGGAAGCTCTAGATCATTTTTGCCAATATTCTCCAGGACCATTCCACAACATTTGCTTATAACATGATGTGCGCTAAGCACGATTCATTGCGTTGAGTTATCTAATGGTTATCGTATGCTGCTAGGGCTAGTCCTTAATTCATGAAATAGGGATATTCAAAATATCGCTAGTGATAAGAAGCTTGCAATTATACAATGCACCTAACATAATTCTGGAATTATCTATAAGCCTGGCCACAATATTCACTTACGTAACTGTTTAGATTACCACTGTGAGGGAGTGACTCAGAGTCACTCCTTGATCAGAATCTTATTAAGGCAATGATGTCAAGTTATATACAGAAGATGGGTAGAGCGCGGTACGTCTGTACTGCATGCAGTAAAGATTTCACCAGGATGTGGAATGCTACTCGTCATAAAATCAATCAACACCAAGGCATGACAGAAATAATCCCTCTAGGTGAATTTTTGCTTAGAAAAAAGAATTATATCAATTTTCTTTCTTCTGGACTGTCCCATAGCAAACACGAACTGCGCCCAATCTCTGGAAGGAATACTATAATAGAGGAGGAAGATCCGGGGGAAATCTTGCTGAATGATACCCTAGCCAAATTAGCACCTAAGATTGAGGAATTAGATCAGCTACTATCGCAAGACTATGCTGCGGATTTAATACAGAAACTTGAGGGTAGCTTTATAATCAAGGCGTTAGCTTCGCCAAATCCTGTCAAGAAGTTTGATGAAACAATAAGCAGCATTCGAAGGGGCGTGAGAAGCGGCAAAATGATAAAACAGGCCGCTTTATATCTTGGCGTTTCACCCATGCATGCTGAAAAAATGCTCAGACACCTTCTGTCCAGCTCGCATAGGCTCAGAACTGACCGATTCGTGATGAAAGATATATTTCATCAAAATTACTTCAGTGATGGTGTGTATGCATTCCAATCTGCATCATACTACTATGCTGATCGGGCGACCTTTGTTGGCTAAAGAATTAGTGAGATATATAGGCCTTTTTAAACGATCATCTCGGCTGTATCCCATGATCATAAAATGGGACAAGTATTATAGGGTTGCAAAATGTATAATATACAATTGATATGCACATCTTTTCCTCCAGCTGAATTGTACGATCTCGTGGTTATAATAATGGAAGATTTATATCGTTTTATTAACATAATTAGAATTTTGCCAGTATAACTTACAGATCCTTTCACTAATTCATGGTCCACTTATATCATCTAGTGCTGAGATTCATTAATCTAGGAAAACAGTTTGCAGATCTTCATTTAATGAATCCAAAATGGTCATATCCTCTATTTTAAGATCAAAATCAAATACTTCAGTATTTTGTTTAATACGATCCTTATGGATAGATTTTGGAAGTACAACCAATCCATGTTGTAGGCTCCAGCGTATGAGTATTTGTGCAGGTGTTTTTTTGTATTTCTTTGCTAATTTCACTATATTTGGATCTTCTAGTCTCTTTGCCCTTGTTAGCGGACTGTATGCCTCAAGTTGAATTCCCTTATTCTCACAGAAATGTAACAGATCCTGTTGATATAGGAAAGGATGAAATTCCACCTGATTTACGGAAGGCACAACATCTGAGTCATAAAGAATCTCCTCTAGATGATCGATCATGTAATTGCTGACTCCAATTGCTTTTACTTTGCCTTCCTTTAATAATTGCTCCATCGCCTTCCATGTCTTAATGCTCAATCCCATTACTGGCCAGTGTATAAGATAGAGATCAATATACCCTAGGCCTAGGCGTGCCAAACTCGTACTACATGCTTTGATAGTAGAATCATATCCTTGGTCACTGTTCCAGACCTTTGTAGTTATGAATATATCATCTCTATGTAATCCGCTTTCCTTTACGGCTGTACCGACATCTGCTTCATTATCATATATCTTGGCAGTATCAATATGTCTGTAACCAATCTCTAATGCATACTGTACAGCCTGCCTCGTAGGTCTCCCAGGTGGTGATTGATATACGCCCAGACCAAGCCTAGGAATCTCTAGTCCATTATTTAATCTCGATCTGGAATCTAAGGTTAGCATCATATTGTGTATATCAGATCCAATCGGCAAACCTTACATAACTCTATCTGTTACTGTATTGTTAATGACTACGATTTGTTTGACTAATACGATATAGTATCCGTATATAGTTGTCCTTTTCGTAGTCTATTCGTCTCCTAACTGTCAAAGAACTAAGAATTTCTACATCTAGGTTATATCTATTTTTAAAGAATGAATTATTAATCAGATCTTCACTTGAACATTTTATGCTTATAGGTACAGCTGCGCATAATATTTGCACTAATATCTTATAGACAATAATTACAGATCAAGAGTTTGTAATTTATGTCCATAATCTTGGTATACTCACATCTATTATACAATGTGTGGGTATGAATCGAATTCATATTATTTCCGGAACAGCAATAGCTACAATAGCTCTATTGCTCGTTACTACAACAATGTCAGATCAGCAGTCCGCATTCGCACATAAAAACCACTATCATTATGGCCATCATAATCATCATCATGGTGGCAGTGCAGCTGCAGCCGCAGCAGCTGGCGATGATAGCTCAGCAGCAGCCGCAGCAGCTGGAGGTGCCGCAGCAGCAGCCGCAGCAGCTGGAGATAGCTCAGCAGCAGCCGCAGCAGCTGGAGGTGCCGCAGCAGCAGCCGCAGCAGCCGGGAGATGATACTTGCTAGCAAATTAAATCAATGGCAAGAAAATGACGTACAAAATTCATTTTTTTTGAAGATCAGATTAGTTTTATTACTTTTAATCTACCTTTAGATCCTATGCGATCTCCAAAGGATGCACTGAATTGTCGTTTGTCTAAGCGTGGATATGGTACAAGTCCAAAAGCTGTAAAGATAGCAAGGCCTAGAAAATCTGTAAATTTAGCGATTTTGATGTCTTTACCCTATATGTACCAACGCACAAATCTGATGATATGTATTCTCGTCAAATAGATGGACTATTATTATTTCTTGACTCTATCTACATCCAATATCCTATTGACAATGGTCTTTTCTTTGTGCTCGAACAATAGATCTGATATCATGGCTAATATGGGACTGACCGGCACTTAAATTCTAATATCTCTTCCATTCATGGTAAACCTCCTAACTGATATCAATACTCTTGACTCTCAAATATTGCGATTGTCTCTCTTTACTGCGATAAGGCTGGCGAATACCAATACAACCTCAAGGAGTTAACATTCTTGTGTATTATTGATTAGTTTTGTTATGCTTTGTTCCACTAAATATAAAAAAGAATCCTTACTATACTTTAGAGTATGAAACAGGAAGAAGATAACCAATCATGTGTTCATTTGGATCAAGCTAATCAAAAAATTGCTCCAAATACACCCGAAGGCTGTGAAGAATGCTTGCAAACTGGATCGTCATGGGTACATCTGCGTCTATGCTTGGCCTGTGGTCACGTTGGATGTTGTGACAATTCTATCAATAAGCACGGTACAAAGCATTTTCATTCTACGGGGCACCCAGTCATTAAGTCATACGAGCCTGGGGAGAACTGGAAATGGTGCTTTGTAGATGAAACATTTAGGGAATGAACGTAACCATCACTACTATTATTTTTACTACTGAAATAGCATTAAAAGACAAACATCAAAAATGATCGTCAAATATGGCTAAAATTGAACCCTATTTTTGATTGTTAATAATGCTAAAAGTGTAATGGTAAGAGCAAATCCAAAATCGTCATAGCAACTTGTGAGTTTTAACTTATAGACTATATCAATAGGAAATACTAGTTTAGGCATTTTTAGGCATTATTTTGTAGATTTTTCCATCGAAATATGTCAGAACATACAAGTTGCCGTCGGGGCCTGTTTTGATATCGGTTATTCTGCCCTGGAAATTACTCGCGAATAAAGTCTTTAAGATTTCGTTCTTATTATCAGCTACACTATCTACTAATTCGGAATGTTGACTACTACTATTTAGGTTTAGATCGGTTCTACTCGCGTTATGCACTTTAAAATAATATATGTTACCGAGGTTTATGTCACCAATGAAAATGTTATTTTTATATTTTATTCCAAAGCTTGATGAATTAAAGAATTCTATGGTAGTAACACCAATCGGTATGCGCCAACTAAATTTAGGATCAGAATAATATGAACCTGGTAGAGCGAAGAGTCTACTCTTTGTCGACGTATCATTATTGCGAGAGATCGGTCCCATAACTTTATCCCAGCCACTATTAAATCCGGGTTTCACCAAATTAATTTCATCATAACTGTTTTCTCCGTTCTCAGTATCCCACAAAAGGCCAGTTACAGTATCAAATGCCATTCCAAAACTATTTCGAATACCATATGCGTAACTATAAGCTAAACCAGCAATATCCGTAGTGCTGCCAGATATATTATCATTGAGAAACGGATTACCTGCAGATGGCAAACCACTTATAGGATTTATCCTCAATATGACAGATGAATAGCTACTTTTTTTACCATATTTGTAGTTCTGCATCATAGTATTGGGTGAGTTCAAATCCCCAACTGCCACGTAGAGTTGATGATCCCTCGGGCCAATTATCATCTTCCCACCGTTGTGGTATATGCCTGCCGAAGACGGCAATTCCAAGATCAATTTAGGGTTTATTAGAGAATTCCCATTCCAGTCATATCGGTAAATTACGTTCTTTATTTCACTATTTTTTTTCAATTCAGTAAAGTAGATGTATACATATGCTTTTGGAATGGTAGGAAACAGATGCGTTGGCGATAATGAGGATGATGACTGTAACTTGCTTTTCGTGTCTTTTCCTGATTCACCCGTTGTCGAAGTGTTATCTAAGATAGTCAAACCTAATAACCCTCGTTCTCCCTGACTTTCTACTTTCAATCTTAGTAAGGGTTCTGATTTTAGCACACCGTCTAATACAAGACGGACATTGCCAGTATTCTTTTCAGATACCAGAATATTACTATGATCTAAAAATGCCATATTGGTTGGAAAAGATAGGTTACTGGCAACCAATTCTATCCTAAGATCATCGTTCTTTGTCAATACTGGATAATGCGGATCTTGGTTATGAATCACATAATCTTGAAACAAGAAACCGGCTACAATGACAAGCGCAACTAAAGCCATAATGGTGAGGACAAATGGTACAAAAAGGGTTCTTGTCGCTAGCTTTCTACGTTTTGTTGTTGTCAAATTGATAATTTATCCTGAGAAGTAGATAGCAGGATCGCTACTATTGGCATGACGTTTATAGATTGTCGTACGCTACATCCCCGCCAGTTCTACTCTATCAGATTAATTATAAAAATCATATGATATATTCTACGAATGTATTATGCTACGGCTCGTTGTACTAACAAGATAATGACTATTTGAAGGGATTTAATTTGTACATGAGGAGGTTGAGGATCTTATTGACGGAGATTGAGGGTGAATCGGAGCATGATGGCAATATTTAGAAGGCCATGACTAGACCTTACTTGGGAATATATTAATGTAGTAATTTAGGCTAATGTAGATAACAGATAATATAGTAGTTGAATTAGCAGCCGCTTAGAAGCAAAGTGTAGGTAATTTGTCCTAGAGTATTTAGACTGGACTNTTAGAAGAATTTTGGCGATCTCAAAAGTCTTATATTTTATGTCTTGATGATAAGATCCTTCAAGAGCTATAGTATTGATGAGGCTATTGGTAAACGAATAAAACCGGCTGAAATTAGTTAGTAGTAATCCGAATCGAGGATCAAGGTTGAAATTTAGTACGATCTTGATTAACAGAATCTATTATGAAACCAATCCTGCTAATGGCCGATGACAATTCTCAGGTACTACGAGCTATCGAGTCTGATTTACGCCAGGAATATGGCAACGACTTCAGGGTATTAAAGGTAGACTCAGGGACAAGTTCACTTGAACTACTCAAGTTATTAAAACTTCGAAATGAGCAGACTGCACTATTTCTAGTAGATTAGAGTAATGCCACAAATGACAGGTGTAGAATTCCTCGAATTAGCCATGAAAAATTATCCAGATAGTAAACGATTATTGCTTATAGCCTATGCTGACACGAATGCGACTATCAAATCTATCAATAAAGCAAAAATTGATTTCTATCTCATGGAACCATGGGATACACCCGGAGAAAATATGTATTCGCTACATCGCTAATGCTTAATATCAATATTCTACGATCCTACTTAATGGCTGAAGGTATTATAATAGGATTTTCTGACATGCTGAGTATAGCACAAACTGTTGGAATAGCGGGAACTATGGTGTTGACACTTTTTTTCTCAAAGAAGCAAATACAGAGTCTGTCAATTGATACACAAACTAGAGGTCTCAATGACTTGGGTGAAAAGTATCTCAAAATGATAGAGCGTGCCATGGAAGACCAGTCGATACAAAGAGTGATAGATAACGAAGTAAAGCTATCACGAGGGGAAGCATACTCATTTTATGTACTGTGGATATGTTCTCATGCATATGCGATGCGTAAAAGAAAAGTACTTGATGATAATGAATGGGCAGGTTGGTCACAATGGATGAGACATATATTTCGAAGAGGAACTATCAAAGAAACATGGAAACAAATAGAGCCAGACAAATGGTTTAATCCTGATTTTCAGAACTTCGTAAATAAAGAAATAGTAGGAACAAAACTTACATGATAAATTCAATTAAGAAATAACATATTCGATAAAAAGCTAAAAGTCAGTTACCATAATACTATAAGTAGGTGACACTCAAAGATCTCAGGAAAAGAGTTACCTTAGCACTGCACAACGACAATCTAGTCTATTTGATATATTGCGAAACAAGTCATTTTGGATTTGGGACATCAAACAGGATAAACAAGAAGATTCAATAACGAAGGTAGATTGCTGCTTTAATTATTTCATTAGTTACCACATTAAGTTACAATTGAAAAACGAATATTTGATTATCAAAAGTCGTTGTATGATAACCTACTTGTTCCGAATACAAATAATTCATTACAGCATGATATGCACAAGCACCTATGGGTTAGAAAGGCCACTGGTTTAGATATTATTGAATTCATGCGAGATTGATATATTTATTGTTGGACTTATTCAGTCTAGCAAGTCGATATCAATAGATTAAGAAATAAATATTTATTACCAATAGAGAACTGTACCGCAAAGTGAATAAAGAACACAATTGTCAGTCTAGGGTAATAATATTCAATTGTCAGTAGTTTTTGATATAATAAGACCATTAATAGAATTTATTATCTCATTTATTTCTAGAGCCGGCTATCTTGGGATATTTTTTTTAATGGTCCTTGAAAGTGCAATGATTCCAATTCCTAGTGAAATTATAATGCCTTTCTCAGGCTTCCTGGTCTCAGCTGGGAAATTCGGGCCAATACTTGTAGTACTAGCTGGTTCGTTAGGAAATCTAGTTGGCTCGGTTTTAACATATTATTTTGGTTTGAATGTGGGCAGAGCATTTATTATCAAATATGGGAAATATGTATTCTTTAAGAAAGAACATTTGGAATTCACAGAAAGACTCTTTAAAAACTATGGAGACAAGATTTCATTTGTAGGCAGATTATTGCCTATAATAAGAACATATGTTTCACTTCCAGCAGGGATAGGAAGGACAAATTTTATTAAATTTGTGTTTTATACGCTAATTGGTTCTCTTATCTGGAATTCCGTACTTACGTTTGCTGGAATGCAACTTGGAAATAATTGGAAAAATATTGACAGGTATTCTATTTATTTAGATATAGTCACAATTTGTATAATTGTAGGTTTTAGTGCCTGGCTTGTACTCAAATTTAAGAAGGGAAGGGAGAAACAGGTATCATAGAAAACTTTGTATAATGTCTAAAAGCCAAACATAAATCTGCAAAGATGAATTCGAGATGTGAATAAAATACTTCTTGGTTTACTAGTTTCGTAAATAGTATTTAATATACTTGTTTAATTACTGAACAGGGTGATCGGCTGCTGTTTGATTTACATATAGATAATTTGTGTTTGTGTCAAATCTAATTTTATCCATAGTTATTACTCTAAACGCATTATCATATAGATATTTCATTTCTGCATCAAACAAGCCTATATCAGTACTGAATGGTTTTCGGCTATTGTCTATGGTGTGGTATGCCATTATAGGTATTGCATTAATTGTACCATTCCTGTTATACTGTGTCTGACTATTTACATTGTCAACAAATTTTGAAAATATAATCCTATCATTGTTAATGCATTTCTGATCCCAAGAATTATGGCTTTGTTCTCTAATCGAATATCTATTTACAGGATTTAGCCCCCCACGCTCATTATAAGTTTTGCAATTGGTTTGGTTGGGATATTTTTCATACCTGGTACAATGCAAAAACATTAAATGAGCAAATCCGTTATCGGCAAGATCATAATATTTAGAAATTTCATTAATTATAGTTGAATTATTCCATGCATCTCCGTAGGGCACTGCAAAAATTGTAGCCGTGATCCCGTGATCTGCTAGGCATTTCTTTGACTGACTAATTTCAAATTCTAAATCTTTGTAAGACAAGCTATTCAGATCTCTGTGTGTCATAGCTTTAGATTCCACATCTTGACCCTGACTGTGCAATGCCTGTATCATTTGCCAGCTCATTCGAGGACTTTTGTCATCATCTACTGTACCTACCCAGTCGCATGTTACAAAGAAACTGCCTTTAAAGCCATATTTGTCAAGTATTGGTTTTGCGTTAGTATATTGAGTTTGTGATATATTCCCAAATGTTAAAATTATCAATTTGTTTAAATTATTAATACTAGTTTTAGTACTATTTTGATGAACTGATCCGATCTTGTTATGATCTTCACTTCCGAACACCATGACGTTATCTAGGTGGACATTTGAAACGAGAACTATCAGTATTGTTAAAACTAACAATGCCCTCACCAGCTGTTTCTGGATACTTGCAAACAGGCGAAGGGAGGATGAAAGTGTCATCGTAATATAGTATTAGGTATAATTATGTAAACTTACTTAAGATTGTACATAGCTCCAAATAGAATATATTCTATGTTCAATATAATTAGATAAATGTACTTAGATCTTAGTTATGGGCAATTATGTGATGTTTTGGATCAGTTTAATAACATCAATAGG
>C688J18823_10000968_pt1 | contig 17437 bp, 16 predicted proteins | sample HopSoiMetagenom1_FD_18823 | JGI IMG/M metagenome (IMG submission 18823) | reverse complement strand
CGCATGCTGGTCTCGGGCTCGGACGAGCCGCAGTACCTGACGCGTGCCTTTGCGGCGGGCGCGTCGGGCTACATCCCGAAGTCCATGTCCGTGCGTGAAGTCACCGCTGCGATCCGGCGCGTCCTCGACGGCGGCGTCAGCGTTCCGGAAGACAACGCCCGGGCCGGCGCCGCGCGCGCTCAGGACCCGATGGCGCATCTCACGCTGCGCCAGATCGAGGTGCTGCGCTTGCTTGGCGAGGGCTACACGAACAAGGAAATCGCCAAAGACCTCCGCATCACCGAGCGCACCGCCAAGGCGCACGTGGCCGCCATCTTCCAGGCCCTCGGCGCCGATAACCGCACGCAGGCAGTGCTCTCCGCCCAGCGCAACGGCTACCTTTAGGAGCTAGGCGACAGCGTTTTCAGTTCTGCGGCGCCTGACGAACCCGAGAACCCCGAGCCCGGCAAGCAGCATCGCGTAGGTTGCGGGTTCGGGGACTGGGGACACCGCGGGTGCGGAGCTGTAGGCGGTGGTCCAGTCGAAGCCCGAGGTGGAGCTGACGCTATAGCCGCTCAACAGGGTACCGTCGGCCAAGTGCACGGCGCTCAAGCCGCCCCATAAACCGGTGGAGCCGAAGTTGCTCTGCGCGCTCGCCTGGTCGCCGCCGAAACTTGTCAAGGCCTGGGTGAAGGCGGTCATTTCGGCCATCAGTTGGAAGGGGGTGTTGAAGAGGATCGGGACGTCGAATGAGAAGGTGCCGACAAGACTAGTGACTGGGTCGCTCTGGAACACCCCATTCGTCGCCACGCCGCGCACCAGTTGGTTAGTCTCAATCGCACCGTTGCGCGACACCAGCTGTCCGCTGGTTGAGAACACCTGGCTGCCGTTGGCGCGCACCACTGCGGAAATGGTCGAGTTGGCGGCCGCGCCCGCGCTGGCTGGATCCGTCATGGAGGACAAGCCCCCGGACAGGGAAAAGGAAAACCGCGCGAAGGCGCCGCCGGCAAGCGAGGCGCTCGAGAAGGTGACGCTGTCGATCCACAAGGCGCCGCCTTGGCCGCGGGTCTGCGCCTGGTCGCCCGCCGCGATGGCCGAGGCACTGGCATGCAGCGCGCCGAAGTCCGCTTCGCCATAGCCGCCGCTAGCCAGCAGGCCGTCGGCATAGGAAATGCTGCTGAGCGGGCCGGTCGCACCGGAGAGTTGCGTAAGCGAGCCGCGTCCTGGCTCGTTTTCGTATAGCGCGAATGAGCTCGCGCTGATGATTGCCGCCTGCACCGGAAGTGCGAAAGCCGCCGCGAAAACGGCGAGCACGGCATGACGACGAGCATAGGAGCGCTGGTTCATTCTTTTCCTCAATTGGACATAGCAGGACATGAGTGGAGTCTAGGAACGTCGGGCGCGGCGGAGTATTGGCCATAAGGACAATCCGGCCGCGCGGATTCCGGGGTAGGCTCTTCGCCGTGCAGAAAATCCGAATCGTCGGCGCGTGACGGCGGCCAGCGCCGCCGCGCGCATCGACCACGACCGGATTCACGCGCTCTATCGGCAAGTCGCGCCCGGCACCACCGCGGTCGCCGGCGCCACCGCGGGCCTCGTCGTGACGGCAATGTGGCAGGCCGTCGCACCACCGCTGCTTTTGGGTTGGTTCGCGCTTTACATCGCCAACCTTTTGCTGCGCCTCGCCCTCGCCCGAGCCTTCAAGCGCGAGAACCCGGCCGACGATGCGCGGCTGCGCGTCTGGGCGCGCCGCTACACGCTCGCCATGGGAACGAGCGGGGCGATTTTCGGCAGCGTGGCTTGGTGCATGTTTCCCCAGGACTACCCGTTAGGACAGGTGTTCCTGATCGTCATCGTCACCGGCGTCGCGGCCGCCAGCATCACCACGAACGCCTGGCATCCGCCCGCGATGCGCGCGTATTTACTCATGATGCTGGTACCGATGCTTTTGAGGCTGGCCTACGAGGGCGGACTCGAATATGGGTTGCTCGCGGTTGCCTTCGGCTTCTACCTCATCGTGCTGCTGGTGTTCGGGCGCGATCAAGCCGCGTTGATCCGCAAGTCGTTGACGGCCGCCCACGAGAACGTCGGCCTGCTGGAAGAATTGCGTCGCAAGACCGAACTGGCGGAGGCGGCGCAACGGAACGCCGAGCAGGCCAACCTTGCCAAATCGCAGTTCTTCGCCGCGGCGAGCCACGACCTGCGCCAACCGATGCAGGCGCTCGGCCTGTTCGCCGCGTCTCTGCGCGACACCCGGCGCGCACCGCACGATGCACGCCGTGTCGAGCAGATCCTGTCAAGCGTGGACGCACTCGAATCCCTGTTCGACGAGCTCCTCGACATCTCGAAGCTGGATGCCGGCTATGTCAATCCTGTATTCGCACACTTTCGTGCGCATGCGCTGTTCGATCGGCTGCGCAACACATACTGGCCGCTCGCAGACAAGAGCGGCCTGTTGCTGCACTTCGACGATGGCGGCACGGTGCTGCATGGCGATTCTGTGCTGCTGGAGCGCGTGCTAGGCAATTTCATCTCCAACGCGCTGCGCTATACGACATCCGGAAGCGTGCACGTGCGCTGCAGGGCTTGCGAAGGACGCGCGCGCGTCGCTCTGGAGGTGGCCGACACCGGGCCCGGCATCCCGGCGGCCGAGCACGAGCGGATATTCGACGAGTTCTACCAGCTCGGCAATCCGGAACGCGATCGGCGCAAGGGCCTCGGGCTGGGCCTCGCAACCGTCAAGCGCATCGCCCAGCTGCTGGGCTGCCGGGTAACGCTCGAATCGCAGCCGGGGAAGGGTTCCGTGTTCGCTATCGAGGTGCCCCTAGGTGATCCGGCGCACGTCTCGCCCACGCCCGCGCCGAGCGCGGCTGATCTCGATGCATTGCGTGGCAGGGTGATCGCGGTTGTCGATGACGAGCGCGACGTGCGCGATGGACTGGTGGAGCTGCTGCAGATGTGGCGGTGCAAGCCGATTGCGGCAGCGTCCGGAGTCGAGGTTCTTGACCGGCTGGACGCTTCGCAAATGCGCCCCGATGCGGTTATCGCCGACTATCGATTGCGCGAGCGTGAAACCGGAGCCAGCGTGATCGCCGCACTACGCGGGCGCTACGGCGCGGCATTGCCCGCGCTGATCATGTCGGGCGATACGACGGCCGAAATATTCAATCTGGTGAGGGAGCAACAGTTGCCGCTGCTCTCGAAGCCGGTCCGCGCTGCACGGCTACGCGCAGCGCTGCAGCACCTTCTGCGCGCCGGCAGCGCCGGACCTTAGTCGAGGTTTTGCAGGACCTTGCGCACCGTGTCGGCGATGCGGTCGATCTGCGCCTTCTCCACGATCAGCGGCGGAGAAAAGGCGAGCGTGTCGCCGGTGTAGCGGATCAGCACGCCGGCCTCGAAGGCCTTGACCAGGGCGGAATAGCCGCGGCTGCCGGGCGCATCCTTCTTCGGTTCGAGCTCCACCGCGCCCATCAGGCCGATGTTGCGCACGTCGATCACGTTGCGAGCGCCCTTCAGCGAGTGCAGGGCATCTTCCCAATGCTTCTCCACCGTCTGCGCGCGCTCGAGCAGTCCTTCTTCTTCGTACACGTCGAGCGTGGCTATGCCCGCCGCGCACGCCAGCGGATGTCCCGAGTACGTGTAGCCGTGGAAGAGCTCGATGCCTTCTCCGCCTTTCATGAAGGCTTCGTAGATCGATTCTTTGACGAAGACGGCGCCCATCGGCACCGAACCATTGGTCATGCCCTTCGCTACGGTGAACATGTCCGGCAGCACGCCCAGACGCTGCGAGCCGAAGGGCTTGCCCAGGCGGCCGAAACCGGTGATCACCTCATCATAGATAAGCAGGATGCCGTGCTTGTCGCAGATCTCGCGCAGGCGCTGCAGATACCCCTGCGGCGGCACCAGCACACCGGCGGAGCCTGATACCGGCTCGACGATCACGGCGGCGATGCTGCCGCCATCATTCATCAGGCACAGCCGCTCCAGATCATCGGCGAGCTCGGCGCCATTCTTGGGTAGACCGCGGGAGAACGCGTTGCGCGCGATGTCGTGCGTGTGGCGGATGTGCAGGACGCCGGCCACGCCGGGGCCAAACACCTTCTTGTTGGCAGGAATGCCGCCGACCGCCATGCCGCCGAAGTTCACGCCGTGGTAGCCGCGCTCGCGGCCGACGAGGCGGAAGCGATGCCCTTCGCCGCGTGCGCGCTGATACGCGAGCGCGATCTTGAGCGCCGTGTCAGCCGACTCGGAGCCAGAGTTGGTGAAGAAAACGCGCTTGAACCCTTGCGGGGCGAGCGCCGAGAGGCGTTCGGCAAACTCGAACGCGATCGGGTGGCCCATCTGGAAAGTCGGCGCGAAATCCATCTCCGCCGCCTGCTCTTGGATCGCCTGCACGATTTTCGGCCGGCAGTGCCCCGCGTTGACGCACCATAGCCCCGCGCAGCCGTCGAGGATCTGGCGCCCATCGGGCGTCCAGTAGTACATGCCCTCGGCGCGCGCGAGCAGGCGCGGCGCCTTCTTGAACTGCCGGTTGGCGGTGTACGGCATCCAGAACGCGGATTGCTCCAGCGTCTGTTGAAAGTCAGCGCGCTTGTTCATGCCCTCAGCTTACTCCCGGCGCGCCTTGCCGCAGCGCAGAAAAGCTAGGCCGAGTAGGCCACCACTTTCTGTTTCTGCTCGCCAAGTCCCTGGATTGTGAGACGCATCACATCGCCCGGCTTGAGGAACACCGGCGTCGGCTTGATGCCGAGGCCCACTCCCGGCGGCGTGCCGGTGGCGATGATGTCGCCCGGCAGCAGCGTCATGTAGTGCGACACGTGCGAGATGATCTTCGCGCAGTCGAACACCATGGTGCGCGTGTTGCCGCTCTGCATCTTCTTGCCGTTCACCTCGAGCAGCATGTCGAGGTTCTGCGGATCCGTGATCTCGTCGGTGGTGACGAGCCACGGGCCGATCGGCCCCGACGTATCGAAGCCCTTGCCCTTGTCCCACTGGGTGGTCGCCATCTGGAAGGCGCGCTCCGAGACGTCGTTTACGATGGTGTAGCCGGCGACGTGGTTCAGCGCGTCGGCCTCGTCGACGTAGCGCGCCTGCGTGCCGATGACGATGCCGAGCTCGATTTCCCAGTCGAGCTTGGTGGAGTGCTTCGGCTGGATGATGTCGTCGCTCGGGCCGTTGATGCAGGTGGTGGCCTTCATGAAGACGATCGGCTCGGACGGGATCTGCAGGCCGGCTTCCTTGGCGTGATCGGAATAGTTCAGGCCGATGGCTACGAACTTGCCGATGCCGACGTACGGCACGCCGTAGCGCGGATTGCCGGATACGAGCGGCAGCGTCTCGGGCTTGAGCTTGGCGAGTACCTTCAGCCCGCGAGGCGAGATCTCGTTTGGCCCGATGTTGTCCACCACCTTCGAAAGGTCGCGCAGCTTTCCTTCGCTGTCGATGATTCCGGGCTTTTCATAGCCGGGCTTCCCGTAACGGCACAACTTCATATCGTCATTCCCCCGTCGATCGAATAAGCGTTTCCGGTCGCGAACAGCGATTCATCCGAGGCGAGGAAGATCAGGATCCCCATGATGTCGTCGACCGTGCCGAGCCGCCCCATCGGCTGGCGCGCGACGAAGTCCTTGCGCGCCTGCACCGGGTCGGCGAATGCGTTGATGCGTCCCTGCAGCGACGGCGTGTCCACCGTGCCGGGCGAGATCGCGTTGCAGCGGATGCCCTTGCCGACGTAATCGGCGGCAATGGATTTGGTGAGGCCGATGACCGCCGCCTTGCTCGCACCGTACACGCAGCGGTTCGGCAGGCCGCGGATCGACGAGGCGACGGACGCCATGTTGATGATGGAGCCCTTCTGCTTCTTCAGCATCCCGGGCAGGAAGGCGCGCGTGACGAGGAACATCGACTTCACGTTCACGTTGAACGCCTGGTCCCAATCGGGCACCTTGGCGTCGAGGATCGAGCCGTGGTGCACGATGCCGGCGCAATTGAAGAGGATGTCGATGTCGCCCACCTCTTGCGCCACCTTGGCAATCGCGGCCTCGTCGGTGACGTCCAGCGGCCGCGTGCGGACGCCCTCCTTGCCGTCGATTTCTTTCAGCTTCTGCGCATTGAGGTCCGTGGCCCACACGCGAGCGCCCTCGCGGGCGAAGGCGAACGCCGCGGCTTGGCCCATGCCTTGAGCGGCGGCCGTAATGAATGCCGTCTTGCCTGCTAGTCGTCCTGCCATGTAGGGGGTCTCGTTCGAAGGGGTGCGATTATACTTCCCGTCTCCATGAATTCCCTTGATTTCGCAGGCCGCACGGCGGTCGTCACCGGCGCCGCGCAAGGCATCGGTGCCGCCATCGCCAAACGACTGAAGGCGTCCGGCGCGAAAGTCGTGATCTGGGATCTGGATGCTTCTCCAAAGGTGGACGTCTCGGACGCCGGGTCCGTCGATGCCGCGGTGAAGCGAACGCTCGGCGAGCTGGGAAAGATCGACGTGCTCGTCAACAACGCGGGCATCGCCGGCAAGAACGTGCCGACGGTCGATTACCCGATCGAGGAATGGGAGCGCGTGCTGCGCGTAAACCTTACCAGCCAGTTCCTCTGCTGCCGCGCCGTCGCGCCGCATATGGTGAAGGCGAAATATGGACGCATCGTGAACATCGCGTCCATCGCCGGCAAGGAAGGCAATCCGAATGCGGTGGCCTACTCGGCATCCAAGGCCGGGGTCATCTCGCTCACCAAATCGCTGGGCAAAGAGCTCGCGCAGGCGGGTGTGCTGGTCAATTGCATCACGCCGGCGGCGGCGAAGACCGCCATCTTCGACCAGATGACTAAGCAGCACATCGACTACATGCTGTCCAAGATCCCGATGGGGCGCTTCGTCGAAGTGGACGAGATCGCCGCGCTTGCCTGCTGGCTTGCGTCGTCCGACTGCTCGTTCTCCACCGGCGCGGTGTTCGACATCTCCGGCGGACGTGCCACCTACTAAAAAGAACGGTAAACGGCGCAGCGCCGCCTGGTTCAGCCGGCAGGACATCTACGGCTTCATCTATCGCAGCTGGACCAAGAACCGCGGGGTGCCGAACGATCAGTTCGACGGCCGCCCGGTCATCGGCATCTGCAACACCTGGTCCGAGCTCACCCCCTGCAACACGCACTTTCGCGTCCTCGCCGAGCACGTGCGTAACGGCGTTTTAGAAGCCGGCGGCTTCCCGCTCGAGTTCCCGGTGATGTCGCTCGGCGAGACGTTGCTCAGGCCTACCGCCATGCTCTACCGCAACCTCGCGAGCATGGACGCCGAGGAAACGATCCGCGCCAATCCGCTCGACGGCGTGGTGCTGCTCGGCGGCTGCGACAAGACCACGCCTTCGATCCTGATGGGCGCGGCAAGCGTCGACATCCCGACCCTCTTCGTCTCCGGTGGGCCGATGCTGTCGGGCAAATACCGCGGGCAAGACATCGGCTCGGGTACGAACGTGTGGTCGATGTCCGAAGACCTGCGCGCCGGTAAGATCACCCTGGAGGAATTTCACGAAGCCGAGTCCTGCATGCACCGCTCGCACGGGCACTGCATGACGATGGGTACCGCCTCGACGATGGCGTCGATGGTCGAAGCCCTCGGCGTCGCCTTGCCGGGCAACGCGGCGTATCCAGCGGTCGATGCGCGCCGCAATGTACTCGCGCGCATGGCGGGGCGACGCATCGTCCAGTTGGTAAAGGAAGACGTGCGCTTGTCGCAAATACTCACCAAGCAGGCCTTCGAGAACGCGATTCGCGCCAACGCCGCGATCGGCGGCTCCACCAACGCCGTCATTCACCTCATCGCGATCGCGCGGCGCATCGGCGTCGAGCTCACGCTCGATGACTGGGACCGCGTGGGCGACGGCGTGCACACGCTGGTGAACCTGATGCCGAGCGGCAAGTATCTGATGGAGGATTTCTGCTACGCCGGTGGCCTGCCGGCCGTGCTGCGCGAGCTAGGCGAAAACGGCGCCCTCCACAAGGATGCTCTGACGGTCAACGGCCAGGCCATCTGGGCGAACGTGAAGGATGCGCAGTGCTGGAACCGCGAGGTCATCACGCCGTTCAAGTCGCCGTTCAAGAAGAACACCGGCATCAAGGTGCTGCGCGGCAACCTGTGTCCCGACGGCGCCATCATCAAACCGTCGGCCGCGACGCCGAAGCTCCTCAAGCATCGCGGCCGCGCGGTCGTGTTCGAGAACATCGAGGACTTCCACAAGCGCATCGATGATCCCAAGCTCGACATCGACGAGAGCTGCATCATGGTGCTCAAGTACTGCGGGCCGAAGGGCTACCCGGGCATGGCGGAGGTCGGCAACATGCCGCTGCCGCCCAAGCTGCTGAAGAAAGGCATCACCGACATGGTGCGCATCTCGGATGCACGCATGAGCGGCACCGCGTACGGCACGGTTGTTCTGCACATGTCGCCCGAGGCCGCCGCCGGCGGCGCGCTGGCCGTGGTGCAGAACGGCGACATGATCGAACTCGATGTGTCCAAAAGAATACTTCGCCTGGATATCACCGATGCGGAGCTCGGCGGCCGACGCGCGCGCTGGAAGGCGCCCAAGCCGCCGCTCGAGCGCGGCTACTGGAAGCTCTACACCGACCACGTCAACCAGGCGCACCTGGGCGCCGACCTCGACTTCCTGGTCGGCAAAAGCGGGCCGTTCGTGCCGAGGGACAATCACTAATGCTGCAAGCCGCCGACCTCACCATCCGTCTCCATGCCGACGACGACGTCGTCATCGCGCGCGTCGAGCTGCCGGCCGGCACCATGGTGCAGAAGGAAAACGTGCGCTCCGCCGTGCGCATCCCGGCCGGGCACAAGATTGCCGTCCGCGCAGTGGCGAAGGGCAAACCGGTGCTTCGCTACAACCAGATCATCGGCTTCGCCACCCAGGACATTGCCCCCGGCGACCACGTGCACGTGCATAACGTGGCGATGGGCGATTTCCAGCGCGATTACGCGTTTTGCGCCCTGCGCAAAGACACGGCGTTCGTGGCGCAGCCGGCGACCTTCATGGGCATCAAGCGCCCGGATGGCCAGGTCGCCACGCGCAATTACATCGGCATCCTGACGAGCGTGAACTGCTCGGCGACCGTCGCCCGCATGATCGCCGAGCACTTCAAGAACCGGCTGGATGATTACCCGAACGTCGACGGCGTCGTCGCGCTCACGCACAAGTCTGGCTGCGGCATGGCGAGCGAAGGCGAGGCGACCGATCTCCTGCGGCGCACGATTGCCGGCTATGCGCGGCATCCGAACTTCTTTTCTTCACAGCTCGTCGGCCTCGGCTGCGAGGCAAACCAGATCAATTCGCTCCTCGCCGCGCAGCAGCTGAAGCGCAGTGACAAGCTGGTCACGTTCACCATCCAGGAGAAGGGCGGCACGCGCAAAGCCGTCGAGAACGGCATCGCGCGGGTGAAGGAAATGCTGCCCGAAGCGAACAAGGTCAAGCGCCAACCGATGCCGGCGTCGCATCTCATGCTCGGCCTGCAATGCGGCGGCTCGGATGGCTATTCCGGCATCAGCGCCAACCCCGCGCTCGGCGCTGCCGTGGACCTCCTGGTGCGAAACGGCGGCACGGCGATCCTCTCCGAGACGCCCGAGATCTACGGCGCCGAGCATCTGCTCACACGACGTGCGGTCTCGAAAGAGGTCGGAGAAAAGCTCATCGAGCGCATCCATTGGTGGGAGGCGTACACGCAGCGCATGGGCAACGAGATGAACAACAATCCCTCGCCGGGAAACAAGGCGGGCGGATTGACCACCATCCTGGAAAAGTCGCTCGGCGCGGTGGCAAAGGGCGGCACGACCAATCTGGTCGCCGTCTATGAGTACGCCGAACCGGTCACCGCGCATGGCTTCGTGTACATGGACACGCCGGGCTACGACCCGGTGTCGGCGACCGGGCAAGTGGCGGGCGGCGCGAACATCATCTGCTTCACCACCGGCCGCGGCTCGGCTTACGGCTGCAAGCCGGCACCTTCGCTCAAGCTCGCAACCAATACGCCGCTCTTCTCGCACCAGGAAGACGACATGGACTTCAACTGCGGCACGATCATCGACGGCACCGAGACGATCGCGCAGGCGGGCGAGCGATTCTTCCAGCTCATCCTGGAGACGGCCTCGGGCCGCAAGACGAAGAGCGAGGAGTTCGGCTACGGCGACGACGAGTTCGCGCCGTGGCAGCTCGGGGCCACGATGTGAATTTGCCGGACGTCGCGATCGCCACCGCTCTCGCGTGGGGCGCCGGACTACGCGCTTACGCGGTGATTTTTGCGGTGGGTGTCGCGGGCGCGATGGGATGGATCGAGCTGCCGGGGCACTTGGACGTACTCCAGCATCCGGTCGTCATCGCTGCAAGCGGCTTCATGACGCTGGTCGAGTTCGGCGCCGACAAGCTGCCGTGGCTCGACAGCATCTGGGATGCCCTGCACAGCTTCATCCGCATTCCGGCCGGCGCGGCGCTCGCCGCCATGGCGTTCGGCGATGCCACGAGCGCGGTGATGGTCGCGGCAGGGCTCCTCGGCGGCAGCTTGGCCGCGGCCATGCATACTGCGAAAGCGGGCGCACGGGCGGCGATCAACCTCTCGCCGGAACCCTTGTCGAATTGGACGGCGTCCTTCACCGAGGATGCGCTCGTGCCGCTCGGCTTGTGGCTCGCAGTCGCGCACCCCGTCGTGCTGTTCGTGCTCGTCGCCGCGTGCCTGCTTGCCGCGTTCTTCCTTGCGCGGGTCCTCTGGCGCGGGATCCGCCGCCTCACGGCCTAGCATGCCCCGCTTTTACGTCGACGCGCCGTTGCGCGCCGGGTCGAGCATCCTGCTTGCCGAAGACAGCGCGCACCACGCGGTGCACGTGCTGCGCGTGCGCTCCGGCGACGACGTCACGCTTTTCAACGGCCGCGGTGGCGAGTTCGCCGCGCGCGTCGCATCGGTCGAGCGGCTCAAGGTGCTGTGCGACCTGCTCGAGCACCGCGGCGTCGAGCGCGAGTCGCCGCTGCGCATGGTGCTCGTGCAGGGGGTGTCGTCCGGCGAACGGATGGACTTCACGGTTCGCAAGGCAGTGGAGCTTGGCGTGGCGGAGATTCATCCGGTCCTCGCGCACGCGTCGGTCGCCCGGCCCAAGGGGGAACGGGCCGCGGCGCGCCATCAGCATTGGCACAAGGTGGCCATCTCCGCTTGCGAGCAATGCGGACGCAATCGCATCCCCGGCGTGCAGCCGATGATCGAGGCGGCGCGCTATTCCGGCGGCGAAGGAAGCAGGATTCTTCTTTCGCCCGAGGCCGAGCTGCGCTTCTCGCAGGCCTGCCAAGCGGGCGAAGCCACCTTCACCCTCGCAGCGGGGCCGGAGGCCGGGTTCAACAGCGAGGAAGAGCGCGCGTTCCTGAATGCCGGCTTCGTGCCCGCGCGCATCGGGCCGCGCGTTCTGCGAACGGAGACGGCGGGCCTGGCGGCGATCGCCGCGCTTAACGCTTTGCGGGGAGACTTCTAGAGATCAGCTCGGCGAGCTGCGTGTTGCCGTTGTCGCGGGCGATGTCGAGCGCGGTGCGCCCGCTCCAAGCACGCTCCTCGAGGTTCACGCCCTTGCCGGCGATGAAGAGCTCGACCGCGAGCTGATCGTTGCGCTTCACCGCGTCGAGGAACTCGCCGTGGTCGTAGTACTTGAGTCCCATGGCCGTCAATTCCTTGCGCGCCTGCAGGCTGCGATCAGCGGCGATCGCATTCACCGCCGCGGGCGCCGGCTTGATGGCGAGATTGGCGAGCTCGCGGCCGATCGAGAGCACGCGATCGCGCTGCTCGGGCGGCATCTCGGCGGTGGCGCCGGCGAAAAGGCTGGCGGCGGCCTGGTTCGCCTCGTGATTGCGGCCGGCAAGGAGATCCGCCATGGCCTGGTCCGGATACGGATGGTTGCCGATGCGGATCATCTGCTGGACCAGCGTGAGGACGTTGCCGAAAGCGCTCCAGTCCTCGTCGTACTTGGGATCGACGGCGAGCGCCGACGTGGAGCCGACGATGAGGACGGTGAGAAAAAACGAACGAGCAAATTTCATGGGGCCTCCGGAACCCAAGCATAACGCGCGGATAAGCTCATGGTTTACGCCGTACAATTTGTAAAAACTACATGGCTTCTCCGCTTGTTTCCGAAGCATTCGTCCGCTGGCTGCGCCAGGTCGCGCCGTATGTGCACGCCTTTCGCGGCCGCACGTTCGTCGTCGCATTCGGCGGCGAGCTCTTTACCGAGCGCACGCGCTTCCTTACTTTCGTCCACGACCTGAATCTGCTCGCCGCCCTCGGCATCCGGCTCGTGCTGGTGCACGGCGCGCGGCCGCAAATCGAGGCCGAGCTCAAGTCCCGCGGCGTGCGCTCGCGCTATGCGCAGGGCCTGCGCGTCACCGACGAAGCCGCGCTGACCGCGGTGAAGCAGGCCGCCGGCGTGCTGCGCATCGAGATCGAAGCGGTCCTCTCACAAGGGTTGCCCAACTCGCCCATGGCCGGCGCCCAGATCCGGGTCAACTCGGGCAACTTCATTACGGCGCGGCCGATCGGCGTGCGCAAGGGCGTCGACTTCCAGTTCACAGGCTCGGTGCGCAAAGTGGACGCCTTTGCCATCCGCGGCGCGCTCGACGCCGGCGAGCTCGTCCTGGTCGCGCACGTGGGCTACTCGCCAACCGGCGAAGTATTCAACATCGCTTGGGAAGACGTGGCCGAGAACGTCGCCGTCGCCCTGCGCGCCGACAAGCTCATCATGTTCACCGATCGCGTGCCGGTCGATCGCCGGGATCAGGTCGTCAGCGAGCTCACCGCGCGCGAAGCCGAAGCGCTGCTGAAGAAAGGCGGCCTCACGCAGCAGACCGGCCGCGCGATCGAGCATGCCATTCGCGCGCTCGCCAACGGCGCCGGCCGGGCACACATCCTGTCGCGCCGGGTGCCGGGGTCGCTCTTGCTCGAGCTCTTCACGGCGGCGGGCGTCGGCACCATGATCACCGCCGACACGCTGGAGCAACTGCGGGCGGCGCGCATCGAGGACGTCGGCGGCATGCTGTCGCTCATCGAGCCGCTCGAGTCCGACGGCACGCTCGTCAAGCGCAGCCGTGAGCTCCTCGAGGCCGAGATCGGCAATTTCTTCGTCATCGAGCACGACGGCACGATCCGCGGCCTCGCCGCGCTGTACCCGTATCCGGAAGACAAGTGCGCCGAGTTCGCCTGCCTTGCCGTGGCGCCCGAGTATCGCGAGGCGGGCTACGGCGAGCGCCTCCTGCATGCGTGCGAGGAGCGGGCGAAAGCGTTGAAGCTGCGCAAGCTCTTCGCGCTCACGACCTACGCCGCCCACTGGTTCCTAGAGCAGGGGTTCCGGGCCGGGGACGTCGCCGCGCTCCCTTCGCAGCGCCAGACGCTCTACAACTGGAAGCGCGGTTCGAAGGTGTTTTTGAAGCGCATATAATCGCCCGATGGCTCGGATGGTGAAGTGCGTCAAGCTCGGCCGCGAGGCCGAAGGTCTCCAATTCCCCCCGTATCCCGGCGAGCTCGGCAAGCGCATCTGGGAGAACGTGTCGAAGGAAGCCTGGGCCCAGTGGCTCAAGCAGCAGACCATGCTCGTCAACGAGAACCGGCTGAACCTCGCCGACCAGCGCGCGCGCAAGTACCTCATGGAGCAGACCGAGCGGCACTTCTTCGGCCAGGGAGCCGACACCGCGTCGGGATTCGTTCCGCCCGAGAAGTGAGCTCCAGGATCGCGCAGTTCTGGGACGAGTCGATCGTCCCGGCGCTCATCGACTACATCCGCATTCCGGCCAAGTCGCCGCACTTCGACGGCGAGTGGCGCACGCATGGCTATATAGACGAAGCGGCGAAGCTCGCCGCCTCATGGTGCGAGCGCAATGCCGTGGCGGGGATGAAGCTGGAGATCGTGCGCCTCGGCGAGCGTACGCCCTGCCTCTTCATCGACGTTCCCGGGACCGTCGGCGGTGGGCCGGTGCTCATGTACGGCCATCTCGACAAGCAGCCGGAGATGACCGGCTGGCGCGAAGGCCTCGGGCCATGGGTTCCCGTGATGCAGGACGGAAAGCTTTACGGCCGCGGCGGCGCGGACGACGGCTATGCGGTCTTCTGCGCCATCGCCGCGCTCAGAGCGCTGCAGGAAGAGAAGCGCCCCCACCGCCGCTGCGTCATTCTCATCGAGTGCTGCGAGGAGAGCGGCAGCTTCGACCTGCCGCCGTACCTGGATTTCTTAGCTCAAAGGATTGGGACGCCATCGCTCGTAGTCGCGCTCGACTCGGGCTGCGGCAACTACAACCAGCTGTGGGGCACGACGTCGCTGCGCGGATTGCTGAACGGCATCCTCACAGTGGAAGTGCTCACCGAGGGCGTGCATTCGGGCGACGCGAGCGGCGTGGTGGCGTCGAGCTTCCGCGTCGCCCGCGCGCTCATCGATCGGATCGACGATCCGGGCACCGGGCGGTGGTGAAGGATTTTCACGTCGAGATTCCTGCCGAGCGCAGGCGCCAGGCTGAGCTTGCCGCACAGGTACTCGGCGATGAGGTTTGGCGCAAGTTCCCCTTCGTCCCCGGCATGAAAGCGATGGGCACCGACAACGCCGAGCGCATCCTCAACCGCACTTGGCGGCCGATGCTCGCCGTCACGGGCGCGGACGGCCTGCCCGCGCCAGCGAATGCCGGCAATGTGCTGCGGCCGAAGACGCAGCTCGTACTATCGCTGCGCCTTCCTCCAATACTGGACGCGACCGCCGCGGCGGAGCGCATGAAGCGATTGCTGGAGCAAGACCCGCCCTATGGCGCGCGAGTGAGATATGAATACGGTCAGGCGGCGCGCGGCTGGAACGCGCCGGCGCTCGCACCCTGGCTCGAGCGTGCGCTCGACGAGTCTTCGCGCCGGCATTACGGCCAGCCGGCAATGTGGATGGGCGAAGGCGGCACCATCCCGTTCATGGCCATGCTGGGCGAGAAGTTCCCGCAGGCTCAGTTCTTCATCACCGGCGTGCTCGGCCCGCATTCCAACGCGCACGGCCCGAACGAGTTCTTGCACCTCGACTACGCCAAGCGCCTCACCGCGTGCGTTGCCGACGTTCTCACGGCGCACGCCGCGAGCTGAGAAGCCTTCGGTGGAAGGCGAACGCCAGGACCGCGAGGCCCAGCGCCGAGCACCAGAAGACGGGCCTCAAGCCCCAGCCATCGACGATGCGCGAAGCGGCCCAAAGGCCCACGGCCTGGCCCGTGAAGAGAAACGTCGCGAACAGCGCGACCGCGGAGCCGCGCTCCTTGGGTACCGCCTCGCTTAGCTTCGTCTGCACCGTAGTGTGGAAGGCGTAGAAGCCAGCGCCGACGAATACCAGCCCCGCCGCGACTCCTCCGAGCCACGGACTGGCCGCGAGAATCGCATAGCCGAGGGCCAGCCCGATGCCGCCCATCGTGGCGAGGCCCAGCTCGCCGAAGGCACGCAAGGCGCGCGGCGCGACCGTCGCGTACAGGATGCCGCCGAGCGCATAGAGGGCGACGAGAGTGCCGGCCGCACCGGGGCCGACGCCGAAGCCGCGCTGGAAATGCAGCGCGACGAAGGCGAGCGCGCCGAAGATGAAGAAGCCCTCCGCGAATGCCGTGGCGATGAGGCTCGTCAGCGGCCAATGGCGGAAGAGGCCCGGCATGCGCGCGAAGCTCTGCAGGATCGAGGCACGCGCGGCGGGCGCCGGCTGCCGCCGGGCCTCCAGCGTGAGGAGCACGGCGATGACGAGCAGCATTGCGGCGAGCAGGCCGAATACCGAGCGCCAACCGAAGTGCTCGGCCAGCCAGCCGGAGAGCGCCGTGCCGAAGCCGATGCCGGCGATCTGGCCGACGAGGTATCGCGCGAGCAGTGATTGGCGCTGTGCGTAGGGAAAGTTGTCGCCGATCCAGGCGATGGAAAGCGGGATGAACGCGCCGATGGTGGCCCCGGCGACGAAACGCGCCGTCACCAGGCTCGGCAGGTCGGGCGCCAGCGCGCAGGCTGCCGAGCCCAGCGCCGAGAAAAAGGCCGCTCCTGCGATGGTGCGATAACGCCCGTATCGATCGCCGAGAGGCCCACATACCACCTGCAGAAGACCATATGCCAGCGCGAATGCCGTCGCCGCGCCCGCCGCCGCGCCGGTGGTGACGTCGTAGTCCTCCGCGATGAGCGGCAGCAGCGGATCCGTCGCGCGCAGGCTGGCCGAGCTCGCGAAGGCGGCGGCGGACAGCAGGAAGACGTCGCGGCGCAACGTCTATCGTTTCTGCAGTGTTCGGACTCCGGTGTTCTCGGCGAGCAGCAGCACGTCGGCCGGCCGGCGGGCGAAGATGCCATTGCTCACCAAGCCGGCGATATTGTTCAGCTCCGCCTCGAGCGCCGGTGGGTCGAGGATCGTGAGTCCGCGGCAGTCGAGGATCAGGTTGCCGTTGTCGGTCTTGAAGTTCTCGCGCAACGCGGGCTGGGCGCCGCGCTTCAGCATTTCGCGCCCGACATAGCTGCGCGCCATCGGAATTACTTCCACCGGCAACGCAAACTTGCCGAGCACCGGCACGAGCTTGGAGGCATCGCAGATGCAGACGAAGCGCTTCGCCACCGCGGCGACGATCTTCTCGCGCGTGAGCGCTCCGCCGCCGCCCTTGATCATGTGCAGGTGCTCGGTGACCTCGTCGGCGCCGTCGACGTACACGTCGAGGCGATCGACGCTGTTCAGCTCGAACACGCGGATGCCGTGTTTCTTCAGCCGCTCCGCGCTCGCCTCGGACGCCGCCGCTGCGCCGTCGATGCGCCCCTTTACCGCGGCGAGCGCATCGATGAAAAAATTGACCGTCGAGCCCGAGCCGACGCCGATGATGCCCTCTTGCGCGTATTTCAGCGCCGCTTGGGCCACGCTCTGCTTGAGCTCATCCTGCGTCATTTCTTCCGCTGCGGTGGCAGATCGGTACAGACGCCCTCGAACACCTCCGCGGCCATACCGACGGACTCCGCGGTGGTCGGATGCGGATGGATGGTCTTGCCGATGTCGGTCGCGTCCGCGCCCATCTCCACGGCGAGCGCGATCTCGCTGATCAGGTCGCCGGCGCCGAGGCCGACGATGCCGCCGCCGAGGACGCGATGGTTATCGGCGTCGAAGATGAGCTTGGTAAAGCCTTCGTCGCGCGCGTTGGCGATGGCGCGACCCGAGGCAGCCCAGGGGAATTTCGCCACGCCGACCTTCGTGCCGGCTTTCTTCGCTTCGTCCTCCGTAATGCCGACCCACGCGATTTCCGGATCCGTGTAGGCCACCGAAGGGATGACGCGCGCATCGAAGTGCGCCTTCTCGCCGGCGATGGCCTCGGCTGCGACGTGGCCTTCATGCACCGCCTTGTGCGCGAGCATGGGATTCTTGGCGACGTCGCCGATGGCGAAAATATGCGGCACGTTGGTGCGCATCTGCGAATCGGTCTCGATGAAG
>C688J18823_10000966_pt1 | contig 17447 bp, 22 predicted proteins | sample HopSoiMetagenom1_FD_18823 | JGI IMG/M metagenome (IMG submission 18823) | reverse complement strand
GAACGCGGCCGCCGAGCCGGCCGCGTTCACGCAGTCGAAGCAGCTGTCGATCCATGACGTCTACCGGCGTGCCGCCCCGGGCGTCGTCCACATCACGGCGACGACGAAGGTGCAGCAGCCGGCCGATCCGTTCTTCGGGACCCCCGGCGGGACCGGCGAGCAGCGCGCCGTCGGCTCCGGCTTCGTGATCGACAAGAGCGGCCACATCATCACCAACGACCACGTGGTCGCCGGCGCCTCGTCGGTTCAGGTCAGCTTCTCCGACAACGAGAGCATGAACGCGAAGGTCGTCGGCGAGGACGCTGCGACCGACGTCGCGGTCCTGCAGGTGAACGCGCCGTCGCGTGCCCTCGATCCGCTTTCGCTCGGGAACTCCGACACCGTCCAGGTCGGTGATGCGGTCGTCGCGATCGGCAACCCGCTCGGCTACGACCGCTCGGCCAGCTCCGGGATCGTCAGCGCCGTCGGCCGCTCGATCCAGGCACCGAACCAGGTTTCGACCATCGGACACGCGATCCAGACAGACGCGGCGCTGAACCACGGCAACTCCGGCGGCCCGCTGCTGAACGCTGACGGTCAGGTGATCGGGGTCAACGCGCAGATCGCGCCTTCGGAGAGCGGCGCCAACATCGGCATCGGGTTCGCGATTCCGATCAACACCGTTCGCGACGTCGCCGCGCAGCTGATCAAGAACGGGAAGGTCGAGCATGCATTCCTCGGGATCGAGGCGAAGCCGATCGACAGCCAGATCGCTCGGATCCTCCACCTTCCCGTCCAGCATGGCCTCGTGGTCGCGCACGTCGTGGGCGGCACCGGTGCGGCGAAGGCGGGCCTCCAGGCAGGGAAGACGCCGGTGATCGTCGCCGGTGAAAGCTGGCCGGCAGGCGGCGACATCATCGTCCGCGCCGACGGCCGACCCGTCGCGACGATCGAGACGCTGCGCGACGTCATCGGCCGCAAGAAGCCCGGAGACTCGGTCACGCTCGACGTCTACCGCGGCACCAAGAAGCTGACATTGCACGTGAAGCTTGGACGGCAACCGAACAGTCCCCCCTGAGCCGTCCGACATAGGCCCCGAACCCCTGGGGGCCCGCTTCCGCCGGCCGTAGGCCAGCACGGCAAGCGGAGGCAACCGAGCCAAGAGCCCGACCGCCTGCCCGGGCTCTTGGCTCTTCAAAGGGTCAGACCCTCCGGGTCTGACCCTTTTTTTGGGGCGGCCGCTACTTCGAGTGTCAGACCCTCTTCGGGTCTGACACTTTTGACGTCACGCGGCCCGGTTGAGTCGCCTCGACGAAAAGGGGTCAGACCCGGAGGGTCTGACCCTTGGTTTCCACCTTCGTTGCCTGCTCGGCGGCTGCTTTCAGGCCTTCGCTGTAGCTCGGGTACACGTGGTGCACCGCTGCCATGTCGTCGACGGTCAGGCCCAGGCGCAGCGCCAGGGCGAGCGTGCCCACGATGTCGCTTGCGCCGCGCGAGACGACATGGACGCCGAGGACTCTTCGCGTCGCGCGGTCGAACACCACCTTGTAGAGGCCGCGCTTCGACGACGAGAACTGTGCGCGCGTCACGGCCGCAACCGGATGCTTCACGACCTCCACCTCGAACCCGACCGCGCGCGCCTCCGCCTCCGTAAGCCCGACGCCGCCGAGCTCGGGGTCGGTGAAGATCGCGGTCGGAAGAACGGCGTAGTCCGCGTCGCGCACGTTGCCGAACATGTCGTCGACGGCGACGCGCGCCTGGTACTGGGCCGCCGGTGTCAGCTGCGGCCCGGCTGCGGCGTCGCCTGCAGCCCAGATCCCGTCGACGCTTGTCCGCTGGTGCACATCGACGCCGATCCCGCGCGGTGATGCGTCGACCCCGATCGCGTCGAGCCCGAGCGCCTCGACATTTGCGACACGTCCGGTCGCGAGCAGCACGTCGGAGACGACGATCATCCGCCCGCCCGTCAGCTCGGCAGTGATGCCGCGCGGCGTGCGTGTGAACCGCTCGACCCCGCCGGGAGTGAGCACGATCTCGATCCCCTCGTCCTCGAGCGCCGCCGCCAGCTCCGCCGCTGCTTCGGTGTCCGCGCGCGCAGCGATCTGCGTGCCGTGGTTGACGAGTGTCACGCGGGAGCCGAACCGCGCGAAGATCTGCGCGAACTCGAGCCCGACCGGACCACCGCCGAGTACGAGCAGCGACTCGGGGACGCGTTCGAGCTCGAGCGCGGAGATGTGATCGAGCCACTGGACGTCGCGGAGCCCGGGGATCGGAGGGACGGCGGTGCGGCCGCCCGTCGCGATCAGGATTCGGTCGGCCGTCAGGTCGCGGCCGTCGACGCGCACTGTGCGTGCATCGGCGAATGTCGCTTCGCCGGCGACAGTCGTGTACTGCGTTCCGAGTACCTCGACCCAGCTGTCCTGGTCGCGCCGGATCGAGTTCTTCCACTCGCGGAGCTGCGCGACATCGATCTCTGCGCGCGAGACGCGGATGCCCCGGCCGGCCGCCTCGACGTTGACGTCGTGCACGAGCTCGGCGGCGGTGAGGTACGCCTTCGTCGGCCGGCACGCGATGTTCGGGCACGAGCCGCCCCACCGTTCACGCTCGACCATGGCGACGTTTGCGCCGTAGTCCCGCTTCGCCTTTCCCGCTGCGTCACGCGCTGCCGATCCGGCACCGAGGACGATCAGGTCGTAGTGCTCGTTCATCGAGGCTCCTCTCAGTCGTCACCCGCACTGTCGCGCGGACGGACGGTGCGTTACAAGTGGTTGTAACGGCGCGCTGCCTCGACGAGTCTGTGCAGCACGCCAACCGAAGGAGGCCGCCATGCCGATCGTCTCGCGTGGGTTCAAAGGAAGCCGTCGCGACGAGGGCCCGCCCGACCGCGTTCCGCCGGGCCAGTACCTGACGAACGATTTTCCCGTTCTCTCGGCCGGGCCGACGCCTCAGACGCGACTTGCGGACTGGGATTTCACGATCACGGGCGAGATCGACGAGCTCAAACGATGGTCGTGGGACGAATTCCGCGCGCTGCCGAGCGAGACGTTCACCGTCGACATCCACTGCGTGACGAAGTGGTCGAAGCTCGACACCGACTGGGAGGGTGTCGCGCTCGACGCATTGTTCGACGGCGTCGATACCGAAGCGGAGTACATGACGGCGTACTGCGACGGCGGGTACACGACGAATCTTCCGCTCGCCGACGTTCTCGACGGGAAGGCGTGGATCGCCTTCGGGTACGACGACGAGCCGCTGGATCCCGAGCACGGCGGGCCGGCGCGGCTACTCGTGCCGCATCTGTACTTCTGGAAGAGCGCGAAGTGGGTCCGCGGCCTGCGGCTGACGTCGACCGATGAACCGGGCTTCTGGGAATCGAACGGCTACCACCTGTACGGCGATCCGTGGCGAGAGCAGCGGTACTGGGGCGACTGACATGGCGCGTTGCGACGGTCGCCGGCGTGCGGCCGGAGACGCCGCGCGCCGTGACGCTCCTGCTCGACGTCGACGGCTGGTCCGGGCATCGTGCAGGGCAGCACGTCGACGTTCGCCTGACGGCAGAGGACGGGTATCAGGCGCAGCGCAGCTACTCGATCGCGTCCGCTCCGGACGCTGGCATGCTCGAGCTGACGGTCGAGCGGATCGACGACGGGGAGGTCTCGCCGTATCTCACCGGCGACGTTCGCGCGGGTGATCAGTTCGAGCTGCGCGGTCCGGTCGGCGGCTACTTCGTGTGGGACCCGGACGTCCGCGGCGACGTCCTCCTCGTCGGTGGGGGCTCGGGTGTCGTGCCCCTGATGGCGATGGCGCGGCAACGCGCCGCCGACGGCGACGACGTTCCGACGCGGCTCCTCTATTCGGCGCGCTCGTGGGACGTCGTCATCTACCGCGACGAGCTCCAGCGCCTCACCGGCAACGGCTTCGAGCCGAGCTTCACGCTGACGCGCGAGCGGCCGGACGGCTGGACCGGCTACACCGGACGCGTCGACGACGCACTCCTCGAGCAGGTCGTTCCAGGCGAGCCGGCGGCGACGTTCGTCTGCGGCCCGACCCCGTTCGTCGAGGCGGTCGCGGCGGCGCTCGTGCGACGCGGCCATGCGCCCGAGCGGATCAAGACCGAACGGTTCGGACCGACGGGAGGATGACGTGGACGGATTGAGGCTCGACGGAAATGCGGCGGCAGGGCTGTTGCAGGACATCTTCGGAATGGACGTGACGGTCGCCGACGGGACCTGCGACGGCTGCGGCGCGACGGAGGCGCTCGGAGCGGTGCACGTCTACCTCGCCGCCGGAACGGTGCTTCGTTGCCCGCACTGCGAATCGGTGCTCATGAGCGTGGTTCGTTCCGAGCGGCGGCTGTGGGTCGACGTTCGCGGCGTCCGCTCGCTGGAGCTTCGAACGCCCTGAGCGCGCACGACACGGGGGTGAGTCGATCGGTGCAGCCCGAGGACCGTCGCGTCGTCGAGGCGCTCCGCGCCGGCGACGAGGCGGCGTTCATGAAGTTGATGCGTGAGTACGGGCCGATGATGCTGCGTGTCGCGCTGATGTACGTGTCGACGCGTGCGGTCGCGGAAGAGGTCGTACAGGACGCATGGATCGGCGTCTTCAACGGGATCGGTCGCTTCGAGGCACGTTCGTCACTGAAGACCTGGATCTTCCGGATCCTCACGAACACCGCGAAGACCCGCGCGCAGCGCGAGGGCCGGAGCATCCCGTTCTCGTCGATCACCTCGCCGGACGGCGAGGACGGCGGTGCGGTCGACCCGGAGCGCTTCCTCGGCAGCGGCGAGCGGTTCCCCGGCCACTGGGGGACGCCGCCGCGGCGGTGGGGGCCCGACGAGCGCCTGCTCTCCGCCGAGGCGCAAGGCGTCGTCGACGCGGCGATCGCGAAGCTCCCGCCGGCACAGCAAGCCGTGATCACGATGCGCGACGTTGAGGACCTCGACCCCGAAGACGTGTGTAACGCACTCGACATCACGGAGACCAATCAGAGGGTCCTTTTGCACCGCGCAAGGTCGAAGGTACGGCAGGCGCTCGAGGAGTACATGCGATGAGGCTGGACCGAGAACTGACGTGTGCACAGCTCGTCGAGCTGGTGACCGACTACCTGGAGGACGCGCTTTCTCCGGAGGACGTCGAACGGGTCGAGGAGCATCTCGTCTTCTGCGACGGCTGCACGAACTACCTCGAGCAGATGCGCGCGACGGTCGCCGCCTCGGGGCGGCTGCGCACCGAGGACGTTCCGCCCGAGCTCCAGGAACGGTTGCTCACGGCGTTCCGCGACTGGAGCCGCGCGTGATCGCCTACAAGTTCCTCGACGCCGGACGCATCGCGCCGTTTACGCGCTTTCAATGGCCCGAGAATGAATGGGTCTCGGCCGATCGCCTGGCGCCGTGCAAAGCCGGCGTGCACGCTTGCCGCGTCCGCGACCTGCCGATCTGGATCGACGACGAGTTGTGGGAGGTCGAGCTGGGCGGTGACGTCGTCGAGTACCCGCGCAAGGTCGTCGCGTCGCGCGGGCGGCTGACGCGCCGGATCGACGCGTGGACACCCGCGCTCGCCGACGAATTCGCGGCGATGCTGGTGTCGCACACGCGCCGCCGGTTCGGCTCGATCCCGGTGCTGTCCGGATTTGTCGTCGACATCGCGCGGTTCCGGGCGACGAACCGCGTCCCGATTGCGGGATTCGCGGCCGCACGCGCAGCAGAGCTGTCGGGCGGGCCGCGCGCGTACGAGCACGAGCGCCTGCGTCAGGCGGCCTGGCTCGCCGAGCGGCTCGCCATCCCCGCGTAAAGTCGTATCACGACACGAATCAAGCGGGCCCGGTGTGCGCAACGAAGTGCGCACGCGCCCGGCCCGACTGCGGCTGCGGACCGGACTACCGGACCCATGCCTAGAGTGCCCGAACTCGTACCCCTGTGCGGGACGGCTAGCCTTGCGTCGTGGAGGAGGGCCGTTTCCAGCGCGGCACTGCAGGCGTCGTCGAGGAGGAACTACTCGCCGACGAGGAGCTGTGGACGGATGACGAGGGAAGCGATCACAGCGGCTGGTTCTGCGTGCGCACGAATCCATTTCCGTGTCCGGCGTCCGGCTGCACGTTCGTCGCCGACTTCATGACCGCTGCGCACCTGATCCTCGTGTGGGAGCAGCGCGACGATCCGAACCTGCTTCGTCACGCCGCGCGCGCGAAGGACGTCGGCCGGAACCCGCGGATCACCGAGTACGAGTCGGCGTTCGGCCCGAGCGCGTCGTACTACGCGTGGGAGGCTGCGGGCGGCCCCGTGCACGGCGTTCGCGCTCCGTGATCGAACAGCACTTCGGCTCCACGCTGACGATCGGCGTGGAGGAGGAAGTCATGATCCTGGACGCCGAGACGCTCGAGCTGACGCCGCGCGTCGCCGATCTCGTCGCCGCCGTCGACGCACGCACGCTGCCGGGCGTGTTGAAGACGGAGCTGCACGCGTCGGTCGTCGAGCTGACGAGCGAAACGAGCACCTCGGCCGAGCAGGCGGTGGAGCGCGTGCTCGAGCTGCGCGCGGCTGCCCATGATGCCGCCGAGCGACACGGACTCGTGCTCGCGGCCGCCGGCTCGCACCCGACAAGCGTCCCCGCGCAGCAGGAGATCGCACCGGACGAGCGATACCGCGCGTTCGTCGACTACGCAGGACCGTCGGCGCAGCGGCAGGGTGTGAGCGGTCTGCACGTCCATGTCGGGATGCCGGACGCCGACACGTGTTATCGCGTGCTCGAGACCGTGCTGCCGTGGCTGCCCGTTGTGCTCGCGCTGTCGGCCAACTCGCCGTACTTCGAAGGACACGACACGGGGATGCGGTCGATTCGAACCGAGGTGCTCGGCTTTCTCCCGCGGCACGGCGCGCCCCCGGCCGTGCGGTCGTACGCCGAGTGGGAGGCGTTCGTGGAGCGAATGGTCGCGACCGGCCTCGCGCAGACGCCGACCAGCTTCTGGTGGGACATCCGCCCGCATCCTCAGCTCGGGACGCTCGAGATCCGCACACCCGACCAGCCGACCTCCGCCGAGAAGACGGCGGCGTTCGTCCGCCTCCTCCACGATCTCTGCGCGTGGGCGCTCGACGCGCCGCCGCGGCCATTCGACCCTGCAGAGCGCGGCATCTACGACCAGAACCGCTGGGCGGCGTCGCGGTTCGGGCCGCACGGGCGGTTGATCCATCCCGAGCGAGCGGAGGCGGTCGAGGTGCGCGATCTCGTGCATGAGTTGCCGGTCGAGGCGTGCGGCCTCGACGGCACCACGTGCGAAGGGGACGTCCAGCTCGAAGTCGGCCGCCGCGACGGCTTGCATGCCGTCTGCGCAGACCTCGCCCGGCGGACTATGGTGCAGCCGTGATCCGCGAGGAGACCATCCAGGTCAGCGGAATCCGCTGCGAACGGTGCGTGATGCGCCTGGCGAACGTGCTCGAAGGCCACGACGGCCTCGAGGCGGCGAACGCCAACCTCATGGGCCAGGTGGCGCTCGCCTGGGACGACGAGCGCACCTCGCGCGAGGCGTTGGTCGACGCAATGGCCCGCGGCGGCTTCCGCGAGCTCGCGGCCGTCTAGCGGTCGGGCTCGGACGCCTTCTTGATCCGGTCGCCGACGAGGCCCGGGAGTGGCTCGTGCCCCTCCGGGTCGTTGCTCTCGTCGTCGTTCAGCTGCGCCTCCTCGGGTAGGCGTTCACGCATCTCCGCTCGTTGTTGCTCCGTCTCTTGCATGTGATCGCTCATGGCCGTTGCAGTACCCGGAATGCGCCGCGTGAACCCAGCGTTTGAGCAGGAAGATGCCTTGGTAGGGTGGCCCGCGTGAGTGAGACGACGCGAGAATCCGATCCGAGGCGCTTGGCGGCGGACGCGCGTGATCGCGTCCATTTCGAGGAGGACGCGCTTGCACTGTCGGATCAGATCTATCGAGTCGCCCGTCACCTCGTCGGGTCCCGCGAGGAGGCGGAAGACTTGATGCAGGAGACGTACGCGCGTGCGTTCCGCTCGTGGCGCTCGTTCACGCCCGGGACGAACCTTCGCGCGTGGCTGCTGCGCATCCTCACGAATCTCAACATCGATCGTGGCCGACGGCTCCAGCGGACGCCCGACCAGCAGCCGCTCGAGGAAGGCGACTACTTCCTCTACAACAAGCTCGAGGAGACGTCGGGCGGCGCGAGCGACGAGGACCGCGTCGTGCAGCGGCTGTCGCAGAACGACGTGGTCGATGCGCTGTCGGAGGTGCCGCATGACTTTCGCGACGTCGTCGTCCTCGTCGACATCGGCGACTTCACGTACGCCGATGCAGCGCAGATCCTCGACATCCCGGTCGGCACGGTCATGTCGCGCCTGCACCGCGGGCGGCGTATCCTGAAAAAGGCAATGGCGGACTCCGCAGTCGGAAGTGAGCGCTGATGAGTAATTGCGAAGACTGCGAGCAGTGGATGCAGCCATACATGGACCGCGTGCTGACCGACGCGGAACGGCGCGACGCCGAGGTGCATCTCGACGAGTGCTCCTACTGCCGTAAGCGGTATCGCTTCGAGGCGCACCTCCGGCAGTTCGTGCGCCAGGCCGTAGTGGAGCCGATGCCCGTCGAGCTCAAGCAGCGCCTCGCCAGCCTGCGCACGCCCCTGCAGTAACGTCCCTCACAAGTGTCTGACCCTCCGGGTCTGACACTTTTCGAACGACGAGGCGCCACGGTTCGCGAAAAGGGGTCAGACCCGGAGGGTCAGACCCTTGCTTACGAGTGTCAGACCCTTTTCTTCGGGTCTGACACCTTTTGACGTCACGCATCACGCGCACGCTCGGTCTGGGGCTCCGCCTCCTACTCGCCGGGGCCGCGGGCGGGGCCGACGATCACGAACAGCGCGCACGGGCCGCTGCCGCCGGGGAGCGGCTTCGTCGCGACGCCGATCTGCTTGCCGAGGCGCGTCGCGAGCGCTTCGCAGCCTGGCGGGAAGTACACGGCCGTCTGCGGATAGTTGAAGCTGTCGGCGCGACCGACCTTCTTGATCTGGTACCCGAGTGACTGCACGCCGCTCGCCACCTGACGCGTGTAGTTGATGTCGCCGCTGCCGTTGAGGACGTTGACGTCGACGCGCCAGGGTGGGGGCAGGATCGCGGCCGTCGCCGCGGCCTTCCCGTGGCCGCCGCCGCCGGCATGCGGGACGAGCACGACTGCCCCGGCGATCGCGAGGGCGATCAGGATCGCGCCCAACACGATCAGCCGTGGCAGCGGATTCCGTTGCGCCGGCAGCGTGTCGACCGCGATCCCGGCGAGCTCCCGCGCCTCGCGGTTGTCGATCCCGAGCGCTGTTCCATAGAGCAGGGCCGCAAGCAGCGCATCGTCAGGCGCGGCAAATCGGTAGACGCGCCCTTCCTCGAGCCACTGCGCTTCCTCGACCGAGATCCCGGCGCGGCGCGCCGTCTCCTCGACCGTCAGCTGTCGCTGCAGCCGGGCACGTGCGAGCGGGGAATCCTCGCCGGTCGGCTCGAGCGGATGCACCAGCTCCATGCCGAATCCCATTCTGCTCTCGTACGTGGCCACCTTCTACGCTTCATCGGCAAAATCGACGTCTCCTGGAGCCGTCAAGTCGTCGCAGGGAACGAGCCGGGCCGGCACGTCCCGAAGCCCAGCGTCCGGGGTCTGACCCCAGACTCCGCGCGCGAGGACGAGGGGGTGGAGGCGGACGCCGGCATAGGTGGCAGCGACTCGCGCGTCGCCGCCCTCGCGCCAGGTCTCGACGACGCGATCGACTGCGCGCGGGTCGAGCTCCGGCCCGTCCGCGAGCACGACGACCGCCGCGTCCACATCGGCACCGAGCGCGGCGAGCCCGCACCTCAGCGAGGCGCCGGGCCCGCGCTCCCAGTCCGGGCAGTGCACCGTTCGTGCGTCCGTCTCGACCTCGTGCGCGCCGAGCACGACGACGATCTCGTCGACGGCGCTCTGGCGGAGGCGCTCGAGCACGCGCGGGAGCAGCACGCGCTGCTTCGGCGACCCGAATCGTTGCGACGCGCCGGCGGCGAGGACGACTGCCGCGACCACGCCGTGAACGCTACGGCGTCAGCGTCATGCGCCGGATGACGATGCGGCGGGTCGGCTGCTCCGACGCGTTTCCGAGACGGCCGATTCGCTCGACCACGTCGAGGCCCTCCGTCACCTTCCCGAGCAGCGCGTACTGGGGCGGGAGGCCCGCGTCCGCGCCGGTGACGACGAAGAACTGGCTCCCCGCGGTGCCTGCAGGCTCGGCGCCCGTCTTCGCCATCGCGACGACGCCGCGCGTATACGCAGCGTTGGCGGGCGGGGTGTCGACGACCGAATAGCCCGGGCCGCCGCTGCCGTTTCCGTTCGGGTCGCCCCCTTGGATGACGAAGCCGGGCACGATGCGGTGGAATGTCAGGCCGTTGAAGAACCCCTTGCGGACGAGCGACGCGAAGGATGAGGTCGTGCACGGCGAGTCCTTCACGTCGAGCGCGAAGGCGAACATGCCGAGGTTCGTCTGGACGGCGACGGTTCGCGGCGTCTTTGCATCGAGAATCGGAAACGAGACCTGCTTGCCCTGGACAGGGCAGCGGCTCGCCGCCGGCTTCGGCTTCGCGTGCGCGCCGCAGCCGCTCAGCNCCGCGACGGCCGCGAGCGTCAGCGACAGCCGCGGAATACGCCGCATGCGAAGGGCGCTTCCTACGGCGCCGTCTGGCCGGTGCTTGCGAGCGCGCGTCGAACGAGCGCGCGCGCGATCTCGACTTTGTACGCGGTACCGGGAAGCGGCGTCGCCTGGTCGAGCGCGTCGATCGAGGACAGCAGCCAGGGAACCGGAGCTACGCCTGCGAGCGCGATCCGAATCTCGCCCGCCGCGCGCGCGACGGCGACGCCGACGAGCGGGAACGCCCACTTCCGCCGATCCATCGCTTTCAGGTACACGGAGCTCTCCGGCCGCGGCACGTCGAGCTCGAGGATCAACTCGTTCGCGTCGAGCGTCGTGACGTTGCGGTTGTCGTCGGATGGGAGCCGGTACAGGTCGGCGATCGGAAGCTCGCGCTTCGTCGTGCGGAGCGTCGCGCCGAGCGCGAGCAGCGCTGCGGCGATGTCGGACGGATGCGCCGACGCGCAGCGCTCGTTCCCGAAGATCGCGTGCTCGCGGTGCGCGCCGGTCTTCGCATGGCAGCGATCGCCGCCGTGCAGCCAGCACGGGAACTGCAGTCGCCAGTACCAGCAGCGCGTCGCCTGCAGGAGGTTCCCGCCGATCGTGCCCATCGATCGCAGCTGCGGCGACGCCGCCTGGCGGGACGCCTCGCGCAGCGCGTCCGGGATTCCGGGATCGGCCTCGAGCTCGGCGAGCGTCGCGCCCGCGCCGATCCGCGTCCCGTCGATCCCTCGTGGGAGTAGCGGCGAGATGTGCACGAGCGTCTCGGCCGCGACGATCCCGTCGCGCAGCAGCGGGACGAGATCCGTGCCGCCGGCGAGCGCCTTGGTTCCGTTCCCGAGCGCGGCCGCGGCCGCCTCGGCCGACTCAGGCTGAACCAGCTGCAACTTTGTCGCGTTCCTTCGCGCGCTCCTCGGCTTCGCGCAGCGCGCGCAGCATTTCTTCCCTGGTGATCGGCAACGAGCGGATGTCGGCCCCGGTCGCGTCGCGGATCGCGTTCGCGATCGCCGCGGCGGTCGGGACGATCGGCGGCTCGCCGAGCCCCTTGGAGCCGAGGTTCGTGAGATGCGGGTCGGGGACGTCGACGAGGTCGGTGACGATCTCCGGCACGTCGGCGATTGTCGGCATCTTGTACGCGTCGAGCGTCCGCGTCAGCGGCGCGCCGGTGTGGGGGTCGGTGATCCGCTCCTCCGAGAGCGTGTGGCCGATGCCCTGGATGATCCCGCCCTCGACCTGGCTCGACGCGCCGAGCGTGTTGATCACGCGGCCGACGTCGTGGATCGCGACGACCTTGTCGACGCGCACCTCGCCCGTCCCCGTGTCGACCGCGACCTCGGCGACCTGGACGCCGAAGGTGAGGACGCGCATCCCGGTCGGGTTCGGGCCGCGTGCGCCCTTGCCGAGGATCTGGCCGTCCTCGAGCAGGCCGGTGATCTCGGTGAGCGGCCAAGAGCCGCCGTCGGCGGAGACGATCGCGCCGTCCTTGATATCGAGCACGCGCTCTTCGACGTGGTGGCGCTGCGCCGCGATCTCGATCAGTTGCCGTTTCGCGTCGGCTGCGGCCGCGCGCACCGCCGGGCCCATCGACGGAACGGTCGACGAGCCGGCCGAGATCGCCGCGTACGGACCGCGCGCGGAATCCCCGAGCGAGACCTGCACGTGCTCGACGGGAATGCCGAGCTCTTCGGCCGCGATCTGTGCCATCGCCGTCCGCGTGCCCGTGCCGATGTCCTGCATCGCGGTGACGACCTGCGCGCGCCCGTCTCCGCCGACGCGGATCCACGCATACGACGGAGGCCCGCCGCCGCCGTACCAGATCTGCGACGCGAGGCCGATCCCGTGCTTCCATGGCCCGTCGGCGCGTGCGCGGATCTCGTCGCGCTTTGCCCAGTGCGGCTCCGCACGGCGGTAGCACTCGGCGAGGTTCTTCGACGAGAACGGACGGTCGTCGATGCGGTCGGAGTCCGCGTAATTGCGGCGGCGCAGCTCGAGCGGGTCGACGTCGAGCTTCGCCGCGAGCTCGTCGAGCAAGCACTCGAGGCCGAACGTCCCCTCGACGAAGCCGGGGGCGCGGAATGCTGCGTTCGGCGGCATGTTCAGCTTCACGCCGTACTGCGTCGTGCGCACGTTCTCGCACGAGTACAGCATCTGCATCGGGCCCTCGGTCGACGGGGACCAGCCCGCGAACCCGACGGCGTTGATGAACTCGCCGCCGAGCGCGGTCAGTGTTCCGTCTGCCGTCGCGGCTGCGGTCAGCCGCTGGATGGTCGCGTTCCGGTTGCCCGTCGCGATGTTCTCCTCGCGCCGCGTCAGCGCGCACTTCACGGGCCGGCCGGTGCGCTGCGCGAGCTCGGCCGCGATCGACGTGTAGTCGCCCGGCCCGTTCTTCGCGCCAAACCCGCCGCCCATCGCGTGGCAGACGACGCGCACCTTGTCCGGCGGAAGGTCGAGGCGCTGCGCCATCGCGTCGCGGATGCCCCAGATGTACTGCGTCGAGATGTAGATCGTGATGCCGTCCTCTTCCCAGTGGCAGACCGCCTGGTGGGTCTCGAGCGAGTTGTGGAGGACGACTTGCGTCCGGTACTCCGCTTCGACGACGACGTCCGCCTGCGCGACGGCGCGGTCGAAGTCGCCCCGCTCGTACGTTTCCGGGCCGTCGTTGACCCACGAGCTTCGGCGGACGCCTTCCTCCGGATCGAGCAGCGGCTCGAGCTCTTCCCACTCGGGCGCGAGCGCGTCGAGCGCCGCCTGCGCCTCGCCGAACGTCTCGGCGGCGACTGCCGCGACGGCATGGCCGACGTAGCCGGGCTCGTCCGTCAACTGCTCGAGCTCCTGCGGCCCGAGCACGCCGCGCACGCCGGGCTGCGAACGCGCGGCGTCGAGGTTCAAGCTTTTGACGCGCGCGCGCGCATACGGAGAGCGCAGCACGGCCGTGTGCAACATCCCCGGCAGCTGGAGGTCGGCGGTGAACGGCGCCTGGCCACGTGCGCGCTGCGCGCCGTCGATGCGCGGGACGTCGCGGCCGACGTGCGTCAGCGGGCCTTCGGGCCATTGATCGAGTGCGTCCTCCTCGACGACGATCCACTGCTCGGTGTAGCGGCCTTCGACTTCCTTCTCGGTCCGGATCAGCCTTGCCAATTCGCGATTGCCTCCTCGATCTTCGGATACGTCCCACAGCGGCAGAGATTCCCTGACATCGCGTGCCGGATCTCGTCGCGATCCGGCGACGGCGACGCCGCGACGAGCGCCGATGCCGACACGATCTGGCCCGGCGTGCAGAAGCCGCATTGCACCGCGTCGGCGCGAACGAACGCGTCGACGAGCGGATGGTCGCGCAAGCCTTCGATGGTCGTGATCTCCGCGCCGTCGACGGTGTGCACGAGCGTGATGCACGAGAGCGTCGGCACGCCGTTGACGAGCACCGTGCACGCGCCGCAATGGCCCTCGTTGCACGCGACCTTCGTTCCGGTCAGCCCGAGCGTCTCGCGCAGCGTCTGCGCGAGAGAACGCCCGACGGGTGCGTCCACCTCGTGTCGCTCACCATTGATTGTCAGATCAGGCATGCGTCGTCACCGCCAGGATGTCCGCGAGGTGGATCAGACGAAACGTGGCACGCGCGTGCTGCATGCGATCACGGTCGTCTCCCTCCTCCGGAAGCGCGCGCCACATCTCCCTCGCCGTGAGCAGCAGCTCGCGGATCTGCTCGAGCTCGGCGCGGTGGCCGTTCGCGCGGTCGTTGCATGCGTTCAGCGCGAGGCCGAGCACGCCGATGTTGTCCTGCTGCCGCGTCCAGAGGAGAGGCGTCGCCATCGACAGGTACTGGTGGATGCGTGCGAGCGCCATCGGCTGCTGAAAGATGTCGACGCCCTTCGGGGCCGACGGCTCGCGCGGCGGCTCGCCGTCGGCGATGCGGTTCGCGTTTCCGGCGAGCACGTCGCGGACCTGCTGCTCGTCGAGCTGCGCGAGCCGCGCAGTCCGCAGCGCGATCAGGAGCGACGCCGGCTGTTGCCCGTACGGGTAATCCGACGCGTACACCACCTGCTCGGGCCCGACGAGCCGGTAGAGCCCGAGCAGGTCGAGCGGGCTCCACACCGACGTGTCGAAGAAGACACCGGCCTTGCCGCCGAGGCGGTCGGCCAGCGCGGCGAGATCGGCGATCCCGGCGTGTGCGACGATCAGCTGGGCGTCGGGGAAGCGGTCGACGCTGCGTGCGAGGTCGTCCGCGATCGGCGGCAGCCCGCGCCCGCCGTGGATCAGGATCGGCACCTTCCGGTCGGCGGCGAGCTCGAAGACAGGGGCAAGGCGCTCGTCGTTCAGCAGGAATTTCTGCGCGCGGGGATGCAGCTTGATCCCGCGTGCGCCGCGGTCGAGACAGCGCACCGCTTCCGCGATCGGATCCTCGGAGAGGTCGAGCCGGACGAACGGGATCAGCTTGCCGCCGCTGCGCTCGGCGTACGCGAGCGTGCGGTCGTTGCCGGCGCGGAACGCCGGATGCCGGTCCGGCTCGTCGAGGCAGAAGACGAAGCAGCGCGAGATCCCGTATTTCGCCATCCCGCGCTCGAGGTCGTCGTAGATCCCGACCATGCCGTCGATGTCGGTCCCCAGGTGTGTGTGCGCGTCGAAGATCTCGGCGCCCTCGGGCAGCTGGCCGCGAAGGTCGTCGTCCCACTGCGCCATCAACCGTTGCGCACGCTGCAGCGCCTCGTCCACGCTCGGAGTCTAGTGACGCGCGAGCGGCCCACGCCGTGACCGTCCGGGCCCCCGACGTGCCGGAACCGGGCCTTCGCACGGTTAGGATCCCGCGCGTGGCCGACCTCCTCATCTACGGCGACACCGTCCGCTCGCCGGAGCTCCGCCACGAGGTGCCGATCGTCGTCCCGGACGCATTTCTCTACCTCGAGCGCGACGGGCGCAGAGCGGTCGCGCTCCACTCGCTCGAGATCCCCCGTGTCCGCGCCGACGTTCCGGGCGTCGAGATCATCTCGCTCGAGCAGCTCGGCCAGGACGAGCTGTACGCGCAGGGGATGCAAGGCCCGGCCGTCTCGCTCGAGCTCGCGCTCCGCGCGGTGAAGGAGGTCGGCGTCGAGCGCGCGGCTGTGCCGGCGTCGTTCCCGCTCGAGCTCGCCGACCACCTCCGCGCCAACGGCGTGGAGGTGAGCGTCGACCGCGACCTGTTCGACGACCGGCGCCGCGCGAAGAACGAGATCGAGCTCCGCGGGATTCGCAACGCACAGAAGGCGTGCGAGGCAGCGCTCGACGAGGCGCGTGCGCTGCTTCGCCGTGCGCAGCGCAACGGCGCCGGCCTCGAGGTGGACGGTCAGCCGCTGACGTCGGAGCGTCTCAAGCAGGCAATCGAGTCGGTGTTCTCCGACTTCGGCGTCGAGGGCGGCGACATGATCGTGTCGCACGGACCGCAGACGGCGGTCGGCCACGACGGCGGCTCGGGGCAGATCCAGGCAAACGAGCTCGTCGTCTTCGATCTGTTCCCGCGGGACAAGGAGACGGCGTGTTACGCGGACATGACGCGGACGTACTTCCTCGGCGACCCCCCGGACGAGGTGCGGGAGTGGCACCGGCTGGTGAAGGAAGCGCTCGACCGGTCGACGGCGGGGGTGAAGGCCGGCGCGAACGGCCGCAAGCTCTACGAGCTGGTCTGCGACATCTTCCAGACCGCCGGTTACAAGACCCAACTGAGCAAGGAGCCGGGCGAGGTGCTCGAGGACGGCTTCTTCCACGGGCTCGGCCACGGCGTCGGGCTCGAGGTCCACGAGGCACCGTCGATGTCGCGCACCGGGCACGACCTCGTCGCAGGGGACGTCGTCACGGTCGAGCCCGGCCTGTACAGGGCCGGCTTCGGCGGCCTCCGGCTCGAGGACCTGGTGCTCGTCACCGACGACGGGCACGAGGTGATCACGGACTACCCGTACGACCTCGAGCCGTAGCCGATCCGGTCACGTTTAGCCCGTCCCCCAGGCGCGTAAAATCGTAGCGCGATCTATCTGCCCGCCTGCTCCGCGCCGCCCAGGTTCGAGGGGCGGGCAATGAGGGAGGGATCATGGCTGTAGTTGCTGAACGGCCGGTCGCACCCGCTCTCTATGCAACGGCCGTGGCCGATCCGGCGCCCCTGGGGCTCGCCGCGTTCGCGCTCACGACGTTCCTGCTGAGCGGGCACAACGCGTCGTTCATCCCCGACGTCATCTGGCTCGGCGCCGCGCTCTTCTACGGCGGCCTGGCCCAGCTGCTGGCGGGCATGTGGGAGTTCCGGAACCGAAACGTCTTCGGGGCGACCGCGTTCTCCACGTACGGCGGGTTCTGGCTCGCCCTAGGGACGTTCGTCGTGCTCGCAGGGACGACGAAGCTCGGGGCCGGGCTGCACGGGACCGACGTTCCGAATGCACTCGCGTGGTTCGTGATGGGCTTCGCCTTCTTCAACCTCTACATGCTCCTCTGGAGCGCTCGGATCAACGTCGCCACGTTCCTCGTCTTCCTGACGCTGCAGATCACCGAGGTTCTCCTCGTGATCGGCTTCTTCAACGAGGCGCACGGCGGTTCGGCGTGGATCACGCACGCCGGCGGATGGGCCGGGATCATCACGGCGGCAGTCGCCTGGTACACGTCGGCGGCCGGCGTCGTGAACGGGATGTCGCCGGCACCCGTGCTTCCCGTGGGCGAGCCCGTGTGGGGTCGCTTGCCGATGTTCTCTAGGCTCGGCTCGCCGATGCCGCGACGAACGGAGGTATAGAGGGTGGCGACCGAGACGCAGCACGCGATCAACACGATGCTCCTCGAGGAGCGGCGGTATCCGCCGTCGGCAGAGTTCGCCCGCAAGGCGAAC
>C688J18823_10000963_pt1 | contig 17460 bp, 24 predicted proteins | sample HopSoiMetagenom1_FD_18823 | JGI IMG/M metagenome (IMG submission 18823) | reverse complement strand
TGAGCCCGCCGTCAAAACCGGTAATGCTCTGCATAAGCAGAAGATTTCCGCTTAGCCCCCAAAAGCCGACATCTGCGCCTTTTATGACGCTAGCTGGCGCCCGTTTGTCGTCATTTATCAGTCTACCGTATTGTCTTCGTCAAACCGCCCTTCGTCGTTTGACTTGGTACAGACCGGTGCCCAGCTTTTTTACCTTACCAAGCTTGACGCGATCCATGATCAGCGCGTTGACGCGCAGGTAAGTGGATTTGTTTCGCGGTCCCGGTAACAGGCCGAGCAGATCAAGCGCATTGCAAACGTCCACATGACGCACGGAGCCGGTTGGGTCGGTGCGCGCTATCTTTTGGCCTTTCATGTTTTGGATCCTTCTTATGGTGGTGATCGAATACAACGCATCCGCGACCGCCAAAGGACCTAGCGAAACGCGGGCCGGTTGAAAAAGTTAGGCGCGCCTAACTTTTTTATCCTAGTCGAGCGCAGCAATTAGCGGTATGGCCAACGGCCGCCCAAGCTGGCGTCGGGGTACATTTACAGCAAGCCGTTCGCCCGTGCCTTGTTGACGAGATACGAGACAAAGGCCAAGAAACTCGTCAGCCGGATGGTGACGGTTCCCAAGCCGGAGCCTATTGGGGGCGGACTGACGCAATTCAGGAACTGCGCGCTGCACCGCCTCGAAGGAGAAAAAATTAGCTCGGGGTTGGAAGGTCGGCTATTGTGCGTGCCCGCATCAACGCGAGGTCATCATGGACATTTACAACAAGGAATTGGTTCAAACGATTGCGTCGGCGCTCAACACGAGCGCCGGGCTGCTCGGCAATTTCCGCGTCGACGGTATCCATAAATGGTTTCACAACGGCCACGTCGTGCTCTTCCACGCAGCAAAGAGACCAACGAGCGCGAGGGTCTTCCAGGGCGGCCAAGAATAACCACGGAGTTGCTTTACGGCATCGCGCGCATTAAGGACCAAAAAATCGAGTTTCTCCATCTCGACGAAGGCCTGGAGCCGATGCTCACCCCGGCATCGGCGCGCCGGCCGGCGTCGGATGAGGTCTTGGCGGTGGAGCACTAGTAAGCTGCCGGTCTGATCCGGAGGTCCGTCTGGCGGCGGGCCTCCCGGCAATGCGGCCTTACTCGGCAGAGTCGAGGGGTCGGGTCGCGCTATCCGTACTATTCACGCACGGTGCGCACAGGATCGGGAACTCGCGCAGAGACGCTCCCGCGCAACTTTGCGCCATATGCTGGGAACCTTGCGCCCACCCCGTGGCTGTGAGAAGAACCCCCGTTCTTGACCCGGCGCGCCGTGGGTAAATCCAGTAGCGACCAGCCGAAAAAGCCAAAAAGCTTAACGTTTTCAAAACGGTTTGGCGGCAACAACGGCATGGCCGGCGCGGATCAGGCCGCGAGTGGTCTTGACCGTAACCGCGCCATTTTCTTCGACGATTTCATCTGCGGCTGTATCTGCAAAGAAGCGGACCCCGCGCTTGACGCAAGCGTCAGCCATTCCCGCCAGATATTTAAGCGGATGAAATGTCGCCTGTCGGGGGTAACGCAGCGCGTGTCGGCTGTCGCATCCGCTCAGAGGGACGCCGACCAGACGCTCGACGGACGCACCTGCCGCCCGCACCGCATCAAGCTCCTCGTCGATCACGTCGGCGGGCATGTCGTCGCCCTGAAACAAGTAGCCGTCGAGACGGCGAAAATCGCAATCGATTCCTTCGCTCTTCTGTATTTCTTCGATGCGGTCTACTGCCGCGGCCTGGCTTTCATAAAAGAGCCTTGACTGATCTTCCCCTTTGATCTTTTGCATCTCGCTCATCAGGTCATCGCAAAGCGGCGCTAAGTGAGCGGAGGTACGCGCGGTCATACCGCCTGCTATCGGCCCGCGATCAATAACGATCACCGACCGTCCGCGTTGGCTCAACTCATACGCCGTTGACAGGCCGGCTACGCCGCTCCCCACGACGACCACGTCGCACCGTTCGTTACCTTTCAAGGGAACGGTCTTAGGCGCCACGGCAATCGACATCCAAAGAGATTTGCTGGTCATTGAAATTCCTCGCTTCAATGCATGCAACGGCTTGGCGTATCACCAGTTCCAATCCCTGCACGGGCGCGAAGTGAGAGGGAGCGAGCCCGCATACGTCGGCTCGTGCCTTGTACGAAGCGGCGTGCTGAGTCCGCCGACGGCTCTCGCTAAGCCCCGTTCAACAGCATTGTCTGCCGACAATCGCTTCTCATGCCCAACTGCCGATTGCGGGCAAGAGAAGAGCAGGGCGACGGCGAGCAGAAGGAACATTCAGCGAACGCTTGCGTTGTCGCAACCGAAAGGAACGTCATCATGAGTAATCCAAAAACAGAGTTGACCGACAACACTCAAAAGGATCCCGACGAATGGGTTTCGGGAGATGATCCGATGACCGGTGCTCAAGCCTCTTATTTGAAAACCCTCTGCGAGCAGGCAGGCACGCCCGAGATGTATGACGACGATCTCACCAAAGCTCAGGCGTCAAAGCTGATCGACGAGATGCGGGAAAAAGCCAACGTGTAAAGGAGGGACTATGGACGAACCAATGATCACCGAAGCGCAACGAGACGAACTCAAGACGCTGTGTCAGAAGGCGGACGTGCCGGACAAGTCGGGCGAAATGTTGAAAGGGGCGCAGCATTTCATCGATGATCTGAAGAAGCAGATGGCCGAGCACAAGTAGGATTGCAGCGCTGGAGTGAGAGATGACTGACCTCACAGCCTGCCTGATTGTGGGCTTCCATCCGGACTTTGACTAGCATCCCGGATCTTGAAACCGATCAGCATCGCAACGAAAAGAAGGCCGACGGCATTCGCGACGATGATCACGAAATCGCCTTTGAGGATGCCGTACCCTATCCACAAGGCTAGTCCAGCCGCGAGCACCGCAAGCGTTTTGGACGAGAGGTCGTTGGTTGATCCTGCTGGAAGCGCTTTCGCCACTTGCGGGATGTAGGAGAGCGACGTTAGGGCAGCCGCCAGAATGCAATGATGGTAATGAGCATGCAAGGCCCTTGCTCTAACGTCTGGGCAGTAAGATTTGCTTCAGCTTCAGTGCATCAATCGGCGCGGCGCTCTTTTGGTCGTTATCGAAGAATACAAATACGTCGCACCCTTGCGCTTTCCACGAGCTGATACGTTTTGCCCATCCCGCCAGGGCATCTGTTGAGTAGTGTCCCTTGTATCGTCCGCCAGGACCATGCCCTCTAACATAGACGAAGTCAGCGGTCCGCCTCCAAGATGCCGGCGCATCATGATGGTCCGAGATGCATAGCGATATGTTATCCTCCGAGAGCAGGCGCATGATTTGTGGCGAATACCAACTGGGATGCCGAAATTCGATGCTGTAACGTCTTTTCGGCGAACGCATGCGCAGAAATGCGGATAGGCGGTCCGCGTCGGCCTTGAAGTTGGGCGGCAATTGAAAAAGAACCGGAGCGGCCTTTTCGCCAAGTAACGACAGACGGCTCTCCATCAACTCGAGGCTGTTCACCGAGTTCGCCGACAGCCGCTTCCAGTGGGTAATGAATTTCGACGCCTTCCATGTGAAGACGAAGTTCTTGCCGGTCTGCTCCTTCCAGCTTTTGACGGCATTCGGCGTGGGCGTTCGATAGAATACGCCATTGAGTTCGGCGGCTTCGAACTGGCTTGCGTAGTATTGCAGCTGCGCCTTAATAGGCAGACCCTCGGGGTAAAAGCGACCCCGCCAAGAATCATAGTGCCAGCCCGAAGTGCCGATCAGAACGCGGGCCATGATTTATTTCGTCGGAACACCGCCGCCGCCAAGTCTAGCATTCATCGACCTGCAGCCGATCATGGCTTCATGACCACTTTGATGCATCCGTTTTGCTTGGCGCGGAACGTCTTGTAGAGCTCAGGGCCTTCTTCAAGTGTCGCCCGATGGGTGATGACGAACGACGGATCGATCTCGCCCTTCTCGATACGTCCGAGAAGCTGGGGCAAATAGTGCTGGACCGGCGTCTGTGCCATACGGAAGGTGAGTCCGCGGTTGATGGCCGATCCCATCGGAATCTTATCCAGTAGTCCGCCGTACACACCGACGATGGACACGGTGCCAAAGTTACGGCAGCAGTGGATCGCCTGCCGCAGGACATGCGGACGGTCAGTTCCCATGAACGTCGCGACCTTGATACGGTCGACGACGGCGTCGAAGCCGGAGCCGATGTCCGGCTCGGTGCCGACGGCATCGATGCAGGCGTCCGCACCGCGGCCATTGGTCATTTCCTGAATGCGGTCGTAGATGTCCTCTTTCTTGAAGTCCAGGGTGATGGCGCCGGAGGCCTGCGCCAGGGCGAGACGCTCCGGGACGGTATCGATGGCGATCACCCGTTCTGCCCCGAGCAGGAAAGCGCTCTTGATCGCGAACTGCCCCACGGGACCGCAACCCCACACCGCGACCGTCTCGCCCCCCTTTAGATTGCAGAAATCGGCGGCCATAAAGCCCGTGGGGAAGATGTCTGACAGGAAGAGGACCTGTTCGTCGCTTAGTCCCGGCGGCACCTTGATTGGGCCGACGTCGGCGTAAGGAACGCGGAGGTACTCGGCCTGGCCGCCGGCGTATCCACCCCAACATGTGCGAATAGCCAAACAGACCCGCCGGAGAGTGCCCCCACAGCTTCTCGGCAATCTTGTGATTGGGATTAGTGCGCTCGCAGCCCGAGAAGAACCCCTTCTTGCAGAAGAAGCATTCGCCACAGGCGATCGTAAAGGGCACTACGACTCGGTCGCCAACCTTGAGCTTGCTGTTTTCGGAACCGACCTCGACGACTTCACCCATGGTCTCGTGACCGAGGACGTCGCCCTTTTCCATCGTGGGCATGACGCCATCGAACAGATGCAGGTCCGAGCCGCAGATGGCGCAGGCGGTGACCTTGATGATGGCGTCTCGGCCGTGCTCGATCTTCGGGTCCGGCACCGAGTCGCATCGAATGTCGTTCTTGCCGTGCCAGGTCAGCGCTTTCATCCCAAAATCTCCGTACCGTAGAACCTGTCGAAACAAATTTCGGGGAGAAAATCGGTTCCTATGGTTCGAGGAACGACAATGGAAAACCGGGGTTAGAGGATCGAATGTCAGTAGAGGAGACCGACTATGCCCGCTTCCCGACCTTTTGCGATCGTCACAGGTGCGTCCACGGGCATCGGGTTAGAACTGGCAAAGCGCTGCGCAAAGGAAGGCTACGACCTCCTGATCGCGGCTGACGAACCTGATATCGAACAAGCGGCGGCTTCCCTTCGAGCGGGCGGTGCCGAGGTCCAATCCCTCCAGGTCGATCTTGCGACGACTGAAGGGGTGGACAAGCTTTATGCAGCTGCCAAGGGCCGTCCCGTAGATGCCCTCTTGGCGAACGCGGGGCGCGGTCTCGGCCATGCGTTCCTAGACCAGGATTTCGGGAAGGCGCGGCGGGTGGTCGACACCAACATCACGGGCACGATCTATCTCATCCATAAGGTCGGCAACGACATGCGGCGCCGAAATTCTGGAAGAATTCTGATCGTGGGATCAATTGCTGGCTTCACACCCGGCAGCTTCCAGGCCGTCTACAACGGCACCAAGGCTTTCCTGAACTCGTTCTCCTTCGCGCTTCGCGAGGAACTCAAGGATACCAAGATAACTGTCACCTGCCTGATGCCGGGCGCCACCGAGACGGAATTCTTCCGCCGTGCGGAGATGATGGATACTGCCGTCGGGACAGCCGAAAAGGATGATCCCGCTGAGGTCGCCAACATCGGTTTCGATGCCATGATGAAAGGCGAGGGTGATGTGGTGAGCGGGTTGAAGAACAAGATCCAATCCGCGGCTGCGAATGTAACGCCGGCTGGTGTCTTGGCGAGCCAGCACCGGAAAATGGCTGAACCCGGCACCGCCAAGAAATGACTGATACCTCTCAGGGCGTGGATTTCCATTGAAAGCAGGGGACAGTTCGTCCGACGACTCCGGGACCGTCCGGCGATGGATCGCGGCCGCCTATCTCGGACTTATCAGCAGCACATTTTCGACGGTTGTCAGCCAGCTGTCTGCCGCCAGAATTGGCCGCGATGCCCTCGTAGACTGGATGTCGGTCGCAGCCATCCCGACACGCGACTGGGCGTTGGCCGCGGAACCATCGGTCGGCGCCGTCGCGGTCGGCATCGCATTTCACCAGTGGGCCGATTTCTCCTGGGCGCTAGTCTTCTTCGGAGTTTTCGGAAGGTGGACCGGCACGCGCGGCCCCGCCTGGCTTGCCGTCGCTGCTGTGCCTTGGGCCATCCTGACCTCGTCGCTCGAATGGTTCGTGCTGGTGCCCTTATTTCCGTTTTGGCAGCCGATCTTCACGTTACAGCAGCCCTACTGGATCGGCTTTCTGGTCCATCTCTCGTCGGCGTCCATGTACCCGCTATTCTTCTGGCTCCGTCGCTCGCCCTCGGAGCGTCGAGCATTGCAAGGACGGGCATTCCTTCAAATATGGAGCCTGGCCGCCATTGCCGGAATCTTACTCCTCGGGACTTTTGCGTTCTTCGCCGCCTACGATCGCGAACTGCCTTGGATCGGTCGGGATCCGACCATCGACCAGACCTTCATCCGGCATATGTTGACCCATCACGAGCAGGGAATTCTGCTGGCCGAGNTTGCCGCGGAGAAGGCCAGCGACCCCCATCTTCGCGCCCTCTCGAAGCTTATGATAGCGAGCCAAAGAGGGGAGGCCAGGATTCTCTCACATTGGTGGGCGAGCTGGTTCGTGGAACCGAGGCAGGTCTGCTCAGCGCAGGAGCGCGCTTCGATGCCAGGCCTGCTCGACGCGGGGGAGGTCGCGAGACTAGAATCCACAGAAGCATCCTCTTTCGACGTCCTATTCCTCGAGCTCATGACCCGGCATCACGCGGGAGCGGTTGCAATGGCAGATGCTCAGCTCCGCAGTGGGAGCGACCCGCGGCTTCGGATCATGGCGCAAGCCATCCGTCATGAGCAGCAGGGGGAAATCGCGCTGATGCATGGCGTGAGCGGCGGAGGCGCGGTATCCGCCGCTTTCCGAAACATGTTTGCTGATAACTTGAATCCGGCAGATACCTCAGGTGTGGGGACTACTGCAGCCACTCGGCTATCCCATTGATTTCGCTACGGCCAGCGTTTGAAAGCGGCATAGATGTCTGGGATGCCTCGCCAACGCGGGAAGTTCGGTGAGGTCCTACCCTGAATAATCGGCTCAACCGGATCTGCCAGGTTGTCAGCCGTCAGCATGGACTTGGCTAATAGGGATTGCCGCTGCGCAATGCCGTTAGCTGGGGTCACTCCCCGAAGCATATTGCTCACCGTCCGCGCATAGTTCGGGCATGGATCTCCCGCTAGATCGACAAGCGCTTGATCGTCTTGGCAGCCCGGTTCGGGCCGCGCCAGCCAAGGAATTTCAGGTCCTTGTTCTCGAGAGCGTTGGTGGCGCGAAAGAACTCCTCGAGCTCCTTGCAAGCGCGCGAGGGTAGATTGCGGATATCCTTGAGATCGGTTTCAAGGGGGGCGCGGTCGGGCACGGCGAAGATGCGATCGTTGCGTTCTCTTTTGCTACCACTCGTCTGCTCGACCTCGAGTACGCCGACCGGCCTGCACTTCAGGACGACGCCGGGATAGGTCCTGGCGTCGTGAATGATGAGAACATCAAGTGGATCGCCGTCCGGAGCCTTCGTGGAAGGGATAAAGCCCCAGTCGAAGGGATAGCTAAGGCCGGCCATCAAAGGTTTTGCCAGCGTAAAGACGCCGAGATCCGGGTCGAAATCGAGCTTGCAAGTGCTTCCTCGTGGCGTCTCGACGACGGTAAGGATGTGGCCGTCATCGTCCCAGGTAGGAAGCTTGAGAAAGTTCGTCATGTCATGCGCCCTCCGCTGCGCCGACCGTGTCTGCCATCCGGGCGCCCCGCGCTCCGAGAGGCTTCGGCGCACCGGTAGTCGTGTCGCGGGCGGTCTGGTGCTCCATCTCGGCGTTGAGCTCGGCGCCCAACAGGATCACGATCGCGGAAATCCAAAGCCAGGTCATGAAAGCCGACCACCGCCCCGAGCGAGCCGTAGGTCTCGTTGAAGGTGCCGAAATTCGCCGCGTACCAGGAGAACAGCGCTGAAGCGCCCAGCCAGAGAAGCGCCGCGGCCGAGCTGCCCCAACTGATCCAGTGCCAACGCGGCGCCGCGCGGCCGGGGCCGAAGCGGTAGATGCAGGCGATGGCCAGCGCGAGGGCGATGAACATGGCCGGCCACCGGACGATCCGGATAAGCAGGTCGGAGAAGTTCGAAAGGTGTAGATAGTTGAGGAGCACCGGCACCGCGACGACCGCGGCGAGGGCCGACAGCACGAAGACGATGCCGGCTATGGTGAAGGAGAGCGAGATCGCATTTAGTCTGAAGAACCCCCGTTTCTCGCGCTCGCCGTAGACAATGTTGAGCGTGTCGAACAGCGACTTCATCGCCGCGTTGGCACTCCAGAGTGAGATGACGAGCCCAAGCAGGAAAGTCAGTCCCAGGGCACGGTCGCTTTTGGAACTCACGCGCGTGAGCTGTTCGCGGGCGACGTCGATGGCGCCCCCCGGCACGAAGCCGGAGACGTCGTCGAGATGCTTCGCGATGCTGCCGGCGTCGGTGAAAATTCCGTAAATTGCAACAAGTGCCGCCAGCGCCGGAAAGATCGCGAGGATACTGTAGTACGTCATGCCGGCGGCGAGCGCTAGAATGCGGTGGTCGCCGATGTTGGCATAGACCCGCCACCGAATGTCTTTCCATCCCGTCGCCGGGATCTCCGCCGGCGAAGTGGCGTCACGCCCGCGGTCACTGCCTTCGGCCGCCAGGCCTGCAGGAGAGGCGTCCCGCCGGGCGTCCGACTGCGGCGGAATATCTTCTGCGGGCGTTGGACTCGCATTCTCGTCCGTCGGCACCAGGCGATCGATCAGGAAGGCCGCCGCCATGAGCCCAAAGGCAGCTGCAATACTCCAGCCACCGAGACCGGTTCCCCGACGCGGTGCAGACGCCCTTTCGTCCATGATTCCTCCGAATTCATCAATCGCGGTCAACCACAAGAGGTTCCTTGTGGATTCACCACGAACCAGGCGACCAGCCCCGGGCCCCTCGCCGCGCTTCCCTTCGGGCTTTTCATTGGCGGGTTGGTCGATCAGTTACATGACGGAACGATGAACTTGGAACCAGCCCCGGAGTTAATGGTGACAAACCATTTGAACGAGGTTCTCCCCAGACATCGCCGGGACGAATTGATGGCTCTAGTCAATGTCAGACCTACAAAGCCCGACGTGCTGATCGCGCGGACCGTGGCACGCAACACCAACCACAGCGCCGAGGTGATCTCGCGGGGGCTGACCTGGGGCGCGGACGAGAAGATCCTCCTGCTTTTGGCTACCGCCGGATGGGTCGCAACCCGAGGCAGGTCGCAGCAATTGCAGCGAGCCGGCAATCACGCGCTTTTGGTCGCTGTGACGGCTTCGCTGATACCCCATGGCATGAAGTCGATCTTCGACCAGACCCGCCCTGACCGTAAGACTGTGCTGGGCCATGTGCACGGGGTCTCCTTCTCCGGCGAGCGTGACGACTCATTCCCCTCCGGGCACGCGCTCCACATGGGCGCGCTGGCTTCCGCTGCGGGTACCTTGCCGCCTTTGCCGAGGCGGGCAATCCGGACGCTGGCGGTCGGGCTTACGCTGACGCGGATCGTCGTGCTGGCGCACTGGGCCAGCGATGTGGCCGCGGGCTTCGCGCTCGGTGCCCTAACGGAACGGCTGTTGCGCTTCTGGACCGGCTATCCGCAGCGAATATCGAAGGAGGACGAACGTGCCAATCCTTGAGGACGTGAAGGAGTACATGCAGCGGGCGACCGGGCTGCGCCGCCCAGACAAGAAACAAGCTCCAGAGTTCGCGCGTGCGAGAAACCCTCGTACTATCAGGTTCAAGGATGACGGTCTCATTCCCAACCATCCCCGCTGGCCCTTCGTCATCTATCGGAACGCCGTCGATCTCGGCAACGGTAACGATCCGGCGGCCGTGATGGAAGTCCTGTTCGAGGCCAACGGTTGGGGCGACACCTGGCGCGACGGCATCTACGAGTACGTCCACTACCATTCCAGGATTCATGAGGTGCTCGGCATCGCGCGCGGCAAAGGTCGGGTGCGCTTCGGCGGCAACAAGGGCCGGATCTTCACGCTCAAGGCCGGTGACGTCGTGATCCTGCCGGCCGGGACCGGCCATCAGTGTCTTTACGCCGATGACGACTTCCTCGTCGTTGGGGCCTATCCGCCGGCCGGGACCTATGACGAATGCACGAGGGTTGAGGATCGCCCCCGAGCCCTCAAGACGATTCCGAAGGTGCCGGTGCCCCGGAACGATCCTGTGTACGGCAAGAGCGGTCCGTTGGCCAAACTCTGGAAGAAACAGAAATGACCGAATACCTCGTCCGCTTTTTGGTCGGCGGGGTCGTGGTGTCGGCTTTCGCGATGCTCGGCGATGTTCTGAAACCCAAAAGCTTCGCCGGCCTGTTCGGGGCAGTGCCCTCGGTGGCGCTAGCGACCCTCGGCATCGCGACCTATCAGCATAGTCCATCCTATGCGGCATCTCAGAGTCTCTCGATGATTGCTGGCGCGATCGCACTGGTCATCTATAGCGTTGTCGTCTGCCAATTATTGATCAGGGCGCGCATGCGGGCACTGCCGGCGACGATGGCGTCGATCGTGGTTTGGCTAATCGCTGCTTTCGGCTTGTGGTTCATCGCGGGAATGCAGACATGACGACGCCGATCCGCATTTCTTCGTCCTCGCTGCGGGAAGGCCGCTGGTACGAATACGTGATCCGTTTCGCGCTCGGAGGAGCCGCGACGGTGTTCACGGGCATTATCAGCAGTCGCTACGGGGCTTCCGTCGGGGGCCTCTTCCTGGCTTTGCCGGCGATCTTCTGCGCCAGCGCGACGCTCATCGAAAAGCATGAAATTCGGCGCAAGCGCGAAACGGGTCTCAGCGGCGTACGGCGCGGACAGGAAGCCGCAGCACTCGACGCCGCCGGTGCCGCCCTCGGAGCCCTTGGAATGCTCGCCTTCGCCGGAGTGTTCTTGTGCCTGGTCGAGCGCAGCGTCGTCGCCGCCTTCGCTGCAGCCTCGTTGGCCTGGATCGTCGTCTCGGTGGCGGCCTGGTTCGTTCGGCGGAAGCTAAGATTTGCCCGGCGGGGTGTCCGGGAGACGAACGGCTCTGCGATGCCGCGAAGACGCTCGTTCTGATAATGGGGGCCGGTCATGGATCGCAGGCGAGCTTCCCGGCGATCCCTGCGCGGAAAACTGCCAACCAAGCACCCCTTTTGATCCCGAACGCTTTTCAGCAGGTCTCGCCAGCCCCCGTGGAGGAGTTAGAACACCGCGTGGCATTAAGTTGGGTCATCAACTGACGCTGTCGGCCGGTCAGGTTCGATTGTGCTCGTAACGGTCACGAACGATCTGGTCTGTCATCCGGTCCTTGCGTCGATCCCGGTAATGCCAATTCAGCGTTCCATAAATCAAGGCGACCAGGAGCACAAACGCGCCGATGAAATAAACCGCTTCCATAAGACCTCCCGAAAAGTCCCGCCTCGGGGAAGTTAATGATGCCAGTGAAAACGCGGTAAAAACTTGGGGGTTCCTCCGACCCCAGATCGCCTTCTTGAGATGGGTTTCAGGCTTACAAGGCGAGAATAAGCTGGGAGATTCGGTCGCAACTATCTGTAGCGTGCCGTCTGGCAAGGACGACCGGGCGCTTTCTTACGGATTGTTCGGCGTGTGTGGGGAGCGGGCTCTATAGTCCCGTATTTAATCGTGGCCCACCATCCCTTAATGGCGGCCGGCCTCGCTCCTCGCGAAACCGGCCTGCGAAATCATTCCATATCAGGCCGCAGTCGAAGCTTTCGCGTTGACGCCTTTGCGCAGCGCCACCGTATTGAGCTTGGTGTTCGCCGCCTTCTCCTCGTTCAGGTTCGTTGTAAGAAATCGCACGATGTCGTCGTGGCCGAGTTCCTGGGCCCATGCGATCAGCGTCCCATAACGACAGATTTCGTAGTGCTCGACGGCTTGCGCATTCGCTACGATGGCTGCGTCCAGCACGGTTTTATCCTCGATTTCACCCGCCGTCACGTCGGCCTCTTTTATGATGCCGTCGATGGCTGGGCAGCTGGTCCCGCTGGGCTCCTTGCCTAGCTTTTCGAAAGCTTTCTGAAGCCGTTCGACCTGCTTGTTGGTTTCTTCGAGATGGCCCTTCAAGCCGGAGACCAGATCGCGGTTGGTGGCCTTCTCGATCACCTTGGGGAGCGATTTGATAATCTGCTGCTCGGCGTAATAGATGTCCTGAAGGCCATGAAGCAGCAAATCCTCCATGGTTTTGATGTCTTTGGTAAAAAGTCCCATTCGAGCCTCCTTCTGGCGATGATGGCAATGGAACGCCGAGGCCTGTTCGCGGTTCCTTTCTGAACGACAGCAATTTCGGAGGGCGAATGGCTGACAGAATGGAGCGCTGCGCGGGCTTGCTGGGACGGGCGGCTATGGATGTTTGGGGCGATATGCCGCGCGATATTCAGGAGGCCTTGTTTGAAACGGCCGTGAAGGGCCAGGACGCGGAACGGGAGGAATTGGCCCGCGTCCTGCACGAGCGTCACCCTCGAACCTTGCATCCACCGAGGCGCGATCTTGAAGAAGAAAGGTCTGACTGAAGGTTCTCATCGAGGGAATAAGGGTATGGCACTGCCGCAATCACTCGAACCGATTTCGAATGCCGTTCATCTATCCATCGACATGCAGAATTTGTTCGCACCTGGGGGCATCTGGGCGACGCCGTGGATGGAGCGGGTGCTGCCGGCGATCGTCGCAGTAGCCGAGCTTAATTCCCAGCGCACAGTGTTCACCCGATTTGTCACGCCTCTGCATGCAGAGGACAGGCCGGGTCGATGGCAGCGATACTTTACGAGATGGGAGTGTGCGACACGCTCCCGTCTGCCTGGCGCGCAGCTTGAGATCGTACCCCCACTATCCCGCCTGATACCTCCGGCCACGGTCATAGATAAGCCCGCTTACTCCGCGTTTGCGGAATCCGGGCTTACCGCATTTCTCCACGATAAGAGCGTCGACACTCTTATCATCACTGGTTCGGAGACCGACGTGTGCGTGCTGGCCACCGTGCTCGACGCTGTTGATCTGGGTTTTAGGACCATAGTGGTCGAAGATGCCCTCTGTAGCTCCTTCGATGAAGGTCATGATGCGCTGATGACGCTTTACCGCAACCGCTTTTCAGAACAGGTTGAATTGATGACGCAGGCGCAGGTAGCCGAGCTTTGGCATGACCATTGAGACACGATTGCTCGGGCATCGAATGCCAAACAGGAAGCGAAGCCGTCCGTGATGGGCCGTGAAATGAACTTTCATTCAATCTACTGTCACGGCTTCGCGCGGGTTGCGGCCTGTACGATCGCCTCCAATGTGGCTGATCCAAGCGCAAATGCGACGGCGATATTAGATGCCGCGAGAGCGTGCCACGAGAAATCAGTTGCTGTAGCGGTATTCCCCGAGTTGTGCCTTTCGGGATATGCCATAGAAGATCTTTTGCTGCAGGATGTGCTTCTCAATGCGGTCGTGCGCGGGCTGGCCGCCGTCGTGGAGGCCTCGACCGGGTTTATGTCGGTCTTGGTCGTGGGGGCACCGCTTCGGCAGGGCAGTCGAATTTACAACTGCGCTGTCGTAGTCCATCGCGGGCGGGTCCTCGGCGTTCGTGCCCAAAACCTACCTGCCGACCTATCGCGAGTTCTATGAAGCTCGTCACTTCGGATCGGGAAGGACATTGTCGGTCTCGAAATTTCGATCGACACGATGCGCGCACCCTTCGGTACCGATCTGACGTTCGAAGCTAGTGACGTGCCGGGTCTGGTCATCGGAATCGAAATTTGTGAGGACATGTGGATACCCGTCACCCCGGGATCCGAACTGGCGCTCGAAGGCGCTACCGTACTCCTCAATTTATCCGGAAGCCCTATTACGATAGGCCGTGCTCGTTCCCGCGCACTCTTGTGTCAATCGACTTCAGCCCGTTGTCTTGCCGCCTACGTGTACGCTGCCGGTGGTGCCGGAGAATCCACGACAGACCTCGCATGGGACGGTCAGACATCCATTTTCGAGAACGGCACCCTTTTGGCTGAGGGCGAGCGCTTCAGGCAGGACGGACAAATCACGGTCGCCGATATTGACCTCGACCTCCTTCGGCAAGAGCGCGCGGCCATGGGCACGTTTCATGACAACCGCTTGAATTCAAGGAAGCGAACGCCATTCCGGCGTATTCAGTTTTCCGTGAATCCGCCCGATGAGAATATAGGGCTCGTTCGGACGGTGGAACGCTTTCCGTTTGTGCCCAGCGATGAGAGCAGACTCGAGCAGGATTGCTACGAAGCATACAACATTCAAGTCGCCGGACTTGTGCAGCGTCTGCGCGCGATCGGATCGCAGCGCGTGGTGATCGGCGTATCTGGCGGCCTGGATTCCACGCACGCGCTGATCGTAGCGGCGAAGGCGATGGATCTTCTGGGTCGCCCACGGACCAACATACTGGCCTATACCATGCCCGGCTTCGCCACCGGGACACAAAGCAAGAGCCAGGCGTGGGCCTTGATGCGAGCGCTTGAGGTCAGTTCCCAAGAACTGGATATTCGGCCATCTGCCACGCAGATGCTCAAAGATATGGGCCACCCCTTCGGTAAAGGCGAGCCCGTCTATGACATCACGTTCGAGAACGTGCAGGCGGGATTGCGGACTGATTACCTGTTCCGTCTGGCAAACCATCACGGGGGAATCGTCATTGGCACGGGCGATCTTTCGGAATTGGCGCTCGGATGGTGCACTTATGGAGTAGGGGATCAAATGGCCCACTACAACGTAAACTCCGGCGTCCCAAAGACGTTGATTCAGCATTTGATACGGTGGGTCATCTCGTCGCGGCAATTCAGCGACGACGTCGCCCAGACCTTGCGCACTATCCTGGCAGCGGAGATTTCACCTGAACTTGTTCCAGTAGGGGAGGACCAGAGACCGCAAAGCACAGAGGCCGCAATCGGCCCCTACGCGTTGCAAGATTTCAATCTGTATTACACCCTGCGGTTTGGGTTCTGTCCGTCCAAGATCGCATTCCTGGCGATGCACGCCTGGCACGTTGATGCAAAGGGCGATTGGCCGTCCGGTGTGCCGGCCGATCAGCGGCATCACTACGACCTGGTAGCCATCCGCAAGTGGCTGGAAGTGTTTCTCAGACGGTTCTTTGCGTTCAGCCAGTTCAAACGATCTGCGATGCCAAATGGTCCGAAGGTCTCTGCAGGCGGTTCGTTATCACCGAGAGGCGATTGGCGGGCTCCTTCCGACGGCAATGCTGCTGCATGGCTCGAAGATCTTGAGCGCAACGTTCCAACGTAAGCGTCTGTTCCCTGAGGCAGTTAAAGCGCGGGAAGCGGCTTTAGGCTGGACGAGGGAAGCTCAACAATTATGGGATCGCCTGCCGCAATCTCTCCAGGCGCCTTTGCCACGCCGAGCACGCCGCATCTGAACATGGGCTGTTCGTGCTTCATAATCATAGCTCGTTTCAATCCCTTCTGAAATCGGTCGATCAGGGAGCACGGTGTCCGAAGCCCCGTGAGCTCGACAACCGCTGAATGCCCTAGTCGTAGTCGAGTGCCGAGCGGAAGTTTAGTAAGATCCAGTCCTGCCGTAGTTATGTTTTCGCCGAGGTCGCCGGGCGCGACGTTGAAGCCACTCGAGCCCAGCTCGGTGAACAGTTCGGATGTTATTAGATGGACTTGCCTGTTGTTGGGCATGATCGGCATCTTTCTAGCCAGATAGCGATGTTGCATAAAGCGGCCCGCGTGGGCGTCGCCTTCCACGCCATGGTCCTCGACAAGCGTTATGGCTTGTCGGATGCGTTTGCTAAATTCATGTTTTGCCTTTGATGCTACCGCAACGACAGTGCCCCGTAGGACCATACTTGAAATTGAATGGGTCATGTTCTCATGGAGGTCGAGTCGCTGAAGTTCGACCAGTCGCGGTCGTCCTTGCGCCGGGTCAGAGGAAGTAGTGCCTTCAGTGTATCCGCGGCGTCATCATGCAAATTCTCTTTGTAGATGCGCCGAACGCCCGAAGCATGCGGCCGCTCGACGACGAAATCACCGACTTTCCTCTCACAGTTCCGGACTGGCGGGAAGCGATGCGCTCGGCTCGATCAGGCCTTGATGCTTGAGTTCGGCCCAGAAATCGGAAGGGATCTTGGCCTTTAGCGAGTTGTAGTCTTCCTGAATCTGCTCAGCGCTTCGCGCTCCCACGACCAAAGCGACCGCGACATCTGCCGCCGCCGAGAACTGAAGCGCAGCGGTGCGCAGATCGACGCCGTACCGGGCGGCGACTGCCCTGAGTTTGTCGCGCTTTTCGATCGCGGCCGTCGGAATCTTGAAGTTCTCCTTGCCGTAATTGTAGCGGGGACTGCCGGAGATGAAGCCGGCATTTAGCGACGAGCCTATGACGAGCGAGACATTCTTCTTGCGCACGACCGGAAAGAGCTCGTTCACTGCGCTGGCGTGATCGATCAACGAGTACTGGCGGGCACAGAGACAGACGTCGGGATCGGCATCTTCCATGACTTTGAGGATCGGCAGGGGCGTATTCACGCCGATGCCCCACGCTTGGATGATACCTTCGTCGCGCATCTTCGAGAGGGCTGGAAACGCCCCTTTACTGGCGATTTTATACTGCTCTTCCCAGCCGTTGGGAAAGAACGCGAAGTCAGGGGAGATATCGTGCACGAATGCGACATCCAGGCTATCAACGCCGAGCCGCTGGAGGCTGTCTTCGATCGAGCGGCGAACACCGTCCGCCGTATAGTCGAACACGACGTCGTTTGGGGAGTCGGACAACGGATAAATCTCTGCATGCTTGTTGTTCTTCGAAGCCTTGAAGAGCTTTCCCACTTTGGAGGAGAGTAAGTAATCCTCGCGCTTTTGATTGTGCAGGAAATGGCCGAAGCGACGCTCGGACAATCCAAAGCCATACCAGGGAGCCACGTCGAAATACCGAATTCCCACTGCCCACGCAGCTTCGAGGGTCGCCTCGGCGTCCTTGTCGGTATGCTTGTTGAACTCGTTGCCGAGGGAGACTCCCCCTAGTCCGAAGCGAAAATCCGGTTTGTAGATCTGCCGCGCGCGGTTACTCATGGGAAATGCTCGATACCTTCATCGTCCGAACAAAACAGCCCTCGAATGTCAATCGGCGTTGGACTGGGACCCTCGATCGGCGTCCAAAGGGGGCTCTGACTCACTTTTGGTGCAGTTTTGGGTCTGCGTGGCGCTTTGATTGGAGGAGAATCAGCGCCATGCAGCAGGCACTCCAGCGCTCCAGTCTGGTGCCGAGTGGGTTTGTTGTAGAGAGT